>JAABUM010000128.1_pt1 | contig 152044 bp, 134 predicted proteins | sample 5559161 | NCBI WGS metagenome assembly JAABUM01 (sample SAMN10711868, study PRJNA513369) | rock metagenome | isolation source: Antarctica rocks | place: Antarctica: Victoria Land, Siegfried Peak nord | reverse complement strand
GGTCACTTGATACGTAGATAGCCAATGGGCTTTGAGCCATCGTCACCTTGTTAAACTTGCTGTGGCCCTGTATCTGGAGACGAGACGAAAACAGCATTGGCGACCTACGTATCAAGTGACCCACTAGGTCTCGAAGGCGACACGCTGTACCAGAGCCAGACGTTGCCCGTCGGCGCGGGCGACACCTTCCTGCTCTTCACCGATGGCCTGGTCGAAGCTCCGGGCAGCGGCGATCAGGAGGGCGAGGAGTTCGGCGAGGAACGTCTGCGCCAGGCCGTGCGCTCCCAGCCCCACGCTGATGTGAACCGCCTCACGCAAAGCATCCTGGACGAGCTGCGCACCTGGATTGGGGGCGTTCCCCTGCCCGATGACCTGTGCCTGGTCGCTGTCGAAGCCGTGGGCAGTACCCCAGCCTTACCTGCAAGTACTTGAGGCCAACGCGAGCTGTGGCGCAGCAACAGCAAAGCAGAACGGGTAGCAATGACCGCGAGTCAGCATCAACAGCGCCCGCAAGTACTTGTGGTACTTGCGGGCGCTGCTTTGTTTGCCCAAATGAGCATCGGGCGCGGGCGGTGCTCAGGGCGCCGCCGGTGCTTTCTCCAGGGCGATGGTGATTGTGGTGAAGGCGCCCGGCTCGATCTGGAACTTCTCGGGGCTGGCGCGCCAGATGAGGCCCTTGGCGTCTGGCTTGGCATCGTCGGGAGCCTCGGGCACGATGGTGTAGCTGCCGGGCGGCAAGGGCTGCCTGATGCCCATGTCCTCGCTTTGCACCAGCGCCTCGGCGACTTGCTTGCCCTTCGCATCGCGCACGGAGAAGCGGGGGAAGTTGCTGTGGAAGTCGGCGTGCAGGACGTCGTCCGGCTGCAGGAACTGGACGTGCACGCCCGTGCTGACCGAGAAGCCGGCGTCATTTTTCCAATCGGTGGCTGCAGTGATGCCGCGCACCAGCGTCAGGGCAGCCCATCTGCCCGAGGACAGAGCTGAGGTCGAAGCTGAGTCCGGGATGACGAGTTGGCGGCGCTTGCCCCCGTGCACCATGGAAACCGAGAGCGCGCCTTCCATCTCCTTGGGCTGAGGCGCCTTGAGTTCGAGCAGCCTGGATGAGTTCAGGTAAGCGACCAGCGGCTTGAAGTCACTCGCCTCAAAGGTGCCGTGCTCCCGGAAAGGATCTCCTGCATCTCCCATGTTGCGGCCCGCGTGGTTGCCCTCGCGCACCACGGTGCCGTTTGGGTGTAGAGTCCACGTCGTCACAGTGCCGAAGCCGCGGATGTCGGTGGCGCTCTGCTCGGAGATCTTGACCTCGGTGACAGGTAGCGCCCTTGTTGCAGCAGGCTTGGCTCGTGGCATGGTTCCTCTATGTCGGGGCGCGCTCTGGGCTGAGTTGCTCAGCAGCATAACCGTGCAGAGACCGCACGCGATTGTGATGTGCTTCATTTTGGCTACCTTGAGATCAAGCGCTGAGCATAGCTGCCTCATGCTTGGCCTCAGCGTAACACATCGGTGCCTGATTCTGGCGCGACTGGCAGCCAGTCAAATACTTGCCAAGTGCCTTGACCTGGCTCAACGGAGCCGACTTCGACCCCGCCACGCTGCACGATTGGCCCCAGTGCGCGGAGGAACTAGCGGCGCGGGCACGGCAGTGGAAGCAAGCTACAAAGTGAAACTCTCAGCCTCAAGTACTTGAGGCTGAGAGTTTCAAGGCTGATGATGTACAAAGCACGCTATCACTTGGTTTCCGCAGCTGATGTAGCGCCATTGGACCATCCTGTCTGCAGATTGTCGATGTGCAAATCGTTGTCTGCAGCGTCACGAGCGACAACGACTTGAAGAGTGGCAACCTCCGCAGGCGCGGCAGTTGGGTAGGCACGCACGACGATGACGTTCGGGTTGTCCTTGGCCGGGCCGAGCACGCGGAATGTGTAACCCAGCTTGTTCGCGAAATCCAAACTCATCGCCGCGAGCGCCTTCGAGCGGGGATTAAGCTGCTCTGCATATGCCGGGTCACTAAACAGCTTGACCTGCTCAGCTCGTTGCCGCGGCGCGGGTAGCGCCATGAGAAGCCTGGATGTGAGCAACGCGAGAGCCGCCTTGGAGTTTCCCGCTGAGCGGGCATCGAAGAACTTCTGAACAGCGGCAGAAGCGGCGTTGGCTGGGCCGACCTCTGGAACAATGGCGCTTGCAGCCTCCAACTCTATGGTCGAGCTATCTGTGTCGGGAGCGCCTGCATCCGCATCGGGAACGCCTGGAGCCTCCGCCTCAAGAACCACTTCATCCGCCGCGATGTGCATCAGCAGCTGGTTGTCTTTGAACACGGAAATTGAAGCCTTGCCCGTGAGCGTGATCTTGCTGATGCCGCCCCGTGCGTTTTGCACCGACTGCACTTCGCGCGCGCTCACTCGAACTGTTGAATTAGTGGGCATTTCCATGACAGCCGTGGTCTGGCCGCCCGACAGAATCCGTACCTTGACGGCAGCTCGCGCTTGCGGTGCAAGCCCAACTAAAGCCACTGCTGACAGACTGGCGATGAAAGTTCCGGCTTTGCGCATGGCGTGCCTCCTGTTGAACCCCTCTGCCTCAATCATACATACACCCCACACCATACACAAGAATCGCGATCACAAAATGCAAAAGCGCCCTGCAAGTACTTGCACGACGTGGGTCGATCAGGCCGGACTTCACCACGCCCACCTACTCTTCAGCCTATTGCTCCGCTGTAAAGACACAATGCATCCTCCCATCTACCGCGTCACCAGCTTCGCGATTACCACGCCCTACTCCCGGCGCGTCCGCTTCGACGACGGCTCAGAGCAGCTCATCAACTTCAAGCCAGTCTTGCACGGCGCGCTCTTCGGCCCTCTGCGCGACCTGCCGCTCTTCAACAAGGTTCGGCTCGACCGAGAAGCCCGCACCATGACCTGGCCCAACGGCGCCGACTTCGACCCGGCCACGCTGCACGATTGGCCGCAGCACGCGGAGGAACTGGCGGCGCGGGTGCAGCAGTGGGAAGTTGCGGCGGACTGAGAAGTGAGGGCTGCAAGTACTTGCAGGCGCAAATTATAATTACAGGCATGAATACCTCAGATACGCAGGCGAGGCCGAAGATCTTCATCGCCTGTCCAATTGGCTCTGAAGATAGTCCAGAACGGGCACGCTCCGACAAATTGCTGAAGTTCGTCATCCACCCCGTCGTCGAAGAACTTCTGGGTGGAAAGGCAGAAGAGGTAGTTGTGCGCGCAGATAAGAGGGGAGAGCCGGGTCGCTTAACAATGCAAGTTCTACGGGAGCTCTCGGAGTGCGATGTAGTAATCGCTGACGTCACAGGAACCAACGCGAACGTTATGTACGAAGTTGGTATCCGCCAGGCGTTGATGCGTCCATTCGTCCTGATGTGTCAGAAGGGCCAGAATCTTCCGTTTGATCTCAACGACCTACGGACCGTCTTCTACAAGCTCGATTTGGATCATTTTGAGCAGGCTCAGTCAGAGCTAAAGCAGCATCTGCAGAAGGCTTTGTCTGGCTCAATTTCACCTGTTGACCAAGCGCTATTCTCTGCGGCAAAAAGCTCTGAGCAACCACAGCCCGACTCTCAATCCGGTGAAAGCCTACTTGCTGTGATGCAAGTGTGTGAGAACATCCTGCATGAGACTCGGGAGATGAAGGACTTGGTTCTTGCAGTTAGCAACATTACAGTGGGCTTGCAAGAAACCAAGGAAGCTCAAGAAAAAGCTCAGCAAGAGCGGTTGCAACAGGAAATGGGGATGTGGATGATGCAGCAGTTGATCCAGAATCCTGATGGTGCTGAAAAGGTGCTCCCAGCCATGCAAGCCTTAGCAGACTTCGGAAAGATGCAGGAGCAGCCAGCAATTCAACCTGTACAGAACCGTTCTACCCGTCGTAAGCAGCAAAAAGGCTAACCACCTTTTTAGCAGGCCGTACGGCATCAACTGTGTTGGTGCTCACCGCCCCACAAAAACCAAAAGCGCCCTGCAAGTACTTGCAGGGCGCTTTCGTTTGTCTGGCTAAGGCTTTAGCCAATGGCGCAGGTTTCGACGCGCTTTAGACGCAGCGTGCGCTGAGGCCGCCGTGTAAAATGCCATTGACGCGAGGTTTGGAAATGACGACAACGGTTGACATCAGCGAGGTGCAGCAGCTGGCCGAGCTGCTGGAGCAGGTGAGGAACGGCCACGAAGTCATCATCGCACAGAACAGCACGCCCATCGCGCGCCTGAGCGCTATTGTGCCCGAGAGCGTTCAGGAGAAGCGCGTGGGCAACCTCCATCCCGGCTCGATCTGGACGAGCGACGACTTCGATGCGCCGCTGCCCGATGAATTCTGGCTGGGAACGGAATGAGGATTCTACTCGACACCCACATCTTCATCTGGTGGAACGGTAACACCTCGCTTCTCTCGCCACAGGCACTTGCGCTGTGCGAAGACAAGAGCAACACGTTGACCTTGAGCCTGGCCAGCGTGTGGGAGATGCAGATCAAGGCTCAGCTCGGCAAGCTCACCTTCAACCAGCCTCTGCGCCAGATTATCGAGAGCCATCAACGAACCTACAAGCTGGAGCTTCTACCGATAACAATGGACCACATCTACGCTCTGCAGAGCTTGCCCCCGCACCACCGCGACCCCTTCGACCGCCTGCTCATCGCCCAGGCCAATGTTGAAGGAATTAGGTTGCTGAGCGCCGATGCCATGTTCAAACAATACAACGTCACGCTGCTTGGCTGAGATCAGCGCTGACATCGACCCCGCCACGCGGCACGATTGGCCGCAGCACGCGGAGGAACTGGCGGCGCGGGCGCGGCAGTGGGAATTTGCAGCGGCTTGAGATGGGCGGTGCTAGTACTTGTGGGTATGGTGAGCAGCGACTGTTATAATCAGTTGCCGAGAATCCACGAGTGAAAAGAGGCAAATGGCTACAATTTGGCTGACGTACGCATGGAGTGATAACAAGGAGGGCGACGTGGATTTCATCGCACAAGAGCTTGTTCAAGCTGGCCTACAAGTAAAACTTGACAGGTGGAACATTCAGGCAGGTCGGCAACTCTGGCCGCAAATTGAAAACTTCATCCAAAATCCTGTGGAATCTGATGCATGGGCTCTTTACGCCACACCAGATAGTTTAGGGAGCAACCCATGCAAGGAAGAGTTTGCTTACGCCCTTGATCGTGCTCTTCGCACGCGTGGAAGCGAATTCCCTATTATCGCTATTTCGCCGGGTTTGGCTGATCATAATTTACTGCCTGCAGGGATCCGAACAAGGCTATACGTTGGAACAGCAGATTATGACTGGAAGGAACGCATAGCCGCTGCTGCGGAAAATCGTGTTCCATCTATAAACCGTCCCGTTGTCAAACCGTACTACCTCAAAACTCACATCGTTGAGAACCCTAACAATCCACGTCGCTACATCATTGAAGTTCGCCCACGTGCTGGTCACTGGTCACCATTTGTCGCAGCGATTCCTGCAAGCGAGAAGACCCAAATTAACTTGAGTTTGTTACCTGCTCCCAGCGGACGTATACCAAGCGGAGGCTCAAGAATTGACATGGGAGAGACGACAACAGAAGACGGGTTATGGTGGGGGCGAATAACTCAGGACTCTGCTACACCCATACAGAGCTACTTTTTGTTCTGTGATGTGTTGCCCACAAAGTTGATGTTCGGCGTCTTTGGGCCGCCAGGCTCACCCTTGTATCAAGTAGATCAGCCTGAGTTTCTGTAACAAAGAGAGTTGTTTGAGACGTCGCTACACGCGCTCAGTCTCCACGAACAAAAGAAAGCGCCCCCCAAGTACTTGGGGGCGCTTTCTTTTGTCTGGCTCAGGCGATTTAGTACATTCCGCCCATGCCGCCGTCCATGCCGCCGCCGCCAGCCGGAGCCGCGTTCTTCTCCTTGATCTCCGTGGCCAGAACTTCGGTCGTCAGGATCAGGGAGGCGATGGAGGCCGCGTTCTGCAGGGCCGAGCGCGTCACCTTGGCGGGGTCGATCAGGCCCGACTTCACCATGTCGACATACTCTTCGGTGTCGGCGTTGAGGCCGATGCCCTTGGCGCTCTCGCGCACCTTGTTCACAACCACCGAGCCCTCAAGGCCCGCGTTCGTCGCGATCTGGCGCAGCGGCTCCTCAAGAGCGCGGCGCACGATGTTGATGCCGACCTGCTCGTCCTCGTTGGCGCCCTTGAGGTCCGTCAAAGCATTGGCCGCTTCGACCAGAGCCACGCCGCCTCCGGGCACGATGCCCTCTTCGACAGCCGCGCGAGTCGCGTTCAGGGCGTCCTCGAAGCGGTGCTTGCGCTCCTTGAGCTCGGTCTCGGTCGCGGCCCCGACGCTCAGCTTGGCCACGCCTCCGGCCAGCTTGGCCAGGCGCTCTTCGAGCTTCTCGCGGTCGTAGTCGGAGTCGGTGTTCGAGATCTGCGAGCGGATCTGAGCCACGCGGCCCGACAACGCTTCCTTGGTGCCGCCGCCCTTGATGATCGTGGTGTCTTCCTTGGTGATGACGATCTTCTCGGCGTGGCCCAGCTGGTTCATCTCAACGTTTTCGAGCTTAATGCCCAGGTCCTCGCTCAAGAAGGTGCCTCCGGTCAGGATGGCGATGTCTTCGAGCATGGCCTTGCGCCTGTCGCCGAAGCCAGGAGCCTTGACAGCTGCCACGTTCAGGATGCCACGGATGCGGTTGACGACGAGCGTGGCCAGAGCCTCGCCCTCGATGTCCTCCGAGATGATGAGCAGCGGCTGGCCAGCGCGGGCCACCTTCTCCAGCACGGGAACCAGGTCCTGCACGTTGGAGATCTTCTTCTCGTGGATGAGGATGATCGGGTTGTCGAGCACGGCTTCCATGCGCTCGGGGTCGGTCACGAAGTAGGGCGACAGGTAGCCCTTGTCGAACTGCATTCCCTCGACGATCTCGACCGTGGTGCCCGTGCCCTTGGACTCCTCGATCGTGATCACGCCGTCCTTGCCGACCTGATCCATGGCCTCGGCGATGTCCTCGCCGATCTGACGGTCGTTGCCCGCGATGGCGCCGACCGAAGCGATGCCTTCCTTGTCCTCAACGGGAATCGACATCTGCGCGATGGCTTCAACAGCCGCGGCCACAGCCTTGTCCATGCCACGCTTGACGGCCAGCGGCTTGGCTCCGGCAGCGACAACGCGCAGCCCTTCGCGCACCATGGCCTGAGCCAGAACAGTCGCCGTCGTGGTTCCGTCGCCGGCCACGTCGTTGGTCTTGCTCGCGACTTCCTTGACCAGCTTGGCTCCAACATCCTCGGCGGGATCGGAGAGCTCGATTTCCTTGGCGACGGTCACGCCGTCCTTGGTGATGGTGGGCGAGCCGAACTTCTTCTCGATCACGACGTTGCGACCGCGCGGCCCAAGGGTCACCTTGACGGCGTCGGCCACTTTGTTGACTCCACGCTCAAGAGCGCGGCGGGCTTCCTCATTAAAACGAAGGTCTTTCGACATTGTGTTGCTCCTTAATTCCAGATGCAAGTACTTGCGGCGGCTCCAAGTACCTGCGTGTGATTACGCTTCCTTGACGGCGAGCAGGCTGCTCTCGTCCAGGATGAGATACTCGACGCCAGCGTCCTTGATCTCAGTTCCGCCATACTTCGAGTAGATAACGGTGTCGCCTTCCTTGACCGCAACCGCGACCTTCTCGCCCGAATCCAGCGTGCGGCCTGGCCCGACCGAGATGACCTTGCCCTCCTGCGGGCGCTCTTTAGCGGTGTCGGGCAGCACGATGCCGCCTGCGGTTGTCTCTGTGCTTGTGTTGGGGAGGACAAGTACCTTGTCGCCCAAAGGCTTGATGTTCGCCATGCCAGGCTCCTCTGTCTCTGTTGATTTTGGTTAGCACTCTCATGCGTCGAGTGCTAACGACTTTGATTATAGGCAGCTCCTGGCGCAGCGTCAAGCTTTGCCAGCAGATTTCTTGGAGGTTTCGGGCACAGCCGCGCCTGGCGCCCCAAGTACTTGGGCGTTAATGAGCGCGATCCAGCGGAGGAACTTTTCGTGGGCAATGTGGTTATAATGGAGCCAACGCGCGGGTGAAGCGAGCCGCAAAGGGCGCTCAAGCGGCGCGCCACGGAGGAGAAACCATGCAATCGCCACAGAACACAGGACAGGAGCAGCCAAGCCAGGGCTACGGCCAACAGCCAAGTTACGGTCAGCAGCCAGCTTATGGACAGCAGGGATACGGCAACTCGCCGCTCCCCTCACCAATGAGCAGCTACGAAGGCTCGCAAATCGGGGGCAAGCGCGTGCTCAGAAGCGTGAGCGTGGGCTCGGCCTTCAAGATGGGAGCGATCTTGACCGCCCTATTCTATGCCGTCTTCGGGCTTTTCATCCTGATGATGGGCTCCATGCTGTCCTCACTGATGCCAAACGGCGCGAACCTCGCTGCAGGCGGCTTAGTGGGCTATATCATGATGATCATCTTCGGTGGGATTGCCGGAGGCGTGGGCGGCGCCATCTACGCTGCGCTGTACAACCTGGTGGCGGGCTGGGTCGGCGGCATCGAAGTCGAAGTAGCCTAAGAATCACAAATTAAGCGGCAAGTACTTCTCCACAATGGTTCGGACACTTTTGGAACCGGAAAAACGCGCCGCACTTGGTTTTTCCAGCCAGAGCGGGGTTTAATTCCAACTCAGGGCAGGCCTGAGTTGGAGTGAATGCATCCGCAAGACCAAGGCAGGGTCAGAAACCCTTGCTATACAAGGCTTTCTGACCCGCCAAAAAGTGTCCGAACCATTGTTCTCCAAGTACTTGCCGCTTTTGCTTTGGCCCATTGACATCCGCTTCCGAGCGCGCCACAAGTACTTGCATGGCACTTCTTGACGAACTTCGCTCCAGCCTTCAAGCACGCGACCCGCTACCTCCGCTCCTCCCGACCCAAGTTTTCGCGCGCGACATCTCGCTCCAGATCACGCGCGCTTCAGATGCAGAACTGTTTGGAAACGAGGCTCTCTCCGACGAGCAAAAGCAATCGCTGCGTTCGGGACTGCTGCTTTTGAACGACGACCTGCATGCCTCGCACGACATCTCGCAAAGCATCAAGACACCTACGGGCAGTTTCTGGCACGCGATTATGCATCGGCGCGAGGGCGACGCGGGCAACTCGAACTACTGGTGGCGCCTGACGGGAATTTATCCCGCCTTCGTGCCGCTGTTCGAGAACGCCCACAAGTACTTGCACACTCGCAGCGAAGCCGAAGCGCGTGATTTCAAAGCCAAGATGGAGCGCGAAGGCCGCTGGAACCCCACAGATTTCGTCCGCGCTTGCTCCAACGCAAGCGGCGATAACGAGTGGCTGCGCGGGCTGCAGATGGTCGAGATGAGCACTCTGCTCGGCTGGTGCCGCTCCAACAGTTGATTGAAACCCAGCCACAGCAAACGCCACGAGAATCCAATTCTCGCGGCGTTTGCTGTGGCTGGTCTACGGCTGTAGCTGCGTGAGGAAATAGGGGCTCGCGGTCAGCTCACGATACAAGTCCAGCTCCTCAGTGGCGAAGGGCGATTCGGCGCCCTTCGCGACGCTGCCTCCGATGCGGTAGTCGGTGTAGGTGTCGTTGAACCACTGGTAGGTCTTGCGTCCGTTCTGGGTGTGCTCGACGGGAATCCACTCTTGCTTGGCGAGCTGAAACCACACGATGGCCTTGAGCTGAGGGAAGCGGGTGTCGATGGGCTGCAGCAGCTTCTGGCTCTGCGACTTCTCCCAGGCCGTCGTTCCGTAGACGCTTTGCATCCAGCCATACTCGGCTGAGTTCCAGTAGGCGCTCTTCCACTCGTTGTTCAGGGTCGAGCGTGTGGCGGCATCCAGGTCGGTGCGGTAAGAGAGCGTGGCTGAGGTCTCGGCCAGCATCAGGGGCTTGTGCTTGGCCTCGGCGTAGGTCTTGTAGAAGTCCACGCTTTCGTTTTGGGTGGTCTTGTCGTCGTCCATCATGTCGTGCGACAGGTTGTAGGCGAACTGACCGCCCCACAAGTGCGCTCCTGGGTTTGGCCCGCTCCAGCCGCGCTCGTAGACATCCAACCCAACCCAATCCACCACGTCGTCGCCGGGGTAGAAGGGCCGGAACACATCGCGGCGCGCGCCTCCCAGCAGGCCCGAGTTGGGGCACCACACCAGGGCCGCGTTGGGAGCGTACTTGCGGAACATAAAGGCCACGTTGCGGTAAGCAGCGCGGTAATTCGCAGCTGTGAAGCCGGTGTCTTCGCCGGGATCGCGCTGCATATTCTGGTTCTTGTCGTTCCACTCGGCCCATGGATACCAGGAGCCGTTCATCTCGTGCGCCCAGCGGATGAAGATCGGCTTCTTCCAGTTGCCCACGCCCTGAGCAAAGGTCTTGGCCGCCTCGAAGGCGGGCGACTTCTCCTTCCAGTCGCGTGCGAACTGAAGCGGGTTCATCATCGGCTCCATCGTCAAAATCGGAGCCGCTCCGTTCTGGTCAGCCGCTTCGCAGAAGGCCTTGGGCGAAAGCCAGCCACGCGGGTCCGAGTCGAAGGTCGGGAAGAGGCCCTCAGGCGAGGGGAACTGCACAAAGCCCAGCTGAAGCGCGTGGTGGCGCCCGCTCCTCTTGTCCCAATCGCGCATCAGGCCCGCAAGTACTTGCGGGTCGCCGTTGGCCGAGGCCGCGTCCACCGCCACCCCCAGGTAAGCGCCGCGCGCAGGCTCGTAGGGAGCATGTCCACTGGCAGCCACCTTGGTTCGCGCCGCCACAACCTGTGGGATGGACTGCGGCAGAGCGGCGTTCACCCTCCTGAACCCGCCCGCATCATTGGCGCCTGAATCCGAATCCAGAGCGGCCACGGCGTCTATGCCCTGATCCAGAGCATCGCGAGGAGCAGAAGGCCTGGAGGCCAGAGCAGCAGGCGGCTCAGACGAGCAAGCCAGCGAGGGGTCTTCCATCTGATACAAGACTGCTGCAACGGCCACGGAGGGCAGCAGCAGCAACCAGGTCGGCGTGCGTGTAAAGGGCATTCGCATGGCTTGGCACGACGGCGGCCAGATCAACACGTTCGGCTTACAGTTCTGACCGCTTCCTCGTTCCTCGTTATCCTTGGGATTCTCAACATTCGTGCCGTTACGCCACAAATTGGCTCGACGCCAAAGCATCGAGAACAAGACGCAGCAAGCACTTGAGCCCCAAGTACTTGCTGCGTCTTGTTTTCAATTCCAGACTCAGACTTCCATGACCACGGGTAAGATCATGGGCCGCCTCTTGAGCGTGCTCCAGATGTTGTCCGAAAGCGTCTCACGGATCAGCCGCCCGATGCCCTGGCTGTCGCCTCGCCCAGCCACACGAGCCGTGCCGCGCAGCGAGTCCAGCTTCTTCGAGACCTCGCCTTCGAGCCGTCTCATGTAATCCTCGTTGGCCGGTTGGTGCAAGAACCCGCGTTGCGTCAAGTCTGGCCCGTTCAGAACCGCGCCAGTCTTGCGATCCAGAATCACCGTGGCCACCAGAACGCCGTCATCGGACAAGTGCTTGCGGTCGCGCAAGATGCTGGTCCCCACATCGCCAATGGTCAGGCCATCAACCAAGACCGCACCCGAAGGCACCTGGCCGATGATCTCGCAGCGGTCGGGCGACACGCTCAACACATCGCCCACTTGCAAGAACGGAATCTTGAGGCGGTCGTAGCCCAGCTCTTCGCAAATATCGGCGTAGGAAATGGCGTGGCGCGCCTCGCCGTGATACGGAATCGGGAACTTGGGCTGCGCTAAGTTGAGCAGCATCTTCAAGTCCTCCTGGTTGCCGTGCCCCGAGACGTGGACGTTGTGGTGCGGCGTGCGATACACATGCGCGCCCTGCAAGCTGAGGGCGTTGATGACCTTGTAGATCGCGCTCTCGTTGCCTGGAATCACCGTCGAAGATAGGATGATCGAGTCGTCCCCGTGCAGATCCACAAAGCGGTTCTGGTTGCGCGCGATCTTGCTCAAAGCGGCCATGGGCTCGCCCTGCGTTCCGGTCATCAAGATGCACAGCTCGTGGTCGCCATACTTGTCGATCTCCTCGATGTCCAAGATCGGCGAGGGCGGCTTGAGGTAGCCAAGCTCCGTCGCGATCTTGGTGATGAGCAGCATCGAGCGGCCCGTGCAGGCCACGCGCCGATTATACAAATGCGCGATGTCAAGTACTTGCTGCACGCGATGCACGTTCGAGGCGAACGTAGCCACGAGCACGCGCCCAGGCGCATCGGCGAAGATGCGCTCCAGGCCAGGCCGCACCGTGATCTCGCCTCCAGTCATGCCCGGACGACCCGCGTTCGTGGTGTCCGAAAGCAAGGCCAGCACGCCCTGCTCGCCATAGTGGGCGAAGCGCTGGAACTGAGGCGGGCGCCCGTCGATTGGCACCTGGTCGAACTTGAAATCGCCCGACTGGATGACCGTGCCCAGAGGCGTCGTGATCGCCAGCCCGCAGGCATCGGGAATCGAGTGGCCCACGCGGATGAACTCAACGGAGAACGGCCCCACCTTGACGGTCTGGCCTGGGTTGACCTCATGGGTGTTCAAGGTCTTGGCGTCCACGGGATGCTCGCGCAAGCGCCCGCCCATAATGCCAAGCGTCAGCTTGCCGCCGTAGATGGGCACTTCGGGGAACTCGCGCAGGAAATAGCCCATCGCGCCCACGTGATCCTCGTGCCCGTGCGTCAGCACAAGCCCCGCGATGCGCGAAGCGTTATCGCGCAGATAAGTCCAGTCGGGGATGATGAGGTCCACGCCGGGGTGCTCCTCGTCGGGGAAAGAGATGCCGCAATCGACGATCAGGATCTGCTCGTCGTATTCATACAGCATCATGTTCTTCCCGATCTCGCACACGCCGCCCAGCGGGATAATCTTGATGTCTTCTCTACTCATGTCTTGTGTTCAATCCTTTAGTCGTGCTCCAACCCCCAATCCAGGCGCTGAAAGTACTTGCAGCCTACTCTTCGGATTCCAGAAGCTGGAGCAGCGACAGAGTTTGTACTTCTTGCTTCTCTTCGTCCTTCTTGCGCCCCTTCGATTGCGCCTCGCCTTCAGCTTCAGCCGCGCACGGAGAATCCGAAGGCAAGTCCGTGATTTCGTCCTCGCGGATGTCGCGGTTGATGAGCTCCTTGAGCTTGAGGATGTCGGCTTCGAGAGTCGGCCTCAGCTCCTCGCGATGCAGAGCCGCCGCGGGATGCAGCAGCGGAATGTAAATGATGCCGCTCTTGCGAAACACCTGGGCGCGCACCTTGGTGATCTTCCACCCAGTCCCGAGCAAGCGGTTGAGCGAAGGGCCACCCAGAGGGCAGATGATCTTGGGCTGCACAATAGCGATCTGAGCGTCCAGATAATCGCGGCACGCGGCCACTTCATCCACTGCTGGAACGCGGTTCTGCGGCGGGCGGCACTTGACGATGTTGGTGATGAACACGTCGCGCCTCTCGATGCCAGCCGAGCGCAAGAGCTGGTTCAAGAACTTGCCCGCAGCTCCGATGAAGGGCCGCCCCTCGCGGTCTTCGTTCTCGCCCGGCCCCTCGCCCACGAACATCAGCCGCGCCCCAACCTCGCCCTCGCCGGGCACGGCCTTGAGCCGCGTCTGAGACAGCGGGCACTTCTCGCACACGCGAATCTCGCGCGCCAGCTCATCAAGCAGCTCTTCCGGTTCCATCTCAGCAGAAAGGATGAAGGAGGAGGGACGAAGGATGAGGTTAGAGCCCGCCGCAAGTACTTGCAGGTTCGATCTTCATCCTTCATCTCTCCTCCTTCATCCCTTAAAGAACCCCCGCCTTCTGCATCGCCTGGCGCAGCACCTCGATGTCGCTTGGCTCAGCCTCGATCATGGGCAGCCTCAAGCCTCCACAGTCGAACCCTTGCAGCTTCATCCCGGCCTTGACGGGAGCGGGGCTGGGGCTCGAAGCCGGAAACAGCGCGTTCACCAGCGGCAGCAGCTTGAGGTGCAGATCAAGAGCGCGCTTCAAGTCGCCGCTCCAGAAGGCGCTCATCATCTCGCTGATCTGCGGCCCCGCGATGTGCGAGGCCACCGAGATCACGCCGCAACCACCTAAGCTGAGCATCGGAAAAGTGTCGTTGTCGTTGCCCGAGTAGATCCAGAAATCATCGGGCATGGACGCACGGATCTGAGCGATCTGCGTCAAGTCTCCCGACGCTTCCTTGATGCCGATGATGTTGGGGATTTCCGCTAAACGCGCAACCGTCGAAGGCTCCAGGTTGCGCGCCGTGCGCGCCGGGACATTATACAGAAGGCAGGGCAGCTCAACCGACTGAGCGATGGCCTTGAAGTGCTGGAACAGCCCTTCCTGCGAGGGCCGATTGTAATACGGCACGACCAGCAGCAGCGCGTCCACTCCGATCTGCTCAGCTTGCTTGGACAGCTCGATGGAGAACGCGGTCTCGTTGTCCCCGGTGTTGGCGATGATCGGAGCGCGCCCGGCTGAGGCGGACTTGGCGGCTCGATACAGTTCGAGCTTCTCCTGAGCGGTGAGAGTTGGGCTCTCTCCGGTGGTGCCCGTGATGACTAAGCCAGTGGACGCGTTGTGGATCAAGCGATCGACGAGGGCTTCAGCACGCAGCAGGTCCAGCTGTCCTTGGGGACCAAAGGGCGTGGCCATCGCTGTAACGAGCGGCCCGAAGGGCGGCGCGGGGTGCGGGATGTTCATAATCCGGGCGGAATCAAAGTGTTCCTCAAGAATTTACCAGATTCGCCGCCTCGCACCTCAAACGCTGAGCCCGCAAGTACTTGGGGCTTAGCGTCCGGCAGCTTCTGCGCCTGGGCTTGTGGCCTTGTCATCGGTGCCTGCGGAGCCTGGCCACACGATCGGGCCTCCGCTCCTCTCGCCTGGCCTGCGCACCCAGGCTTTGCGGTCGCCCTTGCCATCCAGCGCGATGCGCAGGACGCCGCTTGGAGGCTTGGTGTCCAGCCTCACCACGTAGCGCAACGAAGCATCGGGCCGCTTCTTGGCGATGAGCTGAGCTACGTGCGCCATGTCGCGCTCGGGCTGCAAGGAGTTCAGCTTGGCATAGGTTCCCGTGTCCGAGGGCGCCGAAGTGGTGTCGCCTGAAGCAAACGAGGGCACCAGAGTCCACAGCGGCTTGTCCACTCCCACGGCCTTGCCATCACCCAGCGGCTCGCTTGATCCCGCTCGCGGCGCGTTGCCAGAGGTGGGCATGGTCGCGGGCGAGGACAAGTCTGAGTTCCCGCTCAGGACGGGCGGCAGAGGTTCGGTTAGTAGTTGCAGCGCTTGGTCGTCCCACGAAGCCTGGGCCTTGAGATAGACGAAGGGATAGACCCACATCCCGGTTTTGGGCGGAGGCTGGATCTTGGAGCGCAGGTCGCCAGCGGGTTCGGGAGCCAGGGCGTTCAGTGAAAGCTCGGGCTGGGGCCAGAACCATGACAGCACACTCTTCCAGCCGCTCACGCGCGCCCGGCAGCGCAGCTTGCACCAGCCCTTGCTGCGCGGCAGCCAGCGCACCTCGCCCTTGTCATCGGCTTTGCCCTGAGCTGAGTCCGAGGTGAAGAACACGTCCCATTTCTCGGGCTCGGTAATCGAGAGCACAAAAGCGTTGCCGGGGCGCAAGAGCAAGGTCGAGCCGTTCGAGACGCGCTGTGATACGCGGGGCTTGGGCCAGCGCACAACCAGGCCAGGAGGCTCGGGAACAGAGTCGCGAATCCAGAAGCGCAGCACCACAAAGGCGATGACCACGAAGACGGCGAGCCAGAACCAGCGCATCTGCCGCCGCTTGCGCTGGCGAGCGACCGCCACGCGCTGCTTCGACTTCCCCATATACGCCAGCCGCTCCGCATCGCGCCCGCTAATCATGTTTATTTTTCACCATAGATGAACATCGAGCGCCACAGAAGAATCAAAAAGCCCACAAGTGCTTGCTCTCTTCAAATCCTGCGTGCTCTTCTGCGGTGAAACTCAAATCATCCCCTCGCGCTCCAGCAGCTCGCCCACCAGCACGGCTCCGCGCGCCGCGCCCATCTTGGTGTTGTGCGAGACCAGCACGAACTTCACGCCGCTGCTCCCAAGTACTTGCTCCTCGCGCACACGCCCGACCACCGTCGTCATTCCGTTATTCATGTCCCTGTCGCGCCTGGGCTGAGGACGAAAGGGATCGTCGTGCACAAAAATCAGCGGCTCGGGCGCGCTCGCCAGACCCTTCAACCCTCCGTGGAACTCGCGCATCGCCCGCACAGCTTGCTCAACCGAGCAAGGCTTCTCCGTGGCCACGAACACGGCTTCGGTGTGGCCATCCAACACGCCCACGCGGGTGCAAGTCGCCGAGACGCCAAAGCGAGCCGGAGAAATTCGGCCATCGCTGAGCGAGCCCAGAATTTTCTGGGTTTCCTTCTGGACTTTCTCTTCCTCGCCTGGAATAAAGGGAATCACGTTCTCCACGGCGTCCAGCCCCAACACGCCTCCGCGACGGCCCGCGCCGCTCATGGCCTGCATCGAGGTCAGCACCACGCCCGCGATGCCAAACGCATCTTGCAAGGGCTTGAGCGCAATGGCTAAACCCGTCGTGGTGCAGTTGGGGATCGGCGTCACGAAGCCCTTCCAACCACGCTCCTCTTGCTGACGCCTCAGCAGCTGGACGTGCGCGTTGTTGACGCCTGGAATCAAGATCGGCGTGTCCTCGAAGTAGCGAAACGCTGATGCCGTCGAGATGACGGGAGTGGTCGCTCCGTAGTGGGGCTCCAATTCTTTGGCGGCGTCGCTTTCGACGGCTGTGAACACCACATCGACCGAGCGAGCATCGAACTCAGCCGAGTTCAGCACCTTCATGGAGGCGAAGGCGCGCGGCAGCTCTTCCTGGCACCACCAGCCCAGCGCGCCCGAGGGCTCGCGCAGAGCATCCTCGTATCTCTTGCCCGAGGAGCGCGAGGAGGCGGCCAGGTACGTGACTTCAAAGAGCGGATGATCTTGCAAGGCGGCCACGAATTGCTGGCCCGCGATGCCGGTCGCGCCGATGATGGCGGCTGATTTCTTACTCATTCGATTTCTATTTTAGTTGGGCTCAAGTACTTGAGGGCACGGCTTCTTCCTGGCGCAGCGCTTGGAGCTGTGCCTGGCGGCTCTGCTGCAGGGCCAGGGCCATGTGGTGCGCGTCTTCGAGCCACTGCAGCTTCTGGGCGAAGGGCACGAGCGCCCAGCGCTGCAGCTGCTCGCGTCGATGCGCGGCGTAGGCTTCATCGCGGCGCGCCTTTTCCTGAGCGAGCGTTGAATTCATGGGCGGCGTTCCTCGGGATAAATCTGGCTGAGCTGGTCGATGTCGGCCAGATCCTGTGGCCTTCCAGCGCGACGCTTCAAGTCCAGCAAGTCGCGCAGAGAGACGCACGTCGCCACCATGCCCGAGGGCAACGGCAGCCTCTGCGCGCGCTCGTAAGCTGAGGCGAAGTCCAGAGGTTGATCCACAAAGATATCGACTTCGGTCATGCGGTGCTGGGAGCCGTAGGAGCTGAACGACAGGACCAGCATATTGCGCTCGTCACGTAGCACGCGCCGCTTTTCCTCGTCGGCCAGGTCGGGCAGGCTCACGGGCACGCGCGGCGTGTAGCCAAGCCCCTCAAGTACTTGCAGTGCCCGCGACAGGTTCTCCGCCTCGAACTCCAGAATCGCATCCACATCGACCGTCAGGCGCATATATCCATACGCCACAACAGCCAGCCCTCCGGCTATCAAGTACTTGACGCCGGCCTGATTCCAGCCGCCGATGATGGCTTCGACCGAGCGCACTTCCATCACAGAATCTTCTCCAGCCCATAGGTCAGCCCGCTCAGATTGCGCACTGCCTTGACGGCGCGCAACACGCCCGGCATATAACACTCGCGCGTGATGGTGTCGTGCCGGATCGAGAGCGTCTGACCCGCCATGCCGAAGATCACTTCCTGATGCGCCAAGTACCCCGCCAGCCGAACCGAGTGGATCGGGATGCCGCCCATGGTGCCGCCGCGCGCGCCCTCGGCTGCCGAGCCTTCTTCGGTTGTGTCGCCTCCCACGCGCACGAAGTCCGATCCACGCGCCTCGCGCATCACCAGAGCGGTCTTGAAAGCGGTGCCCGAGGGCGCGTCCAGCTTCTTGTCGTGGTGGTATTCGATGATCTCAGCCGCATCGAAAATCTTGGCGCACTCAGCCGCGAAGCGCATCATCAAGACGGCTCCTATAGCGAAGTTGGGCGCGATGAAAATCGGCACGCCCGAGGACTTGGCCAGCTCGTCGATTTTGGCCAGGTCTTCTTCGACAAGCCCCGTCGTCCCAACAACCGGGGACACCTTGGCCTCAACCATGGCCTGGATGTTGGGCATCACGGATTGCGGCGTCGAAAAATCAATGGCGACTTCAGCTCCGCTTTCGCGCAGGGCGGTGCCTAAATCGGTTTGCAGCAGCACGTTCTGCGGCTCAACTCCGGCCAACTCGCCCGCGTCACGGCCCGTGAGCGCGCGATCCACGGCTCCGACAAGCTGAGTGTCCGAATCACCAACGATGGCCTTAACAACTTCGCGGCCCATGCGCCCCGCCGCGCCCGAGACAAGTACTTTGATCATGATTGCAGTTCCCTTTACTTGAGCGCTGTCCTTGGAGGCTGAGCTGCCTCAAGTACTTACTCCTGCGGCTCAGCGGCCAGCCCAAAGTACGTCACGTCGCCAAGCTGAAGAAAGTACTCGCGCTCGGGCCTGCGCGCGAACTCGTGCGCCCACACCGCGCACTTCTCGCGCTCGCTGCCCGAGGTTTCGATCTCAGCTTTGCACTCCGCGATGCGTGGGTCGGACTGCGACACGCTCATGTCCACCATCAGGCGCGCCATGTCCTCGCGCGCCTTCTTCTCCTTGTGCCCGAACTCCTGGTGCTTGCGTCGCGCGGCCTCCAAGAGTTGCGCGCCCGTGTAGATGAACTTCCAATCGCTTCGGTTGGTGTTGCGGTAGTCGTTGTACATGATCGTCTACTGTGGCAATTGCCTCCTCAATCCACGTCGATCTTGAGTGGCCTGGCTCCCTTATCGAAGGGGCCGACTGCGGCCACCGTCATTAGATCCGAGCTGAACATCTCGCGCGCCACGGCTTGGATTTCCCCTGGCGTCACGGCCAGCACGTCGCCAAGTACTTCCTGCGTGGTGCGCTGGCAGCCGTAGCACAGCTCGTTGCGCGCGATGCGCGTCATCTGCGACGACGAGCTTTCCTCAGAGAGCAGCATATTGGCGCGCGTCATCTGGTTGGCGCGCTCCAGCTCGGCCTTGCCCACGCCCTTTTCCTTGACACGCCTCAGCTCCTTGCCGATGAGCTTAGCTGTCTTGGTCGCTGATTCCGGCGCCACGCTGGTGGCCACAGCCCAGTAACCAGTGTCGCGGTAGTGAGCGCCAACGCTTCCTATCGAGTAGCACAGGCCACGCTTCTCGCGCACCTCCTGGAACAAGCGCGAGGAGTAGCCTCCTGTCAGGATGGTGTCCAGCGTAAAGGCGGCGAAGCGGCGCGGATCGGTGTTGGCGTAGGCCCGTGTGCCGCACACGATGTGCACCTGCTCCACGTCGCGCGCCGTCATGCTGATGCTCGAAGCGATGGCCGGCGGCGGCGGCACCACGCGCTCGTGCTCGTCGCCGGGCAGATCGCGCAGCAGCTTGCTCGCACGCTTAACTAAACGCTCGTGATCGACATCGCCCACAGCTGCAATGAGCACGTTGCGCGGCCCATAGTGCGTCTTCATGAAGAGGCGCAGATCGTCGGTCGAAAGGTCCTCGACGCTCTTCTCGTCGCCCAGGATGGGGCGGCCCCAACGCGAGGAAGGCCACAAAGTCGACATAAAGAGGTCTTCGGCCAGCTCCTCGGGCACGTCCTCGACGGAGCGGATTTCTTCTAAGACCACACTCTTCTCGATGTCCAGATCTTCTTTTTCAAGAGTCGGCGAAGTGGCGAGCTGGCAGAGCAACTCAAGGGCTAAGTCGGCGTGCTCGGCCAGGGTCTTGACGTGGAAGCACACGAACTCGCGCTCGGTGAAGGCGTTCATCTGGCCGCCGATGCAGTCCATGAGCTGAGCGATCTGGCGAGCCGAGCGCTTGGCCGTTCCCTTGAAGACCATGTGCTCCAAGAGGTGAGCCAGGCCGCTCTGCCCACTTTCTTCGTAGATCGAGCCGGCCTGAACCCACAAGCCAAGCGTCGCCGAGTGAACGTGAGGGTGGCGCTCGGAGAGGATACGGAGGCCGTTGGGCAAGGTGCTCTTGCGGAATTGCGAATCCATCATGCGGAGCGCAGCAGTTTAGCAGAGCCCCCCGGATTCCTGATTCTCAAGCGAGCACAAAGCGAGGAGCAGGGGCTACAGATCGCGCTGCGCGGCACGGATGCGCACAGGTTCGTCACACAGATCGCCTGCAAGTACTTGCAGCGATGCTGAGCCCTGTCGAAAGAAAACCTGTGGCTCCTGTTGTGTCAGCGCACGTTCTCTTCGACCCAGCTGGCCATTCGCACTCCAGCCAGAGCCAGCCGAGCACAGCAAGTGTCATGGAGGCGCTTGATGTAATCCACGCTCACCAGCCCGCCGCGTGGTGTGTTAAAGGCCCAGTCGCAGGCGATCTGGCTCGATTCACTCGCCCAGGCGTTGGCGTCGGTTGTGAGGTTGGGGCGCTCGGGCAAGTACTTGGAGACGATCTCAGCACCCGCCGACTGCACGTGGTTCATGTCGGGCTGCTCGGAGTAGCCGATATTGTAAAGCTCGACCTTGGCCCGGCGCGCTCCGTTCTTGACGGCATCGACGCGATAGCCCGAGTCCCACAGCGCGTGCAGCTTCTGGAAGTAGCCCGCGTTGTCTCCTATCTGCGGCTTCTTCTTGTCCAAGGCCTTACCGCCGCGCGTCACGCTGAGCGCAACAGCTGGAGCGCCGCGAATCCAGAAGTCGTTGCCTCCTCTGTCGCGCCCGATGGCGTGCAAGGGCTGGTGCAAGTCGCCGATGAGATGGATCGCGATTGCCAGCCACTCGGCCTTGACCCTGGGCTGGGCATCCGAGCGTAAGACGATGCCGGCTAAGTTCAGGGCATCGAGCGCGTTCTGCTCCTTGACCTCGCTTGGAGCGTGGCCGCACTCGACATCAACGTAGTGCCAGGTTGAATAGGCGTCGCGCTTCCTGGAGGGGCGCACATCGTCCATCCAAGCCGACAGAGTCACGAAGTCGTAAGGACGCGGCTTCTGCTTGCCCCTGGCCTCGCGGAAGTCGGGCACGAGCGGCACCAGGAGTTCAACTTTGGCCTTGGCCTGGGGCGACAGTCGATCCAGGGCGATGCGCGCCGCAATCATGTGCCCGCCCGAGTCCCAGGCTCTGGATGAAGTGCTGAAGGCGCAAGTACTTGCGGCGAGCGCGGCGCAGAGAAAGAAGCGTTTCATAGCGCGCTGTTTACCAGAAGCGTGTGACAAGTACTTGTATGCCGCGCCGCTACCAACTGGGATCGTCGCCCCTTCGAGGCCGCGCCCGCGAGTAATCGCCCTGCGGCCCAAGCCAATTAAGCTCACTGCGCATCTCTGCCGGGACTTCTGCGAACAACTCCTGAATATACAGTGCAAACAGCGAGCGATGGTCCCCGCTCTCATCGCTACGCTCGAAGAACGAACGGGCCTGGAAGTTCAGGAAATGGATGTCGTGCAGCGTGAACTCCTCCTCCAAAATGAGGAAGTAGATGTTGTGGGAGAACTCCGCCAATTCACACAAGTGTCGCAGTTGACGCTGCTGGCGCGGCCACAGCAGCCGCAGCGGGCGCGCTCGGCTTTTATGATAGATCGACAGGCCGTTGCGCACGTAGGGCATGGCCCAGCTCCGAATCTCGCGGTAAAGCTCCTGCTTGCGGCTCATCGGTTCACCTCAGTGCTTGACAAACAAGCTGCGTCCTTCACTCGTGCGCAACTTTTGAAACGCGGCTTTTTGCGCGGGCGTGCCGCTTTGACTGAGCTGTCTCTCGGCGATCAGGGTGAAGCAGGCGTCCACGAAGCGCCATTCCAGGGCTTCGCGTACCTCGTTGGACTCCATACTGTTGCTTTCGCTCTCGATGTCGCGGGCCAAAGAGCGCCACGATTTCGGGTAGGCTTGCAAGTACTTGAGCCCTTCCTGACGCGCCCGCGCGAACGAGGGCGAGCCATCGGGCTGGCTCAAGCGCGGCACGTGAGCTTCCAAATCTCGCCTCAAGGCCGAGGAGCGGGCCAGCAGCGCCTGGGACCAGGGCGAAGGGCTCTGCTCGCTGCTCTGCTCGGCGCCAGACAAGGCCTGAGCCAGATCAAAGGCGCTTTGCAAACGGTTCTCGCCGCTGAGCTTTAGCTGGCGCGAAAGCCCTTGCAGTAGGGCCTTCTGCCATAGCGCGCCGGGTGCTTCGAGGCTGGAGAACGGCGTCTTGAGCCACGCTGGGCTCATCGGGAAGAGGTGAGACAAGAACTCTTGCGAGGTGCAGGTCGGTACGCCGATCGAGAAGTTGTGCAGGCTCGCGTAAGCGAAGGCTTCGAGCATCGAGACGCGCCCGTCGTGGTTGAAGTCAGCTCCCACAATGGGGCGCCCGCCGCGTCCGCGGTTCGAGAGGGCGCCGAAGAAGTGCGTGGTGAAGTCTTCGGCCTCCGCCTCGTTGATCTGAGGCGTGCAGCCCGAGGACATTCGATCAGAGGTGGCCGCGAAAAACCCGCACACATCGCGCCCCGCTAAAGGCCGGGCCGGATCACCGTTCTGGAACATCACATTCGCGAAGCCTCCGGCGTGGCACTGCACCATAATCAGCACCAAAGGGTTGCGGGCGGGAACAGCGCGCAGCATCGGAGCCAGCTCGCGCACGCTGAGCGAGCGCTCGCCCCACATCCAATACAGCGTGTTCTCGAAGTCGTCCTCGCCCTCCTCGTCCTGCCGCGCGCCGTGCTTGAGGCCACGCTGCGGGCTGTGTTGCGCCTGGGGCTTGCTTCCCGGCGAGCCGTGGCCCGTGAAATACAGCAGCGCGGTTTCGTCCCTCTTCAAAGAGCGGCCCAGGCTCGCGATCTGGCTCTGGATGCTGCTCTTGGAAACCGCGCCGTCCAGCCTGGGCAGCTGAGGCGCGCGAAAGCCGACGGCTTCCTCAGGCAAGTCCTCGTCCAGCACAAACGCGAGCGTCAGGCGCCTCAAGTACTTGTCGCGGTTGGCGCTCACCGCCGCCACGCTCGCGCTTGAACTCAGCCCATCGGCCCACAGCAAGCGCGAGGAGCGGGCGCCTGACAGCAGAGAAGCCACGTAACGCGCGTTGCTCTCGACTCCGGCCTGCGACTGCTCGCGCAAAGGCCCGCCTCCCACGACGAGCGCGCGCAAAGGCAGCGGAGAGGAGGCGTAAGTACTTGCAGCCCTGGCCGCAGGAATCGAGGGCGGGCGAGGCGAGCACGAGGCCAGCGCAAGCGCGGCAGCCAAGGTGGGCGCCAGGAAGCGTTTTGGGGAGAGCATTGGATTGAACTTTAACTCGATTCCTCGCCAGGCCACGGCTGGCGCGGCAGGAAGTAACCAGGAGCGGGAGGCCCGTAGAAGAAGCCAAAAACAGCATCGCGTCGCTGCTGCAGCCGCCTGTCCAGGTTGTAAATCGGCTCGACGCTCGCCCAGTCGTCCAGCGCCTCGAACTTCGCCTCACGGCTTAGCTCGGGATCGTTCAGCTTCTCAAGGGTTACCCCCACTCGTAATGGACCACCGTCCTCCTCATCTATCCCTGCTAATTCGTATGGATCAACGACCAGCCAGGTTTCCTCGGGCGCTTCGATAAGCGACTCGACCCAGCGCAGGAACTCGTCCACATCAGCCTGATTGAACTCGCCCGCGAACCAGCTCAGCAGCAAAGGCACACGTTGCTCGAAGGCAGCTCGGGCCTGGGGCCACGGGCGCACCAGATACAGCTCCTGCCACGTACCGCTGGCGTCCGGCACCATCTTGATGCTGGGCGCCTCGAAGAACAAGAACCAGGCGAGTGGAAGGGTGTGGCGCGAATCCATGTAACTCCGCTCGCTGCCGTCGCTCTTCTCATAGCGGAACTTGTAGGTGAGCGCGGAAACGTCGTCACAGAAGTAAAGGTAGGCGCGGTTGGCCATCAGAATCCTCTCAAGTACTTGCGGCCTCAACCGCGCTTCCACCACGAGCGGCGTGGCGGCGCGGGCACAACGCTTGGCCGCGCGATGTCCAGCACATCGCCCACGTTGTGCTTATCCAAGAGATCGAACAGCGCCGATCCACCGTTCTTGAGCTTGAAGGCCACTTCATCCTCATGGAGCGTTTGCATCGCGAAGAACGAAATCGGGGTTTCCTGTCCGTCTTGGTCTTCGGCTCGCAGAACATGGGCGTCTTGCTCCACCGAGAGCGGAGGCGCGAGCATGGTGCAGCACAGCCTTGTGTTGCGCGCGAAGGGGCGCGCAGGGTCCCCATTGGGAACGGTGTGGCCTTGGCCCAGCCAGGTGTTGTATTCGTGCGGCAGGCGGGCCAGGGTCTTGAGCCAGCGGATGGGCCAGTAGTTTTCCTCGGCCTTGAACGAAGCCTCATCCAGCTTCCAATCGGGCGGCAGGCAGATCAAGATCTCAGCGAAGCGGGCGTCAAAGCCAAGCTGCGAGGCGATTTCGGGCGGCACGTTCATGGGCCTGGCGCTCATGCCGCAGGTGATGAGCGTGTGGAAGGCGCGCTCAGGCGTGGGCGGCACGCACAGAATATCGACGTGGACGGTCGGGGAGATGATCTCGTGGAACACGTTGTTGATCGGCCCGATGTGCCTTTCGATGCGCGCTTCGATCGCCTCGGCGAACGGGCTCTGCTCGCCTATCTCGACGAGCGCTTCGGGGTTCTCAGGCGCAGAGTGGCGCAGGATGGGCGTGCCTGACTCGGTGAACTCGACTTCAGGTAGGTCTTGGTCTTCTTCGGGCTGGTTCTGGTTCATCAGGGTTCAGAGGAAGCAATCTCATTTCGCTGCCACGTTTCTCAGCGGCCGCAGCGACGTCTGCGGGCCGAACAGCCAGCTCCAAAGCAGGCGCTCCACGGAAGCAGTACAAGTACTTGTTCATGAGGTGAGAAGAAGCGCGCGGGCGCGTTACTCACAGGATTGCAGCATTGGAGAAGATTATGCCTGAAGAAGTCGAGTTCGAGGCGCACGAAGCGCAGTCCAGCGTGGAAGAAGCAGGGGAAGCCCACGAGAAAGCTCAGGAGGCCAACAATGCTTGGCTTCGCTGGATTTCCCTTTCTACAGCGCTCCTGGCCGTGATTGCGGCTGTGGCCGCCTTGCAGTCGGGATCACTGGTGAACGAGGCGCTGGTCAAGAAGAACGAGTCCATCCTTAAGCAGGCTCAGGCCTCGGACTCGTGGGCCTACTACCAGGCCAAGGGCATCAAGAGCAACACGGCTCAACAAACCGCCCAGATCCTCGCCCTCTCGCCCAACCCAGCGGGAGCACAGCAGGCCGCGCACTGGAAAGGGGAAGCCGCGCGCTACACGCACGAGCAAAGCAAGCTGCAAGAGGAGTCCAAGAAGCTCGAAGAGGAGCGCGACGAAAGCACGCGCGAATCCAACGAGCTGATGGAGCAGCACCACCTGTTCGCCTACTGCGTGACCTTTACTCAGGTCGCCATCGCTCTCTCAGCCATCGCTGCCCTGACGCGCCGCCGCCCGATGTGGTACCTCAGCCTGCTCGTCGGCTTGATCGGCTTGGGCCTGTTGGTGAGTGGATTTCTGCACGGAGTGGCGCCTCACGTTCTGGCGAAGGGGCCATGACGCACAAGGCTGCAAGTACTTGCAGCCTTGTGCGTCATGGAAATGCGATTTCCCAGCTCCCCTCTTGGAACTCGAACAACGGCAAAGCAAGCTCTGGCGCCAGAGCTTGCCATGTGGCCAGAGCCGAGGCGCAGGCCACGCGGTCTTCGCTTGTGTCTACCAGAGTGCCAGCAACACACACCACAACAATGTGGCAGCCCGCGAGATGGCCTTGCCGCACCAACGCTTCGCCGCTCAAGCGAGCGCCTTGAACAGCAGCGTCGATCCAATCTGAAAAATGCTTACGGCTTACTTCGGCTCGACCCTCATCAAGCGGCTCAGCGATCTGATCCAGAACAACCACGCCCGACGGCGTAGGCTCAGCCTCAACCGTGACACGCGCGAAGTGGCCGATTTTGTCCTTCTGCCTGGCCAACCTGTAAGTACTTTGCATCCGCTGCCTCAAGCAAAAGAGGGCAAGCCGAAGCTCGCCCTCTTTCCATCCAACTAACGTCCGCCCGGAGGCCCCATATTGGTGCGCCCTGTGCGCGGCGGCCCAAACCCGCCTCCACTCGGCCCACGATCTTCGCCGCCGCGCTCGCCGCTACTCGGCGCGCGATCTTCGCCTCCGCTCGACGGACGCTCAGCGCTACGCTCGCCGCCTCCGTTTCCGCCGCTTGGCGCACGATCTCCGCCGCTGCGTTCGGGACGAGGCCCGCGATCTCCGCCGCTTCCGCCACGGTCGCCACCGAAACCGCCGCCGCTGCCACCGCGAGGCCCGCGATCTCCGCCGCCTCCGCCGAAGCCGCCACCACGTCCGCCGCGATCTCCGCCTCCGCCACCGAAGCCGCCGCGTCCACCACGATCTCCTCCGCCTCCACGGTCGCCGCCACCGCGTGGGCCGCGATCTCCGCCGCCTTCACCGCGCTCGGGGCGAGGACGCTCCTCAAAGCCTTCGGGCTTGGGGAGCATGGCCTTGCGCGACAGGTTGATGCGGTTCTGATCGTCGATCTCAGCGACCTTCACCGTGACCTGATCGCCCACGCTGAGCACGTCCTCAATTGAGTTGACGTAGTTCCAGTCCATCTCCGAGATGCGAATCAAGCCTTCGCGGCCCGGCAGGATCTCCACGAACGCGCCGAAGTTCAGGATGCGCGTGACAGGCCCGGTGTACACCTCGCCGATGTCCACTTCGCGCACCATGTCCGAGATGATCTTGGCCGCAGCCTCGCCGCCCTCGGCATTCGTGCTCGTGATGAAAACCGTGCCGTCGTCCTCGATGTCGATCTTGGCACCTGTGCGCTCGACGATCGAGCGGATCATCTTGCCGCCCGGCCCGATCACCTCGCCAATGCGCTCGACCGGGATGTTCACGGTCAGAATGCGCGGCGCATACTGCGACAGGTTCTTCCTGGGCTCCGTGATGGCTCCAGCGATGACTTCCAGGATCTTCATCCTGGCCTCGCGAGCCTGGCTGAACACCTCGCGCATCATGTCCATGGGCAGCGAGTGCGCCTTGGTGTCGAGCTGAATGGCCGTGATGCCTTCAGTTGTGCCCGCGACCTTGAAGTCCATGTCGCCATAGAAATCTTCCATGCCGATGATGTCGGTCAAGAGCACGCGCTTCGAAGCGTCCTCATCATCCATGACCATGCCAATCGAGATGCCAGCCACGGGAGCCAGCAGAGGCACGCCCGCATCCAGCAGGGCCAGAGTCGAGCCGCAAACCGAAGCCATCGAAGTCGAGCCGTTGGAAGACAGCACTTCAGACACCAAGCGCAGCGTGTAAGGGAAGTCCTTCTGCGTGGGCAGAACCGGCACCAGTGCCTTCTCAGCCAGCGCTCCGTGCCCAATTTCGCGGCGCCCCGGCCCGCGCATCGGACGCGTCTCGCCCACCGAAAACGGTGGGAAGTTGTAGTGGTGCAGGTAGCGCTTCCTGGCCTCCTGAGCCTCGTCCAGCGAGTCGATGATCTTCTCATCGCCCGGCGAGCCCAAGGTGGCAATCGTAAGTACTTGCGTGCCTCCGCGCTGGAACAGGCCCGTGCCGTGCGTGCGAGGCAGCAAGTCCACGCGAGCCGTGAGCTGGCGCAGATCGCCGGACGCGCGCCCATCGGGGCGGCGCCCTTCGCCCAGGATGAGCTTGCGGGTGTATTTCTTGGCCAGGTACTCGAACGCTCCGCCCAGCGAAGAAATCTTATCGCCCAACTGCTCGGCCAGGGCTGCCTTGGCCTCACTGCGCACGGCATCCATGGCCTCGTTGCGCTCGCCCTTCATGGGCACGGCGATGGCCTCGCGGATGCGGTCTCCAGCGAAGGACTCGATGGCTTCCAGCACTTCGGGAGCCATCTTTTTGATGACCATCTCGCGCTTGGGCTTGCCGATCTTCTCGCGCAGTTCTTCCTGCAGCTGAATCACCTGAAGGTTGACTCGAAACGCCAGGTCGATGGCCTGAGCCATCTGCTCCTCGGGAATCTGCTTGCCTCCAGCCTCGATCATCATCACGCCTTCGCGCGAGGTCGCGACCACAAGCTCCAACTGGCCCGTCTCAATCTGCTCGTGCGTGGGGTTGATGACCAGATCACCATCGACCATGCCGATCTTGACGCCGCCCAGAGGCCCGTCGAAGGGAATATCCGAGATGGTCAAGGCAGCCGAAGCGCCAATCAAACCGGGTATGTCGATTTCGTTCTCGCCGTCCGAGGACAGCGTGGTGATGACGACCTGAACATCGTTGAGCGCGTCCTTGGGGAAGCGAGGCCGAATCGAGCGGTCGATCAGGCGGCCATTCAAGATGGCGTCTTCTGAGGGACGGCCTTCGCGACGCACGAAGCGCGAGCCTGGGATGCGGCCCGCAGCGTACATCCGCTCCTCGAAATCAACGGTGAGCGGGAAGAAGTCCAAGCCGGGGCGAGGCTCGCGGCTCATGGTGGCGGTGACGAGAACCAGGGTGTCGCCGTAGCGGACGGTGACGGCTCCGTTAGCCTGGTTCGCGAAGACGCCGGTTTCTATGGTGAGGGTGCGCCCGCCCCATTCGGCGGACACAGTGTGCTGAGATATTTCCATTCGTGGTACCTGGAGCGGCCAACGGCTAGCCTGAGCTTTTGGAAGCGAGATACGGCAAAATCTGCAAGCACGGTAAGTACTTGCAGCGGGCGCTTCTGAAATCGGCTGGGAACCGGCGGCCCAAAACAAAAGCCGCCGCTTCCGTGCCTCTCGCGTGTAGCGGGGCTGTGAAGGCGGCGGCGTGGGTCGTTAGCGGCGCAGGCCGAGCTTCTGGACGATGGCGCGGTAGCGCTCGACCTCGTTGCTCTGCACGTAGCGCAGCAGGCGGCGGCGCTGGCCGACCATCTTGAGCAGGCCCAGGCGCGAGGCGTGGTCTTTCTTGTGCGTCTTGAAGTGCTCGGTCAAGTGGTTGATCCTCTCGGTCAGGAGAGCGATCTGCACCTCGGGCGATCCGGTGTCGCTCTCGTGCTTGGCGTGCTGCGCGATGGTCTGGCTCTTCTTGCTTTCTGCGACTGTCATTTCTCTTCTCTCTATCGTTCTTGGAATCCTTCTAAACCTACCACATGAGCCGCTAAACAGCAAACACCATAGATGACCACGGAGCACCACAGATGTGTTGAAGAGAACGTGCAAGTACTTGCATACAAACTCTTAATTCTCTGTGGTGCTCCGTGGTCATCTATGGTGAACCACCGGCTAATCAACCCGCGCCACCTCGAAGTGCATTCCATCGGCCCGGTCGCGGAAGTGGCCGCCCCAGAAGAAGCCGTGCGCGTTGGCAATCGGCACCAACTCGCGCACGCTGCCGCGTTGCCCAACTAAAGCTGGGCGAGCCCCGAGCGAGTTCCACGCGGCGTTGATGTCGAAGGCAGTTCCGTAAGCGTGGTTGCTCAAGATGCTCGTGCTGCCGCGCACGAAGCGAGCCGAGAAAGAGCCGTCCCAGCTCAGGATCAAGGGCAGCAGGCCTGCGCTTTCCCAGGCTCGCCACAGCGCGCGCAGCTGATCGGCGGCCTTGCGGTGGAAGCGGACGGAAGTACTTGCAGGCGCGCCCGCGATATTCTGGAGCTGAGGAATCGGCACGCGGATGATGTTGTCGTCTTCCCACGAGCCCAGGATGCGGATGTTCTCGCGGTTGCCCTGGACTGGGTTGGGCTCGAAGCGGAAGGTGCCCCACACGCGCGCCCGCTGAGCATTGCTGAGCAGAGGATCGAAGGCAGGACGCGGCGGCCAGTTGGGATCGCCCTCATGCGGATTGGACGAGGATGGAGGCCCCGTGGCAGGCAGCTTGATGGCCTCGAAGCCCAGCTTCATGGCCGCGCCCAGAGTCTTGAGCCCCACGACGCCATCCGAAACCAGGCCATGGCGCGTCTGGAATTCCATGGTGGCGCGCTGCGTGCGAGGGCCGAAGTCGCCATCGGCGGGCGCGGCGTCCAGGCGCTGGCCGATCAAAAACAGCTGCCATTTCTTGACATCAGAACCTTGCAAGCCTTGTTGGAGAACACGCATGGGGAATTTCGATCTGTAGTACTTGAGGGCACTCTACTCTTCTCCGAGCTGGCGCGGCAGGTCGTCGATGTGCTCGGCGAGCATGGCGTCGCGCTCCGTGATGCCCTTCTCGGTGTGGGTCCACAGCGTCAAGGTGACGCGGTTGTAGTGGATGGCGATGTCGGGGTGGTGATTGGCTTCCTCGGCTTCCTCGGCCACGCGGTTGACCCACACCATAGCCTGGATGAAGTCGCGGAACTCGAAGATTTTGCTCAGAGCGCCGCCTTCGATAGAGCTGTCCAAGCTCCAGCCATCTAAAGCCGAAAGCACGGCCTGGACTTGCGTCTCGTTGAGCTTTGGCATTGGGTTCTCCTTACACTTCCTCTCGCCTTGCGAAAGATGAAGTTACAGCGAGCGAGAGCGCGTCGGCAAGTACTTGGGGCTCATTATGGCGGCGGAACTGGTGATTGGGCCTGTGCTGGGCCTGCTGCTCTTTGGCGGCGGCGTATTTTTCACCAGCCTGGTTCTGTATCGCCAGCAGCAGCGCGAGGAAAAGTTCGAGAAGCTGCGCGCTCTCTGGGCAGGGTTCTTCCTCACTTCAAGCGGCCAGCGCCTGGCCATCCAGTGGCACGAAAAAGAAGGCTGGATCGTCTCAGTAGCCCAGCCGCTTCCAGGCGCTCAAGCCGCGCACTTCCGCGCTCAGCTGCGAGGCGACACGTTAACCGTCACGCTGAGCAGCACCGAAGTCGCGCTGGACTTGCGCTTTCTGGAAGACGGCACATTGGTCTCGCCTCTTGTGCCGGGCTTGCACGGCGATACTTCGGTTGAGCTCGGCTGGCTCGCGGATCTGCTGAGTGGAACGGCTGTGAGGTGGCGGCGCGAGTAGCGAAGGCTCCGTCAAGCCCTGGGCTCACCTGCATCCAGGGGCAGCTCGCAGTAGGCGCAGGAGGCTTGAGGCAGCGGCCCGATTCCCACGCGGCTCTGCGCGTCAAAGAAGATGTGGTTGCAGTTGGGGCAGCGGAAGCTCTTAAGGAAGTTGCTCGCCAGCCGGATCGCGGTGATCGAAGCCGCGCAACCCAGGAGGAGCACGATCAGGTGCAAAGGGCGCGAGACGAGCATGATCTCCATCGAAAATAGCCCCGCGAAGAAGGTGATGCGCGCCAGCTTGTGCCTCATCCTCAGCTCGCGCCACGAAGCCGCGAAGCTGCCGCCCGGCTCGTCAGGCCCACGGTGCTTGATGTTCATGCGTCTTGAGATGGACGAAGCCGCTTCAGGTGCCCTGCGCGAGCGGCTAAGAGCCCTCAGTTGACCACAGCTTGAGGTGGCAGTTGCTGCACAGCCTCGCGGACACCAGGTCGATGCTGCTCTTGGGGTTGAAGAACGGGTGGCCGCAATGCGGGCAGCGGAAGGCTCGAACGAAGCGCTTAGACAAGCGGATCGCCGCGCCTGCGCAAGCGCAGGTGAAGAGGAGCATCGAAAAATCCACGTTGCCGATCATGAAGATGACCGAGAGCATCCCGGCCACCCGCACGATCCGCGAGATGCTGTGCCTCGTCTTCAGCTCGCGCCAGGCCGCTGCGTAGCTTCCGCTCTGCTCGTCAGGGCCGATGTGCTTGATGCTCATGCTTGGTGGAGATGGACAAGGTGGGTTCAGGTGCCCTGTGTTGAGTTGAGACCCTCGGTTGACCACAGCTTGAGGCCGCAGTGATTGCACAACTTGCCAGTGACCAAATTGATGCTACTCTTCGGGTTGAAGAATGGATGGCCACAATGAGGGCAGCGGAACGCCTTGACGAAGCGATCCGCTATATGTACGGCGGCCAAAGCAGCGAGCCATCCGACGAGAACCAGCGGCCACTTGCTGTGCCCCTTGTTCAGAAAAAGCATAAGCATAAATTGCCAGGAGAAATTGCTCGCGAAGAAGACATACTTCGAGACGCCGTGCCTCATCTTTAACTCACGCCACGAGGCCGCGTAGCTTCCGCCCTGCTCTTCAGGCTCGCCGTGCTTGATGTTCATAAGCCACCCTGCAAGATGTTCATAAGCCACCCTGCAAGATGTTCATAAGCCACCCTGCAAGTACTTGGGGAGCGCGGATGTCGCTCGATTTAACGCGCCGCCTTCGCCGCCGGAACCGCTTGAGCGCTGCCTCCAGCAATCGGTAGGCTCTGGCCATCGGTGATGATGGCGCTGACGTTGGGCGCGATTTTGCGCGCGTATTCGTACTGCACCACGCGCGAGTTCTGCGCGATGGCCTGGCCCTTCAGTTCAATCGAGCGCGCGTCGCCCTGAGCTTCCAGGATGCGCTGCTGCTTTTCCTTCTCGGCTTGAAGCAGCACGTACTGCATTCGCTGCGCGTTCTGCTGGGCGATCTGCTTATCCTCGATGGCCTTGGCGAAGGCGGGCGAGAACTGGACATCGCGCAGCAGGACTTCTTCCAGGATGATGTCGTTCTTGGCCAGATCTTCCTTCAAGCGGCTCTCGATCTCGCCCTCGACAGCTTCGCGCTTGGTTGAGTAGACCTCGGTTACGGTGTGCGAGGCGATCACGGTGCGCGCCTGCGAGCGCACCGAGGGGCGGATGATCTTGTTGATGTAGTCTGGCCCAACGCTCTTGTGCAGCTCGGAGACTTTGGCGCGATCCACGTGGAAGCGCACCGACAGCTCGACGCTCACTTCCTGGCCGTCCAGAGTCAGCACGCGCAGCGAGTCGTCGCCCTTGATCTCGCCTTCCCAGCTCGTGGCGCTCATGGTGTAGGTCTGCGAGCGCACATCATAATAGACGGCCTGCTGCACGATGGGCACGATCAGGTGCGTGCCCTCGCCCAGTTGCCCGGCCACAGTTCCGCCTGAAAGCGAGAACAAGACCGCGCGCTGGCCCGCTCCCACCGTCACGAAGGGCGAGGCCACCAGGCTCGAGATCCACAGGCCCAGCAAGGTGCCCAGCAAGTACTTGGAGCGCCGAGCCCACGCTTCCAGGCGCGCGGGCTCACTCATGGCGGGCAGATTTTGTATTCGACTCATGTTGGTTCCTTTGGGTGGCTACTGGCTTGAATCGCCGCCTTGATCGTTGCTTTGCGGGGGAGTTGGCCGGGTCTGGGGCGCGGGCGCGGCGGCAGCAGCGGCGGCCGGAGCGCTTGAGTTGAGGTCGCCCAGGTTCACGATGGTGCGGCCATCAGTGATGATGGTCTTGACGTTGTTGGGCAGGTTCTGTACGTATTCGTATTGCGTGAGCCCAGGGTTCTTGGCCAGGGCGCGCGCCTTGAGGCGGATGGCTTCGGCCTCGCCCTCGGCCTGGATGATCTTGCGCTTGCGCTCCTTGTCGGCCTGCTGCACCACAAAGGCCATGCGCGAAACCTCCTGCTCGGCCACCTGCTTCTGCTCGATGGCCTGCTGGAACTGAGGCGAGAACGCCACATCGCGCAGCAAGGCGTTCTCCAGCACGATGTCATTTTGAGCAAACAACGTTCTGAGACGAGCGTTGATCTCGTCCGAAATCTTGGCGCGCCCGGCTCCATACACGCTCGTTACGGGGTACTGCGCCACGATCATGCGCACATGAGAGCGCGTCTGAGGCCGCACGATCTTGTCGATGTACTCAGGCCCGACCAGCTGGTGCAGCTCATCGACTTTGTTGGGATCAGGGTGGAACTGAACGCTGATCTCCAGCGTGACCGGCAGGCCGTCCGAAGTCAGGGCCGTCAGAGCGTCGTTGGCGCTGCCTGCTGTTGAGTTGGCCTCGTTCTGCGAAGCGCTCATGGTGTAGGTGTGCGTCTTCACGTCATACAGCGTCGTTGATTGCACAAAGGGCAGCAGCACATGCAACCCTTCACCCAGAGCGCCGCGCTGCACGCCCGAGAAGCGGTTGAACACGACCGCCCGCTCTCCGGCGCCTACTACCACAAACGAGCGCGCGAACATCAGCACCATGAGCCCGCCCAGCACAAGCAGAGGCCACCAGGAGCCGTGCCTCTTCTCTTCGAGCCGCGCGCTGTTGAAGTTGGGCGAGCCAGTCATGGGCAGCATGGGACGAGGCTCATCAGGGGAGGCATCGGGCGGAGCCGAAGAAGCAGAAGTTGAGGCCGCAGAGGAGGGTGTTGGGCCGCTGAATGTGTTCTCTTTGGCTTTGGCGAGGGCCGCGTGCAGAGCGTCCTGCATCATGTCGCCCCATGGAGATTTTTTGGCCATGTTGTCCTTTGGAACCGCGTTGTCTTGGGCTGGCGGCACTCAAGGGCTATTATGGCTCGTTTGTGCCCGAGGTTCAGCAGGAATAATTAGAAACGGTGATGAGCCTGCAAGTACTTGCCGCCTTCGCACGATTGGGTCGGCAAGGCCTATCATCGCAAGGCATCGTAAGTGAAGCGCAGCAGAGCTTAAGGCAAAAGGCAGCACCAACGACAATGCCCGGACACGAGGTCCGGGCATTGTCGTTGGATGCTGCTTTGAATGATTGACAGCCTGTCTTAGCGTTCGCCACGTGAGCCCATTGACATCCCGATTAGCAGGCCGATGAGCACTCCCAGCAGCATACCGCCAGCCATGGCAGCTTGAGCAGCAGCAGCAGCCCCGGCAGCGACGGCGGCACCAGTAGCGTTGCCGGTCGCCGCACCAGCCATGGTTCCAGCAGCGGCAGCGGCGGCTTCGCGAGCGGCGGCGGCTTCGGCAGCGGCGATTCCAGCCTGCGCGCCAGCTGAAGTCGCAGCGGCCTCACGAGCCGCTGAAGCAACGGCAGCGGCCATGCCCGCCTGCGTGCCAGCCGATGTTGCCGCAGCCTCACGAGCCGCAGCGGCGGCAGCAGTGGCCATACCAGCCTGTGTTCCAGCTGATGTTGCAGCGGCCTCACGAGCGGCAGCGGCAGTGGCGGTTGCCATGCCGGATTCGGTGCCAGCAGAGGTTGCGGCTTCGCGTTCTGTGTTATCTCCAACAGCCATGAAAGGTTCCTTTTGTCCAACGGAAGTCTCTTGATCGACATCAAGAGCCTGGGAATCAGTAGCAGCATCAGAGCCTTCAGCATCAAATCTTTGTTCTCTCATGAACATAGTCTCCGTAATTAGGTTCTGTCGGCGGGAACCTGCACCATGTGGCAAGCGCGCCGGGAGCTAAGCTGCAATTGGAAGTCCTAACAGCGTCTGCTTTCCCCTTGAGCCTGATTCGAGCGTAGGCTCAAGTACTTGCGGCCTCAGCCGGGTTAAAATATGCGCCGCAATTGTTTCAAAGGCACCTTCATGGCTTATCTTCTCGGCATTGACATCGGCACTTCGGGCACCAAAGTTATCGCCATTGATGAAAACGGCGCTCTGGCGGCTTCGGCTTCAGCCGAATACCCCCTTCTCACGCCCAAGCCCCTGTGGGCCGAGCAACACGCCTCCGACTGGTGGGACGCCACCTGTTCCTGCCTGCAAAAGATCACCGCTCAAATCTCTCCTGAAGAAATCGCGGGCGTGGGCTTATCAGGCCAGATGCACGGGCTTGTTATGCTCGACGACAAAGATGAGCCGCTGCGCCCCGCCATTTTGTGGTGCGACCAGCGCACGCAAGAGCAGTGCGATTACATCACGCGGACTGTTGGGAAGGAAGCGCTGGTTCGCGAGACGGCGAACCCGGTTCTGACCGGCTTCACCGCTCCCAAGATCATCTGGGTGCGCGACAACGAGCCCTCGATCTACGAGCGAGCGCGCAAGCATTTGCTGCCCAAAGATTACATTCGCTTCAAGCTCACGGGCGAGTTCGCGACCGAGGTTTCGGATGCTTCGGGCACTTCGCTGCTCAATGTTCCCGAGCGCCGCTGGAGCACTCAAGTACTTGAGGCGCTCCAAATCGACGAGAGCACGCTGCCGCGCGTCTATGAATCGTTCGAGGTTTCGGGCCGCGTTTCCAAGATTGGAGCCCAGGCCACGGGCTTAAAGGAAGGCACGCCGGTTGTCGGCGGCGGCGGAGATCAGGCGGCGGGCGCGGTGGGCAATGGCATCGTGCAAAGCGGCATCATCTCGGTGGCGACGGGCACGAGCGGCGTGGTGTTTGCCTTCGCCGATTCGCCTACGATTGATCCCGAGCTGCGGGTTCATACGTTTTGCCACGCGGTTCCGGGCAAGTGGCACGTGATGGGCGTGATGCTCTCGGCTGGAGGATCCTTGCGCTGGTATCGCGACGCCCTGTGCCGCCCAGAAGTGCGCGTGGCTGAGCTGATGAAGGTCGATCCCTACGAGTTGATCTCGCGCGAGGCCTCAACAGTGGCAGCGGGAAGCGAAGGGCTTTTGTTCCTGCCCTACCTCACAGGCGAGCGCACGCCGCACCCCGATCCTCAAGCACGAGGGGCCTGGATCGGGCTCACGGTTCGGCACACCAAGGCTCACATGGCGCGCGCTGTTCTGGAAGGCGTCGCGTTTGGCTTGCGCGACTCGCTGGAGATTTTGAAGAGCATGAACGTCTCGATCGGCAACGTGCGCGCTTCAGGCGGCGGCGCACGCAGCGATGTCTGGCGCCAGATCCAGGCCGATGCCTTTAATCTGCCGCTCTCCACCATCAACGTGGACGAAGGCCCAGCTCTGGGGGCGGCAATTTTGGCGGGCGTGGGAGCTGGGCTGTTTTCAAGCGTGGAGGAAGCGTGCGCCCACATCGTCAAGGTCGTCTCGACAACGCCCGTGATCCAAGAGAACGCGCGCGCTTACGAAAGCTATTACGAGGTGTATCGGGAGTTGTATCCCGCGTTGAAGGCTTCGTTCGAGAAGATTGGCGCGCTGAACTGAGATGAGCCAAGGGGCGCAGGCTACTCGTGCCTGCGCCCCTTGACACCTATTCTTGTGGTTTGTGTTTGGGCAAGTACTTGCAGCGCTTGCCTCAGTTCACAGCAGTCTGCGCTTCCCTCAGCCCCAACACCTCAGCCGTGTGCTCGCGGACTTTGGCGCACAGCTCAGGGTTCTCAGCCAGTGCTTGGCCGTAAGAGGGAATCATCTCCTTGAGCCCCGCCTGCCACTGGGCTGAGATCATGTGCTCCTTGAAGCACTTTTGCATCAGGGTGAGCATGATCGAGATCGTGGTCGAGGCTCCGGGCGAGGCTCCCAAAAGCGCCGCGATGGTGCCGTCAGCCGAGGAGACGACTTCGGTTCCGAACTCCAGCACGCCACCTCGCTTGGCGTCCTTCTTGATGACCTGTACGCGCTGGCCCGCCATTTCGAGCTCCCAATCTTCCATCCTGGCGTTGGGGAAGAACTCGCGCAGGGCATCGAGACGATCTTGAGGTGACTGGCGCACCTGGTCGATCAAGTACTTGGTGAGCGGCAGGTTGTCGCGGCCCACCGAAAGCATCGACACCATGTTGCTGGGCTTGATCGAAAGCGGCAGATCCAAGAGCGAGCCCTGCTTCAAGAACCGCGTGCTAAACCCAGCGTAAGGCCCAAACAGCAGCGCCTTCTGACCATCAATGACGCGCGTATCCAGGTGAGGCACCGACATCGGCGGCGCGCCAAGCGCGGCCTTGCCATAGACCTTGGCCTCGTGCTTCTCGATGACTTCGGGGTTGGTGCACTTGAGCCACTGGCCGCCCACTGGGAAGCCGCCAAAACCCTTGCCCTCGGGGATGCCCGACTTCAAGAGCAGAGGCAAGGAGCCGCCGCCCGCGCCTATGAACACGAAGCGCGCCCGCACCTCGCGGGATTGGCCCGAAGCCTTGTCGCGCACATGGACTCGCCAGCGCGTGTCGGATTCCTGGTGCAGAGCGTCCACGTCGTGGTTGAAGTGCAGCGAGACGCCGGGCGCGGCCTTCAAGCGGTCGAACATCTGCCGCGTCAGGGTGCCGAAGTTGACATCGGTGCCGCTTTCCATGCGCGTGGCCGCGACTTTCTGCGCGCGGTCGCGGCCTTCCATGACCAGGGGCATCCAGCGCGCGAGCTGGTCAAAATCCTGCGAGAACTGCATCCCCTTGAACAGAGGGTATTGGGTGAGAGCCTCGTGGCGACGGCGCAAGTACTCGACGTTGTCCTCGCCCCACACAAAGCTCATGTGAGGCACGCCGCGTATAAAGGTTTCGGGCTTGGCTAAGAAGCCTTGCTCCACTAAAGAAGCCCAGAACTGGCGCGAGACATCGAAGGACTCGCAGATCTTGACGGCCTTGATGGTTTCGATGGAGCCGTCGGGCAGCTGCGGTGTGTAGTTCAATTCGCAGAAGGCGGCGTGGCCCGTGCCCGCATTGTTCCAGGCGTCCGAGCTTTCGGCGGCGGCTGTGTCCAAGCGCTCGAAGACCTGAATTGTCCATGAGGGCTGCAGCTTCTTGAGCAGCACGCCGAGCGTGGCGCTCATGATGCCCGCGCCGATCAAAACTACATCAGGGCCGGCCTCAGCCGCCGAAGCATGATCGCTGTTAGTCATGCCCTGAGTATAGGCCTTGCCTCAGCACGCCCCAAACCACCGCGCAAGTACTTGCTGCTCTATGAATCGAGCCACCGCTCCAGGGTCTGAGCCACGCCATCTTCCTCGTTCGAGGCGCACACTTCGGCTCCGAATTGCTTGACTTCTTCCACGGCGTTTTCCATCACGACGGCGTATGCGGCAGCCTGGAGCATTTCGGTATCGTTGTAGGCGTCGCCAAAGGCAGCTACGCGGCTCATGGGCACGCTCAAGTGCTTGCACAGCTCAGACAAACCACGCCCCTTGTCCACCGAACGGTTGAGGAACTCCAGGTAAATGGGGCGCGAGCGCGTCACGGTGAGTTCGTTGTCGAACATGGTGCGGCCCTCGCGCAGCAAGGCCGCGATGCGCTCGGGCTCGTCCACGATCAGCAGCTTGGTGGCTTCGCGGTCGCGGAAGCGGTTGAAGTCGGGCTCGTATTCCAAGACGGCTCCCGTCTGCTCGCGGTAGGTGCGCGCCTTCCAGTCGCCGACGCGGTTGGTGAAGAGGTGGTTGCCTTCGTAGAAGTGCAGGTGCAAGTCGCGCTCGCCGGCCCAGTCGATGATGCGTGCACCCAGAGCCGCAGGCACGGGACGATGGAAGATCGGTTCTTCGCGCAAGGAAACGTGCGCCAGAGCACCGTTGAACGAGATCACGCACGGCTCAAAGGGCAAAGCCTCCGCGACCGGCAGCATATTGACCAGCATCCGACCCGAAGCTAAGCACACACGCACGCCACGCTCGTGCAAGCGAATCAGGGCAGCCCTCGTCCGAGGCGCCAGTTCATTAGCGGGCCGCAGCAACGTGTCGTCGAGGTCAAAGGCGATTAAGTCGAAGGGAAAGCCGTTCGAGGCCGCAGCAAGATCGGGCTTGGAAACCGAAGCGTTGTCGATCATCGCTTTAAGCATGAGGCATCGGGCGCGCTTTAGCCACGCCCCAAGACCAGCCCAACCGCTGCAGCACCATCGTTGAACAGCTTTAACGCCTGGAATGCCTGAGCCTTCTACACTTCTGGCGAAATGAGAATCCTGCTCACCAACGATGACGGCGTGCGCGCGCCGGGCCTGCACGCGGCGTGGCGCGCCCTCAACGCCGACGGCCACCAAGTCTTCGTCTGCGTTCCCGACCGCCAGCGCAGCGCAATTGGACACGCGATAACCATGCACAAGCCGCTGCGCGTGCAGCAAGTGCCAAGCGAAGATGGCGTGGCTCACGCCTGCAACGGCACGCCCGCCGATTGCGTTCCCCTGGCCATCCTCCAACTCATGCCCGAGCCGCCCGACTTGGCCATCAGCGGCATCAACTTAGGCCCGAACCTGGGCGACGATGTGCACTACTCGGGCACAGTTGCCGGAGCCATGGAAGCCACCTTCCACGGCATCCGCGCCTTCTCGATTTCCTTAGCTGGCTGGGAAGAGCCCCAGTGGGAAGCCGCGGCCAAGTTCTGCGCGCAGTGGGCGCGCGCCATGCCGGGCTTGGAACTGCCGCGCGATACGTTTTGCAACGTCAACGTGCCCAACCTGCCTCAGCATGAGATCAGGGGAGTCAAGGTCACAACTCAAGGCTCGCGGCGCTACAAGGGCGACATCACGCGCCACGAAGCTCCGGGCGTGGGCGCTTACTACTGGCGAGGCGGCGTCCTGGTCGATCGCAGCGAGCGCGACGACACCGACATCCTGGCCATTAGCGACAGCTTCATCTCGGTCTCGCCTCTGCACGTCGATCTCACGCGCCTGGACGCCCTCGATGCGGTGCGGCGCTCTCTCTAAATCAGCAGTCAGCAGAAGGCAGGAAAGCAGCTGCAAGTACTTGCGGAAACGCTCAGGTGCGACGGCTGCGAGAACTGCCTTCTGGCAACTGCCTCTACCACCAGCCGTTCTGCTGCATCCAGAGCGAGGTGCGAGGCGCGCTCGCGGGATACTTACGCAGCCGGGCGTTCAAGCGGCACAGGGCCTCGAAGTCGTCCACGTCATCGGCTTTGTCTAGCCAGCGCTTGACGCGCAGGCCGTGCCGCTCCAGGTTGGCCTGCAGCGGCGCGCACGTCTCATCTTGATTCCAGTCCAGCTCGAACGCCGAGCGCGGTAGGGCGCGCGAGCACATCAGCGTCCAGAAGCCGCCGTCGCGGGACGGGCCAAGCAGAACATCCGTGTTCTGAGCTATCCAGCCACGGCGCAGCCAGCCAAAGCCGATGCCAAGATTGCCGGCGTCCATGTCCGGCACGTCCGAGCCCAGCACAGCCACCGCTTGCGAGCCGCGCTCGAAGCCCCACTCAATCGCTGCGTGCATTCGCGCCCCCAAGTCGCCCTCGGGCTGAGGCCACGAGGAGCCACGCCACAGCTCGCGCAGCGAAGGCGCGCCGTCCCCAGCCTCCAGATCCATGGCATTGCGCGGCGTGAAGGCCAGCACGGCCTCGCCTGCGACCATCGCGGCCACACGCGCGGCCTTGACCATGCTGTCGCCCAGCATCGCGACGTACAGGCCGAGCGCCGCTTGCTCGCCGATGTCGCGCGCCAATCGCGTCTTGATATGCCCACGCTGCGGCGCGCGCGCAAACAGAATAATGGTCCTCATCAAGTACTTGGCAGGCTCTGTGCCTCCAAAAATTCAGCGCGATCAGCCGTTGAAACCCAAGCGGACGGCTGCTACAATCTCGGTTATCATTCGTCCGCGTGAAATCATTTGAACGAGATTTTCCGATGCCATCGCTTTCCGCCCTCACTGCCGCCGCTTTTTCGCCTCGCTCCAACTCTCGCTCGCAGAACGCGGATTCGCGCGTTTCGAGCCAGCGTGTTGTTCCTGCTTCGGTTGTTCCCACAGCTCAAGCTCCTCAAGAGGAGACCTCGATGAAAGCTGATTCCAAGACCGCCTCCCAGAAGGCTGTTTCCAAGAAGCCGCGCCGGTCTCGTGTGCCCGGCAACCTGGCGCAGATGTACGGCGAGAGTGCGGCCAAGCGCGACCCCGCAGCCGCGCCCATTGTTGAGGAGCCCCGCAAGACGCGTCGCGACGCCAAGACGCGCGAGCTGAGGCGCGCGGTCATCGGTGTGCCCGAGTCGCTGCGTGAGCGCCTGTCACAGAGCGTAGCCAGCGCCTTGATCGTGGGCGAAGAGTTCGAGGCTCCCACACGGCGCGGGCGCACGTGGCAAGAGGCGTGCGGCAAGTGCGGCACGCGCTCGACCTTCCGTACGCCGGGCGCTCTGTGCCCGACGTGCGGCACCATCTGCTTGCGCGACGCGGTTTAGAGACTATCCCAACAGGCAGGGCGTCCTGCGGCAGAGCAGGGCCACGACCTTCGTCCAATCGAGCCAAGTACTTGATTGGACGAGGGCCGTGGCCCCGCCTTTTTGAATAACCTCTGAAGCCTGGGCCTCAAGTACTTGAGGTTCAGGCTTTCACGTCGGCTACGAAACGAAGCGCCCATCGCGCATCTCGCGCGTGGCGTCGGCGACGCGGGCGGCTTCGGGCGAGTGAGTGACCATAACCACGGTGCGCCTTTCCTCGCGGGCCACGCGCTCCAGGGCGCGCAGCACATCAGCCGCGCTCTGCGAGTCCAGGTTGCCGGTGGGCTCATCGGCCAGGAGCAGGGCAGGCGAGTTGATGAGGGCGCGGGCCACGGCCACGCGCTGCATCTCGCCACCCGAAAGCAGGGAAGCCTGCTGGTTCAAGCGGTGCGCAAGGCCAACGCGATCCAACAACTCAGCGGCGCGCTCGAAGCACTCGCTTCGCTTGCGCCCGGCCATCAGAGCCGGCAGAGCCACGTTCTCGCGAACAGAAAGCAGGGGCAAGAGGTTGAAGGCCTGGAAGATGATGCCCACGCTGACTCGCCTGTATTGGGTCAGGGCGCGCTCATCCAGGCGCGCGATGTCGGCTCCAGCCACCAGCACGCGGCCTTCATCGGGGCGATCGAGGCCGCCCAGGATGTTGAGCAGCGTGCTCTTGCCGCAGCCCGAGCGCCCTACAATCGCCAGGAACTCGCCACCCCGAACCCTGAGATCCACGCCACGCAAAGCCGAGACAACCGAAGTCTCGCCCAGTGAGGAAGGCCCGCCCGCGTAGGTTTTGCCCAGCCCCTCGACTTCAACAGCCCAAGTACTTGCTTGCGTGGACGCGCTCAAGGAGCGGCCTTCTGTTGGCTTTGGCTCAGGTCGCTGAACTCGTAGCGCGCGCTACTGGCGCCGCTGAGCACATCGCGCAGAGCGTGCGGAATCAGGTTCAGCTCGGGCCAATCTTGGAGCGCGATCCAGCCGAAGTTCTTGCGCTTCTCGGGCGAAGCAATGCGCCCCTCGGCTTCTTCCAAGTCACCCAGCAACTCGGCTGCAAAGAACAACACGAGCTCGTGCTGAGGCTTGGCGCCGCGCTTGCCGCCCAAGTACTTGGCCTCCGAGACAAACAGCAGCTCGCCCACGCGAACGCGCGCTTCCAGTTCCTCTTCCATCTCGCGCGCCAGGGCGAACTTGCAGTCTTCACCGGGATCGACGTGGCCTCCAGGCAACGCGGCGTAAGGCTGGCCCAGGGCGTTGCGGGTGCGGTTGGCCAGCAAGCGCCCCTCCTTCCAGATCACGGCGCGCGCGATGAGCTGATGTGGAGGTGGTGCTGTCTTGGATGATGAATTCATATTAGAAATAGATTCTGAGATGCGTTTGGAGTATAGAAGAGGCTGGAAGGGCTCAAGCGGGTGCATCGGGGCTTATATCGGCAGGCGAAAGCGGGTTGTAGAATAAGGCGACTATCTGAGAATAGTTCGAGGTGAACGACGTGCTCGATGTTAACGGCCAGCTTCATGGGAACCATCATCCCCATGGTGTCGAAGAAGATGGGATTCGACCCCGCCACAACCGCCGGCCCCTTCGAGACCGCTTTCCAGGACGTGATTGGCTTCGGCGTCTTCCTGTGGCTGGCCTCAATGCTGCTGCCTTACCTTCAGTAACCGAAAGCAAGAGCTACAGCGCACTGCAAGTACTTGAGGCATCGTGGAATCTTTGTTGCTGCTGCGAGGCCTGTAGGGGTGAGCGAACCTCGTCCCTACAGGCCTCGCAGCTTCAAGACTTAACCTCCATCGCGCAGCACGGGCGGCACGAAGGCCAAGTCCGAGGCCTCGGCCACGGCGATGCGAATCTGGGCGGCCATGACCTCGGGCGCGATGGGATGCTGATAGTCGCTCAGAATCTGCTTGAGGGCGGCAAGCGGCTCCACGTCCTTGGTCTTGACCACGCGATACACCTTGATGGCCAGCGACTCAGCCGCGCCCGGCGTGAGCAGGTTGGGCACCAGATCCCTCAGTTCCTCGAAGCTGCTCTCAGGAATCTCCAGGCCGCGCCTCTCGGATAAAGCGCGAATCAAGCGGAAGCCTTCCTCGGGCGTTGTGGTCGGAAAAATCGGGATCTTCACGTCGATGCGTCCGGGACGCTTCAAGTCCACTTCAATTAAATCGGGGCGGCTCGAAGCCAGCACCCACAGCACCTTGCCTCGGTTGCGTGTGTTGCTCATTTCCTCCGCCAGCATCGAGTAGATGCGGCCCGATAAGCCCGCGTCGTTCGAGCCCGTGTCGCGCTTGCCCAGGGCTTGATCGGCCTCGTCCACGAACACATAGCAGCGTCCCAGGGCGTGTAGCAGGCGGAAGATCTTCTCCAGGTTGCCCTCGGTTGAGCCGACCCACTTATCGCGAAAATTCTTCAGCTTCACAACAGGCACGTGAGCTTCGCCAGCCAAGCAATCAACCAAAAAGGTCTTGCCCGTCCCGACAGGGCCGCACAGCAAGTAACCCATGGGCATGGCCTCGAAGTCGCCGCGACGCCACAGCTCGATGTCCTGCCTCAGCCACTCCTTGATGGCTTCCTGCCCATAAAGATCATCCAGCGTGCGATCCGACTCGATGAACTCGATCAGCCCGCCGCAATCGGCCTCGACCAATTCTTTCTTCAAGTGCGACAGGTCCTTGTCGGCCAGAGGCACCTTCTTATACTCCGTCGTCTTGAGCAGGCTCTCCACCGAGGACAGCGTGGCTCCAGCCAACTGGCGCGCGGGAACTTCGAGCGAGGAATGGTAGTTGGCCAGAGCGCAGGGGAACTGAGGCAGCACGAACTGCAGCGCGCTCTGCAGCTCCTCGGGCGTGGGCAGGGGCAGCTTGATCTTCTCGGCCCGCGTGTTGTCGGCTAAAAGAGGGTGCAGATCGTTCAGGTTCTCGCACATCAAGAACGTCGCTAAGTCGTGGCCCGTGAGCAGAGGATCGCTGCTCCACTCACGCATCAAGAGGGCAAGGGCGGCCAAGTCATAGTCAGAAGCGCCGCCTGGATTGGGCGCGACGAGATGAGCCGAGCGAACGATGCAGCCGACCTGAGCCCGGTCGCGGCCCAGACGTGACAGGTTGGCGCAGTAGCGGAAGTAGTGCGTGAGCGTCTCGATGGAAGCGCGCGGCTCTTTGGGCAGGACGGGGTTTTCCTTCCAAGCCGGCCACTGTGCGAAGATCGGCCCACCCTTCTCGACGCGCACGCCGTTGCCCAGGTCGTAGGACAAGATCACATCGAAGCGCCCCAGCAGCACCTTGAGCAAAAACTCGGGCAGCGTGCCTGGCGCGCTCGACTCGGACAGGGGCAGCAGCAGACGATCCTCGACGTTACCGTACAGCACGAACTGGTTCGCCGCGCCGCTCTCGTAAGCCGTCACCAACTCGCGCGCCCAAACCGGCATCCCAACAGTTGATTGCATTTTATCTTGCTTTCTTCATCACCAGGAACCACAAAGCGCAGGAGCAAGTACTTGCCCTTCAAGTACTTGCTCCTGCGCTTCGCGACTCGCCGCCGCTCACTCGAAGGTCGCGGTTGGCCCCATCTGTTTGGCTGGGCCGGAACCGTTGGACGAGTCTGTCGCCACGCCGGGCGCCGAGTCCAGGACGATGCCTTCCTTGGCGGCGAAGTCGGCCAGGGCTTGGTCGGCCAGAGCTGCGTGCTCGGCTTCCTTGACGTTGACATCGGTCATGTCGAGCCCGCCGCGCGCGACGCGGGCGCGGCCAGCGGCCTTCTCGCGCTCTTCCTGCACCATCTCTTCGAGCCGGTTCAGGGTGTCGCCCGAGCCTCCGATGGTGGAGATCATGCCCGTGGCCATCTCCATCATCTCGGCGGTGGACTTCTGCACCTTCATGTCGCCGATGGCGTAGCGCAGCTTCTCGATCTTGTCGCGAGCTGAGGTCACCGAAACCTCGCGGGCCTTTTCGAGATCCTTGTAGGTCTTCTCGGCCACTTCGAGCTGCTTGCGGTTCTCTTCGAGCTGCGTGGTCGTCTGCTGCAAGTCCATCGCGAGCGAGCCCGCCGCCTCACGGTTGCCGGCCTTGAGGTTGGCGGTGGTTTTGGCGCGCAGCTCGCGCTCGCGCTGCTCCAGGTTCTTGACCTGGGTCATCAGGCGCTCGCACAGGGCGGCGTGGGTGGCCAGGCCCTGGTTGTACTGCGCGATCTGCTTGCGCAGGTTTTCCTTCTCCATCTCCAAAAGCGCTTCGGGGTTGGCGCGCTCGGCGTTGGATATAAACATCCCGAAGAAGGCTTTGATCAGGTTCGACAGTCTCTTGAACATTCGTGCTCCCGCTATTCGGCGCTTGCCCCCAGACTCTCCACAAGTACTTGCGGGCCGTGCTGCAGTATCCCCAATTTCCACGCCAACTTCGCCCCTGATTCTTCCGCAAGTACTTGCAGGCACTTTGCGGCTCCCTCAAGCCTCTCTCAAGGCTCCAGAACCACCTTGCCCGAAGTCTGGCGCGCCAGAATCGCCTTGTGCGCGTCACGCGCATCTTCCAGCTTGAATCTGTGATCGGAACGCACCTTGAGCTGCCCTGAGCTCACCCAATTCAGAATCTCGGGCAGGGCGCGCGGCACAGCGGCCATGTCTCCATACAAGGTGTAGCCGCGCAGCGAAACGTTGCGGAAGATCAACGCCTCCACGTCCAGAGCGCCTCCACCCCCCGCCTGCGAGCCGAACAGCATCCAGCGCGCCTTCTCTGCGAAGGTCTTGGTGCCCTCGCCTGAGAGGTCGCCCTGCGAGTCCAGGAACACATCAACACCCTTGCCACCCGTGGCTTCCATCACGGCCTGAGACCAGCCCGGCTGCGTGTAATCCACGGGCTCGGCTCCCAGTTCGCGCACCAGATCGTGCTTGCTCGGCGAGGCCAGCCCAATGATCTTGCCCGCCCCGCGAATCCTGGCGATCTGAAGGGCCAGGCTTCCCACGCCTCCCGCCGCGCTGGGAATGAGAACCGTGTCGCCCGCATTAAGGGGAGCGGTTTCGAGCAGGAAGTAAGCGGTCAGCCCCTGGATGAGCAGGGCCGTGGCCGGAGCGAAATCCAGCTCAGGAGGCAGCTTCACCACAGTCGGAGCTTCGAGAATCGCGTGCGAAGCGTAGCCTCCGCGGCGAGGCAGGCCCATCACGCGGTCGCCGATGTGGAAGCCGTCCACGCCAGGCCCAACTTCGCAGACCACGCCCGCCACCTCGAAGCCCGGATCAAAGGGAGCCGAGCGGATGCCGGGATAAGCGCCCGAAACAGACATCACATCGGCGAAGTTGATGCCTGAGGCCTTGTTCTCGACCAGGATCTGGTTCGGGCCGGGCTGAGGCGTCGGGCGCTCGACCAGGTGCATCTTGTCCGTGGCGCCGAACTCGCGCACTTCGATGATTTTCATGGTTTCCTTGTGCAAGTACTTGCAAGGCCAAAGGCTTACTTGATGTCCAGGCTGCTGAACTCGTCGAGCAGTTGCGAAGTGGTGTTGAGCTGCCAGATCACGTTTTCCAAGTCGGCAGCACCATCTCGGGCGAGCGGGCGCGCACCTGGTCGTGGATCAGGCCCAGCGTGTCCTCGATCAGCTCCAGATGCTGCTCCAGATCGCCTCTTAGCTTGGCCAGGCGAGCCACCCACTCGCGACGCCGCTCCAGTACTTGAGCCCGGCTCTGCAGCAGCGACTTGGAGGCGTAGGAATCTTCCTTCTCGGCCCGCGCCTTGATCGCCTCGGCCTTGCGGTAGTAAGCCACCTGGATAAGAGCCACCTGGCTGGGCCCCTGAGCCCCAACCTCACGCGCCGCGCTTTCCAGGTGAGCGTCGAACTGCGACTCGCGGGCCGCGAACTGGAGCCACTTTTCCAACAGGAAATCCAGCTTGCGCGCAATGGGCCGGAAGAACTTGGGATCGCCCGCGCCCTGAGCCGCGATGCTCTCGCGCAGGTTCTCCACCTTGCGCCAGCGGGCTTGAAGCACGGGTCTTAGCCCAGTCAGCACCTCGCGCTTGAGAACCTCGCGCCGTCCGCGAACTTGAGCATCGAAGCGAGCGGCCACGCGGTTCTCATACCACGAGGAATCGGGCACGAAGGCGAGGTAAGCGGCCTCGGCCACCAGACCGATGAGCAGGGGAATCGGAGTCACCAGAGCCGCCGAAGCCGCCACCAGCCCGGCCAGTCCAACAGCATTAAAGCTTTCCTTGAAGGCCTCGGCGTAGCGGTTGGGCTCACGCGCCTCGGAGCCGGGCTCAGTTGACATGGCCTTTCATTATGCGAGATTAGGCCCCAGAACGGGACGCGCTTGAGGACGCGCTATCGGCGGCAGCAGAAGACGAGCAGCAGAATTTGCTGGGCTTATACTTTGAGACTGCGCGCAATTTGACCGCGTGTGATATGAAGATCACCATGCAAAGTTATCTGCTCATGGACAAGCAACTAAGAACGGACCGAGGGCCAGAGGGACAAGATGATTATCATTACCCCCAACAGCTGGTTGAGGTCTTTTTAAAAGAATACACCCGTGAAGGAGATTTAGTCTTCGACCCATTCGTTGGCTTTGGCACAACTTTAGTCGTCGCTGAAAGCTTGGGGCGAATTCCTTTAGGTGTCGAATATTTATTGGACAGAGTTAACTTTACCCGCAGCCGTTTACAGCAGAAAGAAGCTGTCTTGCACGCTGACTCCCGTTATTTAAATGCTCTTGAACTGCCTGCTATTGACTTCTGCATGACCTCACCCCCCTATATGTTGAAAGATGATAAAGAAAACCCATTTACTGCTTATACCGAAGTTGGTGGGAGCTATATCGAGTATCTCCAAGATATTCGGAGCATTTATGCCCAAATTGCTCAACTCCTCAAACCTGGTGCAAGATCAGTTATCAACGCCACCAACATCACGCGGGACGACCAACTCACGACATTAGCCTGGGACATAGCTCGCTCGGTTGGCGAAGTGCTGACATTGGAACAGGAAATTATTTTGTGTTGGCAGGGTGAGAAGCCGTTCAACTTTGGCTACCAGCACGAGTACTGTCTCGTGTTCAGAAAAGACAAGTAGCCTAAGCGCTGAACATCAACCTAACAATCCGAAGTTCATGCCGCTTGATAACTCCAGTTTTTGCTTTCGGCGTTGTGTGGTATCAGGCAGCGGCCCGATTTAAAGCTGCAAGTACTTGCAGTCGCGCCCACCACGAAATCAACCCCGATTCTGTGGCGGGCGCGCCGAGCGCGTGCTCTTGGTCAGGATTTGGAGCCCACATCCTGCTTCCAGTTGAAGGCCGCTGCGTTCAGTGCTTCATAAGGAGGCAGCTCAACTGAGGTGAAGCTCTGGTTGAAGCCCTGAGCGCTCAGCCCCGAGAGACGTGCAGCTTGGGTGGTGTCGCTCGAAGCGATGGGGCGTTGGCCTTCGGTGACTCCTTCGCGGATGGAATCGGGCGAGCCCAGGAACTGCAGAAAATCCTGAGCCACCTTCTTCTGCTGCGGGCTCACCCACTCCGTTGACAGAACAGCCGAGACCGATTCGGAAACCACCGTGGGCTGAGGATAGATCACAGCCAGGGCCGGATTCTTAGCAGCGGCTGCCAGCGCGTTGCTCTCGTAGGTCGTGATGCAATCGTAGCGCGAAGGGTCCGCGACGAAGGCCGCGAACAGGGCGCTGGAGCCGCTCTGAGCCGGAAGATCGAACTTCAGGCCGCCTTCGAGCTCGCGCACGTAGGAGCGGAACTTCTGGCTGCGGGCCACAGCCGCCAGGTCATCTTGAGCGCTGGCGTTGGCATAGTCGGCCAAGATCGCGCCCAGAGTCATGGTGCCTGAGTTGGCCGTCAGGGGGTCGGCGTGCGACCACTGCCACTTGCCCCACGGAGCCTTGATCTTGCCCGTGCTCAGGTCGTGCAGCTTCTGCCAGCCTCCAGGTCGGCCCAGCAGAGGGCGCAGAAAACGCGCTTTGTCTTGCGTGGTCACCAAGACGAGCGGAGTCTTGAGGTAGACGCGGTAGGAAGCCGCGTCGTCCATGTTGAGGATGTCCGAGCCGTGCTTTTCCTTCCACGCGCTCTGCAGGCGCTGCGCCCACACCGTGGTCGAAGGAGCATACAGCACGGGCTTGATGGTACCTTCAAGAATGCCGTGCATCGCCTCGCGCGTCTCGACGAACTGCGGCACCACCTTCAGCGAGCCGCCCGCAGAGGCCTGCTGCGCATTGAACTTCTCGATCTGGTTCAGCAGCCAGCCCTTGCTCGACTTGCTCGTCAGCAAAGTCACTGCATTGGCGTTTTCAGGCACGCTCGCGCCCGCTCCCGAGTTCGCGTCCGTTCCCGACCTCGGAGCCGCGCCCGCTGAGCCCACAATTGCAGTCGGGGCACCCAGATTCGAGCCGCTCAGCGGAGTCCCAGGCGCGAGGTCTTGGCCAAGTCTGGATCGGCTCCACAGGCGGAAGCCTCCGATGGCAAAGCCCAGAGCTAAGAGGAGAACGACGATTTTTCCTGGTGCTGTTAATCGCATAAAGTCTCTTGATCCCAACGCTCTACAACTGATAAAGAGCGCCGAACTTACCCTGCAAGTACTTGCGGTAAGGCTCGATGCCCAACGCGCTTCCCGTGGCGCGCTCGACCAGCTCGGAGGGCTCGAACTGAGCGCCATAACGATACACATGGTCGCGCAGCCAGGTTAAGAGCGTGTTAAATTCGCCGCGCTCGATCTGCTCGTCTAAGCTCGGCTCATCCGCCCTCACGCGCTCAAAAAGCTGAGCCGACAGGATGTTGCCCAGCGTGTAACCCTGGAAAGCGCCTCCGACCGTGCCTCCGAACCAGTGCACATCCTGCAGCACGCCGTCGCGGTCATCGGGCACCTCGATGTTCAGGTAAGACTTGTATTTCTCGCGCCAGGCCTGGGGCAAATCCGCCACTTGAAGCGAGCCTTCCAGAAGAGCGCACTCCAGCTCGAAGCGGATCATCACGTGCAGGTTGTAAGTCACCTCGTCCGCATCCGTGCGGATCAAGGAGCGCCCAACCGAGTTCACGGCAGCGTAAAACTCATCCGAAGAGACATCCCCGAACTGCGCGGGAAACTCGGCCTGCAAGCGCGGCTGCAAGTACTTGGAGAAGGCCCGCGAGCGGCCCACGAGGTTTTCCCACAGCCTGGACTGCGCTTCGTGCACGCCTGAGGACGCGCCATCGGCCAAGGGCGTGGCCTCGAATCTGGGGTCGATGTTCTGTTCGTAGAGCGCGTGCCCGGCCTCGTGCAGCGAGGAGAAGAAGGCTTCGGAAAAATTGTCTTCGCGGGCGCGTGTGGTGATGCGCACGTCTCCCAGCGAGAACTTGGTCATGAAGGGATGGTGCGTCTTGTCCGAGCGCCCGCGCTCGAAATCATAGCCGAAGCCGCGCACAATCTCGTTCACGAACTTGAACTGCTGCTCCTCACTGATCGGGCGGCGCAGGAAGTCATCGCGAGGACGCGGGCGGCTCGCAATCTCCTCGACTAAGGGCACCAGGAACTCGCGCAACTCCGCGAACAGAGGGCGCAGCTTGGCAACGGTAAAGCCTTGATCGGAAAAGTCGATCAGAGGGTCGACGATGTGCTCGAAGGGCGCGAAGAAGCCAGCCAGCTCACGCGAAAGCTCCACGGTTTTCTCCAAGTCGCCCTGAACAGCCTTCCAGTCGTTGGCGGGCCGCGCCACGGTCCACTTCTGGTAAGCCACAGAAAGATGATCGCTGAGCCTGGCCTCGAACTCAGCGGGCACGCGGCGCGAGCGGTCGAAGTTGCGCCGCGCCTGGCGCACGAACGAGGCCTCGAAGGAATCGTGCGGCAGTTCAAGTACTTGGGGCGCCAGAGCTTCGAGCAGCTCGCCAATGCGAGGGTCGATGCTCTTCTCGTGCGCCAGGCGGCTCAGCGTCGAGAGCTGGCGGCCTCGGGCGAGTGCTCCACCGGGAGGCATATAGGTGGCCTGATCCCAGCTGAGCAAAGCCCCAGCTGAGCGCAAGTCGTCGATCTCGGCAAGGCGGGTGCGCAGGTCTTGAAAGTGTGGGTTCATGGTTGAGATGGTCTCGATAAGTACTTGCAGCCGATGAAGTGCTTCTTTTGAGCCTCAACAATCTCTGTAGACAGCTCCGTTTCCCAAGTCGCACTGCACTTGCGGATGAGATCTCAAGGTTCAAAGGCAAGCTCAGGCCTCGGGGTTCCTGGGGCGCATCGGCACTTCGCGGGCGTAGGTCGTCTCGGGATAATCTTCGCTCTCTTCGATGCGGCAGCCGCCGCGCGCGATGGCTCCGTAGCGGGCGCGAGCGTCCAGCAACTCCTGGGCTCGGGCCGGTGAGAACACGTTCTCGCGACCCAGTTGGCGCGCGACCAGCGAAATCTTGGCGAAGTGCTCGACCATTTCCATCTTGTGATACGCATCGAGCAAGGTGCGCGAGATCGTGGTCACGCCGTGGTTGGCAAGCAGAAATGCGTCGTAATCGCGCACGAAGTTTTCCAGGATGTCTTCCATCAGCTCATCTGTTCCCGGAACGCCGTAGCGAACTAAAGGCACCGCGCCCAGGTAAATCACGGCCTCGGGCAACAGTGCGCGATCCAGAGGAATGCCCGCGACCGCAAAGCCCGTGGCCGTGGGAGGATGCGCGTGCACCACGGCCCGAATGTCGCTGCGGGCGTGATAGAAAGCCGTGTGCATCCGAATCTCACTTGAAGGCCTGGACTCGCCGCGCAGCTTGTTGCCTTCGAGATCGACCACGACCAGATCTCCAGGCTTGAGGAAGCCTTTGCCGACCGAAGCGGGCGTGGCCAGCACTTCTGCTTGCGACAGGCGCACCGAGATATTGCCATCGTTGGCCGCGATGTATTCGCGCGTCCAGATGCGGTGCCCGACCTCGCAAATCAAGGCGCGCATCTCGTCTTCATCAAATGGTTCCATGAGGGCTAAGGATAAGGGATGAGGGCTCACGGATGAAGGATGGAGTGCGTGGCAGCGACAAGTAGCAGTGACAAGTACTTGCGGGCGCGCAATTGGCTCGATGAAGAGCACCATGAACCAGCACAGCCAAGACGACCCGCAGCACCAGAGCCAGGATCGCACCCAGCACAGCCTCGACCAAGGCACCACCGACACCACCTTCAACTCCCCGCTCTCAGGCAAGCCCATCCCCGACTCGCCCGGAGTGCAAACCACACCTGGCTCGGGGCACGACACCGGGAAGAATCACTCGATTCCCTTGAGCCAGGATGTCGATCCCATCCACCAGTTCGAGGAGCCCGAGGACTTCATCAAGTCGGCTCCCCTGATGGGCGGGCGCGCCAACTCGTCTTCCTCAGACGCCGACGCGGGCCTGGACTCGGATCTGGATCTGCCCAACGACACGCCGGGCGCCCTGGATCTGAGCGACGAGGAAGCCTTCAGTTTGGAAAGCGCCGACTTAGACGAAGGCCTGGACGGGCCTCTGGTTGAGGAAATCCCAATGGGCAACCTGGATGTGGAAGGCGCGGACGAAGACCCCGAAGATCGCAGCACGCTAATGTCGCCCTCGCTGGATGCGCCCGAAGTGGACATCGAAGCCCTGGGCGATGGCGCCATCGAAGACCTGCTGCCGCCCGATGCCCGGCTCGATCCTATTGAAGAGTAAGCGCGGCTCAACCCGAAGCGGCAAGTACTTGCACAAGTACTTGCCGCTTTTGCGTGCCCGAAGGCGTAAAGCGGGGGATTCTGAACTGTAGTGCTTTTGCATCTGGAGCGCCTCACAGAACCCGAAGCGTCAGCGGTGTCTGGTAAATTGTTCTGCGCCGGACTTTACCTTCATCACATCAATGGCCGCCATTTCTCCCCGCCGTCTGGATCGCCCCGAATGGGGCATCTCGGACCCTTCGCTGATCCGGCGCCGCGCCTGGATCGCCGTCACCTTCCTCACCCTCATCTTCGCGGGCCTGGCCACAAGACTGTGGTACTTGCAGGTCGTGCAGGGCCAGGAATACTTCTCGATGGCCCAGGCCAACCGCGTGCGACGCGTGCCTCTCACGGCTCCGCGCGGGCTCATCCTCGATCGCAAGGGGCGCGTCTTAGCCACCTCGCGCACCACGCACTCGGTTTGCGTGGTGCCCGCCGCCCTGCCCTCGCCCAAGCGCGATGCTCAAGGCCGTGAGCGCGTGCTCAAGACACTGGGCTTCCTGGTCGGGCTGAGCCCAACTCAGATCGAAGGCTCCATAGCCACGGCCATGAAGGAAGGCGGCGCGCACACTTACGACCCCATCCGCATCTTGGAAGACGCGCCCTACGAGATGCTCACCCGCATCGAGGAGAACAAGCCACGCCTGGGCCCCGCCATCATCGTCACCGACGACTTGCGCCGTTTCTATCCCAACGGTTCGCTGGCGGCTCACGTCTTGGGCTACACGGGCCGCGTCTCAGTGCGTGAGCTCGAACAGAACAAGAAGCAGCTCGAAGACGGCGCTCAGGTGCGCGAGTTGGGCTTCGACGACTCGATCGGCAAGTTGGGCGTTGAGCGCTCCTACGACGATGTGCTCTCGGGCCAGCGCGGAGCCAAGCAGTACCTTGTGGACTCGCGCCTGCGCCCAGTTTCTTCGTTGCCCTCGCTGCCCGAGACTCCGGGACGCACCCTTCAGCTCACGCTCGATGCCGACCTGCAGCGCGCGGCTGAGGGCGCTCTGCAAAAGGCGCGTAACTCGGGTGCGGTGGCCGTGGTGGACGTGGAAACGGGAGCCGTGGTCGCGCTGGCCTCGAACCCGACGTTCGACCCCAACGTGTTCTCGCAGCGAGGAGCCCAGGGCAAAGCGAGCTACCAGGAGCTGGCCCAGAACCCCAAGAAGCCGATGCTCTTCCGCGCGGTTTCGAGCCGCTGGCCTCCGGGCTCGACCTTCAAGATGATTACCGCTGCTGCGGGTCTGCAAAGCGGAGCCATTGATGCCTCGACCTCCTGGGTTTGCAGCGGAGGCTTGAAGATGGGCCGCTTCTTCAAATGCTGGCAGGTGCACGGAGCCACCAACCTGGAACGCGCCCTGGCCCTGTCGTGCGACGTGTTCTTCTACCAGACAGCGCTGCGCCTGGGCAACCCCGAATCCACCGGCCCGACGTATTTAGCGAGCGTGGCGCGCCGCTTCGGGCTGGGCCAGAAGACGGGCATCGACCTGCCCATCGACGGCGCGGGCCTGATCCCGGACCCGACCTGGAGGCGCGAGTTCAACCGCGATCGGCCCGCCCTGCAGCACTGGTTTCCTGGCAACACCTTGAACATGGGCATCGGCCAGGGCGACGTGCTCGCCACGCCCTTGCAGATGGCGCTGGTGACCGCAGCCGTGGCCAACGGAGGCTGGAAGCTCAAGCCTCACCTCTTGCAAGCCGTGCGCGATGACAATGGCCGCGCCGTCGAAGAGGCTCGCCCTCAGCGCGAGAGCATCGGCATTGACCCCAAGTACTTGCAGCTCATCCGCCAGGGAATGCGCGCCGTGGTGACCAAGGGAACAGGCAAGCCCATCGCGATGCCCCAAGTCACCGTGGCCGGCAAGACGGGCTCGGCTGAGGACGTGCACAACGCGCTGCCCCACGCCTGGTTCGTGTGCTTCGCGCCGTACGAAAAGCCCAAATACGCCATCGCCGCCATCGTCGAGAACGCGGGGCACGGCAGCGAGAACGCGCTTCCCGTGTGCAAAGCCATCTTAGAAGCCGCCTATCCCGCGCCGAAGGCGAAGGCTGAGCCCGCGCCCTGAGCGCAAGTACTTGCACCAGATTATGGGCCCGACCTTCTGCGTCCTCCTACCGCGTCCACTGGGCGAGGCAGACATGGACGCTATCAACGACTGGCTGCGCGACCGCACAACCTGGCTCAAGCGCAGGGGCATCGAGTGGGAGTTCCAGCTCGCGCCGCGCAGCTGCATTTCAATGCTGGCCGTGGTGCCATTCGGAGCTGAATCGAGAGGCGACGGCACAGCCACCAGAGTCTCCATGCCCACGGAGGTGCAGTATGAGTTTCAAATCTCACTGCTGTGGCTCCCGAAGGTTTCGATCCAGCTGGACAACCTCTGCCGCAGCGACCTCGCCGGGCACAAGATGCTGGCCGAGTGCGCGGCTCACTTCGCTCGGCTGCACGGCGGTGTCATCGAGATCGGCTCCGCGGCTAACAACGCCGACATTGTGAGCGGGCGGCGCTTCGAGCTGAACGAGCCGGGCGCCCCCGAAAACCTGCTGGTGGACGCGGACTTCATGGACGAATGGGTGCGCCATCCGCTCTTCCATCTGCAGGGATAGCGCCTCATCCCAGCAGCCCCGCAAGTACTTGCTCCGGCGTCTCCTTCTCGCGCAGCGCTTCCATCCATCGAGCCGGAATGCCCGCCACGCCGTCGCGCAGCCCAGCTAAGCCGCCCGCCACGCAAGCGGTTGTGTCCGTGTCGTTGCCAAAGCTCACCGCCCGCTTGATGACGCCCTCGAAGCTCGATTCTTGCAGCGCCAGCCGAGTTGAGCGCAGGCAGTCCACCACGTAGCCCGAGCCCGTCGCCGAGCCATTGGGCAAGATGCGCGCGTGCAATTCGTAACGTTCGGCTTCACCTAAGCCGCGCTCAAGTACTTGCACGCTCTGCTGCCAGGCGTCTTCCGCATCATCGCCGCGCCCGATGCGAGCGGCCCACAGGCCATACAGAGCGCAGCACAACTGCGAGCGCAGGTGAGCGTGCGTCACAAGAGATTGCTCGCGCGCGATGCGGATGATCTCCTCGTCATTTATTCCGTGCTTCAAGGCCCACAAAGCCACGGGAAGCGAGCGCATCAGCGAGCCGTTGCCGTTCGAGTGCTCGTCGCTGGCGCCCGATTGGGTTGCGCTCACGCCCTGGCGCAGCTTGCGAATCGAGGAGACCGAGGTGATGCCCACATCGAAGACGTGTTTGCCGACCGCCATATAACCTTCGTCATACCACGCCACCAGGCGAGACCCGAAGTCGTGGATGTTCCACGTTTGGCACTCGATCAAGGAGGCGAGTAGGCACAGGGCCTGCGCCCCATCATCGCTCCACGTCCCGTCGGGCAGGCCGTAGGTGCGGTTAAAGTCTGCAGGAGGCGTCATCTCGATCTGCTTCCAGGGCGGCAGTTCAGTTGAGGACTTGAACTCGTAGGGCACGCCCACAGCATCGCCGACGAGCAAGCCGTATAATCCGCCTCGGATTCTCTCGTTCTGTTCTATCTCAGCACCTCGCCCTCTAAAATCGTGACGCACGCGCCGCTCAGCTCGACGCGCTCGCCAAGTACTTGCACCTTCAGCTCGCCGCCTCGCTCCGAAAGCTGGCGCGCCAGGAACGCGCTCTTGCCCAGCTTGTGCGCCCAGAACGGAGCCAGAGAGCAGTGAGCCGAGCCCGTCACGGAATCTTCGTCCACGCCCACACGAGGCGCGAAGAAGCGCGACACGAAGTCGCAAGCGCAGCCCGCGCCCTCGGCTGTGACGCACACGCCGCGCGCCTCGAAGGTCTTCAGAGAGGCGAAATCCGGCTGCAGACGAGCCACGGTCTCAACCGAATCAAGCTGCAGCACAATGTCGAACCTGGAGCGCCCGCACCACAGAACCTCTTCGTGACTCGCCCCAAGTACTTGCAACAAGCCGGGCGGAACTTCGCTTGGCTCGGGCGGCGTGGCCGGGAAGTCAAGTGCGATTTCCTCTTCGCTGAAGCGAGCTTTCAGGATTCCAGAGCGCGTGTCGAAGCGCGTTGCGCCCTCCTGAACCAAGCCCCACTCGCGCAGGGCGTGAACTGAGGCGAGGGTGGCGTGGCCGCACAGATCGACTTCCTGGCGCGGCGTGAACCAGCGCAGGCTCCAATCGGCGTCGCAAGTACTTGAGGGCCATAAAAACGCGGTCTCGGACAGATTGAACTCGCGCGCTATGGACTGAAGCCAGGCGTCGGGCCGGGGTTCATCCAGAAGAACCACGGCGGCGGGGTTGCCCGTGAAGGGGCGCGAGGTGAAGGCGTTGATCTGCCTGAAGCGGTGGCTCATAGCTTGGGCTGAGTTGGCGGCGTGAAGGAGCCCAAGGGCGGCGTGTCGAACTGGCCTTCCAGGAAATCCCAGAAGTCTTCGGGTGTGGGCGGTGGGCCATCGCCTCGGTTGAGGTGCGTGCCCTGGTGCCACTCGCAAAATGCGGTGCGAGGCCTGCCGTCGAGCGACATTCCATACTCTAAAGTCAGGTAGCGCACCTCAGCCGCACGCATACGGCGCCTGATTTCCTCAGTGTCTTCGGGCGCATCCTCGTCGAAATCGGGCAGGTCGGAGCAGACCAGAGCGATGAAGTGCGCTTCGGTCACGGCCTGGGCGGGCGGCATCTCGACGATGGCGATGAGCGTGCTCGGCGAGGTTGACGAAGGCCCTACTCGGGCCACGTGCGGAGGCTCGGCGATGCGGTCGTCGGGCGGGATGTCCTGGGCCACGTCGCGCCACGTGGTATCGAGAAAGTCCTGGGCCCGATCGTGGTCGGCCAGAATGAAGAGCGTGGTGGCTCCCAGCTGGCGCGTGCGGGCCGGAAAAAAGCGGTGCGCGAAGAAGTAATGGTGGTCGCGAGGGCGCGCCAGGTTGTCCATCGCGCTCAGCGAATGCTCGACTTCGCGCTGCAGATCGTCGTCGCCATTGCCCAGCCCCAACAGCTTGCGGATGTTCATCGTTGCCTCCGTGTCCACTCAGGATGCCCGATTTCAACGCGTCTCACTCAAGCGAGCCTCAAGTACTTGGGGCAGCGCGAACTTGATCTTAGGCCTTGTGTTGCGGCTTCAAAGCGACATCCAAAAGATAGCCCGCTCTTAAACAGCGGAAGCCCACAAGCACAAGTACTTGCGAGCTTCCACTACGCCTCACCTTAGCCACGCCGAGCATCCGCCGCTGGTTTGCGGGGCGTTTACTCAGCGCTGGGCCTTGGCATCGGGGTCGTTGAGCGTAGCGTCTTCGTATTGGGCGCGGGCGCGGCGCTCAGACAGCCCGACCAGAGCCACGATCATCCCGATGAGCATCAGGTGCAGGGCGAGGAAGGAGCGGGCCGCGCTCCAGAACGCGGATTTCTCGCGCGAAGCCAGCAGAGCACCCGCGCCAACCGAAGCCAAGCCGTAGAACATCGCCATAAAAGAGCCTTCAAAAGCGCAGATGAGGATAGCAGAAGCGAGTCGGCAGGAGGCAGTCGCCAGGAAGCAGTCGGTAGCGGAAGGCTGCAAGTACTTGAATGAGCCCTTAGTCGCCGCAACTGCTTCCTGCCGACTGCCTCCTGGCTACACTTGCCTTGTGAATCCTTCTTCCAATAGCGAGACCAGCAAAGGCTCGGGCAAAAGCGCGAGCGTGGCGCACGACCTGAACGCGGTGGCCAGGCCTCAGTTCGGCGGCATCCTGGCCGTGATTTTCGTGCTGGTGGCGCTCACTTCGCTGGCCGTGGTGAACTTCCTGCGCACCTTCAAGGTGCGGCGCGATGCTCCTCTGGAAACCCTGGCTCCGGGCCTGACGCTGCAGCGCGAGGTCGTACACACGCCTGTTGAAGACATCCCGATCTTGACTATTCGCGCTGACATCAGGCGCGGCTGGAAGCTTCGGCTCGTGCCCGCCGGAGACTCGGTTCTGGATCAAAAGGCCGTGTCGCAAATCGCCAGTACTTACAACGCGAGCAACTCGAACCGCGCGCCCATCGCTGTCAACGGAGGCTTCTTCGCTTACGGAGGCGCTCCCGTGGGAGCCGTCAAAATCGGGGGCGAGTGGCTGCGGCTACCCTGGAAGAACCGCACCTCCATCGGCTGGAACGACGGCTCCAAACCCTTCATCGACAACCTTTCCGCTCAGGGCTGGGTGCGCACGCCAGGCGGCGACATCGCCGTAGCCAACCTCAATGGCTGGCCTTCAGCGAACGCCTGCGCTCTGCTGACCTGGCGCGTGGGAGCGAGCTACGCGATCAAGGCGGGCGAGGTCGCGGCCCTGTTGAGCTCCGGCAAAGTGATGGGCGTGGTCAGCGGCGGCAGCGTCGGGCTCAAGAAGGGGCTGCAAGTACTTGTGGCCGGGGCTCAGGCGCCACAGAAGGCTCAGGTCGCGGCCCTGAAGGTGGGAGAATCGGCGCAATTCCAGGTGCAGGCCACGCCTGAGAGGTGGAACTCGACGGGCACGATTTTAGGAGCCGGGCCGCGCCTGGTGCAGGGCGGAGCGCAGAAGACGACCTATGTCGAGGAAGAATTTCGGCCCGATGTGCTGGCGCGAGGCCCTCGCACCATGATCGGCATCGCCAAGGACGGCACGCTCATCATCATGGTGATCGAGGCCTGGTTCAACAAGATCCGAGGCATGACCATCGATGCCGCGGCCAGCGAGATGCAGCGGGCCGGTGCAGTCGAGGCCATCAACTTAGATGGCGGCTCCTCCACCACGATGTGGGTGCGCGGCAAGACCATCACGGCTGAGAGCGACCTGGTGCAAGACAAGCGCATCATCCAGAAGGCCGCTGAGCGGCGCGAGGTCGGAGTCGCCAACGCCGTGTTGCTTGAGCGCGACAAGTAACAAAGCCCCATGATCGAGTTTGTTTCGGGAGATTTGCTGCAGGCCGAGGCTTCTTACATCGCGCAAGGCGTGGCGACGGGCTCTCAGGAAGGCCTGGGCACGGGCCTGGCCTTGAAGATCTCGCCTCGCTGGCCCCAAGCGCAGAAGAAGTTCAAGAAGCACACGCGCAGCCGGTCCTTCGAGGGCGGCGACCTCTTCGTGGCCGCGCCCGAGCATGGGCAACCTGGCGTGATCTACATCGCCACGCAGCCCGATATGCACCACGCCAGCCTGAGCTTCCTGAACAAAGGGCTGCGCAACCTGGCGCTGTACTGCGCCAAGCACCAGATCGAGTCGGTCGCCCTGCCCAAGATAGGCGCGGGCCTGGGCAAGCTGGGTTGGGACGAGGTGAAGCCCCTACTGCTCAAGTACTTGAGCGCAGGCTCAACTCAGTTCCGCGTGTACGAGGACTTCAAGCTCGAATACGAGCATCTCCAACACGAGCATCAGGCCAACTCCTGATCGTCCGCCTCAAGCATCGACAGCGGGTTCGAGGCGAACGCGAACTCCTTCACCACGCGCCCGCCCAGCAAATGCTCAGCGACAATGCGCTCGCACACTTGGGGCGTGACGCTGTGATACCACGTGCCCTCGGGATACACAACGGCAATTGGCCCTTGCGTGCAGATGCGCAGGCAGGCCGCCTTCGAGCGATAAGCGCGCGCCGAGGGCCCCAGGTTTTTCAGCCGGGCCTTGAGAAACTCCCAGGTTTCAAGCCCCGCCGCCTCGCCGCAGCACGTCGGGCCAATGCACAGGAAGATGTGGCGCTCGTAGCTCCCGATGCCAAGAGAGAGCGCCAGGGGTTGCAGTTCTTCGCCTTCGTTCATAGCTTTAGTCGTTCACAACTTCGCTGACCGCCTCAACTTCATCCAGAGGCTTCTGGATGCCCGGCTGCACCGTGACGAAGAAGTCGGTGCCGTGGACGCGCTCCTCAAGTACTTGCGAGCCGCCCAACGCTTCGCCCTTGATGTTCTTGCCGTAAGCACAGCGCGAGCGCAAGAGGCAAGCGCCGCATTTCGGCCCTCCGTTGCCCTGGGCTCGGCAGATGGCTCGCCCGTGCGCGATCAAGTTGACGTGCAGGTTCAGCTTGCACTCGTCGGGCACCAGGCTCTTGAAGACGCGGTGCGCTTCTTCGGCTGAGGCCTTGGGGCGCAGCCAGCCCAGCCTCTTGGTCACGCGCAAGACGTGCGTATCGACCGCGAAGGCGGGCTTGAGCAGGAAGAACATCAAGACGCAGGCGATGGTCTTCGGGCCGACGCCGTGGAACTTTTGCAGATACGCCTCGCACTCTTCAACAGAAGACTGGTGCATCCAGCTCAAGTCCAGAGCGCCCGTTTCTTGGTGGATCTCGCTTAGCAAGCGCCGAATGCGCGCCGCTTTCTGGTTGGCCAGGCCGCCGCTGCGAATGGAATCGGCGACAGCTTCATCAGTGGCCTCAAGTACTTGCTCCCACGTCGGGAAGGCGTTCTTGAGCGAGGTGAAGGCGCGGTCGCAGTTCACATCCGAGGTGGCTTGCGACAAAATGATGAGGATCAGGCCGTCCAGAGGTTCGCGGGCGTGCGGTACGCGCTCGCCGTAGCGCGTGATGAGAAGATCGTTGGCCGCGCGCAAGGCTCGTGCTGAGGGAGGCTTCCAATCCTCTGAAGGGGCTGAGTGGTGGGGCATTGCTTAGATCTTGCGCGCGCTGAGGAATCGCTGCAAGTACTTGCGATTAAACTGCGCCCCATGAACGCCCCATCGAACCAGGACGCCCAGACCAACGCCCTCGTGGGCGAGCGGTTCTCGCGCGAAGCCGCCGAGGAGCCGCTCGTTGAAACCGTCGAGGAGACCGTGGGCTACGCGCCCCCTCCTCAGGCCTCGCACGCCGGAGAGCGCACGCACCAGCAAGTCGAGCACGAAGCGCAAGCCGAAGCGGAGGCCGAGATCGAAGCCGCCGTAACGCTTTTAGAGCGCGGCTGCGACAGCATTATCTCGCGCCAGGACTTGCGAGCCAAGCTGATCCAGGCCCGCCGCGAAGGGCGGCCCCTGCGCATCAAGCTGGGCGTGGACCCGACCAGCCGCGACATCACGCTGGGCCACGCCGTTGTGCTGCGCAAGCTGCGCCAGTTCCAAGATCTGGGGCACCAGGCTCACCTCATCATAGGCGACTTCACGGCCCTCATCGGCGACCCCACAGGCAAATCCAAGACGCGTCCCCAGCTCTCGCGAGCCGAAGTCGAGGAGAACGCCCTGACCTACCAGGAGCAGATCTTTCGCGTGCTCGATCCCAACAAGACAACGCTGCACTTCAACAACGATTGGCTGGGGCGTATGGCCTTCGCTGAGGTCATCAAGCTCGCGGCCAAGACCACCGTGGCGCAGATTCTGGAGCGCGAAGACTTCTCCAAGCGGTTAGCTGAAGGCAAGCCCATCAGCCTGCACGAGATTCTGTATCCCTTGTGCCAGGGTCAGGACTCGGTCGAGATTCGCGCTGACGTGGAACTGGGCGGCAGCGACCAGCGCTTCAACAACCTGATGGGCCGCGAGCTGCAGCGCACCGATGGGCAGGAGCCGCAGGTCGTGATGCTGCTGCCTCTGCTGGTGGGAACGGATGGCTCAGCCAAGATGAGCAAGAGTCTGGGCAACACGATCGGCTTGACTGAGATGCCCAGCGAGATGTTCGGCAAGGCCATGAGCATCCCGGACGCGGCCATGCGCGAGTATTTCACGCTGGCGACCGAGGTGCCGCTGGACGAGGTGCAAGTACTTCTCGAAGGGCACCCGATGCAGGCCAAGAAGCGGCTGGGCTGGGAGATCGTGGCTTTGTATCACGGGCGCGAAGCGGCGGAGGCCGCGCGCGAGGATTTCGAGAAGAAGTTCGTGCGCCACGAAGTGCCCAACGCGATGCCCGAAGTGCACCTGGAAAGCGGCGAGATCGGCGTGCTGGACTTGCTCAAGCTGGCCTTTGGCGGCTCGAACTCCGAAGCCCGGCGCCTGGTTCAGCAGGGAGCCGTGGTCATCAACGAGGCCAAGATCGAAGACGACAAGGCACGCCTCAGCTTGAGCGATGGAGCGGTGGTGCGAGCGGGCAAGAGGAAGTGGGCGCGCGTTCGCATAGGTTCAAGTATCGGCTCAAGTACTTGAAGAGGAACTCTTGTCCACTTATGCCCTTCAGCATCGACATCGCCGACTTCTTAGATCACCTGCGCGTGGAGCGTGGGTTCTCGCCGCACACCATCGTGGCTTACGAACGCGACCTGGTTCAATACGCCGCGTGGCTCGGCGCGCGTGATGTTGGATCTTCGCGAGAGATTGTGGCGGCTCACGTCGAGAACTACGTGCGCGCGCTGCAGGATGGCCAGGTTTCCGAAGGCGTTCATAGAAACGTGGCTTACACCGATTCGAGCGTGGCGCGCAAACTGGCGGCTGTGCGCTCGTGGCACAAGTTCCTAGCGCGTGAGAAGGGGCTGAGCGATGTGGCCCGTCATTCGGAAGGGTTCGCGATCACGCCCAAACTGCCCCACGTGCTCTCGCGCGAGCAGATTCGTCTGCTGCTCGAAGCTCCTGATGCGAGCACGGCAACCGGCGTGCGCGACCGCGCTCTGCTGGAGATGCTCTACGGCGGCGGCCTGCGCGCTTCGGAGCTGTGCGCCGTGCGCCCAGGTGATGTGGACTGGGAGCGCGGTGTGCTGCGCCTGACCGGGAAAGGCTCCAAAGTGCGCACCGTTCCCTTGGGCGAAATCGCGCAACACGCTCTGCAAAGCTACCAAGAGTGGGCGCGCCCCAAACTCATCGAACGCCGCCGCGATTTAGATGAGCGACGCTCGCAGGAACGGCCGCAGCGCAGGCCTCAAGTACTTGCAGCTGCTCCGCTTAAGGTCACGAAGGGTCGCGCGGGCGAAGCCGAAACCATCTTCCTCTCGGATACGGGCCTGCCGCTGAGCCGCCAGCTGCTGCTGCAGATTGTCACTCGCCACGCGCAGCGAGCGGGCTTGCCCTCGTGGGTTTCGCCGCACGCCTTGCGCCACGCCTTCGCCACGCACCTGCTCGAAGGCGGCGCCGACCTGCGCTCGATCCAGGAGATGCTGGGCCACGCCAACATCGCCACCACCCAAATCTACACCCACGTCGACACCTCACGCCTGCGTATCGCCTACCGCAGCGCCCACCCGCGCGCTTAAGGTGGCGTGGTCGTGAGGTCGTGTGAGAACAAATACGTGTACATTGAAGGCCACCGCCTCACACCTCCACCACCTCAACATCCGACAACCTTGAACTCATGCTCGATCACGTCAACATCGTCGTATCCGACATCGAACGCTCAGCGAACTTCTACGCTCAAGTACTTGGGCTGCGACGAGGCTTCAGGTGCATTTTGGAAGGGCCTTGGATCGAAGCGCTCACAGGCCTGGCCGATGTGCGTGCGCAGTGCCTGTTCCTGGAATCGCCCGGTGGCGGCCCGCGCATCGAGCTGCTGCAGTTTCTCTCGCCTTCGCCACTGATTTTAGAAGCTCATGGATGCCCGCACGCCGTCGGGGTGCGGCACCTGGCGTGGCAAGTCGAGGACGTGGATGAGGTGGCCGCGCGTCTCAGGGCAGCGGGAGCCAAGCCGCTGTGCGAGCCTGTGGAAGTGCCCTTTGAAGTGGCGAGCCTGGGCCGCAAGCGCCTGTGCTACGCCCACGACCTGGACGGCGTGCTGATCGAAGTGGCGTCTTACTGCCGCCCCAGTGAAAGCTGAGGGCCGACAGGGCAAACGCACGAGCATTTCCTGAGTTTTTGCGCCTGGAGCCGCAGCCTGGAATCCGTGGCTGTATGTCCGCCGGCGTAAATACGGCTCCTGCAAGTCCTTGTAGGAGCCCCATCCACCACAAAACTCAGGAAATGCTCGTGCGTTTGCCCTGTATTACTACCTCACCTTACGCGGTCAGGTTGTGATAGCGACCTGTGGATGTCTTGCCTTGAGTTCTTGAAGTTGTGCAAAGGCGGCTTGGATGGCTCCGTGGTAGAGCTTGGCTTTGAGGGCGCAGTGGTTGAGGTGGGTTTGAGTGCGGTCGCTTTCGAGCTTCAGGAAAGCCACGAGGGAGGCGAAGATGTGGTTTTGCTGGGTGTGGGGCAGCTTGGTAGGCGACTTGGCTAAAGCGGCGTGGCTTTTGAGCGACTTGTGATCCTCCTCGACCTTCCACCGTTTCTGGTAGATCGCGAAGAGAGCGGAGGCGCCAAGGGACAGGTCGCTCGAACACAGCACCAGAGAACCTTCTGTGCCCTCTTCGTTCTTGAAGAGTGGACGCGAAACCACAACCGGAAACGGCACGCCTTCCAGAGGCAGCGTCACACAGGTTCCAGGAGCTCACTCCAGAGACGACAACGACCTCCAGCGCCCCTGCTTCTTGTCCGCCTCGCTCAAGGCCACGCGGCGATTGCTCTTGAGCGGAAAAATGAACTCCTTGCGCGCCTGGTGTTTGATGAAGACCATGTTCTCGGACGAGGAAAACCACAGGTCGGCCAGCACATAGCCAAAGGGGATTTGCTTCTGCTGGACGCGGGCGATCATGGCACGAGCAAGTTCGTTCTTGGTCTGGGGCGCGACCCACTTGTCCCGTCCTGTCTTTGGATCGGTGCTCAGCACAGTCTTCTGGATCAGCTCGAAGGCGACGGGAAGTGAGGTGCCCTGGCTGTAGTAGAGCGCCGAGAGCAAGTTGATGCCCTTGACGGTGCGGCCCTGGCAGTGGTCGTAGTGCCAGGTGATGAGCTCGCTCTCGTCGGTATAAGGTTTCTCTTCGACCGAATCATCAATGATAAGAACAGCTTCCTGGCCCTGCACCGCACGCACCTGAGGCTTGACAATCTGCCACAGATCCCGATCAGTGAGCGCTTGCTGCGACAGGAACCGCGTGATCTGGTCATGGCTGAGATCGGGCAGCAGGCGGGACAAGCCCGTCGCCGTGGTCGCGCCAAAGGACGACAGCAGATAGTCTGTGTCGATGTCCAGAAGACGAAAGTTGTGCTTGGTCATCGCGGGCCAGTTTCCCTACTACAACCCAACCGCGTAAGGTGAGATCCTAACAACGCGTCCACTGGATTGATTACGGGCACCCTGACGCTGGATGGCGGTGTCCAGATGGTGCTGGCTGGCTCCAGTCCGGGCATTCCTCTCGGCGAACTTGCCACCGCTGCTGCTGGCCTCACCATCGCCACGCGCCATGGCAGTGCGGTGCAGGGCCTGGGTGGTTCCCTTACCGGTACCTTTAACTTGGCGCCCGGCAGCATACTCAACGTGCCGACCACGGCCGGCCAGCGCTCCAGCGGCGTCGCCGGTCTCGCCATCACTGGCACGCTCAACAGCGCCGGCACCATCAATTTCAGCGGCCCCGGTTATTTTGGCAGCAGCGGAGCTATCAACAACTTGCCGGGCGGCATCCTCAACGCCAACGGCACTGGAGACGGCGATCTGGGCGGCACGCTCAACAACGCCGGCACCATCAACATCGGCACTCCCACCACCATCGGCGTCTTCAGGTTGAATGGGATTTTCAACCAGAGCGCGAGCGGCGCACTCAACCTCAAAATCGCTGGCACAGCGGCGGGCAGCTTCGATGTGCTGAATCAATTCAACAACCCGGCCACGCTGGGCGGCACGCTCAATGTTAGTCTCCTCAATGGCTTTCACCCCGCGGCGACGGATAGCTTCAAGGTTATTACTGGCACTCTCAGCGGGCACTTCGACACCGTAAACGGCCCCCTCACGGCGCAATATAACGCCACTGATGTGACCCTCGTGACGCCGACCCGGATGCCCACCATTACCGGCCTCAACCCCGCCAATGGGTTAGTCGGCGCCACCGTGCTGATCAATGGCACGGGCTTTACTGGCGCTACTGCCGTCAAGTTTGGCACGACCAATGCCGCAACCTTCACGGTGGTCTCGGCTACCCAGATTCGCGTGATCGTGCCAGCGGGAGCCACAACGGGCAAGGTTAGCGTGACCACACCCGGCGGCACCGCCACCAGCCCCACCAACTTCACCCTCGCGCTGCCACCCACGATCACCAGCATCGCGCCCGTCAGCGGCTCGCCCGGCACTCAGGTCACCATCATCGGCACCAACTTTGTGGGTTTCACCGCCGTCAAGTTTGGCGCCGTTGCCCAGCCGTTCTTCTTTTTGCGGTCGCCCACTATAATGACGGCCAATGTGCCTCTCAATGCCACGACAGGCAAGATCAGCGTGGTGGCCGCCGGAGGCACCGCGATCAGCAGCGCGATCTTCACCGTGAGGCAGCCCACGCGCTCGATGATCAGTGGCAGCATCAGCAGTGGCAGCGCGCCGCTTCCGGGCATCAGCGGCCCGGTGCCCAATGTTCCCGTCTTCCTGGTCAACACCAGCAGCCCATCCGCTCTGGCTGCGGTGCTGGTCAACCCGACCCTGCTGGCAGGGAGTTCCCGCCTGCTCGCGCGCACCACGACCAATGCCGCCGGGCAGTACTCCTTCAACGCCTTGCCCGGCACTTACGATGTCGTGCCCGCCTTGCCCGGCGTCTTCTTCAGCGCAGCTTATCGCGGGGTGTTCCTGGGCACAGCGCCTATCGCCAATGTCAACTTCAGTGGAGCGGGCGTGGATAACGCAGCGCCCGGTGCTCCTTCGCTAAGCATCAGCGGCGACCGGCTCAGCGGCCTCGCCAGCGGCGGCGCGAGCGGTGTCTTGACCGTGGTGGTGACCTTGCAGAACTCCAGCAACCAATATCTCAACTGGAGCGCGCTGGGCGCGCCCCAGTTCACCACCAACGCGCTCCTTGGCAGCTACAAGATAGCCAGTGCCCGAGCCGGAGGCGCTTTGACATTCAACGCGATGCGCGTGGGTGCCCAGAGTTGGACGGTGAGCCTGCCGGCTAACCTGCCTCAGGGCAGCTACCGCGTGACGGTGCGCTCGATCAACCGTGCCTTCCGCCCCAGCGTGCCTGCCTCGCGCGTCATCACCAAGGGCTCTACTTCCACTGTAGTCGCCGCTACAGCCGTCGTCCCTCCGCTGCGACTCGCTGAGACCGCCCATACCAATGCTGCAGCTACCACCAGCGGGGCCTGATAGAGCGCCAGTCACCCGAGAGCCGTTGAAACTACAGAGCAACCACTCAACAGGTTGGCCGTTAAAAGGCTGGGCATCGTTTTGATGCCCAGCCTTGATCGAATTTCGACACGATTCATGCCGCTTGAAGCTGTCGCCTATGAGTACTCAGAAGTCGCGCACTATAATCTTCGCTAAGCACCATTAGCGTTGATAAAATGGGCACAAGTCTTCTGAGTACGTCTTGCAGGATCACGTGCTCTCGGGACTTCACGCTATCTTCTCCATGTCTTGCCCCGCTTTGCGCCTCGCCCTCCTTGGCTTTTACGGGTGCGGTTCAGCATAGTCGAGGCACTTGGCGGTGTGTAGCTCGCTTCAGCTGACTTCGGGCCGGAACTCAATGTTCATGCGCTCAGCCTTCGCGCCGCATGATGACAGGAACCGACACAGCGCGGCTGAAGAGGCCGGTGATTGAGCGGTGGTTGTAGGTGACGGTGATGCGCACGTAATTACCCGGCGGGACGCTGTTTGTCTGAGTACTGCCGGTTGCCACATCGCCGAGCCAGGGCGTGTAGACCAGAGGGCTGCCTACAGGCGCCGCCTGCTCCATCAGGATCGAGCCGTTGGTAATGTTGCCCACAGCATCGCATTGCAAGGCGGGCGCTCCGCTTGTGCATATGCGAGAAGTGATGTTGGAGGTCGGCTGGCCCAGAGCAGCGGCGCGCACCCCCTCGCGAGCGGCGTTGGCGATGATCAGGGTGTTGCGCTCCAGCCAGCCGAAGTCAATGATGCCCAGCAGGATGGACAGCAGAACAGGCACCACCAGCGCAAGTTCCACCAGCGATGTTCCGCCGCGCCGCGTTCTGCCACACCGCGTTCCGCCATACTGCCCGACTCGGCTCTTCCGCCTGTCGCCGCGGCCTTTCCTGGGGTAATGGGACATTTTAAGACGCTTCCAGAACACATGGTCAACACATCGTTGTCAACGCATCGTTCTCGCCGAACAAGTATTGAGTCTTCCACAATTGAGCTGAGGCCAACCGCCACGGCTGCCCAAAGCTCAAGCCAAGTACTTGTGTCCAAGCACTTGGCTTGAGCTTTGGGCGATGCAGCTTCTTAGCGGCTTCTTGAGCCCACGCTGCTTTGGGTGGCTTTTTCAACCCGACAGGCCCACCACGCTGGGGCCGGTGAAGGGAGTGGTGACATCGCCAACCCCGAGGCCGGTGCGGTCGCTGTTGAAAGTGTTGCTGGGTAAGATGCGCATCTGCAGGTAGGTGTTACCCAGAGCGTCGTACCCTACGCTATTGACGTACACCGCGACGAAGTAGCGCGCATTAAGCGTTGGGTTGTTGTTGACGGCGGGGCTGGGATCAGCCACGATGATGATCATGATGCGCGGGTCATCGGGCCTGTAGTTGGGGAAGGTGTAGTTGTTGCCGTTGTCGTTCCAGGGCGCACCGGCGGCTCGTGCGAACCGATCGTTGACCGCGCTCTGCATCTTTGGGCCCTGCGCGTTCAAAGAGGCATTGAGAGTTTTCACCTGCTCGCCAATCCAGACCGTGCGCGGTGTTCCGTTGGCGATGTCGCCTTGGAAGACCGCAGGGCTCTTGCCACTGTTGCCCAATCTTAGATCAAGGCCGGCCATGGTGCCTGGGATGAAGTCCTTGCGGTTGTGGTCAATGAGGATGGTCTGGAACGTCGTGCCGTTGCGGTAGAGCAAGTAGTCATCGACGGTGATGGCCAGCGGTGAGACAGCGGGAATGCCTTTCAAAGCGGTGCGCCCAGCTACTGCCTGCCGCGCCACCTGACCGGTGCTCGGGCTGTTCGGGTTGATGAGCTTGAAGACGCCGGCGAAGAAGAACTTGCGTGTCGCACTGGCAGGCACCGTGATGTGGTCCCAGGTGGGGTTGAAAGTGATGGTGTTGCCGTCGAAGCCCGCGACCTTGTACTGCGCCATCATGTCGATGGCGGCTTGCCTGGCGTTGGCCACATCCACCTGGTCGTTGCCCGTCTTCTTGAGCTGCGTCGCTCCAGCCAGGGCTGCGGCATCGCAGGCCCGCTGCAAGCGGTTGGCGTCGCTGACCAGCAACCCGTAGTCAACGCCCAGAGCCGAGAAGCCCAGCAGAACCACCAGAGCCAGCGACACAATCACAATCACGCTGCCGCCACGCCTTTGAGCACGCCCACTCTGCGCGCCACGCTTTGCGCCTCGCAACCTGGGGCTGGGTTTGCGATGAAAAAGGAGATGGATCATAGGGCAAGATCTGAATTCGGCTTTGCTTCGTCTTTGTGTCGTGCTGCTTTGAATTGGCCTTAAGATTCGCGCCGGATAGTCACAACCGTCACGATCTGGCGACCGTTGAGGCCAGGAATGAATCCCGTGAGCGAATGGTGGCGGCTCATCAGCGTGACGCGCACCATGTTGGGCGGCGTCACCCCGTTGCGGGCCGGGCTGACCGTGGTGTCGTCGCCCGGCCATGTACTGCAATTCGAGCCCGTGGCATCGCACTGCTGCAAAGTGATGCTGCCCTGTGAGCCCGTGAGCGCGATGGGATTGGAATAGCGAGTAATGATGTCGCTCACAGCCTGAGTGGTTTTGCCCACCGCAGCTGCTCTGGCCCCTTCACGCGCCGCACTGGATAGCGTCATGGTGTTTTTGGCCAGCCAGCCGAACTCCATGATCCCAATCAAAAGCGCCAGCAGAACCGGCACCACCAGGGCGAACTCAACAATAGACTGCCCCCGCCGCGCCGAGACGCGCCGCCGGCACCCTTTGGCTCCACCTGCTCCCCACCTCATCCGGCTCATGGTTTTCGTGCTTCAGTCCGTAACCGCATTTAAGGTTACACAGGTTTTGCCACAGTGCTTAGAAAAAACACCATCCTTGAGCTGAGGATTTACGTGTTTTTCTGGTCGAAGCCGTTATGAGAGCAGTTTCGCGGGCCAAGTACTTGTGGATCGAGCGTCTCACGCGGCGAGCAGGGCTGTTGCTCTCTTCTAATCCATCAGCACGCCAAGGCCTTCTGCAACTGGGCGCTGTTGGGCTTTGTTCTGGGCCTGGTGCTGCTTCACGCGAACTGCCTGGCCACCACATCAAGCCGTTGCCCCTCTTCCAGAACAGTGTCCTGCGCCAGCGTCACCAGCAGGCGCCTGCCCTGGATCTGGAAGCTGGAGGCGGCTCTTTTGCCGCCCACAAGTACTTGCACGCGCGTGCGGGCGTTTTGACGCGGCTCGTCGGGCAGCTCAAGAGCCAGCGTCTTGAGGCGCAGGCGTCCGTAAGCGAGATGGATGCTGCTGCGCTGCGTGTTGTTCTGTCGCTGCTGAATGTAGCTGCCCCAGCCCTGAGCTGAGGTGAAGGCGGCCTGGAAGTTCTCTCTTTGCAGTCGTGGCGCGAATCCCATGTGGGCGTGCGGGCCGTGATACTCGAAGCCGCAGGCGCTGATGAAGGTGCCGTAGCTGGCCATGGCGCGCGAGTAGTGATCGGAGCACTCGACTTCGTTCCAGGGGTTGCGACGCGCGGCGTGGTAGCGGTCGTGGATGGCGCGCGTGACGGCCAGGCCTTCGAGAACCAGGCCTTCGGCGACCATGTGGCTGGCGGCCTGGTGCTCAAAGCCGCTCATGCACTCGTTGAAGTAGCCGTATTGCCAGTCCGAGACGTTGCCAAAGGCGTGGGGCAGGTCGCGCGGATTAGTGGCCATCACCAGCCCGCCTTCTCCGGCCAGGGCGTAAGGCCGCCCCTGGGGATGGCGCCGCTTGAAGGGCCCGACATCGGGCGCGAAGTTGTATTTATACAGCGCCCTCAGCGCGCTCAAGGTCTTGCCCTGATCCAGCACGCGCCCCAGCCCGACCTGCCAGGCCCAGCTCTGGCCATGCACCTGGTCGATGTGGCAGCCCTGGTAAGTGCCCAGGCTGCTCTCGCGCCCGGCCTCGGGCAGCTGGATGAAATACTCGCCGTTGAACAGCTGCGACTCGATAGCGCTGCGGCTCTGCCTGGACTTAGCCGCGCACAAGCGCGCGAACTCTTCGTCTCCGCTTTCGCGGGCCATCTCCTCTCCGGCGCGCAGAGCTGCCGCATAGAGCGAGGAAATCCAGGCGATTTTGCCGAACCAAGCCGCATCCAGAGTGTTCTCCTGGGCTCCGTCGAGCAGGCCGTCGCCGTTGCTGTCGTGGCGCAGCAGAAAGCCCAGAGCCCTCTTCACGCCAGGCCACACGCGCTTCAAGAAGGCTCCATCCGCGCTCATCTGGTGCTCGCGCAGGGCGCCCAGGATACGCCCGCACTGCCCATCGACCGCGGGTCCCGTGTGCTCGCCTCGGTAGCCGATGACGCCCGATTCTTCCAAAGCCACGCCAAAATCGACGTGCTCGCGCGTGAACCTCTCGATCTCGGGGAACAGGCGGCCAGGAGCCTGAGCGTAGTGCCACACGTGCGTGCAAGTACCTTCGCAGCAGCCTATGCCCTCCCAGGCCCAGAAGCGCCCCGAGCCAAAGCGATGCGCCGTGGAGGTCGCCAGAATCGAGGTGTTGGCAAAGCTGCGATCCAAGAGCCAGAACGGAAGGCTGGAATTATACCAGCAGCCGTGCCACCTCTTGGTCAGCGTGCTCAGGCGCTCGTAATGTGCGGCCACATAACGGACCACAGCCGAGGCATCCACAAACCTCTTCGCGTAATAGTTGCCGCTGCCGGCTTCGGCTGCGTTGAGCCCACTGTTGGGGAAGTGCCAGGCCACCACAAAAGTCACCGTCTGCACTTGCCCAGGGCCGAGCCGCAGCGAATGAGACAGCGAGCCTATGAGCTTCTCTCCGACGGCTTTGCGTGCCTGGGCTGAGTTGCTCGAACGAAACACATCTTCCACGCGCGCATCGGCGTTGGCCCTGTTGGAGCCCGTGCCCAGAATCGCCAGCGACATGGTGCCAAAATCCGGCTCGCGGCCCGTGAGAGGGCCGCCGCGAGGATCATCGGTCTGCACGATGTGATCGGCCCCAACGTGGCCCCAGCCACCCGTAGCATTATCGAAGATCTCGATCAGCGCGCTCTTGCCCTCGAACTCGCTCACATCGAAGGACGAGCTCTGCATCAAGTTGGCGTTGCGCCCGTGGGCGCGGCGCACTTCTTTGCCATCAATCAGCAGCCTCAAGCCCACGTCCTGGCCCGCGCCGCCGCCTATCAGGAAGCTCAAGTACTTGCGCTGGATCACAAAGGGCGGGCTGGTGATCTTCCCGGTGTGCGTGTCGCGCTGAACCGAGTCCGCGCCCGGAGCCGAGGCGTGCGAGTTCACCGCGCGCTCACCCTGAATGCCCAGCTCGCCCTGGTAGCCTGGAATATCAGCCCGCGCTACAGGGCCTTTGCCAAAGGCATCGCCCTCAACTTTCCAGGGCGCATACTCAGCCCGCTCGAAGTCGTCCACCACGATATCCGGGCGCTTGGCCTGGGCTGTGGCAGGCGGCGTGTTGTCAAAGCGCGAGAGGATCAGCGTTGCGTTGGGCTCGGTTTGGACGGTGTTGAGGCGGCTGCCCGAGCCCGGCCCGGCGGAATACAGGCAGCAGGCGTTTTCGAGCCAGGAGCCGATCTGGGCCTGGACTTCGTGCGCGCTTGTGTTGCGAAGGGTGAACTCGCACAGCGTGGCGGGCAGGCTGGAGTTGTCAAATTCGAGCGGGATGAAGGGCGAGTAGGCGCGCATCGAGACTTCGAGCGGCGACTTCGGGTCACGATATTCGACTTGGGCCAGGGGATACTCGCCGCTGAAGGAGATTTCGCTCCAGCCGCTCGCATCCAGAGGCCGCGCCACGTCGCCGATCTTGAGCGCGAAGCCCTGCTGCAAGGGCGATTGGGGCGTGTGAGGAGCCACGTAAGCCGAGCCGTCGCCCGAACCGATCTGGCGCCGCTCGCCAAAGCCCTCGAAGGGAACCACGCGCGGCAGGATGCCCAGGGTGTTCTGGTTGAAGATGTCCCACAGCCACAGCCGCCCATCTCCGCTTATATACAGAGTGCCGCAGCACAAGCCGCCCACGGGCATCCCGATGAAGCTCAGCTCGCCGCGTGCCTTGGTGTAGACCGTGCGCTGGCCGCGCTCGAACAGCGAGCGCACCCACTCGGGCCGCAGCTTCTTGTCGGGCGGAATCAGGGCCGCGAAGTCCGCCGTCTCAAACGGCCCCGCAACTGTGGGCACCTGAGCCAGCACGCGCGAAGAAAGCGCCGAAACCGTGCCCAGCCCCAGAAACGCGATGGCCTGGCGCCGCGTGACACCGCAAGTACTTGCAGCTTCGGGCGAGTCTTCTTGGGTGCTGCCTACGGGCTTGATGTTGGTCATAAAGGTGTTCAGGGGCTGCTCAGGAGGAGCGCTGAATTTGTTCGAGCGCTCTTATTTCGTGGGCGCGTACACCTCGAAGTTCCACAGCGAGTAGCCGAATTGGGTGGCGCGCTTGAGGCCCAGCATCCTCACGTAGCGGGCCTGAACCGGCGCGAAACGCACTTCTTCGGTGTCGCCGGCTCCGTTCTGCGTGCTGTAAACGTCCTTCCAGGTCTGGCCATCGTCGCTGACCTGGATCGAGTACGCCGTGGCGTAGGCGGCTTCCCACACCAGGCGCACGTGGTCGATGAGAGTGCTCTTGCCCAGGTCCACCGCGATCCACGAGGGGTCTTTGAAGTCGCTGGCCCAGCGCGTCTCCTCGCTGCTGTCTACGGCGTTGAGCGGCCTGGTGTCTGTGCCTGGATCATTTTGTACCGAGGAAGCCGTGACAGGTCGCCCGGCGGCCAAGTCTCCAGCGCGCCTGTTGCTGGTCTCGGTTTGCTCCTGCGAGAAGAGAATCTGCTCCCTGAAGTCTCCGGCCAGGCGCACCGACGCTTGCTGCCGGATGTCGCGCGACGAAGCCCCGATCTGAACCTGGTAGCTGCCCGCGTCCGCCTTCCACTGCTTGCCCGGCACGTCGCAATAAGCCAGGGCGCGCGGCACAATCGGCAGCGAGACGCGCCGCGTCTCGCCGGCTCGCAGCAAAACCTTGACAAAGCCCTTCAGCTCGCGAGGCGCCTTGTCGATTCGAGGCTGAGGGTCGTGGATATACATCTGCACCACTTCAGCTCCCGCGCGCCGGCCCGTGTTGGTGATGTCCACGCTCGCCGTAACAGTTCCCTGAGGGGAAAGCGTGGGCTGCGAAAGGCGCAGGTTCGAGTAGCGGAAGCTGGTGTAGCTCAGCCCGTGCCCGAAGGGGAACAGGGGAGCGATGTTGGCCTTGTCGAAGTGCCTGTAGCCGATATAAATGCCCTCGGCGTAGTTGACTCGATCGTGCACGCCTGGGAAGTTGCCCGTGTCGGGATAATCCTCGCGCCGGGCGGCCAGGGTGTCGGGCAGCTTGCCCGAAGGGTTCACGTCGCCAAAGAGCACCTCGGCCAGAGCCGTGCCGCCCTCCTGACCGGGGAACCACGCTTCGACCAGGCCGGGCACACGCCCGAGCCACGCGCTCATGTCCACGGGCGTGCCGTTGTTGAGCACCACGATGGTTCGCGGGTTGGCCGCAGCCACCTCGCGAATCAGCTCGTCCTGGTTGTTGGGCAGCTCCATCGAGGGGCGATCCTGACCTTCGCCCTCGGTGCCTGTTGTTGTCACGAAGACAACGGCCACATCGGACTGGCGCGCGGCTTGAGCGGCTTCCGAATAGGCGGTTTGGCCGGGCAGGATCCAATTCAGGCGCGCGATTGCGGCTCCTGCGGCCTGGAAGTACTCGACGCGCAGATCGTAGCTCTGGCCCGCGACCAGATCCGCCGAGCCCGTGTAGGTGGCCTCGCCGCCGTTTTGCCAGTGGTCGATCACTTGCTTGCCGTTGAGAAACAGGCGGCAGCCATCGTCGGCGGACAGAGCCAGGGTGTAGCGGCCCGTTACGGGAGTCGTGATCTTGCCGCTCCAGCGCACGCTGAAGTTTTCGCCCGGCACGCCCGCAGCAGGCGAGCCGTTCCAGCTGAACTGAACCTGAGCATCGGTGCGCACAAGGGCCGGCGTGCCCTGCAAGTTGGCGTTGGCGAAGTACTCGGCGCGCAAGCCGCTGCCCGCGCCGCCATCGGGCAGCGCAAGAGCCGAAGCGGGAATCGGCGTTCCTCCGCTTTGGCCCGAGGCGTAATTGATCTTGACGTTGGCTCCTGCTCTCCTGGTGATGCCTTCGAGTGGCCCGACCGAGCGCAGGGGCGTGACGCCCGGGCTGCCAGCGGCTCCGACTTGCATCTCGCGCGCGGCGGGGCCAACCAGGGCGATCGAGCGCAGCCGAGCCGAGTTCAGGGGCAGGATGTTGTTCGCGTTCTTGAGCAGCACGATGCCTTGCTCGGCGGCTTCCAGAGCGACCTGAGCGTGCTGAGCTGAGTTGACCAGAGCGTGGTTGGGCACGCGCGGCCCATCGAGCAGGCCAGTGCGCAAGACGGTGCGCAGAATGCGGCGCACGTTGTCGTCGATGGTGCTCTGCGTCACGGCTCCGCTGGCCAGAGCCGGAGCCACGCGGTTGGGCGCGAGCAAACCTGGCCCCGGCATTTCGAGATCGTTGCCCGCGTTGATGACGGGAGCCGTGGCGTGCACGGCGCCCCAGTCGGACATCACCATGCCATCGAAGCCCCAGCCTCGCTTGAGAACATCCGTGAGCAAGTACTTGTTGGCGGTGGCGTGCGGCCCATTGATGCGGTTGTAGGAAGACATCACAGTCCACACGTGGCCTTCCTTGACTCCGGCCTCGAAGGCGGGCAGGTAAATCTCGCGCAGGGCTCGCTCCGAAACCTGCACGTTGACGCTGTTGCGATCGACTTCTTCGTTGTTGGCCGCGTAGTGCTTGATGCAGGCGCCGCAGCCCGTGCTCTGCATTCCGAGGATGTAACCCACGGCCATGCGCCCGGCCAGGAACGGGTCTTCGCTGAAATACTCGCCGTTGCGCCCGCCCAGCGGCGAGCGGTGGATATTGACTGCGGGCCCGAGCAGAATCTGCGCGCCCGTCCCCTTGTTGAGCGCCTCCTCTCCAATGGCGCGGCCCACCCGACCCACAAGATCAGGGTTCCAGGTCGAGGCCATAGCCACGCCCGAGGGGAAGGCCGTGGCCGGGCCTTGAGTTGTGTCCATGCCGCCGCGCACGCCCTGCCCGGCATCGACCATGCCCACGGCCGGGATGCCCAGCCGAGGAATGGGCTGCGTGGTGAAGGCCGTGCCCGAAAGCAGCGTCATCTTCTCCTGGGGCGTGAGCCGAGCCATCAAGTCGCGCAGCCGCACCTCAAGCGGCGCCTGCGCGTTCTTGTAAGCCGGATTGTCTTGAGCCTGAGCCTGGCCCGCCAGCACGCCCGAGCCCAGCAGCAGAGAAATTTGAAGCGGTAAGTACTTAGTATTCATAGGGACTCTTGAATTCTACAGCGCAGCCCGCCCTCGCACACCTCTTGAACACCAAGAGCGTGTTCTGTCCTGCTGATAGGCCGGAAGCTGATGAAGCGTAACGCCGTATCTGGCGGAGTGAAGGAGAAGGTCCGTCTTGCTTGAAGCGAGTTTTCAGTTGCGCAGCTCCTGTGGTTTATCCGCGCCCGCCTTGGTACTTGCCCAGGTTCGCGCTTAACTGCAACGACATCTTCATGCTCAGCAGCCCGCCGGAGATGGTGCTGCAGATGGTCTTGAGCGGGTCACGGATTTGCCTCAGTGTGTTTTGTGGCTTCGCTTCTGCAAGAGGGGGCAAGAAGCAGCAGTCAACAGCACCGATTGGCTGAAGGGGACCATTTTGAAACCGCAGTACTCATTTTCGCAAGCCAAGCCTCCACTTTCGCCCGGCCTTCGCCTCATCGCCGTTTTCAAGCTCGTCCAGGGGCTGCTTCTGGCTCTGCTAGGGACAGGTTTCTGGATGCTCATCAGCCGCGATGCGGATGCTCAGGCGACGCATTGGCTTGGGGCCTTGCGAATCGACATCAACGGTCACTTCACGCGAAGCCTCTTGAACAAGGTCGATGCGATCAATCCGCTGCACTTCAAGCGCCTCAGCCTTGGGGCCTTCCTGTACGCGGGAATGTTAATGACTGAGGGGACGGGCTTGCTGTTGCAGAAGTGGTGGGCCGAGTACTTAACCGTTGTTGTCACCGGCTCGTTTTTGCCCTTGGAGCTTTACGAAGTCACAAGGCACTTCAGCGTGACGACATTAGTTATTCTCGCCGCGAACCTGGCCGTGGTCTGGTATTTAGTCAAGATTCTGCTGGACAAGCACCGACAGAAAGACCTTCGTTCGGCCTCCGGTGAGACCTCAGACAATCGCTCATAAAGCGAAACCGGCCACAATTTCAACGCGCGCATCCCGGCACGCGACGCTGTCATCGCAGGGGAAGAAATCCTATCCAGACGCTGTGTGCGGCGCCTCGCGGCTGATGCAGGGATAGATCACGGCGCGCTGAACCCGAGCGGCATCACCGATGAACTCAAGGCCCAGGCTGCCCTCCGAGGGGAACACCAGGGCCGCGCCATAGAGCGCTCCGTCCTGAGCGAACACCTCAACCGAGCAACGATCCACGAAGATGCGCAGCTTCAAGATTCCATCGGCCACTTCCAGAGGCGCGCGAAACGAGGCGGCGAACTCAGGATGGAAATCAACCTGGCCCGAGCGCGTGCGATCCAGGCACAGCTCGCCTGTCGACGGTTCGTAAAGTACTTGCGTGGCCTCGCCCTTTCCAACGCGCAGCCGGAACCCAACAGGGGATTGCCCAGAACTCGACACTTGGATCTCGGCTTCGATTTCGTAAGCCTCGCCCTCGAAGGCGATATCGCCTGAGCCCAGCGGAACAGGTTGGCCACGCAGAGCCAGCAGCTCGGGCGGAGGCTGCTGCCTCAAGGTGCCGTTGTGCAGCGAGAGCTCGCGGGGCAGCGTCATGGCTCCGCGCCAGTTCTCGTCCTCGGTCGGGGTGCGGCCCGCGTAAGCCCAGTGGCTCATCCAGCCAATGATGAGCTTGCGGTTGTGGGGGGCGTCGCTCCAGCTCACCGCAGCGTAGTCGTCCGGCCCGAAGCTCAGCACAAGAGGCTCGGTGCGCGGCGTGAAGCGCGCGCCGTCGAAGTCACCGATCCAGTAGTGCGTGCGGCTGCCCTCGGCGACCAGGCCGCCGGGCACGATGAACGAGACGATCAAGATCCACTCGCCGTCCACCTGAAGCAAGTCTGGGCACTCCCAGATCCAGCCGGGCTGAGGCGAGGGGAAGGTGGACAGCAGCGTCCAGTCGGTGAGGTTGGACGAGCCATAGAAGTGCGCCTCGTGCCCGCCCGAGACGGCCATAATCCAGCCATCGCCGTGGCGGAAGATCTTGGGGTCGCGGAAATCGGGGCGCTTGCTGGTCAGGACGGGGTTGTTTTCGTGTGTCTTCCAGCTGCGGCCCTCATCATCGGAGAAGGCGATGCTCTGGATTTGGCCGCGCCCAGCGTCGTCCTGCGTGAAGGCCGCGACCAGCTCCTGGGTTCCGTCCAGGCGTGTGTGCACAGCCGCGCTGCCAGACCAGATGGTGCCCAGCTTGTCGGGGTAAAGGCCGATCGGCCAGTGCTCCCAGGAAACCAGGTCGCGCGACACGGCGTGGCCCCAGTGCATGGGCCCGTGCTGGGTCTGGTTGGGCTCGTGCTGGTAGAACAGGTGCCACAGGCCCTTGGAATAGAAGAGCCCGTTGGGATCGTTCATCCAGCCCAGGAGCGGCGAAAAGTGGAAAATGGGACGGTAAGAAGTTGACATGATGGGCCAGTCGGCAAGTACTTGGGGCGCGGTTCTGGCGTCGCCAACAGAACGCTACCGATTCTAAGCCCAAAGCAAGGGCGAGTCAATCGGGTGCCGAACCACAGGCCCCGTAGCATCAGGATGCGCCTGGCGACTGAAGCCGCCAGGCGCATCCTGATGCCAGCGAACCTTGCAACCAGAAGAGTTCTGAAAGGTCAAGTCACCTTGATGCAGCGGGCCGGATTTGGCCCGGCGGCGGGGCACGCGGAGTGCTCGCATTCGCTCTTACATCCCACGCCACGCGATTTTGTGCCGGTTCCCAAACATCTTTATGAAGCACTTCCTCTTCCTCGCCTCGTGCGTTCTGGTCAGCGGATGCGCCGCGCCTCGTGCTCTGCTGCCGCGTGCCCTGTCGGCTCCTGCGGCGGCTGCTCAGCCCCTTTCGCCGCTCAAGCCCGGCGAAGGTTCGGATTTGGAGTTGGGTGGCTTCGGGTTGGAGGCGGGTCACTTCGTGCGCCTGCGCCACATGACCTTTGGCCCCGATGGTCGCCTGTATACGCTCGAAACCGCGGGCAGGGAAAAGTCTGCGGCTGGCGAGGTGACGGGGTTGGGGCGCGTGCAAATCTTCAGCGCCAGCGGCCAGTTGCAGAGCGCGTTTTCGTTGGGCGACGATGCTCAGGGCGCCAGTGCGGTCAACGAGAAGAACGAGGATGGGCCGATGAGCGCCTCACGCATCGCCGTGGATGGCGCGAATCGCATCTACGTTTCGTTTCCGGTCGCGGGCCAGGTGCGCGTCTTCAGCGCGCAGGGGCGCAAGATCTCGGACATTGCCTTGCCCTCAGCGATGGCTCTGGCTCGGCGCGTGGATGGGAAGATCGTGGCCGTGGCTTCGCGCAGGCTGATCGGCAAAAATGGCTGGGAGTGGCAGGGAGGTGAGGCTATGCACGTGCTGAGCTCAACAGGCATTGAGGCTTCGGTTCCTCTGGCCCAGACGCTGTGGAACGTGCAGGACATGGCCGTCGCGCCTAACGGTGATGTTGTGGTTCTCGGCGCGGGAGCGTTGCCCAAATACGATTGGAACCCTCAGCCCCTCATCTGGCGCTTTGGGCCGAGCGGCAAGGTTTTGTCGAGCATAGGCTCGGGCAACTCCAGGCGCAACGAGGACGGCAGCGAGCCCTTGCACTCGGTTGTAGTCACCAAGAACGGCGACATTATGGCCATGACGCACGGCAATCCCGGCAAGACCGTGCGCTACAGCGCCAACGGCAAGACTATCACCAGCAACTTCGGCTGGTTCAAGTGGGCCGACTCGTGGAGCACGCAGTCGGGCTACACCATCCTCGCGCTGGACCCTTCGGATCGCTTGTGGGTCGGCGTCGCTCAGGTCAATGACCCCAACAACCCTAATAAGCCAAATGACAGGCCCGTTGTCCTGCGCGCCAATGAGGACTTCTTCGATCCCAACGCCAAGAACGTGGTGGTTTCGGACGCTCGCTCCCTTGGGTTCGCGCCGCAGCTGGCCTCGCCTCTGCCCTACAACATCGCTTACGAGCCCGGCAAACCCATCGAAGCCGATGTTGTGGTTGCCGCAGCCAGGCGCAATTTGCAAAGCGTTGATGTGGCGTTCCGGGTCTTTGATGCCAGCGGGCATCTGGTGGGGAGCGGGCAGAAACCTCTGGTTCTGAGCGATGGGCAGGACGCCAGGCTGGCCCTTTCGTGGACGCCGCCGCGCTTTGGCTCCTACAGCCTGGTCGCCAGCTACAAAGCCGGAGCCGACGTGCTGTTCTCGCAGGCGATGCACTTTGGAGTGACGCCTCGCTTTGCCGATATGCCGGTTCTGGAAGAGGGCCAGAGCAAGAGCGGCTGGGAAGACGCGCCACGCCAGGCCTTCACCGGCCTGCGCCTGATGCGCCTGCACCCCGACAAGGGCGACGCGAACTGGGCCAAGGAACTTGATGCCAACCTGGACGCGGCCCAGAAAGCGGGCGACGTGGTGTTTTTGCAGCTCACGGACAAGAAGGACCATTTCACGGCGGCTCGCGCTACAGAAGTGATGGAGCACGTCAAGGGCCGCGTGCGCTACATCGAGCTGTTCAACGAGCCCAACTTCTCCTACAAGCCCGAGGAGTATGTTCCTCTGGCGCAGGCCGCCTACAACGCCATCAAAGCCGTCGATCCCACCGTGCAAGTACTTGGGCCGGATGTGTGCGGCATTTCTCCAGGCTGGCACGAAGCGTTTTATAAGGCCGGAGGCAAGACCACTTGCGACATCCTCTCGGTTCACGATTACGAGGGCCACGAGAGCATCAGCCCCGAGCACTGGATTTGGAAGCTGGGCGAGCTGAGGCGCATTATGGCCGAGTATGGCGACCAAAACAAGCCGATCTGGCAGACCGAGCGCGCTATTTCCTCGGTGCGAGGCGGCCTGCTGACGGGCTTGAGCCAGGCCATACGCGTGACTTTGCATCGCGACTTGCTCAGCTCGCTGGGCATCCCCGACGACCATAACTCGCACTATTATCTCAACCAGGGCGGCTACTCCGACGTGCCCAGCTACGTGTGGAGCGACCAAGGCCCGCTTCCCGCAGCCTTGGCCACGCGCACGAGAGCCGCGATGATCGGAGGCCGACCTTTCGCGGGCAGGCTGGACTTCGGGCCGACGGGCAACACCCTGTTCCTCGGAGCGCGCTACAGCGACGCCACCGGCGAAACCCTCAGCCTGCGCAACCTGATCGGCGCGCCCCTGAAGGTTGAGTTCACGGCTCCAGCCGGCGCTCAGGTCTTCGATGCCTGGGGCAACCCGCTGGCAGAGGCCGTGCGCGGCGGGATTTTAACTCTGAACCTGGAACAGCTGCCGACCTATGTTCGCCTGAACGGAGTGGCCATGCTCAAGCCGCGCGTGTGGAACTGGGGCCAGAACCTGGCTCTGGGAGCCAAGGTTTCGGCTGAAGGCAAGAGCGAGAACGACCTGGCGAACCTGACTAACGGCAAGCTCGAAACCATCCACGCCGACAATCCCCAGGGCAACACCGATGGCAAAGCCGTGGTGCGCTTGCTGGATTTCTCGCCTCAGAAACCCGCTGTGGTGTCGCTGGAAATGCCGGCTGCGGCCCGCTTCAACGCGGTCATCGTGCGCGGGCTGAGGGCGGACAACGCCTTCTCCGCTTTGCTCGACTTCGACGTGCAGGCGCGCCAGAACGGGGCCTGGAAAACGGTTTCGTCTTACAAATCGGATGTGGCGCCCACCGTTTTGGCCCAGACCGCCGACGCCACGGCCATCACCTTCTACGGCGACGACAACGCCTGGGTGCTGCGCTTCCCCACCGTTCAAAGTGACGCTCTACGCTTAGTGGTGCGTCGCGGCACCTTTGGCTTCGCGCCCGATGAGCTGGCGCGAACGCAGGTCGTCAAGAAGTGGGGCAACGCCAATCCTCAAGCCGCCTCGCTGCGAGAAATCGAGGTTTACAACGCGCCTTGAAGCCCGTTGCTGAGCTTGAGCCGGTTGCGCGGAAGATGGAGTGCTGCTCTCCACTACTCAGGAGATTCGGGTGCAACAGCAAAACGCCTCCGCTGCTTAAGCAGCGGGGGCGTTCTGGATGGGTGGCTGGGGTTAGCTTAGCCAACGAGCCGAACGTTGGCGGCGCGCATTCCCTTGGCCTCTTTGGTCACTTCGTAGGTGACCTTGGCGCCTTCCTGGAGCGAACGGTAGCCGTCGCTCTCAATGGCGCTGTGGTGGACGAAGACATCTTCGCCGCCATTTTCCTGTTCGATGAAGCCGAAGCCCTTTGAGTCGCTGAACCACTTGACGGTGCCGTTGAGCATGAAACTGAATCCTTTTGTTGTCGTGATGAGGCGTTGGGCCAGAAGTCAAAGGGTTCAGTACAAATGTCTGTCACCGCGATGCTGCGACTATACGCACAGATACAACAATCTGCTATGGTTGGCTGATGAAAGCCGCATTAACTATACACGATCTCGCTCGTGCAAGCACCACTATTCTTTTTGCCCTGCAACAGTACGCAAATTTCACTTGAGGAGAGTCTGCAAGTACTTGCAGACCTGTGTTGCTTTGCGGATGGAGAACCGCTTTGGCTCGCGTCAGCCTGTAAAGTCAGCTGGCGTGAACGACGCGATTGCGCCCCTGGCTCTTGGCTTGATAAAGGGCTCGATCCGCTTCTTCCACCAGCGCGGATGCTCTTGATGCCGCGCTCGAACCGGGAGTAGTTGAGAGAGTCGAGACGCCCACGCTGGCCGTGATGACACGATGTGTCCAGGAAGCGGCTTCCAGGGCGTGGCGGAACCTGTCGGCCAGGCGCAGGGCGCCCTCTCGATCGGTGTTGGGCAAGAGGACGGCGAACTCTTCTCCCCCATAGCGGGCGGCGCTGTCTGTGCTGCGAGCGTGGGCCAGGATCAGCTGCGCGACATGGCGCAGCGCCTCGTCGCCCTCGGGATGGCCAAAGGTGTCGTTGTAGAGCTTGAAGTGATCGATGTCCAGCATCAGCAGCGAGAGCGGAGCCTTGTGCCTGGAGGCGCGGCTCACCTCCTGGATGAGGTGCTCATCGAAGGCGCGACGGTTGTTCAGGCCGGTCAGCCCATCGGTTGTGGCGAGGTAGGCCAGCTTTGCGTTGCTCTCTTCGAGCCTGAGGTTGGCCTCTTCCAATTTCTGTTGCTGCTCGGCCAGCTGCTGCTCGTAGCGCTTGCGCTCGGAGATGCCCTGGATCTCGGAGATGAAGTAGAGCATCTCTCCGTGCGCATCGTGCACGGCGGACACGGAAAGCAAAACCCACACCTCGAAGCCCTGCTTGTGCAGATAGCGCTTTTCCATGTGGTAGGACGCGATGGTGCCGTCGAGCATCTGTTGGACGTAGGCCAGGTCAGCCATCAGGTCATCGGGGTGCGTAATGTCCTGGAAGGTGAGGCGCAGCAGTTCCTCTTCCGAGTAGCCCAGCAACGTGCACAGAGTGGGGTTGACCTCCATCCAGTGCCCCTCCAGATCGACCAGCGCCTTGCCGATGGCCGCGAACTCAAACGACTGCCGGAAGCGCTCCTGGCTTTCGCGCAACTCACGCTCTATCCGGCGCTGCGTGGTCACGTCGCGCGCGAAGGTGAGCACGCAGCGGCCCACTTCCAGGTCCATCATCTCCATCGTCATCATGATGTCGAGCACCTGGCCATCGGCTCGCACCATCTGCGCTTCCCACTCCTCGCAGCGCCCCACTTCCAGCAAAATGCTCAGTGCCCTCTCACGCTCAGCGTCGTCGAGCCACAGCTTCAGATCTACGATGTTGCTGCGCGCCAACACATCCTGAGGGTAGCCCAGCAGCAGCACCCAACTGTTGTTGAAGGCAACGATGCGCCCCTCTGGAACAGTGGCGATGCAAATGCACATCGAACTGGAATGGAACACCCTAGAGAAGAGGGATTCGGCTTGGAGTCTCATGGCTCAGCTCATAGCTCACTGGTGCTGCGTATAAGTATAAAAAGCAGGAACAGGCCACTCCACGTGCCTCTGGGAGCCGCAACTGCAAAGCATTACCCGCAAAGGTTACCCCCGATTTCCTCCTGCGCTCACAGCTACTTCGCATCTTCCCGAAGTCTTGGCTATGGCAAGTCTAATGGCCGCCGTCGCTGTTGGCAGGCACTGTTGGCAGGCGCTGTTGGCTGAGCTTGAGCTGGCTGCGGCTGGGCCAAGGGGACGCGCGTCGCTTCGCTCCAGAGTGGCGCAACAAGTACTTGCAGGCAGGCGCTCTGGGTGGGCAAGCCCTCTTTTCACCCGCCGATCAGTTGTTTGTAAGCCTGTCCCATGGGCCGGATTTTGCGGTTGAGATCGGAGAGCCCGACCGGGTTCAGGTGTCCGTTCGGCTCGCGCAGCGCGCTGTCCCAATCGACCTGGGCCGGGAGCGAGTACCAGGCGAAGCCTATGACGGGGATGCCCTCGTTTCGCACGCTCAGAACATTAGCCCACTCTTTCCACAGCCAGAAAACGCTTCGTTGCCCCTATCGCCCTGCCAGAAGTTGGTTTCGGTGTGCATCACGGGCAGGCGGTAGCGGTCGTCATACTGCCAGGGTTGTGCAGCGCCCTCACAAACGCCTGGTCGCTCGCCATCGGCTCGTTCCACCAGCCCAGGGCAGCCGAAAAGGTGGCGCAGATAAACATCTCGTTGACCGGCGTATACAGCTGAACCCAAGGAAAGCGCGTCGCGAAATCGCGAGCATAAGCCGCAAACAGAGCGGGGAAATCAGGGTTCTGGAAGTTGCCGACCCAGTCTGGAACGCCGCACGACACAGGTCCGTGATCGGGATGATCTCCAGCCGCTTCAGCTCGCCAAAAGTCTGCTCCGCGAAAGGCCAGTCGTATTTCTCCGAGCCCAGCCAGCTGCGATGGATCGGCGGCCCGTAGCGCAGATAGTGGATGTCCATCTCGCGCACCAGCGAGCTCGCGCACCAGCGAGAAATCGGTGCGCCACTGCTCGCAGTGCCCGCACTTCTCCATTTCATCCACGCGCACACGCCCGCCTTGAATGGTGGGATGCGAATTCTCGATGCCCGTCGCGAACAGAAAAGCCGGAGGTGTTGCCCTCGGATTCTGTGTTCGAGCGCCTGCTCGCCAAGTACTTTGCGGGCGGGCGCGACGCCAAAACGCTGAAGCTGCTGGGCCTGGAGCCCGAGAGCCTTCAACTGGGCCAGTAGTGCCGTTGAGTCTTGACGCTCTAATCCGAGTACGATGAGCGGGGCTTGCACCCTCTTCCAATCACTCTTGAGCCTGCCCTTGCTGGATTGGAAGAGGGTGCAAGCCCCGCTCTGGTAATGATGCACAACTAATGATGCACAACGCCTGCTCACTGCCTTAAGCGGGAGTGGCGGGCGCGGCTGGTGGGACATCGCGTTTGATTTGAAACTGGAAGACGGCGGGGTGGCGCAGGGCGTTGATGGCGCTCTCTTCGTCGGCGATCTTCTGCGCCAGGGCAGCGATTTGCGCAGGCTTATCCGCTTCCGCGACTTTGCCCAGCTGAACATTGCGCCACAGCGTGAAGTAAAGGTCGTTCTTGGCGCGCACGTGGCTCAAGATCTGGCTGCCCGCAGCTGTCAGGGGGCTGGCGAAGTAGCCCAGGTTTACGCCCAGAGCCAGCTGCGCCGCCGAGAAATGCGTGACGGGCGTTCCGTCCACCAGAACCGTGTAGCTGCCAGGCTCCAGATCGTTGACCTGGAGCATATAACGGTTGAGGTCATCCGCCACGGGCACGATTTGCAGCACGGGCCGCGCTGAGGCTTCAATGGGAAAAGCCAGCGCGCGATCCTGGCGGCTAAAAGAAACGCCGTCGCTGTTGCGCGCCACATCGCGAATTGTGGCTCCATCGGTGGCTAAGACTCCGCCGCGCCGCGCGCTGATGGTGGCTGAGGAAACCAGGCTGGGCGCGTTGAGGCCGGACAGAATGAAATCGGCCATCATCAAGTGTCCCGCCGGGCCGGGATGAACCGCGTCGCCGCTGAGCCTCTGCCCGTTGCCCTCCGAGCGCAAGCGGTTGATGGCCGCCGCAAAGGGATGCAGCTGATCGGCAAAAGGAACGCCAGCCTGGGCCGCCAGAGCCGCATCGCCAGCCGCGAACTGCTCCAGGGTCTGGTTGTAGCCGGCCATGTTGTCGCCGGCCTCGTTCTTTTCGACGGCGCTGGCGCTCAGCATAACAGGTCGCACGCCCGCTCCCTGAAGCTGCTCCAGGATGGCCCTCTGGCCATCCATGTGCCCACAATACAAGTCGGGCTTGAAGGCTCCGTAACCCGCATCGTTCATCCCGAAGTCTATGGTGACAATGGTGGGGTTGAGAGCTAGCACATCGCGTTGCAGAGCCTCGCGCGCGGGAACGCCGCGCGTGCGCAGATAAGACGTATCGCCGCCCCAGCCCGCGTTGCGAAACTTCAAGCTCCAGTTGGGAAAGCGAGTCAGCAAATACGTCTCGATGTAGGTCGTGTAAAGGCGCTGCTCGGTGATGCTGTCACCCAGGAACACGACTTTGTCGCCGTTGCGAAACGGAAAAGCCGCGCCTGGAGTGCGGCCTCTGAGCAGTGGCGCATCGGCGTGAGCCACAGCAGTCGTCAAAGCGCAGCAGGCGCCCAGCATCAAAGGAAGTATCTTCATTTTCATGGCCTTGACCTCGTCCTTGGCACCTGGACATCACATCATAGGACGGCTCGGTTTCTCTTCAAGCCGAATGGTGTCCCGCGATGAAGGCGCGCCGAAGTATATCCAGTGCCTGGCTTTATTTATCCTCTTGACTTTTTCAAGTGAGCTTTTGCTCAATTGGAATGACTCTCTCACGTCGCGCACGGCGCCGCCGCACGGCCCGCAAGTACTTGGAGCCGTCCGCTGGCTGAGCCGCTTTTAGCGTGGCTGAGCGGCCAGGCGCGCTTCGAGGGCGTCCAGTTCGCCTTGCAGCTCGCGGGGCAGGTGCTCGCCGAAACGGGCGTGGAACTGGCGAATCGAGGCGGCTTCGGTGCTCCAGGCTTCGTGATCCACCTGGAAGAGGGCGTGTAGATCTGGCTCGGGCAAGTCCAGGCCTCTCATGTCGAGTTCGTGAGGCGCGGGAACCAGGCCTATGGGAGTTTCCTGGCCCACGACAGCGCCATCAGTGCGCTCGAAGATCCACTTGAGGACACGCGCGTTCTCGCCGAAGCCGGGCCACAAGTACTTGCCGCTCGCGTCGCGGCGGAACCAGTTGACGGCGAAGATTTTGGGCAGCCTGTCGGGTGTTGTGGTGGAGGGGATGTCGAGCCAGTGCGCGAAGTAATCGCCCATGTGGTAGCCGCAAAAGGGCAGCATCGCCATGGGATCGCGCCGAATCTGGCCCACCGCGCCCGAAGCCGCAGCGGTGGTTTCGCTCGCGATGGTCGAGCCTATGAACGTCCCGTGCTGCCAATCGAAGGCTTCATACACCAGGGGCACGGTCGAGGGGCGGCGCCCTCCGAACAGGATGGCGCTGATGGGCACGCCGCGCGGATCGTCGAAGGCCGGGTCAATGGATGGGCACTGATCGGCGCGGGCGGTGAAGCGCGCGTTGGGATGAGCGGCGGGCGTTTTGGACTGGGGCGTCCAATCTTGGCCGCGCCAGTCGCTCAGGTGCGCGGGCGGCTCCCCAGTCATGCCTTCCCACCACACGTCCCCTTCATCGGTCTGGGCTACATTGGTGAAAAGGACATCGTGCTTGAGGGTGTGCATGGCGTTGGGGTTGGTTGCGTTGGAGGTGCCTGGAGCTACGCCGAAGAAGCCCCACTCGGGGTTGATGGCATACATCCGCCCGTCGGCCTTGACGCGCAGCCAGGCGATGTCGTCTCCCACGCACTCGATCTTCCAGCCCGGCAGCGTCGGCGTCATCATGGCCAGGTTGGTCTTGCCGCAGGCCGAGGGAAACGCCGCCACAAAGTATTTCTTGCGCCCCTCCGGGTTGGTGATGCCCAAAATCAGCATATGCTCGGCCATCCAGCCCTCATCGCGCGCCATCACAGAAGCCACGCGCAGGGCGAAGCACTTCTTGCCCAGCAGGGCGTTGCCCCCGTAGCCCGAGCCAAAGCTCCAGATCTGCCTCGACTCCGTGAAATGCACGATGTAGCGGTTCTCGGGATTGCAAGGCCACGGCACATCTTCCGCGCCTTCTTGGAGCGGGGCTCCAACCGAGTGGACGCAGCGCACGAAGTCGTCGTTTTGGCCCAGGGGACGCAGCACGGCATCACCGCAGCGCGTGGTCAGGCGCATCGAGAGTGCGACGTAAGGCGAGTCCGTGATCTCGACTCCAATGCGTGCGATGCGCGAGTCCAGAGGGCCTAAGCAGAAGGGGATGACATACATGGTGCGGCCCTTCATACATCCATCGAAGAGGCGCAGCAACTCGGACTTCATGGCCCTGGGCTCGCGCCAGTTGTTGGTTGGCCCGGCGTCCACGGGGCGCTTGGAGCAGATGAAGGTGCGGTCTTCCACGCGCGCCACATCGCGAGGGTCGGAGCGAGCCAGGAAGGAGTTGGGCCTCAGCTCAGGGCTCAGAGGAATCAAGGTGCCGCTCTGCACCAGCTTAGCGGCCAGAAGTTGATACTCTTCGGCTGAGCCGTCGCACCAGTGCACGCTCTGGGGCTTGCACAGCGCGACCTTGCCGGCCACCCAGTCGAAGAGTGCCTCGTTTTGCGAGAGTTCCAGGGGGAAAGGAATATCCATAGGCCAATCTTAAGCGACCTCGGCCCGCGAATGCTGCAAGTACTTGCGCATAAGTACTTGCAGCACGGCTCCGAGAGCTGGTGAGCGTTGAGGAGGCTGGTGGCCCTCGCCACCACGCACTTCAAGACGACAGGAAAACACCAAAACGCCCGCTCCGGCGCGTGCCGAGCGGGCGTTCGATGCAGCTGTTTTGGTTGAACGGTCTACTTTTGACCCGACTTATCTTCGGCTTGGGGCTCGAACTTGAGGGCGACTCCGTTCATGCAGTAGCGCAGGCCCGTTGGACGCGGCCCGTCCTCGAAGACGTGGCCCAGGTGCCCTTCGCAGCGGGCGCACAGCACCTCGACTCGCTTGATGCCAAGCGAACGGTCCATCTCGGTTTCGATGTGGCCCTCGATGGGCTGCCAGAACGAAGGCCAGCCCGTTCCAGAATCGAACTTGGTGCTCGCCTCGAACAACTCCAGCCCGCAGCCCGCGCACTTATACAGGCCCGCCTGATGCTCCCCGGCTCCGCTGCCCGCAGCGATGCGCACATCGCAGCTAAAGGGGCGTTCGGTGCCCTTGGCGCGCAGAATTTTGTACTGCTCGGGAGTCAACTCGCGCTTCCACTCCTCGTCGCTCTTGTGAATCTTCTCGACGCTGCCCTTGCCTGTTGCCGTGTTGGATGCGGCTGAGCTGCCCTCGGGCGCGAAGTAGCCGCGCAGTTGCAGGATGAAATTCATGGGTGCCTTGACTTCATTGGCGCGCTTGCGTTGCATCTTGCGCTCTGCAAGTACTTGCAGAGGCCTCTTCAGGCGGCTGGCGGGGCGTCTTCGGTGCGTAGGGGGCGGATCCAGATGTTGCGGTAGCGCACGGGGTTGCCGTGATCCTGCAGCTTGATCGAGCCCTTGGCGGCATGCGGCGTGTAGGAGCCCAGCGTGCGGTGGCCTGTCGAGCCGATCAGCTCGGTGTGGTTTTGCACCAGCACGCCGTTGTGCAAGATCGTCACGTAGGCCGGGGTTACGAGCTTGTTGTCCCTGAACACCGGAGCGTTGAAGATGATGTCGTAGCTCTGCCACTGTCCAGGAGGCCGCGAAGCGTTCACCTGGGGCGGCGTCTGGCCATAGACGGCACCGGCCTGGCCATCGGGGTAGGTCGGGTTGTTGAAGTTGTCCAGCACCTGGATCTCGTATCTTCCGAAGAAGAAGATGCCGCTGTTGCCCCTTTCCTGGCTGTTGCCGTGGGGAGGGTTTGGGGCCATCCACTCGATGTGCAGCTGGCAGTCGCCGAACTCATCCTTGGTGTAGATGTCGCCTCCGTTGGGCGTGCCTCCTGGCGGCACCTGCATTGTGCCGTTAGCCAGAATCCAGCCCGAAGGCTTGCCGTCTCCGCTGCGCCAGTGCGACAAGTCGGTGCCGTTAAAAAGCACCAGGGCATCCGAGGGCGCTTTGCCCGGCGTGTCCGGCGTGCTCTCGGTGCCTGGCGTCACGATGGGCGGCTGAGGGCGATCGCTGTCGTGGACGTGCCACTTGCCTCCAGGCAGCATAGGCGTGTCCTTGTAGCCTGGCTTGGCCTCATCAGCCATCCCTTTCCACAGCGAGCCGCCCAAAATGGCGCCGCCCACAACCACTGTCAAACCCAACATCCCGACGCTCTTCTTGTTGCTGTTCATATCTACTCGCTTCAATCGCCAAGCCATTGTACCCATAAGGCGCCGATACTCCTCCGCGCCGCGAGATTGCGTTCATGGTTCCTAACGAACACGGGGCGAGGTGTCACCCGAGCGTTCTCATCTGGGGGCTCAGCTGAGCCTACTTGTGATCCAGGATGGCGCTGCCGTCCCAGTCGGGGGGCGGGGCGTGCAATCGGTAGCGCGCGATGCGCGCCTCAAGTACTTGAGACGGCTTATCCTCGCCCATCACGGCCTGAGCGCCTTTGAGATGCTCCTCGGCTTGGTCCCAGTGGCGTTGGCGGTAGGCCCCAAGCGCCTGCTCGTACAGGTCGCAGCCCGCGCGACGGCTGGCTTCAACAGCTCCGGCCATGCCCAGCAGTTCGTAGACGCGCACCGAACGGTGCTTACCCGCCACGGCGAGCAGATCGACCTCGCGCACCTCGATGGAGGAGCCCGCGCTCAGGCGCGTGGCCTCGCCGATGAGGATGCGCGTGCCATAGACCTTGTTGACCGCTTCGAGGCGCGAGGCGAAGTTCACGGTGTCGCCCAGCACGGTGTAGTTGGTCTTCAGCTCCGAGCCCACGTTGCCCACGATTACCTCGCCTGTCTCGATGCCTATCCTCATGTTCAGGCCGGGCCGCCCTTCGAGCGCCCACTTCTCACCCAGCCGCCTCAGCTGCTCGAACTGTTCCAGAGCCACGCGGCAGGCGCGTGCCGCATCGTCTTCATGAGCCAGGGGCTCGCCCCAGAAGGCCAAGATGGCGTCGCCGATGTATTTGTCCAGCGTGCCCTCGGAGCCCAGGATGATGCTCGTCATGGCCTCCAAGTACTCGTTGAGCAAGGCGATCAGGGCTTCGGGCGGCGTGACTTCGGACAGCGTGGTGAAGCCTTCCAGATCCGAGAAGAAGATCGTGACGACGCGCTTGACACCCCGAGCTGGATGTTGCCCTCGCGCAGCAGCTGATCCGCGACCGAGGGCGCCACGTAGCGCCCAAAGGTTTCCTTGAGCAAATTGCGCTGCCTGAGCCCGCTGATCATAGCGTTGATGGCCCGCCCCAGCTCGCCGATCTCGCCGCCTGAGGATTCCAGGGCCTGCTGCTCCAGGTTGCCCTCGCCCACGCCTCGGGCCACGCGCGCCATCTGCATCAGGGGGCGCGAAGTGGCGCGCGCGGCGAAGTAAGCCACCGAGAGAGCGGCCAGCAAGGTGGCTCCGATCAGAACCAGCACGATGGCGGCGGACTGGCTTGTTCTGTTGTGGATGGCCTGGGCGATGTCCTGCGTTGAATGGCCCATATCGCGCGCCATCCTGTGGATAGGCGCCAGCAGAGGCGCCACAGGTACTTGCACGATGTAGCGCCAGTCGTCTTTAGCAGCCTTGGCGTGGAGGCCGCCCGCGCCCGCGCCCGAAAAGCTCACGGTTGAGTAGATGTAGAGGAAGGTGTTGCCGGCCTGGATCATGGCGGGGCCGTTGGGGAAGATGCCCGAGTTTTGAGACAGATGGGCGTGGCTCTGGGCGTAGGCCTGGGCAAAGCCCGGCAGCTGGCTCACGTGAGGCTGCTTCACCACGTTGCGGTCGAAGAGCGGCCTGCCCTTGTGCGAGGAGCCGCTCACGCGCACGTGCCCGCTGCTGTCCACCAAGATGGCCCTGGAAAAGTGGAGGCTCTCGACGTTGAACAGCTCGCGCAGCACTTTAACGAGGTTCATGTCGATGGCCGCGACGCCTACGGGCCGGGGGTTTGAGCTCAGGGTGACGGGCTGAGCGCAGGTCAGGAACAGACTGCCGTTTCTATCCTGGCCCACGTCCCAGATCAGCCCGCCGTGCTGCATGGCCTCCTTGTACCAGGGGCGCTGGCGAGGATCGTAAGAGGGCTTGAAGAAGCTCATCCCGCCTGGGTAGCCCAGGATAAAGCCCTGCTCGCTGCCGAAATAAGAAGAATCGCACCCCGAGAGCCCGTGCTGGGTGCGCGCGAAGAAGCCTCCAAGCCGCCGCAGCCGGTTCATGGCGGGGCCAACCGCGCTCATCGGGACGCCTGGAGCCAGGTGGAACATGGCATACGGCTGCACGCCAACCAGGGTGGGGCTCTGGTGCAAGTTGGAGCGCGCGTATTTCGTGAGCTGGTTGCCCTCGAAAAGAGGAGGCGCTTGAGCCACGTTGCCTGCATCGGGCAAGAACTGCCGGATCAGAGTGGATTGCAGCTGCACGGCATCGGCGATGCTGCTGAAATACGCCTCGACCTTGCGCGCCTTCTCGCGCACGATCATGCGGTGCGTGTTCTGCAAGTTGTTTTCGAGCAGCTCGGTGCCGTTTTTGAGCACCTTGTCTCCGGCGCGCGTGTTCTCCGCGCGCAGCTGGCTTTCCAGCTCCAGAGAGTTGCGCCACAGCAGCCCGGCCACAACTCCCAGCGACACTCCAGATACCAGCCCGATCAGCAGGAACAGGCGCGCGAACATACTCATCGTAAATCCTCGCCTCCACGACTTGCTTCCGCAACGCGAGCGCCCTCGTCAACGGGAGCGCCCTCCTCAAGCGGGCACAGCTCAGCGTGCCGGAGCACAAGCGGAGGGCACAGCAGCAAGGGGCCTGGAAGAAGTCGCACCACGATCTGAGGCTAACAGCTTGCTTGCAGTTCCATGGAGCTTCAACTTGGCTGGCAGCCTGAAAAACCGTTCAAGCTATTTGTGCGCTTGTGAAGCACACTACAAGCGAATCCGCCCCGGGAGACCTCGTGACCATGACTCGCTCTGTTCTGCTTTTGCTGCCCTCTGTTGTGCTCGCCCTGCCCGCTCTGAGCTCATCCGCTCAAGCCGATGAAGCGCCCGCTGTGGCCGCTGCAAGTACTTCGAGGCCTTCGATGAGCCTGGCCGCGAGCTTGCCTTTGTCCGGCATCCACTTCAACAGCCGACTGGACAACAGCCTGCAGGCGCTCAATGCGACCGGCGTGACCAGCACAACAACCACCTACGGCAGCAGCGCCTCTCGGTTCGCTTCGGGAACGGGCAACATCCTGTTCCTGGGGCTTGGAACTCTGCTGCCCTTAGTGGAAGATGGCCCCGACGGGCGCGAGCACACGCTGCGCATCGCCGATTCTACTCTGACCGCGACCCTCATCACCGAGGCTCTCAAGCGCATCGTGCGCGAGAAGCGGCCCAACAACGGCCCCCGCACTTCATTTCCCTCCGGGCACGCGACGGCGGCCTTTGCCGTGGCCACGATGCAGGCGCACTACCATCCAAAGCAGGCTGTGTTCTGGTACGGGGGCGCGGCCCTGATCGCGGCCTCGCGCGTGGATCTCAAGCGCCACTACACGCACGATGTCATCGCTGGAGCCGCCGTGGGCTACTTCGTCTCTCGTTTGGAGCTTAAGCGCCCGCGCGGTCTGCTGCTCGCGCCCTTCATCCACCCCAGGCGCGAGGGCGGCGTTTCGGGCGTGAGCATTTCGGGCGGGATGTGAAGCCGCGCCCGGCTGGGTTTGAGCTCGCAACCTCGGCGTCGCAGCTGCAAATCGCGGGTACAAGTACTTGAGGAGCGTCCTGGAAGCATCGAGTGAGGCACGGGTGAAGCATTGGCGATGAAGGTGCTGATGGTCGAGGACAGCGAGTCTCCTGAACAAGTACTTGCAGCCGTGAACTTTTATCATTTGCGGCGCTCAAGGCTGCGCCTGGTTCTGGTCTTGGTAGACGCGGATGTAGTCGATGTCGAACTTGGCGGGGAAGGTGGTTGAGCTGGGGTCGCCTCCGTTCTGGCCGCCTATGGCCAGGTTGAGGATGATCGAGTGCGGCTGGTGGAAGGGGTTGAGCCCGGACGCGTCGCCGTTGATGGTGTCTTTGAGAGCCGTTTCGTTCAACAGCCGGTCATCCACGAAGAGGCGGATGAAATTCCGGTCCCAGTCCATGCGCCAGACGTGGAACTTGCTGCTCCAGTTGGGATCGCGAAATTGCTCCAGCGGTGTTCTGGTCGAGTGCCAGCGAGCGTTCCAGCGTTTAGCGGTGCCCCAGGCGAGGTTGGCGAGCAGGTTGTTGCGGTAGAACTCCATGATGTCGATCTCGCCGCACGAGGGCCACTCGCCCTTTGTGCCCACGGTCCAGAAGGCCGGCCACATCCCGGAGCGCGTATTGATGCGTGCCCTCATCTCGAAGCGCCCGTAGCGCCAGGAGTGTAGGCCGCCCGTGGTCAGGCTGGACGAGGTGTAGCGAGCCAAGGGGCGGTTCTTCTTCCAGTCCGCGCTGCCAGCCTCGAAGTTGGGGTTGGGCTTGTCCTCGCGGCGCGCCTCGATGGTCAGCATTCCGTCACGGCACCAGGCGTTGCTCGGCTGATACCACTGGTCTTCTTCATTGCGCGCAAACCCACTCTCGAAGTTCCAGTTGCGAGGATCGGGCGGCCCATAAGTGTTGAACTCATCGGCCCAGACCAGCTTCCAGTGAGGCATCAGATGCTTTGTCTCAACCCGCGCCTGAACTAAAGGCAATGCCTGAGCTGAAGGCGAGGCTGAGGCCACCAGGCTCAGGGACAACGCGGCAAGTACTTGGGGCTTGATTTTCATAGTTTTCTCGGCCATAAAGAAGCGTTGCCTTGTGCTTGCTCTGCTCCGCCTCCAGTACGTGTACCCAGGCGGCGAGCCAATTATGCCCGAGCTCAGGCACGAAGCTGTAAGCTGCACGGTGACCTGGGCTCCTTCGCCATGAAACCCTCTCTTTGCCGCGCCGCGCTGCCGATTCTGCTGGGCCTGCTGCCTGAGATCTCGTGGGCTCAGCCGCCTCAAGTACTTGCCCCCGCGACTTGGGACACGCGGCCCGATACGTGGGCTGCGATTGATGATCTGGGGCGCAGCGTGGCCGCGCGAGGCGAAGCGTTTGCGGGAGGAACGGTGCCTCCTCCGCGCTCAAATCGGTTCGTGGGGATGTTCACCTTCTTGTGGCTGGGCGAGTCGGGCTCGGCTGGCCCGTTCGACAACTCCAAGATCCTGGCCCGCGATCCCCAGGCCATGAGCAAGCCTCAGAGCCCTTTGTGGGGGCCTCTGGGCGCGCCTCATCACTGGGGCGAGCCTTTGTTTGGCTACTACGTGTGCGACGACGAGTGGGTGCTGCGCAAGCACGCCCAGATGCTTTCCGATGCCGGCGTGGACACCCTGATCTTCGATACCACCAACCAGCTGACGTACCCCCGCTCCTACAACGCCCTGTGCCGCACCTACCTCAAGATGCGCGCTGAGGGCGGACGCACGCCGCAGATCGCTTTCCTGACGCCCTTCTGGGACCCGGCGCGCGTGGTTCAAGCGCTCTATCAAGACCTCTACTCCCCGCGCGAGGGCAAGCCCAGCCCCTACGAGAGCCTGTTCTTCCGCTGGGAGAACAAGCCCTTGATTCTGGCGGATCCGGCTCTGATTACGCCTCAATCGCTGGCCCAGTCGCAGCGCGAGCCTCAGCGCCTCGAAGCCAAGAGCACGCTGGGCCAATCGTTCCGGGCTCAGCGCCCGTTCTCGTTTGTGGGCGGCTCCTTCCCGACCTGGTCCACCAAAGATTCAGCCGTCACTGTCTCGCTCTTCGATCGCGTCGGCGGCAGGCTGCTGGCCAGGCGGCGCCTGCAAAACGTGGCCGACAACGCCCTGAGCGGCATCGAGCTCAGCCCTCCTCTGCCCGCTGGAAGCTACTACCTGGAGCAGTCGCAGCCCCAGGGCTTCATAGGCTGGTGGAGCTCGACCGGCAACGCCCTGAGCACGGGCCGAGCCTACGCCGGCGGCACCGAAGTCACTGCCGAGCGCACGCTGGCCGTGCGCTATCAGGGCGAGGCGCAGAACACGATGCTAAGCTCAGCCGAGGACAAGCTCTCGCCCGCGCAGTGCGAGAAGCTGGCGCGCGACATACGCGGCTTCTTCACCTTCCGCAAGCCTCAGCCCAGCTACTTCGAGGGGCCGACAGGCCCCGCGCAGTGGAGCTGGCTCGAAGCCTTCCCCCAGCACGCGTTCTTCAAAACTCCGGGCGTGCCTGAGCAGATGGCCGTGGGCGTGGCTCAAAACGCCGTGGACGGCAAGCTGAGTATGCTGTCCAACCCACGATCCTACGGTCGCTCCTTCCATGATGGAGCCGAGCCCAGCCCAGCCCAGCAGGATTACATGGGCCGCAACTTCGCCGAGCAGTGGAGCCGAGCGCTGAGCGTGGATCCCAACTTTGTGTTCGTGACGGGCTGGAACGAGTGGATCGCGGGACGATTTTCGCGCGACCCCAACCCCTTCTACCAGCCCAGCGAGGTCAACTTCGTGGACGAGTTCAACGAGGAATACTCGCGCGACATCGAGCCCATGCGCGGCGGCCACGGCGACAGTTACTACCTTCAGCTCGCCTCCTACATCCGCCGCTACAAAGGCGCTCAGGCGCCTCCCCTGGCTTCGGCTCCGCGCTCAATTGCAATCGATGGCCGCTTCGGGGCTTGGAAGGCGGTTCTGCCCGAGTTTCGCGATGACCGCTTCGACACCGACCACCGCGACCACGACGATTGGAGCCGCAAGAATCGGCTGCAAGACTTCTCGGGCCGCAACGATTTTGAGGTGCTCAAGCTCGCCCGCGACTCCAAGTACTTGAGCGCCTACGCCCGCACCAGCGAGCCGATTTCTATCCCAAACGCTCGCGGAAGTAACATTGGGGGAGGCGAGTGGATGACGCTGTTCCTCAACACCGACGCCAATTGGAAGACGGGCTGGCACGGCTTCGACTTCGCCATCAACCGCCTACCGCTGCGAGGCCATCGTGCCAGCGTTGAGGCCTGGGCTGGGGGGCGCTGGAAGAGCATCGGCACGGCTCCTCTTGCAATGCGGGGCCGCGAAATGGAAGTGTCGGTTCCCTTGAGCCTGCTCCATCTGGCGCGTGTGCGTGAGATCGATTTCAAGTGGTCGGACAACACCGGGGCCCAGAGCGACGTGCTCAACTGGTACACGCACGGCGACACTGCGCCCAACGGACGCTTCGCCTACCGCTACATCACGACGCAGCAGTAGAGCCGGAGCGCTCGATTGACGTGACCAACCCATGAGAAGATCCCTCTCCCGCGCCCTCCTGCTGGCCGCAGGCTGCACCATGAGCACATCCAACTCTGCGCAAGCCAGGCCTTCCGTTGCTCTCATTGCGCCGCCCGCCGCCCCGCCCCGAGTACCTGCTGGGCAGCCCGCTTCGATCCTGGACAGCGTGTCGTTTGGCGAGGCTGGTTCGGAAGCGGCTCACCATCTTGAGGCCGGGCGCAGCGAAGTGGTCGCGGGCGGGCTGGGCCAGAGCGCGCGGCGCTTGCTGGCTCCTCAGACACCGGGCTGGGAGGGCGGCAGGATGGGCTTCATGCTCAAGGTCGATCCCCTGCGCGAGAATTTCTTCACGGTGCGCTTGTGGGGTGGCGAGGGCAACGTGGGGCGGCTGCTGCTGTTCTGCGAGGGCAAGCAGGTCGGCTACAGGCACCTGGGCGAAGTCGATATGCTCGACTTCGGAAGTGAAAACGGCGCGCCTCCCACGCCAGGACGCTTCTTCTACAAGACCTTGCCCCTTCCCTTGGCCGTGACGAAGGGCAAGACGCAGCTGCGCTTCGAGATCCAGGCCATTGGCCGCATCTGGGCTTACGTCATTGCCATGAACACCACGCGCGACAAGAGCTTCCCTCTGCAAGTACTTGCAGAGGGCCAGAGGGCTCAGCAAGCGCGCGAATTGGTTTCTAGGAAGAGGATGAAGCTCGACGCGCCGCTTCAAGTCGGCCCGACGTCTACCCTTGTGTTTGATTTGAGGCGCTGAGGCGGCGCTTGATACTTGGACAAAGGCCGGGTGTTTGTCCAAGTACTTAAAATGGCAGCAGCGCGTGCCCTGTCCGCCCCTGCCAGGCGTCGATGCCAGGGCGCCGCCGCCGACCCAGGCCCAGTTCACCGCGTAGTTGGTCTCGATGCCGCGCGCGAAGGCCACGGCATGAAGCGCGGGCTGCGAGCCCGCAGCTGTGGCCCACCAGTTGGCCAGCTGCAAGCCCCCGACCATGTAGCCCAGCCGAATCACGGTTACCAGGCCCACGCCAAAGGAAATCAAGATGCAGGCCGCGATCAGGGCCAGCAGGGGACGCGCTGGAATCTTGCGGTCGTGCGCCAGCTTGAAGCCCTGCAAAAACGAGGGCATCAAGAAGCCGCGCATATCCAGCATCAGGCTGCTCGAAACCATGGCCGCGGGAGCCGCGCTGCTCGCGTTGATGAGGTGCCCGGGCCCCGCTCCCACCAGGAAGGCCAGAGGGCCAAGCGGCATCCAGCCCGTCTGCACGAACAGGAGCCCGGCCTCGGCCACCAGGCGCGTCAGGGCCAGCGAAACCGCGAGGTAGAAGCTCCACAGCAAAATCGCCACGTCCAGGCGTATGCCAGCCGCCACGCTCCAGCCCAGGATGAAAAGCAGGGCGGCAGCCGCGCCCCAGAAAGCCACGGGATACGAAAGCGCCTCGTTCTGCTCCCCTGCGCTGGGCTCGACTCGGCCCAGGGCTCGGCTCGCGACGTGCTTCCAGTGCTCGCGGCCCACCCAGCCCAGGATGGCCACGTAAGCCAGCAAAGCCCCGACCTGCTGGTAGCCTATGAAGCCCTTGGCCCAGCCTCGCGTCCACAGCGGCGAGTCGAGCGTAGCCGGAGGAAAGCCCGCCAGATACGCCATCACATACTGAGCCTTCGAGAACAGGTGGAAGAACCACAGCGAAAACGAAACCTCGGAAGTCAGCAAGAACGAGATGCCCACGATGGCCGGGAAAATCTGCATCTGCGAGTGCCCCAGCTGATCCCAGGGCACTTCGGTGAACAGAGCCCCCGTGTTCATCGACAGCGGAAACGAGGGCACCTCGCGAAAATACAAGCTCAGCCCGTTCAGCCCCTCGATCCACACCGAGACGCCAAAGCCGATCCACACCATTGGGTTCGCGAAGAACGCTCCTACACGAGAGCCCGAACTTCGCAAATAATCGGTGTCCTCCGTCATCTCCAGAGGCAGGCGCAGCAGAGGAAACGCCAGCGCCTCGCGCTCGGCCCACTGCGCGCGCAGCAACACAGCCAAGCAAGCGTGTAGTACTTGCACGGCCAGAATCAAAGCGCTCCAGGCCAGCAGGGGCCGCATCCACAGGCCCCAGGGAATGCTCTCACTCCCGCGCAGGCCGGTGTACCAGCCCTCAACAGGAGAGGCGTGGTAGGAACCATCGGCGTTGAGGGCCGGGGTCATCCAGGGCTTGAGGTAAGGCGTGAGGAAGGAAAGCCACCTGTTCTCGCTCGTGGCGAAGTAGAACGAGGACAGGATGTTGGGCACGAAGAAGTTCTCCGCCCCGCGCCCAGGCACCAGAGTCGAGAAGAGGCAGGTGATGTAAACCGTCAGGATCTCGTTGCGCGCGAAGCAGAGCCGCGAGGAGAGCAGCTTGAGCAAGGGGTTCACGACGAGCAGCAGGGCCAGCAGCACGGCGATGGCTCCAGCGGGCATATGCATCGCGCCCAGGAAGGTGTTGGAGAACTTGAAGTCCACCACCGGAATGCAGTAGCCAAACAGGGCCGCCAGGAAGAGCGACACCACAATCGAGCGCTCGCTCAAGCCGCCGAGCCTGCCTGGGCGCGAGTCGATAGAGGCAGGGGCTTCAGCAGCCGAGGGAGGAGGCGGTGCGATCATGGCGGGCGTTGGTGAGGCCAGCACCGGGAACAACAGCAAGTACTTGTCAAGGCTTCGGCGACCTGAAGCAACGCTGTGGGCGTGGCCCGAAGTCCGGTCAGCGCACGCTCGAGGTTGGTGGGCTTGAGCTTGAACTCAGGTGCTTGTCGGCGAAGAAGAGCGTGGCCTGCCAGTCTTCGATCGTGACATTATGCCCGCCCGAACGCAGATAATAGCCCAGCGTGCTGCTCACAAGTACTTGAGGCGCGGGCCACTCTTTCTGGGCCAACCCATCTGTCCCCAGCAGGCGATACACCGAATCAGCGCCCGCAGCGCCCAGGAACTCGCCTTCGGGATCGCTCCAAGCGTCCTCGCTGCCGCTCAAGATGAGCAGGGGGCGCGGCGCGATGAGGGCGCAAAGCTGGTGGGCGTCCACGGGCAGGGCGGCTTCGTTGTGGGCGTAGCGAGCGTAGCCCGGCGTGAACCAGTGGCCAAGAGCGGGGCCTGCCAGGTGCGCCACGGGTTCTCCAGCCAGGCGCTTGCTCAGCGAGACGCCGCCCTTGCCCGAGTTCTGCGACACCACCATCGCGAAGCGCTCATCCTGAGCCCCGGCCCACAGAGCCGCCTTGCCCAGCCTGCTGAACCCAAACAGAGCCACGCGCCCGCCATCCACGCGCGCGTTGGTTTCGAGATAATCCATGGCCCGGCTCAGCGCCCACGCCCACACGCCCAGCGCGCCCCAGCTGCCCTCTGCGCCTGGCATTGTGCGTCGGCCTCGCGAGGCTCCTCCCGGCTCGTCGGGCTCGGCTTGTCCATAGCCCGCAGTCGCGATGGCGTAGCCCCGCTCCAGAATCAAATCGTAAGGGAACATCGAAGCGCTGCGCCCTCGCGCGGCTTCGTTCGCCCTGTGGTCGCTGCTCGACTGGAACAAGCCGTTGATCCAGTGCGTGGGCAGCGGGATGTCGGGCTCCTGGGTTGTGCTGGCGTTGCCATCGAAGTTGAGCCCCAGAAACAGCGGGGCCGGGCCCTGCACCTGGTTGGGCAGGTACAGGAGCAGCTCCAGCTGAGGCCCATCCTCGCTCCCCTCGAACAGCACGCCCACGCGCAGCCGCGTCGCTCGCCCGCCTCGCGCCTGCTTCTCCTCGCGCCTGCTTCTCCTCGCGCAGCACAAACCTTAAGCTCAGGGGCCGTCCCAGGGGAGTGCGCCCATACACCTCGCTCTCGAAGAGGCGCAGCAGTTCAGGACGCCGCCGGGCGCGCCAGGCTTGCGTGTCTTGAACCTGAGTGCAGTCGCTGCACAGCAGAGGATCGGGCAGCGTGTAGGGGAGCGCTGGGGAGGAGATGTCGCTCATGGCGGGACGGGTTGCGGTAGCTGGAGTAAGGGTGGCGAATACGAGCGTGGAATCGGCCAAAGAACGGTTCTGCCTTGGCCAATGCTCTGCAGCGCGTTCTCGACCCGCTTGCGCTCGGTGATGTCGCGGATGTTGCACTGGATGACCTGGTGGCTGTTCTCGCTGTAAACGTTGCTGATGAACTCGACTTCGCGCCTGGCGCCGCTCTTGGTCTGGAGCGGCAGGTTTTCGTAGCGGATATAATCGGCTTGCTGAAGCTCTTGGAAAGCCTGGGCGCTGGTCTGAGCATCCCGGAGCAAGCCGATTTTCCACAGCTCCTTGCCCAGAAACTCCTCGCGCGAATACCCCAGCAGCTCGACCATGAACGGGTTCACATCGGTGATCTTGCGCGTCACGGCATCGAGGATCAAGATCCCGTCACGCGCCGCTTCAAAGAGCCGCCGGTAACGCTTCTCGGAGATTTGCAATTGCTCCGCCGCCGCTGCTGCCTCTGCCGCCGAAGGCGCTCGCTGTGGGATTTCGCTGCTTGGATTGGTCACTCGGCTTCTTTAACTTGTTCGTCTTCTTCTTGAAGGCTCAAACTCTTTCCTTGCTATGTGCCTCCTTTTGATCTTTCTTCACAAGCCGCTGATCGTTCGCCCGCGCTCCTCAACGCGCCACGGGCACGCTCCAAAGAGGAGCGCGCCCGTGCAAGTACTTGTGCTTGGCAAGTACTTGCCAAGCAATTGGGAGGTGTCCTGAGCTACCAGCCTGAAGGATTGTCAGCGCAGCCATTGCAGCAGTACGGAGGCCAGCGACAGGAAGATGCTAATGCCCACCACGTCCTGGAACGCGGTCTCGAAGGGGCCCGCGGTCAGGGCGGGGTCGAAGCCCATCCTCTTGGAGATCAGGGGCACCACGGTTCCCACCACGCCCGCGATGTTGACCGACATGAACATCCCCAGGAACACGCACAGCCCAAAGGCCCAGTGCCCATCCCAGATGGCTCCTATGATGCCCAGCACGCTCGCGCAAGCGCCGCCCAGAATCACCGTCGTCGCCATCTGGCGCAGGACGGCGTGCTTCCAGTGTGAGAGCTGGACCTGGCCCGTGGACAGCCCTCGGATGATGATCGCGGCGGACTGCAAGCCAGTGTTGCCCGAGATGGCCGAGATAATGGGCATGAACGAGGCGAGCAGGATGAACTTGGTCAGCGTGCCGTCGAAGGCCTTGATCACAAAGCCCGCCAGCAGCTCGATGAACAGCGTGGCCATGATCCACGGCATCCTCAGCTTGGCTACCTGGACGGGGCTCTTGCTTTCCAACTCCTGAGCGTCCGAGCCCGAGAGGTGAGCGAGATCCTCGGCGCTTTCTTCCTGGATCACGTCGATGATGTCATCGGCTGTGATGACGCCCAGCAAGCGCTTATTGTCGCCCTGAACCACGGGCAGGGCCGTCAGGTCGTAGCGCGAGAAGATGTTGGCGACTTGCTCCTGGTCGCACTCGGGGTGCACCCACAGCGATTCTTCCATCAGATCGCGCACTTGAGCCGAGGGCGCGGCCCGCAGCAGCGAGCGCAGGTCGATCTTGCCCTTCAGGCCGTCCTGAGCATCCACCACATACACGAAGAAGATGTGATCGGCGTCCGCCTTGTCGCGAAAGCGCGCCAGGGCCTCGACCTGAGTCGCGCTCTCGGGCACGTCCACAAAGCCAAGCGACATGATGCCTCCAGCCGTGTCGGGCGGGAAGGCGAGCAGCTCGCGAATTTCCTGCGCTGTCTCGGCGTCGGTGAGCGACAGCACGTGATCGCGCGTCTCTGCTGAGAAGCGGCCCGCCACGTCCGCGCCCTCGTCCGAAGGCAGCTCTTCCAGGATGTCGGCCAGCTTGTCCGCGCTGGTCGAGGAGACGAGGTTGGCTTCTGTGGCGTCGTCCACCTCGTCCAGCACCTCGGCGGCCTCCTCAGTGTTGAGCAGAGCAAAGACCTGACGCTCTTCTTCATCCGAGAGGAAGAACATCGCGTCGGCCAGATCCGCGGGATGCTGGCCGTCCAGCAGAGAACGCAGCTCGGCAGCGCGCTCAGGAGCGAGCAGGGCCTTGATCTCATGCGCGACCTGCATGGCGTCTTCGCGAACGGTGAGCAACTTGCGCCGCTGCGAAAAAGGCGTTGATGATGGAGGCATATAGGCAAAGATACCGCAATCAGAAGGCTATGGAGTTGGCCAGGCCCCAAGTACTGGGAGTGCCTGCTTGAGAGTGGTCTTCGTAGGGGCTGGGCTTGTCCCTGCTCTTTTGCGGCTCATGGGAACCGGGAAAAGGGCAGGGACAAGCCCAGCCCCTACAGAATCCGGCCCCGCTCTTTCAGGCACTCCCAAGTACTTGAGCGGTGTGCAAGGGCACAACAGCGAACGCACGCTTCTTCGCGACACGGGGAACGGTGGGCTTGCGCAAGCCTGGCCTTCACTGGCCCCAGGTGGCGAACATTCCAAGCGCAGCCGCGCCCATCACCGCAGTGGCCAGCCAGCCCATGATCTTCAGGCCTCGTGGAACCGTGAACTCGCCCATGACCTGGGGGTTGCTGGCCATGAGCATCATGACGACCATCACGGGCACGGCCACGACGCCGTTAATCACGGCAGACCAGAACAGGGCCTTGATGGGATCGATGCGCGTGAAGTTCAGGGCCAGGCCGACCAGGGTCGCGGCAGCCAGCACAGCGTAGAACCTGGGAGCCTGACGCGGCTGGTGCGCCAGACCCGTGCGCCAGGAGAGCGCCTCGCCCACCGCGTAGGCGGCTGATCCGGCCAGCACGGGGACGGCCAGCAGGCCCGTTCCTATGATGCCCGCGCCAAAGAGCAAGAAGGTGAACTGCCCCGCGATGGGGCGTAGGGCCTGGGCTGCCTGGGCCGCGGTCTCGATGTCCGTCGTGCCGTGCGCGTGCAACGTGACCGCACAGGTCAGGATGATGAAGAACGCGACCAGGTTCGAGAGCGCCATGCCAATCACGGTGTCCAGCCTTATCCTCTTGAAGTGGGCCTGAGCCTGCTCGGGCGCGCGCTTGAGGGCTGAGTGACCATCGGTGCTCTTGATCTCTTCAGCTTCCTGAGAGGCCTGCCAGAAGAACAGGTAAGGGCTGATGGTCGTGCCCAGAACCGCGATGAGGGCAGTCAGGAACTTGGCGTTGAGCGAAACCGAGGGCAGTATGGTGGCGCGCAGAGCCTGCGCCCAGGGCACATGAACCACGAACACCACGGCCACGTAAGCCAGCAGAGTGAGCGTGGTCCACTTGAGGAAGTTGGCGTACTTGCGGTAGGCCATGAAGCTTTGCAGCAGCAGCGAGACCAGAGCGAACAGCGTGGCATACAGCAAGGAGGAGCCGCCGATCAGAAGGGTGGTGGCCGCGCCCATGGCCGCCAGATCCGCTCCCACGTTCAGCGTGTTAGCGATGAGCAGCAGTACCACGATGCTCCTCATCAGCCACAGGGGATAGCGGCGCAGGTTGCCCGCGATGCCACGCCCCGTCACTCGCCCCAGACGCGCGCTGATTTCCTGGATCGCCCACATCAGGGGGTAGGAAAACAGCATCACCCACAGCATCCCGTAGCCAAACTGTGCCCCGACCTGCGAGTAAGTCGCAATGCCGCTGGGATCGTCATCCGAAGCCCCCGTGATAAGGCCCGGCCCAAGCTGCTTCAGCAAACTCCGGGACGACGCTGCCGCTGGCACTTCGAACGGCGCTTCCACTGCCGCCGAAATCGGCGCTTCGACTGCCGCCGAAATCGGCGCTTCGACTGCCTGGATTGGCGCTTCCATGGGTGCCTCGATAAGTGCCTCGGTTGGTGCTGCTGGCGTGGGCGTTGTGTATGTTGCCATGATGATGGAGATTTATATTTCTTGTTCTGGAAGTTGCACGGCTTGCTGAAGAACTCTCGCAGCCGCACCAAAAGCCGGCTCAAGATGATGCCGCTTCAAGAATTGTTCAACCGGAAGTGGCTCAGCGACTGCCTGGGGCCGGGTTTTGGGACTTGGGGCCGGGGTCAGGGGGAGGTTTCTTGCGCGCGTTGAAGTCAAAGGTGTAGGTCAGCACTGCGTAGCCATAGGAGTGGCGCGGCGTGCTGTTGCTCCAATAGATGGCGGGGTTGAAGACCAGCTTGCCGCTCTTGGAGCTGAAGGTCACGCCCAGGGTCGAGAAGTTCTCCGCGCCGCTCTGGTAATCGGCGGAAAGCCAGACCGAGCGGTTCAGCTTGAGTAGCCCGCCCGCGATCCCCTCCGCCTGCCCACTCACAAGCAAGGCCCCGCCCATCACCTGGTACTTGTCTTCCAGATGAGCGCTGCCCTTGTAGTAACCGGCTTCCACAAACGCCTGGGGCCGTGGGCTGAGCGACGAGTAATTCAAGAACCCAACTGAGAGCAGGTAGGGCCTGCGTTGAACCAGGCCATACTCGCCGCCCAGACGCGACTCTGTGGGCTTGAAGCCCTGCACTGCCGCCAGCTCGAACTTCTTGTTGATGCCGTATTCGCCTTGCAGCTGATCGGCGTTGTCAATCTGTGGCTGAACCAGTTGATAGCTGAGCGAGAGCTGACCCGAAGGCTGAAGGTCAGGCGTGGGAATCTGGTTCAGGCCCTTGGTCGTGGCAGAGCATCGCGACGTCGCGACGCCCAGCCAGCAGGCCGCCGCAACAGCAGCCAGGGCTCGAAGCAAAGCTCGAAGCACGGCCTCGGGCTGGGCGATTTTGGACGAGACGAAACGCCTGGGGGCGAAGAGTTTTGGGGTGAAGAGTTTGTGCACGGCTTTTATCCTCCTGGTGGGCACTGGTGGGCACACGGAGAGCCGACGCACAGAAAGAGGCCGCAGCGGAGTGGGCTCCGCTGCGGCCTCGAAGAAGCCGTATCAGATGGCGCGTTTAGACGCGCGTGCCTACTCCACGTGAGCCGCTCTGCTGCGAGGCGGTTCTCGATGGGACGAATTTGGTTCGCTGACCTGCTGCTGGGCTCGGGTCATCCGAGCTACTTCGACTAAGGCTGTCGTCCATAAATCATCTTCTCAAGCGCAGTCTTCTTCGCCACACACTGGCCACTTCTCCCGCACAGGACAAGGGTGGGCCGACCCAAGTTCCCCAGGTACTTCGCAAATGAGCGTGCAGATGCTGGGCTCAGGCGAGTTCAGGAGATCATCTTGGCGATGGCGAAGGCTGCTGCCGCCGCCAGCCCGCCGATGAGCATGGTCTGCAGCGCGCTGCGTCCTGGCCTGCTGCCCGTGAAGCGTCCCTTGATGTAGCCGAACACGGCCAGGGCCAGCAGGGTCACGGCAACCGAGACTTCCAGCGCGCTGGAAGCATTGTGCAGCAGGATGTAGGGCGAGAGCGGAATCATGCCGCCTACGATGTAAGCTCCGGCGATGGTCAGGGCGCTGGTCAGGGCGCGCTTGGGGTCGGGCTCTTCCAGGCCCAGCTCGAAGCGCATCATGAAGTCGACCCACTCCTTGGGGCGCTGGCTCATGGCCAGGGCCACCGAGTTGCTCTCGGACTGGCCCAGCCCGTAGGCCTGCAAAATTTCAGCGACCTCCTCGACTTCGGCCTGGTGCTTCTCGATCACCTCGCGCTCTTCGCGGATGCGCTCGCTGGCGTAGTGCTCGGCATCGCTGCGAGCAGCTAAGTAACCGCCCAGCCCCATCGCAATCGAGCCCGCCGCGATTTCGGCAAAGCCCGCCGTCACCACGATGTGCGTCGAGGCCACCGCGCCCGACAGCCCTGCGGCCAGAGCAAAGGGCACCGTCAGCCCATCCGACATTCCAATCACGACATCACGCACAGTTTCGCCAGCGGTGAAGTGCTTTTCTACATGAGGAGTCTGAGGCATGAATAATAATCTTTGCGCCGGCACTTCCGCGCGCCGGCATCCCTACTCAACGCGCCCGGCTCGCCTTCATCACGAACTCACAAGTGCCCATCAGTTTAAGATTTGGCTTAAACCTCAGCGGGCTCACCTCCGTTTTCAGTTGCTCTTGAGCCCGCAAGTACTTGCAGCACAGCTTTCAGCGGGCCAGGAACGCGGTTCTGGCTGGCCTTAAGCAAACTGGAGACAAGTTAACAAACATCGCGGCGGCCCCGCCGTCCGCTTGCCCCGCCACACCAAAGAGCACCAGAAACACAGGGGAAACAGATAAAGATCATCAACCGCAAGAGCTTTGTATTGAGCGCCGCACTGCTGGGACTGGGAGCCGCCTTCAGCGTAACTCAGCCCGCCATGGCCGATCCTCGCGACGGCAACGACCGCAACGCGCGCCAGGATCAGCGCAACCAGGAACGCAATTCCCAGGACACGCAGCAGGAAACCGACGGCCAGGATGTGCAGCCCGACAGCCAGAACAGGCACCGCGGTCATCAAGCCGGACGCCAGAATCACCACGGGAACCGCTCCACCAATCGCCAAAGCGACTACCGTGCGCAGCACGACTCTCAGAACGCGAACCGCCCACGCTACAACGGCCAGAGCTACGATAGCCAGAGCTACGATAGCCAGAGCACGAACCGCTCGCGCTACAACCGCCAGCACTCCCGGTACCAGGGGCACAACGGCTCTGGGTACAACGGCTCGTATAACGCGCAGAGCTTCACGGGCCGCGTGACGGCTTTGCACTCGAACGGCAGGTTTGACGTGCGCATCAACGGCAACATCTTCAACGTCTACACCGACTCGCGCTTGCCGCGTGGCTTGAGCGCAGGCGACACAGTGCGCGTTAACGGCGTGCAGCGGGATCGGAACGACATCCGCAACGCCAGCGTGTCCATCTTGCGCAATCGCTGATCCTTGACGCTGTTCAAGCCTCAAGTACTTGCAAAGCCCGGCTCTCATAGGAGAACCGGGCTTTGTGCTGCTTGCAACGATACGAATGCGATCTCAAGTACTGGGGCGTGCCTGGAGCAGAGGAAGCGGTTAGCCCGGCAGCAGCTGGTGCATCGAGCGGCCCTGCCAGCCGTCGATGACCAGCCAGAACAGCATCATCACCACGTCGCCCAGGATCAGGCCCAGGAACACGGGCAGCAGCTTGCGATAAGAATCCGGCCCTCCGTAGCGCGTGATGGTAACTTTGCACGCCCAACCCACGAAAATCGAGGCCCAGAAAATCGCCGAGGGATAGTTGCCCCACATCAAGTAGCCGATGGGGTGCAGTGGAAACCACGGGTAGCGCCCGCGCATCCACACGATGCCCCAGGTGAAGACTGCGCCAATGGCCAGGCACAGCCAGTTCACCCAGGCCGAGTTCTGCGGCGCGCTTTCCACGACCTTCACGAAGTTCATGGCCCAGTCGCCGTTGCCGTGCTTCCAATACCAGCTGTTGAGCTGCAAGCCTCCGTTCTGATAACCCAGGCGCACGCACGTGGTCCAGCTCACCACGAACGAGACCAAAATCACGCTCGCGATGAGACGGCCCAGAGGTTTGATGGCGATGTTGCGGTCGCGGGCCAGCTTCAGGCCGTGCAAGAAGCTGGGCAGCAAAAACGATCGCGTGTGCACCACGAAGCCTGTCTGGAAAATCGCGGCGGGAGCGATGCCTGAGTTCGCTGTCAGCCAGCGGCTTGGCCCGCTGTCGAGCAGGCGCGCGATCATGCCCAGCGGGGCCGTCTGGTGCTGCAGCGACAGCAGCCCTCCTTCCACGGCCACCCGTGTCAGCGCGATGCAGCCCACGATGTAGGTCACCCACAGCGCCAGGGCCACGTCCCAGCGCACGCCCCCAGCCACCGTGAAGGCCCACATCACCCCGAACGAAAGGCACAAGCCCCAGAAAGCCACGGGATACGACAGCATCTCGTTCTTCTCATCTGGGCGCGCCTGAACCCGGCGAAAGGCGCGCTGCACCACGTAGCCGTAATGCTCACGCCCTGTCCAGCCGATGAGGGCGACATACATCAGGAACGCGCCCCAAGTCTGGTAACCCGTGATGAGCTTCTCGGGATACAAAGCGCCGTTCTGGGGCAGCGCAGCGGAGGGAAAGCCCAGCATCGAGGCGGCCATATACTGAGCCTTCATCAAGAAGTAGAAGAACCACAGCGAAAAGCTCACCTCGCTCGACAGCAAGTACGTGACGCCGATCACCATCGGGAACAGCGTCATCGGCACCCAGCCGATCTGGTTCCAAGGCGCTTCTGTGAACAGCTGCCCGGTGTTGATGTCCAGAGGCACGCGGGGCACATCCGGGAAATACAGGTTCAAGCCGTTCAAGCTCTGGATCGTGAAGGGAATCGCCACCCCGATCCACAGCAGTTTGTTGCGCCAGAACGAGTCCTCTCGCCCCGAGCCCAGCCCTGAGCCGCGCGTCCCTTCATCGAGATCGCGCGTCATTTCCAGGGGCAAGCGCAGCAGAGGAAAGGCCAGGGCCTCGCGCTCGGCCCACTGAGCGCGCAGGATGACGCTCAGGCAGGCCAGCATAAAGTAGCTGGTGAGCGTGAAGATGCTCCACAGCCCCAGAGGAACCAGCCAGGCGCCCCAGGGAATGGGAGCCGTGGCCGTGCCCAGATACCAGCCTTCGACCGTGGCGTGCCCGACCGCGCCGTATTTGCCGCCGTCGCTCCACAGAGCGGGCGTCATCCAGGGCGCGAGGTAGGGCTCCAGCGAGGACAGCCAGGCGTTTTCCTTGGTCGCGAAGTAAAAGGGCGCGATCAAGTTGGTGATGAGCTGCGTTTCGGCTCCGTGCCCGCTCAAGAGCGAGGAGAACAGCGTGGTGATGTAGATGGTGAGCGCCTCGTTGCGGCTCAGTCGCCACCTGCGCGCCAGCTTGCCCAGGATGGGATTGGCCACGACCAACAGGAAGATCAGCGTGCCCACCGAGCCGGGCGGCAAGTGCTGCGCGCCCAGAAAGGTGTTCAGCAGCTTGAAGTCGATGACGGGCATCGCATAGCCGAACACAACAGCCATCAGCAGAGAAAACAACACCACGCGCGGCGTCACGCCCCGCTCGCGGCGGTCGGAAACGGCTTGCGAAACCTCACTGGTGCCGGGTGAAGGGCTCATAAAGGGAAGTGCTTAGACGTTTACCCGGCTGGAGCGTATTTGCAGCGTAATAGGTGGCAAGTACTTGAGGCGAGCCGGTGAATGCCACGCTGCCTTTGTGGAGCAGCTGAGGGTTATAATTTTGCCGTGACCATTACCAAAGCCGTGATCACCGCAGCCGCTCCCAGCCAGCGCACGCTTCCCCTGCAGACCCTGGTCGATCGTGATGGGCAGCCCAAGTCGGTGCTGAGCATCATCGTGGCCGAGGCCCGGCGCGCGGGCATCGAGCAGATTTGTGTCGTCGTGCATCCAGGCGACGAAGCCGCCTACCGCCAAGTACTTGGCGAGCACAGCGACAGCCTCTGCTTCGTGCCCCAGCAGGAGCCTCTGGGCTACGGGCACGCCGTCTTCTGCGCGCGCGAGTTCGTCGCGGGCGAGCCCTTCCTGCACATGATCGGCGACCACGTTTACCTCAGCAGCGCTCCCCAGAGCTGCGCCCAGCAACTGGTCGAGGTGGCGCGGGCGGGCGACTGCGCGGTCTCGGGCGTGCAGCCCACGCGCGAGAACCTGCTGCCCTTCTTTGGAACCGTGGGCGGCTACCGCATCAAGGGCAGCAAGAACCTTTATGGCATTGAGCGCGTGGTCGAGAAGCCCACGCCCACCGAGGCCGAGCAGTCGCTGATTGTGCCCGGCCTGCGCGCGGGGCATTACCTGTGCTTCTTCGGAATGCACGTCCTCACACCCACCGTGATGGACATTTTGCAAGAGCACATCGCATCGCGAACCAAAGGCTCGGGCCTGGTGCAGCTGTCTCCTGTTCTGGGCGCGCTGGCCGGGCGCGAGAAGTACTTGGCGCTCGAAGCCCAGGGGCGGCGCTACCGCTTGGACGCGCGCTATGGCCTGCTCACGGCTCAGCTCGCCCTGGCTTTAAGCGGACGCGATCGCGAGGAAGTTCTGGCCGGGCTGTGCGAGATGCTGGCGCAGCGCGAATCGAACAGCAGCTCAACTCAGCGTGGAGCCGAGGGCACAAGCGAAGGGGAGACGGCATGAGCAGCCTCTCCAACACCCAAGTTGATGCTGAGCCCAGCGCAGCCCAAAGCGCAGCCAGAGCCGTGAGCCTGATCGACACTATTACCTCGCAGGATGCGGCCCTGCGCGACTGCTCGCTGGATGCCTGGTGCTCCCAGGGTTCGTTCGAGGATCTGCTGCAAGAGTGCGCCAGGCTCGAAGCGTTTCGGCACCAGAGCCCGAACTTGTATGAGCGGGTGCGGGCGTGCTTCTTCCTGTATGCCATCCACCGCTTCCATCTGCCCGCGCGTGTGGAGTTGCCCCCGAGCGGGCGCATTCCCTTCGAGGGCTACATCCACCTGCTGGAGCGGCGCTTCGAGGAGGCCATCGCCGAGTTCGGGCGCGCCCAGCAGAGCCAAGGGCCAAGCGACACCATCAGCAGCGCCCTGGCAGCCGCTTATCACCGCGTCGCCATCCAGACCTTGGCCGACCAGGTGCGGCGCAGCGTGCGTTCGGTGCGCGGCAACCAGTGGATGTTCAGGCTCGGGCATCCCCACGATCAGCCCCTGCGCGTGCGCCCCGAGCTGCTCTCTTCAGAGCGAGCCGCGCCGATCTTGAAGGAATCGACGCCCGTGCGCATGGATTTGACGCACAGCGCCTGGAGCGACATCTTCTTCCTGGGCATGGACTTCCCCCAGGGCGCGCGCGTGCTCAACATCTCGGTTGATCTCGCGGTGCGGGGGCGCGGAACTGAGCCCAAGCCGCCTGTCGAAGCCTACTTCCGCGTCATTGATGAGCCCGTGGTGCGCCTGGTCAGCGTGGATCTGGCCACGAGCGTGGATGTGCGCGAGCTGGACGAGATCTTCGACTTCGCGCGCGACTACCTCGGGCTGCTCAAGGCCGCGCTGATTGCTTCGGGCCTGGTGCCTCCGGGCATGGAAGGCTCCGAAGAGAGCCTGGGCGATTTGCTGGAGCAGCTGGTCGGGCCGGGGCGCGGCATCGAGCTGATCTCGAATGTCAACGGCATCCCCAAGGGCTCGCGCCTGGCTGTCTCGACGAACCTCCTGGCCTCGCTGATCGCCGTCTGTATGCGTGCCACACGCCAGACCAAGAGCCTCGAAGGGCCGCTGCAAGAAAGCGAGCGGCGATTGGTGGCGGCGCGCGCCATCCTGGGCGAGTGGCTGGCGGGCTCGGGCGGCGGCTGGCAGGACTCGGGCGGCGTGTGGCCCGGCATCAAGCTCATTCAAGGCCAGGAAGCCGCTGAGGGCGACCCCGAATGGGGTGTGAGCCGAGGCCGCCTCTTGCCCACGCACCACATCCTGAACGAAGTTGAAGCCTCGGCTCAGACGAGGCAGAACTTGCAGGACAGCCTGGTTCTCGTACACGGCGGCATGGCGCAAAACGTCGGCCCGATCCTGGAAATGGTGACCGAGAAGTACTTGCTGCGCTCCCAAGACGAGTGGCAGGCGCGCGGCCAGACGCACCAGATTCTGGACGACATCCTCAAGTACTTGCACCTGGGCGACGTGCGCTCGATCGGGGCCTCGACCACGCACAACTTCCTGGAGCCTCTGCAAACCATTATTCCCTGGGCCTCGAACCTGTACACCGAGACGCTTATTGAGCAGGTGCGCGAGGAATTTGGAGAAGATTTTTGGGGCTTCTGGATGCTGGGCGGGATGTCGGGCGGCGGCATGGGCTTTATCTTCGAGCCCTCACGTAAAGCTCAGGCGCAGGAGAGGCTGCAGGAGATTATGTCGAGCGCGCGCCGCGCTCTGGAGCACTCGCTGCCCTTCGCCATGGAGCCCGTGGTCTATGAATTCGCCATCAACGAGGTCGGAACCAGCGCCCAAGTACTTGCAGCTGAATCGGTACCATTGCCTCCCGGCTACTATGCCATGACCATCCCGCGCCTGGTTCGGCTCGATCCGCGTGCTCTCTCGCCCTCGCTGCGCGCCGAGCTGGATGCTTTTGGAACCGCCTGCCGCGTGCGCCCCGAGCTGAGCGGCATGGTCGAGATCTTGTTCGACCGCCTGGTGCCACGCGTCTCCAATGAGGACGGGCAGCGGGCGGATCTGGCTTCGCTGCTGGCGCGCAATGGCTTCGATGCCGCTCAGCACGAGCAGATTCGCTCCGACTTGCGCCACGGTCGCATCGGCCTGGCCCAAAACCGCCTTCCCTCGACCAGCGACATCCGTGATGTCGAGCCGGGCGATGTGCAGGACGGCGCGCGCGGGCTGACCTCAGCCATGCACTTCATGGGCGAGGCCGCCTTGAGCGAGGGCAAGGTGGCGGTGGTTTCGCTGGCTGCTGGGGTGGGCAGCCGCTGGACTCAGGGCGCCGGCGTGGTCAAGGCGCTGCATCCTTTCGCCAGGCTGGGCGGCAAACACCGCACCTTTCTGGAAACGCACCTGGCCAAGAGCCGCCGCATCGCGCGCCAATACGGGGCCGCGCTGCCTCACGTGTTCACCACGAGCCACCTCACGCACGAGCCGATCGAGAAGTACTTGGAGCAGGAGAACTTCTATGGTTACGAAGGCCCTCTGCTGCTGTCCCAGGGGCGCTCGATTGGGCTGAGGATGATTCCAACCGTGCGCGACCTGCGCTTCTTGTGGGAGGAAATGCCTCAGCAAGTGCTGGATGAGCAGGCGCAGAAGGTGAGGCAGGGGCTGCACTCGGCTCTACTCGGCTGGGCTCGGGCTCAGGGCGAGGCGAGCGACTACACCGACAACCTGCCCTCCCAATGCCTTCATCCGGTGGGCCACTGGTTCGAGGTGCCCAATATGCTCAAGAACGGAACTCTGGCGCGCCTGCTGAGGGATCGGCCCCAGCTGGAGTACTTGATGATCCACAACATCGACACCCTGGGCGCCGATGTGGACGCTGGCATCCTGGGCTGGCACATGAGCACGGGAGCGGCGATGAGCATCGAGGTCATCCCGCGCCGCCTGGAAGACAGGGGCGGAGGCCTGGCTCGCGTGGATGGGCGGCTGCGCCTGGTCGAAGGGCTGGCCTCGCCCCAGGAAGAAACCGAGTTCGAGCTGTCGTTCTACAACACCCTCACGACCTGGGTGGGCATCGACGCCCTGCTCGATGTGTTCGGGCTCACGCGGCAGAGCTTGGATGATGAAGCTCGTGTGGCGGCTGCGATTCGCAACCTGGGCTCGCGCATCCCGACTTACATCACGGTTAAGGATGTCAAGAAGCGCTGGGGGCACGGGCAGGAAGACGTGTTCCCTGTGATGCAATGGGAAAAGCTGTGGGGCGACATGACGATCTTGCCCGAGCTTAGCTGCCAGTTCATCGCGGTGCCGCGCCTGCGAGGGCAGCAGCTCAAGGAGCAGGCCCAGCTCGACGGCTGGCTGCGCGACGGTTCGGCGGCTCACATCGAGTCGCTGTGCGAGTGGAGTGATGGGCCGTAAAACGAGCCGAACCGAGTAAGCAGAGGCTTGAGGTAAGAAGCACCCGTGCAAGTACTTGCGGCGCGGTTCCTGCTGCGGCGCACACTACTCGGGCATGAAAATTCTCAGCCGCATCAAAGAGCCCTTCTGTGGCCTGTCGCATGGAGTGGGCATCCTGCTCTCGGTTGTGGCTCTGGTGACGCTGCTCGTTGTGGCGCACGGTCGCTTCTGGCCCACGGCCAGCTTCGCGATTTACGGCGCGAGCTTGATCTTGCTCTACTCGGCCAGCACTTTGTATCACTCGCTGCGCGGCTCGCCTCGGCGCGAGCTTCAACTGATGCGCCTGGATCACAGCGCCATCTACGTCCTCATCGCGGGCAGTTACACGCCCATTTGCCTGATCGCCCTGCGCGGGCCCTGGGGCTGGGGGCTGCTGCTGTTCATCTATGCCCTGGCGGCCCTGGGCATCGGGGTGACCTTGCTGTGGAAGAGCGCGCCCGATTGGGTTCGCGTGGTGCTTTATGTCTTGATGGGCTGGGCTTCCATAGTGGCTTTTGGGCCTCTGCGAGCGGCTCTTTCTCCGGCGGGCTTTGCCTGGCTGCTGGCGGGCGGATTGGTGTATTCGGTGGGCACGGTTATCTTCGCTCTGGATCGCCCGCACCTGTGGCCTGGCAAGTTCTCGGCGCACGATCTGTGGCACTTGTTCGTGCTCGGAGGCAGCGCCTGCCACTTCGTCGTCATGCTGCGCTATGTGGCTCCCGTGGCCTGAAACGAAGCGAAAGTCCTGCCTCTGTAACATCCCCGTCATGCTGCGGTGATAGATTTTGAGCAATGCCTTTGCACAACAGCACGCTTCCCGAATCCCCACAGCTCTCAAGTACTTGCAGCGGCGCCCAGCGCGAAGAGCGTCTGGAGCGCTACTACGAGCAGATCAAAGCGGTCATCCTGTCGCGCCAGCATCCCGTGACGGGCTTGTTGCCGGCCAGCACAGCCGTCAACGCGCACGGCGACTACACCGACGCCTGGGTGCGCGACAACGTGTATTCCATCCTCGCCGTGTGGGGCTTGGCCCTGGCCTATCGCAAGGTGGACGCGGACAGGGGGCGCACCTTCGAGCTGGAAGGGTGCGTGGTGCGCCTGATGCGAGGCCTGCTCTTCGCCATGATGCGCCAGGCCGAGAAGGTCGAGGCGTTCAAGCGCACCCAGTCGCCAGGCGACGCTCTGCACGCCAAATACGGCACCCAGAACGGCCAGGCCGTGGTCGGCGACCACGAGTGGGGGCACCTTCAGCTGGACGCCACTTCGCTGTTCCTGCTCATGCTGGGCCAGATGACGGCTTCTGGCCTCAACCTCATCTTCACGCTGGACGAGGTGAACTTCGTCCAGAACCTCATCTACTACATAGGCCGCGCCTACCAGACGCCCGACTACGGCATCTGGGAGCGCGGCCACAAGATCAACTCAGGCCACCCCGAGCTCAACGCCTCTTCCGTGGGCATGGCCAAGGCCGCTCTGGAAGCTCTCAATGGGCTCGATCTGTTCGGCGTGCGCGGCTCTCAGGCTTCGGTTCTGCACGCTCTGGGCGACGAGATCGCGCGCGCGCGCATCACCCTGGAGTCTTTGCTGCCCTGGGAATCTTCTTCCAAGGAAGTCGATTCGGCTCTCTTGAGCATCATTTCCTTCCCGGCCTTTGCCGTCGAGGATGCTGAGCTGGCCTCACGCACCCGCGAGCGCATCGTGACCAGGCTGCAGGGGCGCTACGGTTGTAAGAGGTTCCTGCGCGATGGCCACCAGACGGTCTTGGAAGACCACAGCCGCCTGCACTACGAGGCCTGGGAGCTGAAGCAGTTCGAGGACATCGAGTCCGAGTGGCCGCTCTTTTTTACCTTCTTGCACCTGGACTGCCTGTTCCGCCAGGACTTCCACGGCGCGCGCCAATACCACGATCTGCTGCAGCAAGTACTTGTCGAGCGCGACGGCATCGCTCTGCTGCCCGAGCTTTATTACGTGCCGCGCGAGAGCATCGAGGCCGAGCGGGCGGCTCCTCATTCTCAAGAGCGCCTGCCCAACGCCAACGTGCCTCTGGTGTGGGCGCAGAGCCTCTATTACCTGGGCCAGATGCTCCAGGAAGGCTTGCTGCACCGCGGCGATCTGGACCCTCTGGGGCGGCGCCACCGCGTGGGGCGCGAGCGCGAGCCCGTGGTGCAGATCGCGCTCTTGGCCGAGGACGAAGCGTTGCAGCAGGAGATGGAGGAGCACGGCATCCAGACCCAGACGCCGCGCCAGGCCGCGCCCATCCAGCTCAGGCGCGCGCCCGAGCTGGCCCAGGCCTACGCCCAGGTCGGGCGCAACGACAAGCTGGGCCTGAGCGGTCGCCCCGTGCGCCGCCTGCGCACCCTCACCACGTCCAAAGTCTTTCGTATTCGGGGCGAGGTCATGGTGTTCCTGCCCTCGTTCCTGGACCCTCAGCAGTTCTACTTGACGCTCGATGAGCAGTTCCGCGTGGCCCAGATCGGCAGCGAGCTGGCTTACATCGGGCGCCACTGGAGGCAGCTGGGGCGCCCCACGCTTTCGCTCATGCTCACGAGCGCCATGTGGAAGGGCGGGCGCGATGCCCTGCTGCCGTTCCTGGAGCAGCTGCAACAAGGGCAGTGCGGTGAGGTCAAGGTGCAGCTGGGCGACTTGAGGCAGCTGATGGCCACGGCGGGCAAGGAGCGCATCGACAACCTGCACGATTTCGAGTTCGCTCCCGAAACGCTGCAGGACACCATCTCCTGTACGTGCTACCTCTTCTCCAGCCCCAATTCCAGCCGCCCTCTGAGCGCGAGCGAAGAGTTCTTACTGGAGCGCGAGGCCGATCCTCAAGTGCTTGAGCAGCGCCTGCAGCTTTCGCGCAACCTGTATGAGCAAGCCCTGATTCTGCAGAACCTGGCCTTACGCTGCGGCCTTCAACGTAACATTCGGTTCCAGGGCGAAGAGGCTTCGGTTGAGTGTTTGTTGAGCGAGATTTATGACCGGGCGGCTCAGGGCAACCGGGAGCACAGGCCGGTGTGGGGCGTGGTGCGCCGTGTGGCGGCTCTGCTGGGCAAGGTCGATGAGGGGCTGGCCGATGCCGTGACGGACATCCTGGTGCGCCAGAAGCAGATCACGGTGGGCAAGGCCTACTTCGAGGACGCCATAATCTTGCGCCCCCTGGCCTCGGCTGAGGTCATGGCCAAGATACGCGCCTTCGCAGGCGAGGATGTGCGCGAGCTGGTGCTGTCGCAGGAAATTCTGGTCTTCCTGGGCCTGCTCATCAAGTCAGAACCCCGGCTCTTCGCGGGCCTGCTGACCTTGCGCGTGAATTACTTCATCCTGCTCATCACGACCGAGATGGCGCACGAGCGCAGCTTGCGCCAGGACGAAGCCTACGAAGCCCTGATGAGCCTGAGCCCCTCGCAGATCCAGAAGCGCCTGCGCAGCGTGCTGGGCACGCGAGAAAGTGCCGCCAGCCTGCTGCAGCGCCAGGAATCGCTGAGGATGCAGGGCACGCTCAGCAGCACTTTGCCCGAGCAGCCTCTGGCTGAGGAAGCTCAGCCCGCAGGCGGCTGGCTGCGAGCCCGCGAGCGAGAGGGCGCTTTGAACCGCGTGCCCGAAGGCTTTTATGCGAGCGTGTGGCGCCTGCTGCAGCACTGCGATGGCCTGCTCATAGGCGACAAGCTGGAGCAGCGCAACCGCCTGGACAGCGGCGCGATTCTCTCCGAGATGACCGAGGGCGAGAAGAACTTCGCGGTGTGGGTCGAGCACCTGCTGAACAAGATCGAGTTTCCCGAGTATCGCCAGCTCAACATCGAGGCGATCCTGGCTCTCTCGCAGGTGGCCCAGAGGCACGGAGATTTTCGCATCCAGGAATCCATCGTGCTCGATGTGCTCATCGGCCACGCCGTGCGCCTGGCCTGGCTGCACGACGACCCAACGCGAGCCGGGCGCTACGACGAGGACAAGCCCGCCGCCTGGCGCCGCTTCTACGAAAGCTCGCCTTCCAGCTGCGCTCTGTTTGTGCTGCAGGCGCTGCAATTCCTGGCGGGCCGGGGCCAGGAAGCTGTTCCGAATCAAGCCGCGTAAGATCGCGTCAGGCGGAAGCGGCCTTGCGTGGTTGGATCTGCAAGTACTTGGGGCAAGAACTCGGGTTGGAAAGCAGAAGCCGCCGCACCCAAACTCGGTGCGGCGGCTTCTGCTGCTGGCTGTTTGCTGTTGGGCTCAGTGCCCCATGACCTTCTTGGCCATATCCGCGATCATGTCTGGGTCCATGCCCGGCGCGCTCAGCTGAGGCTCTTCTTCCAGAACAGGAGGAGCGAAGCCTTGAGGCATTCCCTGCACGACGCGCAGCGGTGAGCCGTCCTCGGGGTGAGCGCCCTTCCAGATTTTGTCGGCCTGTCCGTAGTCGTTGGGGCTGAACTGGAACAGGATCTGGTGCAGGCCGGCGTCCTCGTACTTCTTGGCCTCGGGGAAGGCCTTGTTGCTCAGGTCGGGAATGGGCAGCAGCTTGCCCACATCCACGCCCGAGACTTCTTCCAGGGCCTTGGCGTAGGCCACGATGTGCACGCCGCCGCGCACCAGCAGGAAGCCGACCATCTCGCGAGCGGCGGGGTCATCGACCATCTCGTAGACGCGCATCTTGTTGGCCCGAGCGCCGCACTCCAGGAAGAAGTTGTGCAGCAGATCCAGCTTCAGGTTGCCCGTGGCGGTCACGTAAGAGCCCGTCCACGGGTTGCCCATTGAGTCCACGGGCAGGGCGGCCTGTCCGCTGGCGAGGAAGTGATAGGCGTTGCGCGCATCGGCGGCGACCTTGAGCGGAGCCTTGGAGGGGTCCATGCCTCGCACCGTCGAGCCCGTGAGCAAGAGGTTGATGGCGTAGGAGACCAGCTCGATGTGGCTGTATTCCTCGGCTGCGATGTTGCAGATCAGGTCGTAGTAGGGCCGCAGACGCTCGCGCCCACGGAAGTTGAAGGACTGGAACGTGTAGTTCATCAAGGTCGACATCTCGCCGAACTTGCCGCCCAGCAATTCCTGCACGGCTGCCGCTCCGTTGGGCGAGGGGCCGTTGGGCTCGGGAAATTGAATCGGAACCTGATCAATACGGACTATCATCGGGAATTCTCCTCTTCGCACAGAGCCGAACGCTCTACGCGGCCTGCCCGAAACGCCAGAGCAGGATGAGGGCCTTCAGCTAAGCGTGCCCTGAAACAGCGGGCTGCTAACGAACACACCCGAGCCTGATCCAAAAGGAATTGTTGAAGTGCGCTGGGCGATATTTTGCAGCGAAGTGCGCGCAAACGGGCCTATCTGCTGCTTTGCTGCGCTAAACTGCGCGCCAGTTGATCCAAACGGAGGTTCCTGATTATGGGCGACAAGTCCCCAAAAGCCAACAAGAAGCAGGCCACGCAGAAGCAGACCAAGACCAACGCCAGCGACACCAAGAAGAAAAGCGACGCAGCTGCCAAGCAGGTGGACAAACCCAAGAAGTGAGCAGCTAAAAGCCTGCTTTGAGGTTCTGGTTTATCCAGGATTCAGGAGCCGGTTCGTGCTGCGAAATGTGGCGCTGGTAGGCGCAGCGTGGTAGCTTCTCCGTTGGCGGCGTGCACAGCACGCCGCCATTTTCTTGAGAAGGACACCTAATTTCGCTATGCCTCCACTGGTTCATCTGACTTACCTTCAAGCGCTGGGCTTAGGCCTGCTGCAAGGGCTCACCGAGTTCCTGCCCGTGAGCAGCACGGCGCACATGGCGATTGCCCCTCAGCTGCTGGGGCTGGGCGATCCTGGCGCCGCGTTTTCAGCGGTTGTGCAGCTGGGGCCGATCATCGCCATCATCGCCTACTTTCGCGCCGACCTCGCGCGTTACTGGCACGGCGTGTTGCGCAACCCCAATCCCACTAAGATCGCGCCCGATGCTGTGGATGCTCGCATGGGCTGGTTCGTGCTGCTGGGCACGGTTCCCCTGGCCATCTTCGGCCTGCTGCTGGAAAAGAAGATCGACACTTCGTTTCGCAGCCTGAAACTAATTGCCGTTGCCCTCATTGTCCTGGCTCTGGTGCTGGCTCTGGCCGAGGCCATCAGCAAGCGCAACCGCAGGCTGGAGCAGATGACCTGGGGGCAGAGCCAGGCCATAGGCTGGGCTCAAGTACTTGCTTTGATCCCCGGCACCTCGCGCTCGGGCGTGACTATTACGGCTGGTCTGCTGCAGGGTCTGGATCGTGAGAGCGCGGCTCGCTTCAGTTTTTTGCTCAGTATTCCGGCCATTACTCTGGCCGGGGTTTACAAGCTGTTCAAGGTGCTGCGCCAGACGCATCTTGGAGCTGAGATCGGGCCTTACCTGCTGGCCATGGTGGTGGCGGGCGTGTTCGCTTACATCGTGGTGCGCTGGTTCCTGGGCTACATGAAAGAGCACAACACGGGCGTCTTCATTGTGTATCGCATCCTGCTGGGCCTGGCGCTGCTCTTTATGCTGCACACGGGCATCCTGCACGAAAATCCGAAGTCCCAGGCCACGTCTTCCAACACTTCCAGGCATTCGGTGTCTGTTTCCAAGCATCGCCCTTAGCGTTAGCCAAGCGCTTAGTTGAACAGGAGGGCCGCCCCGAACACCCGTTCGAGGCGGCCCTCTTGCTTGGCACGTGGCTGTTGCGAATCGGCTTAGTTGACGGCCAGTTCCTCGCGGTTGGGCAGCTGGGGGAAGGGCGCGGTGGGAAGGGTCTGATACCAGAAGGCTGTGCTGGCGATGTCGTCTTGCAGCGGCAAGTACTTGCCTCCAGCGCGCCAGCCCAGGGCCTGGATAGTGACGCGCAGGTCAGCTTCAAAGCGAATGGGATCGGGGATGTGCCAGCGATACATCCCGAAGCGCTGCTGCGATTGATACACGCCGTCGGGCCTGATGACCTGAGACAAGCCCACGTAAGGCGTGCAGAACTCCTGATATTGCTTGGTGCTCTGGTTCTCGAAGTTGTAGGAGCCGCAGAAGTAGTCTTCGGTTCCCGTGCCGCAGATGGTGGGGAACTCGTGGTCGCCGTCCATGAAGAACTTGATCTCGCCCTCGCCCCACCAGCCGTTGTTGTTCACCTGCCACGCCAGATACGTCCCCGCGTAATGACCGCGCCCTTGGACTCCGTCCAAGATCGTCACCACATCGCCCTTCTTGAGCGGGTTGACGCGGCGGAACTGAGCGTGGAAGTAAGCGGCGTCTTCGGGCACTTCGTTCAGGGCGTAGGTGATCTGGTAATACAGGGTGCTGGCCTCAGCGCTGCGGTTCTCGACGGTGACGCGTGCGCTCTTGCGGAAGGGCATGGGCCAGTAGCAGTTGAAGGCGCTGCCAGGGTTGACGCACACGGCCAGGCTGGAAAGCGGCGCGAACTTGTTCCAGCCGCAGGCGAAGAAATCCCCCAGCGGGCACTCGACGCTGGGCTGCTCCTGGTCGTCCCAGTGGAAGCGCAAAATTAAATCGCGCCAGGCTCCCGTCGGAGTCATCCAGATGTGCTGCAGGCAGCCCGGCTCGCGGATGTCGGCGATGGTGCGCACTTCGCCCGGAGCAATCGAGATGGAAGGCGAGATCTTCCAGCCCAGCCCCAGGTCGTTGCCCGGAGCGGCTCCCGTGCCCTCGGTGGCCATGCCTGCTTGCCCTTTGGCGCCGGAAAAGTTTTCCGGGGAAATGGAGCGCGTGCGGGCCGAAGAGAGGCGAGCCAGGTTGCTCAGGTCGGGGTGCAGTCCGTCGAATGTCATGTATGCTCCTCTTGAATCATTGTGGGTGGCGGCGGGCTGAGTAAAGCACGGATCAAGGCGCTGTGAAGTCCCCGTGAAGCTCGTGGCGGATGTGCTCGGCTGCGGTTTGGAACAATGCCTGGGCTGGGCAAGTACTTGCTGGGGCCGAGCATTGTTGCGGGGCTCCGCTTAGAATGACTGAGATGAGGACACACTTGTTGGTGCGGCTTGGGCCCTCTTGCCAGCCCCTCTCCCAAGCTCGGGCCAGGGGAGCTAAGAAGCTGCTTAAAAAGTGCAAGAAGTGCCTGGCTGTCAAGAAGACACAAGTCTATGGCGGTCAATGGGGGCCAGGAGAGCAGGCTTTCCCTACCCCGTGAAGGGTTGATGATCTCGGGCTCCTGGCTCAACCAGCCTCCAACTTCTTGATATCCAGGCACTTCTTGCACTTTTTAAGCAGCTTCTTAGAGCATCCACGTCCACGAGACAGCCCAATGTTGCCTGCCCTATCGAGTTGTATGAGAGCGGCTCCCCGCGCCCGAGCTTGGGAGAGGGGCTGGGGGAGAGGGCGCTGAGGCCAATGGGTGCGGGGCGTGACAAAGGTATGAACTGGCGGAAGCTGGCGTTTGCGATTTTGATCTTGCTCTTTGGCTTGCTGATGCTGCGTCGAGCGGGCGAGGCGGGCGAGCTGCTGGCCACTCTGCGGCGAGGCCAGCCGCTGTGGATGCTCGTGGCCATCGGGCTGCAGGCTTTGACTCTGCTCAACCAGCCCGCCTTGTATCAATCGCTCTATGAGATGCTGGGGCTGGGTGTGAGTTGGCGCGAGCTGGCTCCGATCGTGTGGGCCGGGCACTTCGTGAACGCCGTGACGCCTTCGGCTGGGCTGGGCGGCACGGCCCTGCTGCTGGACGATGCGCGCCGTCGCGGGCTGGATGGAGCGCGCGTGGCTCTGGCCAACACGCTGTATTTCGGGCTCAACTTCCTGTGGTTCGCCCTGATCCTGGCCTGGAGCCTGGCCAGGCTCTTCTTCTGGCACCACCTCACGAGCCCCGAGCTGGCCGCAGCGGGTATCTTGCTCGTCGCTGTGCTGATTGGCCTGGTCGGGCTGATCGTGGTGAGCTGGAAGCCCGCGCTGTTCGAGCGCATAATGAGCGCTCTGGGGCGCGGCCTGAGCCGCTTGAGCTTCAAGCTGCTGCGCCGCCAAGTACTTGAGGAGCAAGCTCTGGGCGAGTTCGGGGCTCGCTTTGGCGAATCGGCTCAGGTGCTGAGGCAGGCGCGCTCCAGGCTGTGGCGGCCCTGGGTGCACGCCATGCTCGTCGATGGGCTCGAAATCGCCGTGCTTGGGGCCTGCTTCGCCGCCTTTCCGTCCCACGGCTTGGGCGTCGGACTGAGCAGAGGCGCGAGCGCAGGCGAGGTGAGCGCGTCGATTGTGATTGTGGGCTACGCCATCGGGACTTTGTTCCTGGTGGTTTCGATTACGCCGCAGGGCTTGGGCGTGGTCGAAGGCGTGATGACGGCCATATTTGTTTCGTTAGGCATTCCGTTGGAGCGAGCAGCTGCGGTGGTGCTGGTGTATCGCGGTCTGTCGTTCTGGCTGCCGCTGGTGGTCGGGCTGCTCGTGCTGCGCTGGACTCCCAACCTGCGGAACAGCGTTCAACATCCCGCTCCCCTCGCGGAGCATGAGCCTCCAGAGGAGGCGCGTTCGGCTCAATGAAAACTCCCATTCTCGATCAACCCAACCCTCAACCCAGTTCCACCTTTCACCAAGGCAACACGCCCGCAGCCGCAACACCTTCAGATGCGCCTCAGCCTACAGTTCCCGTGGAAGAGGCGGCGAACCCAGCTGAGATAGCTGAAGCCGCGCCTTTAACTCAGGCACTTTCGACTCAGGCGCTTCAAGCCGCAAGCCGGAGCGGTGCGGAAGCAGAAGTGGTGCGCTTGCCGCGTGTGCTGCCCGTGAGCCGCTGGCGTGGGCTGTGTGCGGTGCGTGTGCCCGCGATTCTGGCGGCTTTGATGGCCGTGCTCAACGTGTGGTCCGCGATCACGCCCGGCGTGCACGCGCGCCTGCAGATTCTGTGGGAAGTACTGCCCTTTCAGGCGCGCCAGGGCAGCCGCCTGACTGCGGCCCTGGCGGGCTTCGCCCTCTTGCTGCTGGCTCAGGGGCTGTGGAGGCGCAAGCAAGTCGCCTGGGGGTTGGCCCTGGGTGCTCTGCTGACCTCGGCCATCGCGCACTTGCTCAAGGGGCTCGACTACGAGGAGGCTTCGTGCGCTCTGTTCCTGGTCGTGTGGTTGTGGATGGCGCGCCAGCAGTTCCACGCGCGCTCCGACCCTCCGTCTATGAAGCGCGGGCTGCAAGTACTTGCGCTGGCCTTCGTCTTCACCCTGCTCTATGGCACCTTCGGCTTCTACTTGCTCGATCGCCAGTTCAAGGTGAACTTCGATACGCGGGCCGCCCTGTCGCAGACGGTGACGATGTTCACCCAATTCTACGACCCCGGCCTGGAGCCTGTAACCAATCGCGGACGCAACTTCGCGGCCTCCATTTACATCGTGGCGGCCTTCACGCTGGGCTACGCTCTGCTGATGCTGGCCCGCCCCATGGTGCAGCGCCGCAACGCCACGCCCGAGGAGCGCAAGCGAGCCGAGGAGATCGTGCACGCGCACGGGCGCAACGCGCTGGCGTTTTGCGCCCTGTTCGAGGACAAGAGCCTGTGGTTCTCGCCCGGAGGCTCGCTGGTCCCTTACGCCGTGGTCGGGCGCATCGCGGTGGCTCTGGGCGATCCCATCGGGCCGCTTGGAGACATCCCGGCTGCGATTCGTGGCTTCGTCAATTTCTGCGAGCGCAACGACTGGCGCGCGGCCTGGTATGAGGTGTACGATGAGTTTCTGGATGTGCACCGGGCGTGCGGCCTGCAAGTACTTCGCATCGCGCACGAGGCCGTGGTCGAGGTGCAGAAGTATTCGACTGAGGGCAAGTCGAACAAGAACCTGCGCAACGCCCTGAACGGCTTCGCCAAGATCGGCGTGAAGGCCCAGCTGCACCAGCCTCCGCTGAGCGATGTTCTGATGAGCGAGCTGCGCGAGGTTTCGGACGAGTGGCTGGCCATGATGAACGGCAGCGAAAAGCAGTTCTCCCTGGGCGGGTTCGAGGACGCTTACATCCGCTCCTGCCCTGTGATGGCGGTTCACAACACCGACGGCTCGATCCTGGCCTTTGCCAACATCGTGAGCTGCTACAACCTCAACGAAAGCACGATCGACTTGATGCGCCGCCGCTCCGAAGTGCCAAACGGGACGATGGAGCTGCTCTTCGTCTCCTTGTTCGACTGGTCCAAGAAGGAGGGCTTCGACACCTTCAACCTCGGGCCGAGCCCCTTCGCCATGGTCGGCGAGCACTCGGAAGACCCAGCGACCGAGAAGGCGCTGCACTTCATCTATGAGCACATCAACCAGTTCTACAACTTCAAGGGGCTGCACGCCTTTAAGGAAAAGTTCCGCCCCCAGTGGCGCCCGCTGTTCCTGACCTACTCGGGAGCGGCTGGGCTGCCCTCGGTAGCAGCGGCCATCATACGCGCCGACTCGGGGCAGGATTCGTGGTGGGACTTCCTCAAGCACCTGCGCGGCGACAACAGCGACAACTCGCGCGAGCTGCAAGTCGCCGCCGCGTCTTCGACTTCGGGCGCTGTGGCCACAACCATTGCAACAGACGCTTCGACAAGCACAGCAGGCACAGCAGCGAGCGGCGATACGGGTGGCGCGAGCGGATGAAGCTTTCGCCGCGCCGCCTGGCCGCGCGCTGGGTGCGCCACCTGGCTCTGAGTGGGCCTCAAGTACTCGGGGTTTTGTTGGGGCTGTACTTAGCCTGGGGCGCTTTGCTGGAAAGGCACGGCGCAGCGGGCACGGCTCTGGATTACGCCTCGCGCGTGCTCAGCATCCTTTCGGTGGGGCGGCTGACCGAAGCCGCCAATCGGCCCCTGCTGGCGATCTGGGAAGGCTTGCTGGCCGTGGGCATCGCGTTTCCCCGCTTGTCGAGGCTGGCCTTGTGGCTGGGCTGGCCTCGCCTCATCCTGGCGATCTTGCCCTTGGTGATGCTGCGTGGCGACTTGCCTGTCGCGACCGAGCAAGTACTTGCGGCGCACGTGCTGCTGCTGGGCGTGGCGGTTGTGCTGACCGGGTCGCGGGCGTGGGAGAGCATCGAGGACGCTCCGGGTGTGGCCGAGCTGGTGGCTTCTCCCGTGCTCACGAGGCAGGGGAGGGCGCGCAGGCAGCGTCAAGTACTTGGGGGTGGGCTGGCGGCTCTGGTGCTGGCCGCTGCGGGCAAGGCGATGTGGCCAACGTATTTGAAGTGGTTCCACAGGCGCCAGGAAACCGCAACTCTGAGCCAGAAGATGTCGGGGCGGCTCATCAAGAAGTCGATGCCTCTGTCTCCGTTGCTTAAGCGCAAGATCACGACGTGGGTCTATCTGCCTCCGGGCTACGAGCGCTCGCACCAGCGCTACCCCGTGGTGTACGTGATGCACGGGATGCCGGGCGAGGTGCGCGACTGCTTCGTCAAGGGCCAGGTGCACAACACCTCCGAGCAGATGATCTTGAGCCGCCGCATCCTGCCCGTGATCTTGGTGGGCTGGGACGGCGAGGGGCCAAATGGCCCGACCGACATCACGGAGTACTTGGATCGGCGTGACGGGACGTGGCAGATGGAAAGCTTCATGGTGCAGGAGCTGGTGCCCTACATCGACCGCACCTACCGCACTCAGGCGCGGCCCGAGTCGAGGGCTCTGGCCGGGGTTTCGGCTGGGGGCTACGCGGCTGTGAACCTGCTGCTCAAGCACCCCGACGTGTGGAAGATCGGCGCTTCGCTGACCGGCTTCTTCGATCCCTCGGACGATGCCGAGAACATGGACGAGATCCTGGGGCCGCGCGGCGCGCTGTGGGACGCCAACAACCCGATGCAGACCGTGGAAGCGGTCACGCCCGCGCAGAACCTGCACATCTACGCCGACATAGGCGCGGGCGACGAGCTGAGCCAGGAGTTTGCGCGCTTCTGCGCCCTGCTGCGCTCGCGCGGCATCGACCACGCCTGCCACGTCTTCCCTGGCCGCCACACCTGGGAATACTGGAGCACGCACTTCGTCGATGCCCTTCAGTTCATCGACGCCCGCTTCAGGCTCGCTCCGGCCCAGCCCCAAGTACTTGGCGCAACTCCTGGAGTTGAGGCGACAGTTCAGCCACCCGCAGCGTTAGGTGAGGCGGTTGTGCCTCGGGAGCCCTTTTCGCATGAACCCCTTTCGCCTCCAGTCGCGCCCTTGCTCGCGCCTCGCCTTCCCCTCGGGGCTTCTCCCCTCAGCACTTCGCCTGCGCCTGGGCTCAGTGGGCTCAAGGCGGGGCGCACGCCTCGGCGTCCTCGCTCTGCTGCTGGGCGTTCTGGGGCTGGGGTTAAGCCTCGGGCTGGGCCCACTGCTGGCTCAAAGCGGAGCTCAGGGCTCAGTTCAGGGAAGCGGGGGCGAGTTGGTGCGCGGGGGGACGCTGCGCATCGGGACGGACGCGACGTATCCTCCGTTCGAGACGGTGCGCGAGGACAAGTTCAACGGCTTCGACATCGAGCTGGGCAACCTGATAGGAGCCGAGCTGGGGCTTAAGGTGCAGTGGGTCAACACGGCCTTCGACGGCGTGTTCCCGGCCCTGCTGGGCGGGAAGTTCGACGCCATCATGTCCTGCGTCACTATCACGCCCGAGCGCAAGCAGCGCCTGGCCTTCTCCGATCCCTACTACGTCGCTGGCCAGATCGTGGCCGTGCGCGCGGACAGCCAGCAAGTCAAGAGCATCGAGAGCCTGAAGAATCAGAGCGCGGGCATCCAGATCAACACCACGGCTTCGGAGGTGCTCAAGAAATACCCTTCGATTAACGTGCGCAAGTACCCCACCATCGACCTGGCCTTGCAGGATTTGCAAAACGGCAACATCCAGGGCGTGGTCGGCGATGCTCCGACGATCCGCTACTTCATCGCGCACGGCTTCAGCCGCCTCAAGACGGTGGGCACGCTGCTGACCCAGGAAAACTACGGCATCGTGATGCGCCCGCAGGATGCACCTCTGCGCCAGGCCGTCAACCAAGCTCTGGCATACCTGCGCAAGAGCGGCCAGTTCGCGGCCCTGGAGCGCAAGTACTTCGGAGCCGAGGCCCAGCGCGCCGAGAAAGCTGCGGCCTCCAAGCCTCCGGCTTTGCCCTGGGGCGACATCTTGCGCAGCCTGGGACGCGGCCTCATCCTCACGCTGGGCCTGACTCTGGCGGCTCTGGCCGTAGGTCTTCCTCTGGGCCTGGCTCTGGCTCTGGGGCGGAGGTCTTCGTCTCGCGTGCTGAGTTGGCTGTGCGCGGCTTACGTCGAGCTGGGGCGGGGCACGCCGCTTTTGGTGCAGATCATCTTCGTGTATTACGCCTTGCCTCAGCTGATCGGGCTGGACTTACCGCCTCTTCTGGCCGGGGCCTTGTCGCTGGCGCTCAACTGCGCGGCGTATATCGCGGAGATTTTTCGTGGCGCCATCAGCTCGATCGACATCGGCCAGGGCGAGGCCGCCCGCTCGCTGGGCATGAGCGTGGGCCAGGCCATGCGCCTGGTGATTCTGCCCCAGGCCGCGCGCCGCGCCCTGCCTCCTCTGACCAACGAAGCCATCGCGCTGCTCAAAGATTCTTCGTTGGTCTCGGTGATTAGCCTGGCTGAGCTGACGCGCTCGGGGCAGGAGCTGGTGGGGCGGCTGGGAACTCCTCTGGTCATCTGGCCCACAGTGGCCCTGATGTATCTGCTGGTCACGTTCCCCTTGTCGCGCCTGGCCGCCGGGCTGGAGAGGCGCTGGGAAATTCGGCGCTGAAGCCGCTGCAAGTACTTGGGGCTTGGAAAAGCCGCTGGAAACCCTCATGCCACTGGTTGAAGTCCACGATCTGCACAAGAGTTTTGGCGCTCAGGAAGTTCTGCGCGGCGTCGAGATGAGCGTCGAGGCGGGAGAGGTCGTGGTTCTGGTTGGGCCTTCGGGCTGCGGCAAGAGCACGCTGCTGCGTTGCCTCAACGGGCTCGAAGCGCCCAACGGAGGCACCGTCTCCATTGAAGGTACTGTTGTAGGGCGCGATGCCAAGTCGCTCAATGAGCTGAGGCGGCGTGTTGGGATGGTGTTTCAGCGTTTCCATCTGTTTCCTCATCTGAGCGTGCTGAGCAACATCGCGCTCGCGCCGCGCCATGTGCTGGGGCTCGGCGAGGAAGAAGCGCGGGCGCAGGGGTTGCGCTTGTTGGAACAGGTGCACCTGAGTGAGAAGGCTCAATCGTTTCCCGATCAGCTTTCGGGAGGTCAGCAGCAGCGTGTGGCGATTGCGCGTGCCCTGGCGATGCAGCCGCGCCTGATGCTTTTTGATGAGCCGACCTCGGCCCTGGACCCTGAGCTTGTGGGCGAGGTGCTCGCTGTGATGCGCGACCTGGCGCGCGGCGGCATGACGATGTGCGTGGTGACGCATGAGATGAGCTTCGCGCACGAGGTCGCCAACCGCGTGCTGTTCATGGACGCGGGCCGCATCATCGAGCAGGGCGCGCCCGAGAAGATCCTGCGCCACCCCGAGCACGAGCGCACACGCGAGTTCTTAGCGCGGTTGCTCAAGGAATAGCGCCTCAAGTACTTGGGCGCTCGGGCGGTTTAGAGCCGTGCCAACAAATGTGGTCTCATCGCAGCCAGAATGACAGGACGAAGCCTCCTCGCCCTGCCGCCACATCTCGCTTACATCTCAGATGAGGGGGCCTCGCCCCTACGAGTCCGGCGTGCCTTGGCGATTGTTCGGCGCGCCGCTGGCTGTGCTCGCGCCATTAGAGGTGTTTGTGTCTGGGCTGTCCTTGGCTCCAGTGACGTTGGCGGCGTTGAAGGCGCGTCCAATGAAGAGGAGCGAGTCGCGGCAGCGCTTGACGATGAGCCTCCAGGCGTGGGCTTTGGGCAACACCGCGGTTTGCAACTCAATGTGGCGCGCCTGCAGCTCGCGGCTCAGGGCCTGGAACTCGTCGAAGCCGTCTTCGGCTGGGCTGGCGTCCATATACACGTGCAGAGGAGCGTTGGGAGGCAGGCTCTTGACCGTGAGCAGGGTGTTGTTCTGATCCCACAGCGGGCCGCGTGGGCCGAGTACCTGGGTCATCACTTCGGCGTCGTCGTTGGCCGAGTAGAAGCCTGCGTGCGAGGCCAGCACGTTCCACACATCCGGGTGCTTGAGCCCCAGGTTCAGCGCGCCGTAACCGCCCGAAGAGTAGCCCCACAGAGCGCGCTGCGAGGCCCTGGCCTGGGTGCGGTAAGTCTGGTCGATGTAGGGCACCAGCTCCTGCACCATGAAGTCCTCGACACGATAGTTGTCGGGCACGCGGTTGACGAAGTTGGTCAGGTCGCGCGCGCCGCGCGGCCCTCCTCCCTCAAAGGCCACCAAAATCACGGGAGGCATCTGGCGCGCGCTGATGAGCGCATCCGCCATCTCCTCGACGCGGCCCGAGCGATAAGCATCAGTCCAGCCTCCGGGCTGCCCGTGCAGAAGATACACCACCGGATAACGCAGGGCAGCCGAAGCAGCGTTGTTGTAGCCGGGCGGTAGATAAATCCAGGTCGTGATCTTGCGCTTCAAGAGGGGCGACAGAGGCATCGACTTGAGCACCAGGCTCCCCTGCAGCAGAGGCACAGGAGGCGACTCAAGCGTATCGGCAGATGAGGAGGGAGCGGCTTTGAGAGGAGCCGAGGGCATCAGGAAAGGCGTGGCCAGCACGGCGCCCAGCAGAGCGATCAAGGCCAGAGCAGATGGATTTCGCATTTAATACCTCGCGTTTGGTAAGGCTTGGAGACGCACTGGTTGTGGTCAGGTGCATTCAAATGCTGCGAGTTTATACAAGTACTTGGGGCGCTCCACGAGCGCGAGAAGGGGCCGCCGCAAGCGTTAGGGCGTGATGGCTTTTGGCAAGAGGCCGCTGAACAGAGCCGTGGACAGAACCATTCAGGGGAGCGCGGCGCTTTGGCCTGTGTCCCAGGCTGGGTTTCTGGGCCTGCGAGCACTGGCGCGGGCGATAGTATTGGTTTGCAGCAACAGTGGAGCCCAGAGCTGCTCTAAGCCCTTGTTCCGGCAGCTTCTTGCCAAAACTACTTTTCCCTATGCGATTCCTTAAGCCGTTCTCACCCATTTTGGTTCTGGCCGCCCTCGGGTTCACAGCCTCGCACGCCACCAAATTCGCCCGTTCCATCAGCCTCGCCCCTGTTCCCGCCTTTGCCCAGGCCGCGCCTCCAGAAACCTCAGATCCAGCTCCTTCAGATCCAGCTCCTGTAGATCCAGGTATTTCTCCTAATGTTCAGCCCACGCCTCAGACGGCGGCGCTTACAACGCGGCAGCAGGAGTATGAGGCGCGGCTGCGCGATCGGGACAAGGCGCTCTCGGCTGGGTTGAAGGGGCGGCTGCTGCGGGTCGCGACACCGTATTCGGCTCATCTCAAGAGGAAGGTCGCGGCCTGGGTGTATTTGCCGCCGGGCTACGAGCAGAGTACGGCTCGTTATCCCGTCGCTTATATTCTGCACGGGGCGCCTGGCGAGGGAATCGACTGCTTCTCGCAGGGCCACGTGCATCGCGTGGCCGAGTCCATGATCCTGAGCCACCGCATCAGCCCCTTGATTCTGGTGGGCTGGGACGGGCAGGGGCCAGGAGGAGCCGAAGACATCACCAACTTCCTCAACCGGCGCGACGGCTACGACATGGAAGACTTCGTGGTGCAAGATCTGGTGCCCTGGGTGGATCAGACTTACCGCACGGTTCCCGATGCTCGCTCCAGGGCCATGATCGGATTTTCGGCGGGCGGCTATGGGGCGATCAACCTGGGGCTCAAGCACCCGGATGTGTGGAACGTGCTGGCCTCGCACGCGGGTTTCTTCGACCCCGAGGACGACTTCAGCGAGATGACCAAGATCCTGGGCCCGATCAGCACCTCGCTGAGCTTGTGGCAGGCCAACAACCCGCTGCTGCTGGCGCGCCAGCTGGGGCAGGGCACGCGCCTGCACCTGTACATGGACGTGGGCCGCTCGGACCCGCTGCTCAGCGAGTTCAAGAAGATGGCAGCCGAGCTCAAGGCGCGCCACGTCGATTTCAAGGCCCACGTCTTCGCAGGCGCTCACTCCTGGAAGTACTTGAGCCTGCATTACCGTAACTCTCTGCTCTTCGCCGATCAGAGCTGGAAGGAAATGGCTCGCGGCTAAGCGCGGCCAGTTAACCTAAGCCTTCCAACCCTTAAGGTCGCGCCCATGAGTCTCAGTTCCCCCACCGCTGCGCCCGCATCAAGCACCGATCACAGCTCGGCCAACAGCTATTCGGCCAACAGCCATGCGCAGCACGGGCTCCAGGTTGGGCGCGGGCGACGGCCCGGCTTGCATCACCTGAGCCTGAGGCGCTTCATCATGGGGTGGATCGTGGCGATCGTGCTGGCCTTTGCGTTGCTGTGCGGAGGCCTGGTGTATGCGGTCTCGACGCTGCACGCTCAGGCCACGCATATTTTCCTGGACAGCAAGAGCCTGCAGACCAACCATGCTTTTGAGACGGCTCTATTGGCCGAGGGGCGCGAGGATCTGCTGTGGCGCCTGAGCGGGGAGCAGCGCCACAGCAGATCCAAGGCGCTGTGGCTGCGCCAGGCCAACCTGCTGCTCCAGGAAATGGTGTCCGAGGCCGACGCGCCGCGCGAAGTTGCGCTGATGGGCGTCATCCAAACCCAGTATCAGACCTTCCGCCAGGCCCTGGATTCCACGCTCGGCGCTTCGGTTCATGGTGCCTTGAGGCCCGGTGCTTCGGCTTCTTCGGCGGCTCAAGAAAGCCTGGACAAGCTGCAGCAGATGCTGCACCGGGACAGGGACTTCAACCAGGAGCAGATGAACGCGACCATGCGCAGGGGCAACCGCGTGAACCGCGTGGTGGATGTGCTGGCTGTGGGCCTGATCGCCCTGGCCAGCCTGGTTATGGTGGCGGGCGGGGTCGAGCTGTGGAGCCGCATCTTCAGGCCCACATTGCTGCTGGCGCGCGCCGCCAGAGCCTTTGGAGGCGGAGACTTGCAGGCGCGCGCCCCCGTGGTGCGCGCCGACGAGATGGGAGCCCTGGCCAGCACCTTCAACACCATGGCCGAGTCGATCCGGGACCGCGAGAAGGAGCGCCTGGAGTTCGTGGCGACCGTGGCCCACGACCTGCGCAACCCCCTGGCCGTTATCGGCGGCGCGGCTCACCTGCTCCAGCGCAAGCACGACCGCCTCTCGGAAGAGGAGCAGCTCACCTGGCTGAGCGCCATCGAGCGCAACACCCACGGGCTCGAAGCCATGATCGCCGACCTCATGGACGGCGTGCAAGCCGAGACGGGCTGCCTCTCCCTCTCACTGGCTCCCCTCGACTTCGCCCTGCTGTGCCGCGAAATCACCTCAGAATACATCGCGGCCACGCCCACCCACCTCATCCGCTTCTCGGCCAGCACGGGCGAGGAGCCATGCCTGATCAGCGGCGACCTCAAGAGGCTCACGCGCGTGGTGATGAACCTGATCTCCAACGCCATCAAATACAGCGAAGCGGGCACCGAGATCTGGGTCGATGTCACGGTGGAAGAGGCGCCTCCATCCAGACGAGCCAGCGGAGCCCGAGCTGGCCAGGCCCTCATGCGTGTGCGCGACGAGGGCGTGGGCATCGCGCCCGAGGACGTGCCGCGCTTGTTCAGGCCCTTCTCGCGCCTGGATCGCACGCGCACCATGGCCAAGGGCACGGGCCTTGGCCTGTCCTCGGTCAAGAAGATCGTCGAGGGGCACGGAGGCACCATCACCATCCACAGCACGCTGGACGTGGGCACGACCATGGAAGTCCGCCTGCCCCTGCTGTCAGTCTCCTCAAGCTCCTGAGCCCGCAAGTACTTGCAGCGCCAATCTGCAGCGCAAACGCATTCTTGAAGTTCTGGCTATCGAGTACCGTCCCCTTGAATGACAGGGGACGGGAGAAAACGACTAATACGATTGCCCTGCGCCAATGGGCACCAGCATCGCTTGAGCTGCAAACGATGGCTTACACTCAGGGCCTCCATGAGAATCGCTCTCTTCGTGCCCTGTTTCATCGACGCCTTCTATCCGCGCGTCGCCCTCTCGGCAGCTCAAGTGCTGGAGCGGCTGGGCCATCGGATTCTGGTTCCCAAGTCGGCTCTGTGCTGCGGTCAGCCCTCGTTTAACTCGGGCTACTGGGCTCAGGCGCGGCCCATCGCGCGCACCGTGCTGCGCGAGCTGATGGTCGAGATGAAAGACGCCGAGGCGATTGTGATTCCCTCCGGCTCGTGCGGCGCGATGCTCAAGAACTTCTACACCCAGCTCTTCGCGGGCGAGAGCGAAGAAGAAGCCGCGCGCGAGCTGGGCCACAAGACCTGGGAATTCTCCGACTTCCTGGTCTCGAAGCTGGGCGTGGTCGATGTCGGAGCGCGCTTCGCGCACCGCGTCACTTTCCACGACGGCTGCCACGGCCTGCGTGAGCTGAGCATCCAGTCTCAGCCGCGCGAACTGCTGTCCCATGTGCAAGGCCTTGAGCTGATCGAGATGAGCGAGTCTCAGGCGTGCTGCGGCTTTGGCGGCGCGTTCGCGGCCAAGTTCGCCTCCATCTCAACCGCCATGGGCGAGGTCAAGAATGCCTCAGCCGAGGCCAGCGGAGCCGAGTTCATGGTCTCGAACGATTCCTCGTGCCTGATGCACCTGCAAGGCCTGCTCTCGCGCCAGAAGTCCAAGCTGAAGACCCTGCACCTAGCTGAAGTGCTGGCGGGCGCGGCAAAGGATGGGGGATGAAGGCGGAAGGATGAGGGATGAAGGCAGAAGGATGAAGTCGAGCCCGCAAGTACTTGAGGGCGCGGAGTCCCTTCATCCTTCTGCCCTCATCCCTCATCCTTTGCTGCTGCTGCCATGGAACTGGCTCTTCTCATCGGCATTCCTGGCTCTGGCAAGTCCACGTTCTGCCGCGAGCACCTGTTCGCCTCGCACCTGCGCCTGAGCCTGGATATGCTGGGCACGCGCCGACGCGAGCGCCTGCTCTTCGAGGCCTGCCTCGGGACTCGCACGCGCGTGGTCATCGACAACACCAACGCCTCGCGCCAGGAGCGTGCCTTGTTCATCACTGCGGCTCGTGTGGCTCGGTTCCGAGTCGTGGGCTATTACCTGCGCACCGATCTGCGAGTAGCTCTTGAACGCAACGCGGCTCGCAGTGGAAGGGCGCGCGTGCCCGATGTTGGGTTGCTGGCCACGCACTCGCGCCTGCAGATTCCCGAGTGGAGCGAAGGTTTTGAGGCTCTGTTTTACGTGTCCGAGGATGGAGCGGGCGGCTTCAAGGTGGAGCCCTGGGCGTGCGAGCCTCAAGTACTTGAGGGCGATGTGGAGAATCAAGAGCGATGAAGTTTGATGAGCTGGATGGCCGGATGCGGCACTTCGAGGCCGCGTTGAGCCCACGCCTCCCCGACGACACCTGGGTTGTGGCGCGCCTGGATGGGCGTAAATTTTCTCGCCTGACGCGTGATCGCGTTGAGTTCCAGTTTGCTAAGCCCTTCGACGAGCGCTTCCGCGACCTGATGCTGCAGGCTGCGCGCGAGGTGCTGATTGGCTTCAACGCCTTGTTCGCTCACACGCACTCGGATGAGATGTCGCTCCTGCTGCCTCGTGCTCGTGCTTTCGATGGCAAGGCGCGCAAGTACTTGTCGCTGATGGCATCGACCGCCAGCGTCGCCTTCTCGATGGCGCTCAAGCATCCCGTAACCTTCGACTGCCGTTTGATCTCTTTGCCTCGTGAGGAAAATGTTGTCGACTACTTCCGCTGGCGCATGGCCGATTCCGAGCGCAACGCGCTGAGCGCTCACTTCTACTGGCTGCTGCGCGCTCAAGGTCAGGATGCCCGAGACGCCACGCGCGCTCTGGACTTGCTGTCACCGGAAGAGAAGGCCCTCTTCCTCGAAGTCAAGGGCGTTCGCTGGCCTGAAGTTCCGCTCTGGCACAAGCGCGGCGCAGCCCTCTTCTGGCGCAGCGAAGAAATCAAGGGTCGCGATCCTCGCAGCGGAGCCGAAGCCCCAGCCATGCGCCGCCGGCTGCGTGCTGAGCTAAACCTGCCCGAGCGCGAAGAATACGCCGCCCTCATCCAGAAGATTTTGCAGCAGGCCGCTGCGCCAACACCCGAGCCCAGGCCAACACCATGAGCACAACCACCCTCGAACCCTCGACCCAGCAAGAAGCCCGCTCGGTGGCTCGCGATGCCGATGGCGACCACGTGCACGACCACGCTCTCGAAGGCTCGGGCTCGCCCGTGAAGCAGTTCCACCACGACGCCGACGTGATGTCGGCTGACCTCAGGCACAGGGCTCTGATCCAGAAGGCCCTGGGCGGCTACTACCTCAAGCGCGACGAGTTCAAGGCCCGCTACGCCTCCTGGCCCGACGCGCGCCACGCCGCCTCCGAAATCAAGCGCGACGTGATCGACCACCTGGACAAGTACTTAGATGAGTTCGCCCAGAAGATCGCCTCACGCGGCGCTCACGTGCACTGGGCTCGCGACGACAAGGAAGCTCGCCAGATTATCCTGGGCATTTGCCAGCAGGCCGGAGCCAAGAAAGTCATCAAGTCCAAGACGATGACCAGTGAGGAGATCCACCTCAACGCGGCTCTGGAAGAAGCCGGGCTTCTGGTCGATGAGTCGGATCTGGGCGAGTACATCGTGCAGCTGAGGAAGGAAGCGCCCTACCACTTCGTGTTTCCGGCCATGCACCTGACGCGAGGCGAGATTTCCAAAACCTTCGAGAAGGAGCTGGGCAGCGAGCCCTCGGACTCGCCCGAGGAGCTGACCATGATCGCCCGGCGCGTGATGCGCGAGAAGTACTTGCAGGCTGATGTGGGCATCACGGGAGCCAACTTCGCCATCGCCGAGACGGGCTCGATTTCGATCACCGAAAACGAGGGCAACGCGCGCCTCACCATGAGCCTGCCGCGCGTGCACATCGCCCTGCTCGGCATCGAGAAGGTGCTGCCTCGGCTGAGCGACTTAGCCTTGTTCCTGCCCATGCTGGCCACAGCCGGAGCGGGCCAGCCCCTGACGTGCTACAACACCCTGATCTCAGGCCCCCGCGCACCAGACGAGCCCGACGGCCCCGAAGAGCTGCACATCGTCTTGCTCGACAATGGGCGCACGCAACTGCTGAGCGACCCCGAGCAGCGCGAGGCCCTGGCCTGCATCCGCTGTGGAGCCTGCCTCAACGTGTGCCCCGTCTTCAAGAGCGTCGGAGGCCACGCTTACGGCACCACCTATCAAGGCCCGATCGGAAGCGTCATCACGCCCCACTTGCGCGGCCTGCAGAGTTGGAAGCACCTCTCGGGCGCCTCCAGCCTGTGCGGAGCCTGCACCGAAGCCTGCCCCGTCGGCATCGACCTGCACCATCACTTGCTGCGCAACAGGCGCAACGCAGTCGAGGAAAAGCCCGCCAAGCTCGAAGGCCTGGCCTGGAAAGCCTTCTCCTGGCTCATCACACGCCCCAGAATCTACGCCCTGGCCATGAAGCTGGGCCGCTTAGCTCAGCCCTTCCACCCCCTGGTGAAACGAAGCAAGCTGGACCCAATGCTTTCGTGGACCAAGACGCGCGAGTTCCCCAAACTCGCCAAGAGATCGTTTCGCGATGAATGGGCACAGCATGAGAAGAGCGGGGCTTGAGGCTGCAAGGACTTGAGCCATTGGAGGAAAGTATGGGCGAACTACATCAGGATTTACCTGACTCGGAGTGGGAGCAGTTCGGGAGGCTTCAGGGGGCTGCGTTGCGGGGCGAGGCGGCTGCGGTGCCTGACCTGGTGGCGTTTCTGGAGTTCCCCAATGGTTTCCTGCAAGGCTCCGTGGCCGACGCGCTGGGTAGAATCGGTGATGTGCGGGCGGTAGAGCCCCTGTTGCGCCTGCTGACGTCGGTCGACGACTACGCGCGTTCGTGCGCTGTGCCTGCTCTGGTTGGCTTCGAGGATGAGCGCGTCGTGCCCGCGCTCTGTCGGGCGCTGCGGGACGATCCCAGTTGGAGCGTGCGCGAGGCAGCCGCCTCTGCGCTTGGTCGCATCGGCGATGAGAGTGCGCTTCCGTCGCTGATCGCTGCTATGCAGGACGAGGATGGTGACGTGCGTGAGAAAGTCGGGCGTGCCCTGATGCACTTTGGGCAGCGTGCTCTGGAGCTGATGCGCGAGGCACACGCAAAGTTGCAGACCGATGAAGAGCGCGCGAGGGCCGAGAGCGTGATCGGCGAAACCTACTGCTGCCCCGGCAGCGCCTCACTGGGAGCCGAATTTCTGCAGGTCTTCCCCTTCCTGAGCAAATATGTAAGTCCTCCCCCCTTCCCCTGTGGTCAAGCGAAGCAAGAAGTATTTTAAATGCACACAATATAAAGAGAAAAGTGCTTATGGATAACGTAGGAGAAGACTTCGAGACTGATCTGGCGAAGATGCTGGCCCTGAACCCGAGCGACGTAGTGCTCACGCTACGCTGGTCGGAGCCTGAGTCGGCCTACGCCGAAGTGCGTGGCGACGACGGCTCCATCACAATGATGGAGATCGACCCCAAGCACATCGGGCTCTACATGGAGGCGCTTGAGCGCAGGCGCATCCAGGTGCAGAATGCGATGATGTACTGAAGCGCCGCCTCAAGCCACAAGTAGTTGCAGAACCTTATGAACTCGAACACCCCCAACAACAGCCGCCAGCACGGTGCGCGCGACGACATCCTGGGCCGCATACGCCGCGCCTTGAGCATCCCCTCGCGGTATGGGCATGGGCTGGAGACGCACGCTCCGGTTCCTGTTGCTCCCATCGCGCCCGACAACTCGAACCCCGTGGGAACTAACGCAGCATCGCTGCCCGCTGGCGAGGCCGCGCGTGAAGAAGGAGAATCCATCGGCATCCACTCAACTCAGCGCAACATGGAAGACGCTCTGGAAGCGGCTGGCTGGGTGGCTGGGGCCAAGATGGCCGAATCATCCAGGCCGATGAGCATTCCTTTGACGGTTCTCAACGAGCCTGCTCCTGGCACCAACGAGTCTTCGTGGCGCGCCTGGCTGCCTCCTGTGAGCCACGACTACGAAGAGCGCGTAGCCCTACTCGAACGCAACCTGCTGGAGCTCAAGGCCGAGTTCATACGCGTGCCCGACGAGCGTGCTCTGCAAGTACTTGCGCGGCAGATGGCACACGACAACAGCTGGGAGCGCGTGGCGCGCCATGCCTCTCCTCTGCTCGACGCGGCTTTGCAAGGCCTGGACGCTGAGCTCGAAGTGCTCAGCGTGGACGGCTCACCCCAGGGCCTTGAGGCTCTGCAAATGGAGCGCTGCGAGGCCGGCTGGACCGAGTGCGACGCGCTGATTGCCCAGACTGGAACCATTCTCCTCTCGGCCCGGGGAGCGGGCGGGCGGGCTCTGTCTGTGCTGCCGCCGCACCACGTCGTGGTGGCCACACGCGATCAGCTGGTGCCTGACCTGCCCTCTGCCTTCGAGACCCTGAGCCGCATCTATGAGGGCAAGTTGCCTTCGTCGCTCTCCTTCATCACAGGCCCGTCACGCACCGGCGACATCGAGCGCATTCTGGTGCTGGGCGCTCACGGCCCCAAGAGACTCACTGTCTTGCTCCTCGAATCGAACAACGAATAAAACTGCCTCAATCCAAAGTCACACAATTCTTTAGAACAACCACATAACATAACCAGACACAAGCACTTGAGAGACCATTGCCTTATGGCTTCTGGAAATGGTGGTAGTCGGGCCGGGTTGTCCAGCGCCCACCCCACTCCCAACCCCGCTTCTCAAAAGCCCGCACAGGAACCGAGCCAGGCATCAGAGTGCCAGCCCGAAGCGGATCATAGACCGCGCCAGGCGGCAGAACGAGATCGCCTTTAATATAGGGATTGAGAGCGGGGTTGAGGTCGATGGCCCGGCCCATCGAGTGGTGGGAGGGACTAGTGCCTCCCACAATCAGGCGCGGGTTGAAGCCCGAGGAATTGTTGGCCGCCATCGAATCATCATCGGACCAGCCAAAGGCCACGACGGGAATCACGCTCGCGAGCGGGAAGCGCGCGAGCAGAATCTCCTCAAAGATCTCGCGCACCTCGCCTTCAAGAGCACACGCCACCACAATCTGGCCCTGCTGTACACGCGCGCCCAGGCTCCAGAAACGTACATCAAGCAGAACCACATCTGCTGCGCGCGCCGCTTCTTCACGTCCCTGAATCGCCTGCTCAAAGGTAAGTGTAGAGGAGCCAGTAAGCTGCGTTCGCATAAAGGTACTCTACACCCCTTCATCACGCCAAGCCTGCCCCAAGCTCTGCCCCGAAAAACCTTAAACAACTTCTGCATGGATTTTGTGTGGTTTAGGAACAGGATTGCAGTTGAGACGAAGAAACGGCAGCAAGCATGAGCTTACTGCCGTTTGGGTGTGACTTAGGCTTAGTTCAGGCTTTGGATTCTGGGGTGGAGAAGTCGCGGACTTTGCCCTCAGCTTTGTCGGCCCAGGGGTCGAGCACGACCTTGATGCAGGAGTCCTTCTTGTTCTTGAAGGTTTGGTAGGCGGCAGGAGCTTCGTTGAGGGTGTATTTGTGGGTGATGATGCCCGAGGGGTCGATCTTCTTGTCCTCGATGAGCTTCATCAGGGGCTCTAAGTACCTCTGGACGTGGGTCTGGCCCATCTTAAAGGTCAGGCCCTTGTTGAAGGCAGCTCCAAAGGGGATCTTGTCCAGGAAGCCGACATAAACGCCCGGAACCGAGACGGTGCCGCCCTTGCGGCAGGCTTGGATGGCCTGGCGCAAGACGTTGGGCCGATCCGTGGCCATGCGCAGGCCCATCTTGACCCAGTCATACAGCTCGCCTGGGCTGGTGCCGTGCGCTTCCAGGCCCACGGCGTCCAGGCAGGAATCGGGGCCTCGGCCCTGGGTCATGCTCTTGAGCTGGTCGAAGATGTTCTTGTCGTCGTCTGTGCTCTGGAAGTTGATGACCTCGGCCCCGAAGCTCTGGGCCATCTTCAAGCGCTCGGGGATGTTGTCGATGCTAATAACCTTGCCCGCTCCCTGCAAAAACGCGGACTGGATGGCGAGCTGTCCCACGGGCCCGGCGCCCCAGATGGCCACGGTGTCGCCCTTCTGGATCTGGCAGTTCTCGGCGGCCATCCAGGCCGTGGGGAAGATGTCGGACAGGAACAGCACCTGCTCGTCCTGCATCCCCTCGGGCACCTTGATGGGGCCCACATCGGCGTAGGGCACGCGCACATACTGAGCCTGGCCCCCGGCGTAGCCCCCGAACATATGAGAGAACCCGAACAGGCCTGCGGGAGAAGCGCCATACAGCTTCTCTGGCATCTCGGCGTTGGGGTTGGTGTTGTCGCACAGCGAGAACAGGGTCTTCTCGCAGAAGAAGCAGTGGCCGCACGAGATGGTGAAGGGAACAACTACGCGGTCGCCCTTCTTGAGCTTCTTGACCTCGGAGCCGACCTCGATGACCTCGCCCATGAACTCGTGGCCCAAGATGTCGCCTCGCTCCAGCGTGGCCACCACGCCGTCGAGCAGGTGCAGATCCGAGCCGCAGATGGCGGTGCTGGTGATGCGCAGGATAACGTCGCCTGGCTGCTCGATCTCGGGGTCGGGAACGTTGTCCACGCTAACGTGGTTCTTGCCGTGGAAGCAAAGGGCCTTCATGCTGTCTCCTTGAGGGTGGCGAAATGAGGATCGCGACACTACGCAAAGCCGGGGCCACAGCACAAGAAGCGGCCTTCTCAACGGTGCGCAAACGCATCTTCTGCAAGTACTTGCCCGCGAAATAGACTTACACTTCCCGATGGATGCTCTGCTATGCTTCTGGCAACGAAGCGATACGCGCTGAAGGCACAGCGGAACATCGTCATCTCTTTCCAATTCGTTTCCCACGCTCCGTGTCGTGGTTCACGGGTCGTGGCTGCGGAGTGATTCTTTGAGGAGGATGTCGAGTGGCACTGATTTCTGAGCGTCTGCAATCGGTGCGTCGAGGGCTTTTCGTGGGGCGCGAGGCAGAGAGATCTTTTTTTCAGGCCGCGCTCGCGAGCCCTGAACCGCCGTTTTTCGTGCTCTATACGCACGGGTTGGGCGGCGTGGGCAAGACGGCCCTACTGCGCGAGTTGGTGGCTCTGTGCATCACCCAGGGCATTCACTGCGCTCTGGTGGACGGGCGCAACATCGAGCCTTCTCCCCAAGCCTTCCTGAGCGCTCTGGCCCTGGCCAACGGGCTGACCCCGGCCAATGGGCTGGACGTGGGCGACTCGGTGGTGCAGTTCCTCTCCGAGAGGGAGGGGCGCTACGTCCTGTTCATCGACACCTACGAGCTGCTCTCGCCTCTGGATCAGTGGCTGCGCGAAACGTTTCTGCCTCAGCTTCCAGACACCGGTCTGGTGGTGCTGGCCAGCCGCCAGCCGCCCAGCCAGGGCTGGCACCTGGACACGGGCTGGCAGAGCCTGCTGCGCACCCTGTCGCTGCGCAACTTGAGCCCCCAGGAAAGCCAGCGTTACCTGCTGCAGCGCAACGTCCCTCGCGAGCAGCACCAGGTGGTGCTGGACTTCACGCACGGGCATCCCCTGGCCCTCTCTCTGGTGGCAGACCTGTTCGCTCAGCACAAGCTCGCGCCTCAAGAATCTCATTCGCTCTGGAGCAGCGTCCTGGATGTCCAGGGCGCCATAGACACCGTGCAAGTACTTGTGGAGCACCTGGTGCGCGAGGCCTGCGGCGAGCGCCACCGCGCGGCTCTCGAAGCCTGCGCCCTGCTGCACCTCACCACCGAATCCCTGCTGCACGAGATGCTGCAGCCAGAGACCGGCCAGCCCTCCGCTCACGGCTCGGCTCACGGCCAGGCTGAGACGGGGCAACCCTCGTCTCACGAGCTGTTCGGGTGGCTTCGCTCGCTGTCTCTGATGGAGGTGGGGCCGTCCGGGGTGTTTCCCCACGACATGGCGCGCGAGGCGATCGTGGCGGATCTGCGCTGGCGCGACCCCAAGTGGTATGCCGAGCTGCACCACCGCGCGCGCCGCTACTACACGGCCCGCCTGCAGCAGACCTCGGGCCGCCAGCAGCAGGACGTGCTCTTCGATTACATCTTCCTGCACCGCAGCAACACCGTGGTCAGGCCCTTCCTGGAGTGGCGCGAGAACGGCAAGCTTTCGCCCTCACCTGCAGATGCGAAGGACATCCCGCAGCTCGTGAGCCTGGTCCAGAAGCACGAAGGCCCTGAGTCGGCGCGCATCGCGGCCCACTGGTTCAAGAGGCAGCCCGAAGGGGCGCTCGTGATACGAGCGCCCAACAGTTCCATAGCCGGCTTCCTCTGCACCATCTCCCTGCAAAAGGCCACAGCCGAAGACCTGAGCCTGGACCCAGGAGCCAATGCCGCCTCGGCTTACCTGAGCAGCCACGCTCCCCTGCGCGCCGGGGAAGAGGCCTTGCACTTCAGGTTCTGGATGGCTGCGGAAACTTACCAAGCGGTGTCTCCGGCCCAGAGCCTGATCTTCGTCAAGATCGTGCAGCAGTACTTCAACACCCCGAACTTGGCCCTGAGCTTCCTGCCCTGCGCCGATCCCGAGTTCTGGTCACCCATCTTCTCCTACGCCGACGGCGTGGCCCTACAGGAAGCCCAGTTCGAGGTCGGGAGCCGTCGCTACGGCACCTACAGCCACGACTGGCGCGTGGTGCCTCCCCTGGCCTGGCTGGGCCAGATGGCGGACCGGGAGATCTCGGAGTCCTTCGACAAGGCCAGCGCGCCGGGCCGAACCGAGCAGATGATTGTGCTGAGCGAGCCCGAGTTCAGAGCTGCCCTACAGTCAGCCCTGCGCCACCTGCTGCGCCCAGGCGAGCTGAGCCAGAACCCCCTGCTGCGCTCGCGCCTGGTCATGGGGCGCAGCGGCGTGGCAACGCACGCGACCAAAGCCCAAGTACTACGGGAGATCATCCAGGCGGCCTGCCAGAGAGTGCAGCAAGCTCCACGCACCCAGAAGTTCTACCTGCCCCTGTATCACACATATCTGCACCCGGCTGCCAACCAGGAGCACGCCGCCGAGCTACTGGACATTTCGCTGAGCACGTTCAGGAGGCACTTGAAAGAGGGCGTGTCGCGCGTCATCCAGGATTTGTGGGAGCAGGAGATGCGAGCCTGAGGAAATAACAGAAGCAGATGAACAGAAAATGAGCGGTTTTTGAACTGGTGACCGAACGCTGGCCAGCCTATAGTAATGGCAGTTAGATGCGGGAATTGCTGTTGCTCATCGCTATAGATCGTGTCCTCACGGTCTTGAAGGGCTTTGAGAGCGGCCAGCACACAGCGTGCTGGAAGCGCAACTGGCTATACAAAGGAGCAGAAATGTCTTTCTCAAGGAAGTGCAAGCGGCTACTGGTTGCCGGAACGGTGATGGCCGTGCCCGCAGCGCTGGGCATTGTGGCTCTGACAGCCAACCAGCCGCAGGTCAAGGGCTCGGATCACGTGGACACAGCCGAGAACGCGCACCGTCCCGGCGCTGACCTGACGGACTTGTACATCTATCCCAGCCCGCGCAACGCCAACAACGTGGTCTTCCAGATGGACGTTCACGGCCTGATCCCAGCCGGGCAGGGTGGCTCGGTCTCGTTTGATCCCGGCGTGCTGTACCAGTTCAAGATCGACAAAACCGGAGACGGAGTGGAGGATCTGGTTCTCCAAGCCAAGTTCGAGGGCACGGGGCCGAACCAGCGCGTGCTGATCGCGGGTCCTGTCAAGCCGGCTCAGATAGGCACGCTCTCGTCCTTCCGCACACCGTACACGACCACGGGCACCATCAACCGCGCGTTCTCGCCCACGGCGGGGATGCAGGTGTTCGCGGGTGCGCGCTCGGACCCGTTCTTCCTGGATCTGGATCGCTTCCTGCAGATTTTGCCGGATCGGGGCACACCCTCGATGCCCTATCCTCAGCCTCGTACTACAGACATCAACACGCCCAACCCCAACACGCCGCGCGTGAACGGCTTCAGGCCGCCCGGCCAGGCCAAGAACTTCTTCCACAACCTCAACGTGCTCTCGATTGTGATCGAGATGCCCAAGGCTCTCATCGGCAACGGCAAGATCGGCGTTTGGATGACCACCAGCGTAGCCCGCTAAAGGCAAGAGAAAGAGAAGACATCGGACTTCTCAAAGGCGAACATGAAAAAGAAATTTAGCCTCTCCCTGGCCGCAGGCGCGACCTTCGCCCTGGTTCTGGCGGGTTGCAACGGCAGCGGCAACGGCGGCCCCAGCGGCAGCCCCACAGCCACCCCAGGCACCACCGCAATTCCGGGCACCACGGGAGCACCCGGCAGCACAGCAATGCCCGGCACCACGGCAATGCCCGGCACCACGGGAACGCCGCGCACCACGGGAACGCCGCGCACCACGGGAACGCCGCGCACCACGGGAACGCCGCGTGCTACAGCTCGGCCCACAGCGATGGCTCAGCTGTATATGCAGCAGGATCGCCTGGCTCGGCCCCTGACCAACGAGGTGCTGGCCACGGTGTCTAACAACCGCCACCGCACCAACAACCACATCTCGCCGCCCCAAGACAAGGGGCAGATCGGGCAGGACGTGCGCTCGTTCTTTAAATTCCCGGCAGGACGCTCGGATGCCATCGCCAACGTGGCGGCCAACGTGCTCGCGCCCGACATGATGATGGTGGATCTGTCGCAGAGCGGACCCGCCGCCTTCCTGGGCGTCGAGACAGGTGGATTCACCGGAGGCAAGTTCGGAGGCCGCAAGCTGAGCGACGACGTGACCGACATCGACCTGGGCGTTATCTTCGGCAACACCATCCCGGCCCTCAAGCTGGCTCCAGACGATCATAAGGAGCTGCCTCAGTTCACAACGGACAATGTGTCCTACGAGAACAAGAGCATATCGGGCTTCCCCTACGTGGCGCCCCCCGTTTGAGCCCTGCCCTTGCTCCACGGATCATAACGGCAGCACAGGAATCCCCTGCAAGTACTTGGGCTCAAGTACTTGCAGGGGATTTTGGTTCCACCACCACCTTAAGCCCGTTTAAGTTGGTTCCTCCACCACCTTAAGCCCGTTTAAGCACGAGGCCTTGCAGGCACAAGACGTTCAGGCACGAGATGACAGAGGTATGACGAGACGAATTTTTGGTGTTGCCGCCGCTGCTCTGGCGAGTGTTGTGGCTCTGGTGGCCTGGGAAGCAGGGCGAGGCACGGGCACGCCTCAAGCCGGGTCGAACACGGCGACCGCGAAGGCGCCTGTTGCGAACGCGCCTGTGCTGGCCGCGGCTGTGGCCACGCCTGGGCCGCCTCCGATTGAGCGCGCGCCCTATGACCCTCGGCTCGCGGCTCAGACAGTTGCGGCGTGGCAGGATCGCGTGCGCTATGATCCCCAGAGCGGGGTGAACCTCGCGTATCTGGCCGATGCCTACCTGACTTTGCAGCGCCAGACGGGCGATGTGGCGGATGCCATGCGAGCCGAGCAGGCGGCCAGGATGGCTTTAAAGGTCTTCCCCAACAACGCGGACGCGCGGCATCACCTATCGCGTAGCCTGCTGACGCAGCATCGCTTTCCAGAAGCTGTGGCTGTTCTCAAGAACACGAGCCCGGAGGACTCAGATGCCCAGAGGCTGAAGGTGGATTTGTTCATTTCGCTGGGCGACTATGCCTCGGCGCAGCACGCTCTGGGGCTGTCGCCTCCCGAGCACGTGGATCCCAACTACTTTGCGCAACGCTCGCGCCTGCTCGATGTCTACGGTCATCCTCAGCGCGCTCTGGCCGATGTGCGCACCGCGCGCATACTGGCCGAGTCGAGCGAGGACGCCTCACCCGAGGGCCTGGCGTGGTATTTTGGGCAAGAGGCACGTATTCTGGCCGCTATGGGACGCGATGAGGAGGCCACGCAGCAGATGAAGCGCGCCATAGCAGTCTTCCCTCGCGACTACCGTGCCCTGAACTTCCTGGGCCACCTGGCAGCCAACAGGGGCGACTGGAGGGGAGCCGTGGACTGGGCGCGCCAGGCCTCGGCCCTTATTCCCGAGCCCGACTCCGTGACTCTGCTGGGCGATGCTTACCAGGCCCTGGGGCAGCAGAAGGCAGCCTCGCAGCAGTTCGCCCTGGTGGAGGCCATCGCGCGCTTGAGCAGGGCCAAGGGCATGGTCTACGACCGCCAGCGCGCCCTGTTCTACGTCAACCACAACCGCCACCTGCAGGAAGCCCTGACCCTGGCGCGGGGCGAGACGAAGCTGAGGCATGACATCTACACCTACGACACCCTGGCCTGGGTCAGCTACAAGAACGGCCTGCTCGCACCCGCGCGCCAGGCCGCAGCGCGCGCCCTGGCCTTCAACACCCAGGACGCCACGCTGTGGTACCACGCCGGCATGATCGCCTACGCGAGCGGCCACGCCCAGGAAGCCCAGCGAGACTTGCGCAAGGCCCTGGCCATCAACCCCCGCTTCCTGCCCACGGCCCCCTCGCAAGCGCGAGCCCTGCTCAGTAAGCTCGCGCGCACACCGGCAAGCCCAGCAAGCGCGGCACATACAACGCCTGGGACCACTTCGGCGGGCCAGGTACGCGCGGCGTCTCCAGCCACGATGTAGGCAAAAGGGATAAAAGCAGGATCCCAGGCTCAGGCTCAAGGATCTGTCCGTTGCTCCTGCTTGGCTCGGCCCTGTTCCGTTCTTGATTTTCTGTTGGGTGGCTCGCGCGCCGCCTGTCGAAGACCGCAAGCTCTGCAAGTACTTGCAGAGCTTGCGGTCTTCGACAACAGCCACACGTATGAGATCAACTCGCTCTGCTCTTTTGCTACTGCGCCGTGCGTCCTCGCCTCGAATTTTGGCTTTGGTGGCGCTGCTGGCGGTTCTATGCCTGGCGCGTGGCGCAGTGGCTCATCCGATGGGCAACTTTTCCATCAACCACTACGCGCGCTTCGAGGCTCAGGCCGGGCAGCTCTCCTGGCGCACAGTCTTCGACTTCGCTGAGATTTCCACTGCTGAGCGCATGGCGGTTTTAGACAGCGACGGCAACGGGCAGGTGAGCCAGGCTGAGCAGGCAACTTACCTGCGCGCCCAGGCCACTGAGCTAAGGCAAGGCCTGTCGCTCACGATCAACGGCAAGCAAGCCGACTTCACGCTGCGCCCCGTCGAGCTGAGCTTGAGGCCAGGAGCCGGAGGGCTCTCAATTATGCGCCTGGTCTTCACCAGCTCGCTGCCCTGGCCCCAGGGCTCGGCTGCGGGCCGCGCAGCGCCTGCTTACGATGTCTCATACCGAGATAGCAGCTTCGAGGGGCGCATAGGGTGGAAGGAAATCGTGGCGCAGGCTGGAACAGGAGCCTCCATCAGCCGCTCCAGCGCAGCCTCACACGACACCAGCCGCGAGCTGACCGTCTTCCCAACAGACGCCACATCAATCGCGCCCTTGCAAACCGAAGCCTCTTTTCGTGTTGTGATCCACAATCCTGGCGCGGCCTTGGCGCCTGGCATCTCCCAGGCCCAGGGAAGCGGCCCTCAGAGCCTGCAGCCCGCTTCTGGTGAGGCGTCGGGTTCGAGCAGTTCAAGCAATACGCCGCGCAACCTGTTCACGCAGGCCATCGCGAGGCGCGACCTCTCGCCGGGCGTGATGCTGCTGGGCGTGCTCATAGCCCTGGCCTTTGGAGCCGTGCACGCCCTGTCGCCCGGCCACGGCAAGACCATGGTCGCAGCCTACCTGGTTGGGACACGGGGCACGCCCCGCCACGCAGCCCTGCTCGGCCTGATCGTAACGGTGACGCACACCTTCGGTGTCTTCGCCCTGGGATTTATCACGCTCTTCGCGGCCAACTACATCGTCCCCGAGCGCCTGTATCCAGCCCTCAGCGCTGTGAGCGGCCTACTCATCCTGGCAGTCGGCTTCTGGCTGCTGATGAACCGCCTGCAAGACCTGAAGGATGGGCAAGGACATCCGCACGGCCATGGTCACAGCCATGGTCACGAAGACGGACATTCGCACAGCCACGAGCCTCACGACCACTCTCATGGGGATGGGCACGTGCACAGCCATGGAGGTCGTGAGCACAGCCACACGGTTCCAGAAGGGCCTGTGACGGTGCGCACCCTGGTTGCTCTGGGAGTTTCGGGCGGCATCGTGCCCTGCCCCGAAGCGATTATTGTTCTGCTGGCCGCCGTAAAAATGCAGCGCATCGCTTACGGCCTACTCCTCATCAGCGCCTTCAGCGTGGGCCTGGCCGCTGCTCTGATCGGCATAGGCCTGGCCGTAGTCGCCGCACGTCGCCACATGAGCCGCTGGGCCGACTCGCCAGCCACAGGCACCCTCACACGCTACCTGCCCATAGGCAGCGCCGCCATCATCACCGTCGTCGGACTCGTTCTGACCCTGCAAGCCATGGGCATGGGCAAAGTCACACCCTGACAACCTGCAGCTGCCTCCACGTGGCCTCCACTTCTGGGAATTGTGCGTATAAGGATCGAGTAGGGGTCGTGTTTGTGGTGGTGACGTGAGAGAATAGAGGGTCTGTGTGGGAACAACGCTGGCATCCTCTTCGTGAGGAGTGGGTTATCGCGGCGGCGCACCGCCAGAACCGTCCCTGGAGCGGCGAAACGGTTCCTCAGCCGCCCTCGCCTCCACCCTTCGACCCCAGGTGCTACCTGTGCCCTGGCAACGAGTGCGTCTCGGGCGCGCGCAACCCGACGTACGAAGGGATCTACATCTTCGACAACGACCACCCTTGCGTTGGCCCCGATGCTCCTCTGCCCCAGCCCATTCCGGGCAACCAGAGCGGCTTGTATCGGGCCAGCCGAGCTGAAGGCATTGCGCGTGGTGTGCTACTCGCCTCGCCACGACCTTTCACTGAGCGAGCTCTCAGCCGGGCAAATCGCGGCCCTGCTGCACGCCTGGCAAGAGCAGTATTAAAGATTTCGCGATGGCAGGCTACTAAGTAGTCCGTTACCCAAGTCTGCTTGCATTTTAGAAATGGTCTTCGTAGCTCCGAAGTCTCTACCTGACGGGTTCCGCAACCGCAAGCAGGCTCAGAGAAATGCAAGCAGACTTGG
>JAABUM010000127.1_pt1 | contig 152145 bp, 145 predicted proteins | sample 5559161 | NCBI WGS metagenome assembly JAABUM01 (sample SAMN10711868, study PRJNA513369) | rock metagenome | isolation source: Antarctica rocks | place: Antarctica: Victoria Land, Siegfried Peak nord | reverse complement strand
CTTCTTTTACCCTATAAAAATTGGTGTCTGCATCAATTTAAATAAACCAAAATTAAATGCCTGCCATTTTTTAGGTGATAAAAGAAGTATGGAAAACAGATTGAACAAATTTTAAACAGGCTCTTAGATTGATGAAAATAAAAGTAGGTTTTGGTTTCGATGTGCACCAATTGCGGGAAGGACATCCGTTTGTAATGGGCGGTGTAAACCTGGAACATACTTCTGGTGCTTATGGCCATTCTGATGCGGATGTATTGCTCCATGCCATTTGCGATGCTTTGCTTGGGGCCGCCAATCTACGTGATATAGGTTTCCATTTTTCCAATACAGATGACCGCTGGAAAGGAATCAGTAGTTTATTGCTGCTAAAAGAAGTAATGAAAATGCTGGACGAGCGGAACTGGACTGTTGGTAACATTGATGCCATGATTTGCCTGGAAGCACCCAAAATCAATCCGCATATCCCAGCTATGAAAACTCATATTTCTGATGCAACCGGTATCAGCCAGGAAGATCTTTCCATCAAAGCAACCACCAATGAGCAAATGGGTTTTATAGGCAGAAAAGAAGGCGTTGTTGCTTATGCCGTTTGTCTGATCGAGAAGATTTAGGTGATAAAAGAAGTATTGTTTTTTTGTCATTCCGTATGGAGAAATCTTCTTCAAAACGTTCATTTGGGTTTTTCGATGAAGATCTCTCCCTTCGGTCGGGATGACAAAAAAGTAAGAATGGTTCTGTAGTTAAAAAGACAGCGCCAAACACTGATTTTTATGCCGTAAAAGAAGCACCTATACTTTTGCTTCCTGCATTGTTACCGTTCCGGTACGTTTTAAATTTCCCCAGGCATGAAGCTCGCCTTTTAAAGCTTTACGAACAGATTTAAAAAGCACATAATACATCAGTTGCCGCCACATAAACCGCTGCGGAATAATATAGATAAGTTTGCGGTAATCTTCTTTCTCCATTTTGAAAGCAAGCACGCCAACCAGCAAATCCACCAGTACAAAAACCAAATAATAAACAAGCATTTTTCCAGGATCTCCTCCAAACAAACTCAAGATCATCATCAAATCTGCCAGCGGCGAAAACAAAGGCAAAACGATTTGGAAGATTAAAATATTGGGCATCCCGACCATTCCAAAAAAACGGTATCTGCTGTTCAACAAGGCTTTGCGGTGTTTCCAGAAACTTTGCATCACGCCAAAACTCCAGCGGAAACGTTGTTTCACCAGCATCTCTATCGTTTCCGGTGCTTCGGTATAAGCAATTGCTTCACCACAATTTTTGATGATGTAGCCTTCTTTCAAAATCCGCATGGTCAAATCGCAATCTTCTGCCAAAGTATCCGAGGTAAAACCGCCAGCTTCTTCAATTGCTTCTTTACGGAAAGCACCGATTGCGCCTGGAACCACAGTAATACTATTGAGCAGATCGAAAGCACGCCGGTCCATATTTTGGGCCGTAATATATTCTATCGATTGCCAGCGCGTAATCAAATTAACTTCATTGCCCACTTTTACAGTTCCGGCAACGGCACCAATTTCTGCATCGGTAAAATAAGTCATCAAATGATAAACCGCGTCAGTTTGCAGTTGTGTATCGGCATCAATGCAAACTGCAAAATCATACGTGCTTCTTTTAATGCCATAATTTAAAGCTGTTGCTTTTCCGCCGTTGGGTTTTGTCAGGATTTTTACTTGCGGATGATTTCCAAAAGCAGCGGATACAATTTCCAGGGTCTTGTCTTTCGAACCGTCATCCACAAAAATAATCTCAAAAACCGGATAATCTGTTTTAAGTAAACTATTGATCGTTTTAAAAACGGTTACCTCTTCATTATAACCCGGAACGATGATGCTGACCGGCGGCAAATCTGCTAATAAAGTCTTTTTAACAGTTTTTTTATTGATGCTGAATTGCCTCCAAGCTAATAAGCCAACCAAAATAATCCGGCCCAAAGCCAGAAAAATCGCGATCAAAAAAACATAGAACAAGATCCAGTTGCCATAAAAATAGCTCAAAATGAAGAAGCTGTAAAACCGGCCGAGATAAACGCTGGTGGCATCATCATGGATTACCGGCATCACTTCATTTTTTGTTTTCCCAATAATGCTGGCGATAGTGGTAAACTGGTAACCGTGTTTTTTATAGTAATTAATAATGCGGGGCAAGGCTTTCACCGTTTCCTGGCGCGTATCGCCGCCGGCATCATGCAGTAAAATCATCGAACCTTTATCACGCTGGGCAATCGCGCGGGCAACAATCGTATCCGCAGTTACGCCCGGCTGCCAGTCATTCGGGTCGATAGATTCGCCGATATTGATATAATTTTCGTTACGGCTTTGTTCTACCGGTATTACTTCTGCCAGGTTTTGCGGCTCTGCATCCGCATTAAAAGGCGGCCGGAACAAAATTGTGCTGCGGCCGGTTACCGCTTCAATCAGTCGGCGTGTGGAATTTAGTTCCAGAACGACCCGTTTTAAGCTGATGGCAGAAATATCCGGATGCAGATAAGTATGGTTTCCAATTTCATAGCCTTCATTAAATTCCCTTCTCAATAAAGGAATGTTTTTTTCGGCCATACTGCCTACTACGAAAAATGCCGCAGGCACATTTTCCCTTTTTAAAATATCCAGGATTTGTGGTGTATAAACAGGGTCAGGACCATCATCAAAAGTTAAAACCACTTTTTTGGGCGAATAACCGTAGCGCCGGATCACATATTTCAGGGGCAGATCAATATAGTTCTGCTTGGTGATCATAAAAGTTTTAGGATCGATCGTCAAAGCTAATTTGCCAACTGTGGGATGCGAAACGAGATCAAGCACTTCTCCTTCGCCAATATAATCCACACGGTCGCTTAAACCCACGCGGGTAAGCCTGGCCGTATCAATACCAGTTTTCCGCAGGGAATCTATAGACAAATTTTTGGCAAAATAAGTCCAGATCCGGGAATCTTCAGAACCCAAACGCCATAAAGCAACCCCGCCGGTTGCCCAGTCATCTGCCATACGAATCACATTGAAATTGGTGGCTGCATCTGTGAAAAAGACTTTATGCTTGATTTTGCTTTGATCTGTGTAAGTAAAAGTCAGGTTGGCCGACTCTGGATTGAAAATGATTTTACTTTTATATTCCTGCGCCAGTTCTATCGCTTCCTGATAAGTCACGGATTTTCCCTGGCTGTTTTCCGGCCAGTCATATCCCAGGGCAGCGACTGTTAATATTACTTTTTCGCTTGGTACTTGGGAACAAACCTGGTCTAAAGTGTTTTCCACATCGTGCTGATCGGAAATATCGCTATCCGTCAAGCCATCATTAAAAGCCATCACAATTAAATAATCGCAATAATTTTGGAGGACTTTTAAATCGTATTCGCCATCGTTAGGCACCACCTGCTGCATAACCAAGTAGTTTTTTGCATGAAGTGTAGTGTATAATTCCTTTTCAAATGCAATGTAATTTTTATCATTTCGATTAGCAATATCTTCAAAATGAATATCAACGCCGCTAATGTTGTAATGAGCAAGATTAGTTAAAATATTGCCGATCAACTTAGTACGCCTGGTTTTGCTTTTAACAATATTTTGTACCGTTTTTGCATCCCAGGTCCCATCAACCAAATTCTCGACGATTGCAATAACAGGTTTTTTATTTTTACGGACGAGCTTGGTCAGTTCCGGCTCTAATCTTCCTTTTAAAGAATCGGTTCCGGGCATTAGGGTAAACGATTCGCTGATGACCATATCCATTTTGCTGATATGGTCTGTTAGCGAAGTGAACGATTGGGGGTCCCAGGGCCAGAAAAAACCAACGTTCAAGCGGTTTTTGTTGTTCGGATGTTTAAGCTGATGCAAATGACGGTTTCGGGCAAATTCGCTGATCTGCCTGACATCCAATTTAATTTCTTTGTAGCGTTTTGATTTTTTTACCTGGTCAAGCTGCTTTTGGCTTAATTTTTTGGGAATATCGAGCAGATTTGGCAAAGAAGGGTATTGCTGGGAAGAAATGGTAATGGCAGCAGCAATGGCACTCAGCACTAAAAGTATAATGATAATCCGGCTGAGCCATTTGAAACCATTCCATCTTCCCGGAGAATCTGTTTGAAAAATTTGTTTATCGGAGGACATTCAATAGTAGATACATTACGGCCAAATAGTTTAAATAAGACACGCAAAAATAGATTTAACGAGATGCTTTATTGACTTCTACCTGAGAAAAATCAACGCCGCATTTACAGTTGCTGCCACAGCTTTTTTTGGCGGTCACGCTGTTGTAGATCATTCGCGCAACATAAAAAACGGCAGCTAAAAACAGTATAATGACAATGATAACCTGGAGGTCCATAGCTTGAAAATCAATACTTCTTTTATCAACGAAAAATAGGAATGGTTAGTGCAGCTTTTATTATTGAAAAAAAGCTACAGTTCCGCCAACCCAGTCAAAGTCTTTGTTGTAGCGGACACCAATCATTTTTCCACGGCTCAAACGGGATAAATTGATGGCCAACGTGGGTTCCTTGTCTTCTTCAGGCCAAAGGTACAAAATCCTGATCTCACATTTTACGCCGTTATCAGGAGCTTGCACAACCGGCTCATAAATTACTTTCTCCTGAAGAATCCAGTTCTCCGGATCAGCAATTGCCTGGATATCTGCTTCTTTTACATCGATAATTACACCTTGCCCGGCAAAGGAAAACAACGGTTTCAATACAAATTTTTCCAGATCGGCAGGAATAGCAGGAAGCTCGTTTAAAAACCAGGTTTGCGGCACAAATTTACTGTGTAAAAAAGGCATATTAAATTTGCTGATGCGGTAAAACCATTCCGGATGCGTAATCCATTCCACATCCAAATCCTGGCGGATATCTACCACTTTATCAAAAATAGTTGGGTCTGCATCAATTTCATCAAAAATCAAACGGTTATAAATCCGCTTGACAAAAACTTTTTTATTACCTGCCAGATAGTATAGTTTTTTGCCTTCCTGTTTTAAATCTTCCAGCGGAATAATCGGTATGCCCAACTGTTTTTGGGTGACAAAAAAATCAACAACCGTTTTTTGGTGAAACGCATCCACATCCATCAGCACCACTTCTTCCGGCAAATACGGGCCAACAATGGTCTTTTTTAAAAGTTCTAAATAAGATGCTTTGTTTAGCCCTGAAAAATAAACATCCCAATTATCAGGCAGATCATAAGCGTTTCGGTAGCAATCCGCCAAAAAAGACTGGAAACCATATAAAGAAGGAAAGCCTTGCAGTTCAATTAGTTTGGGTATCAGTTCGCCGGTTTCATCTTTACAAACAGCAAAATCAAAAGCAATAAAATGCGGATGGCCGGTTTCGTTTGCCACTTTCCATTTTTTGGGGATGGCGCGGTCGGTCAGTTCTTTAAATCCCGGGCCAAGGATCGTTTGCATGATTTCTTCTCCGGCCTGAACTAGCTTGTCCTTTAAATCCGTGCTGATAAAAACCGGTGTTTCAGCTACCCGGAAAGCAATCTCATCTTTTAAACCCTGATGAAGGCAAGTTAAAAAATGCTGGTATTTTTCTGCGGAGAACTCTTTGTTAAATGCTTTCCGTACTGCTGGAACCATGGGATTTTGAATTAGCTATATTCTTAAAAACAGATGCTTCTTTTAGCCTATAAAAATCAGTGATGATGCTTTATCTGTAGTTGAAGTTTTTTATGGCATAAAAGAAGCATCAGAAGCAGGCCGGACAAAATTTAAACAAGCTCTTATATTTCTTGAAAAGTTAAAATAGCCTGGTTTAAAAAATTGGGAATTAACGTATTTTGTGTCAGCGGTAACTTATCCGGATCGTTCAGCCTTTCCAGCATTTCATTGTATTTTTGTTCCCCGTGTTCAGCAATCGTTTGCTCTTTTTTAATCGGTTCCAACAACCGTAACCGCATTCCTTCAGGGTCTGCTTCAGGGTGAAATTGTGTGCCGAAAAAATACTCATTAAAACGGATAGCCATCATGCAACGTTCAAACTCAATATTTGGGCGTTCTTTTTCGATAGCCAGAAGTGTGGCGCCCAACGCTGCAAATCGTTCGTGGTTTGGTTGTACTACTTGCCAATCACGTGAATCGACCGAATAAAAAGGTTCCGGCAAACCTACAAAAACAGCATCATGATGTCCGGCTGCTGTTTGATGGACTGGTAAAATACCAAAAGAAGTAGAATGCCTTTGATTGACCGTTCCCAGACCGTAATGCCTGCACATCAATTGAAACGAATGGCATACAAACAGGACGTGTTTTTTCTGCGGAGAACCAGAATCATTATGTTTCTGGATCTGATCGATCAGCTTAAAGTAACTGTTTTCCCAATCAGAACCTTTGCTGTCGATCGGACTGCCCGGCCCGCCGCTGGAGATATAAATGTCAAAATCAATTCCCGGAACCTGGTTGCTTCCCCGAACGTCAAAAACTTCATAGCTCAGCTCAAGCTGGTTTTGTGTGCGGTATTTATCCAATACATCCTGAAAGCAGCGCATTCCCTGATTGGGATGCCCGTTGTAAAGATCAAGTATTGCTACTTTTATCGATGTTTTTTCTGTGTCCATGATGCTTCTTTTATGCCTATATTCCTACTAATGTTTGTGAAGTGATGTAATCCACCACGTCTTCAAAGCTGTTTCTTTGCTCGTAAACGGCCAATTGTCTGTCGGCACCGGTGCCTTGCTCCAGTATTTTGTGGATGTATTGCAAATCCTGCCGGCAGCCCAATTCGTCCACCACGTCATCAATAAAATCCAGCAGTTCCAATATCAAAGCCCGGGTGTTTACTTCTGCTTCTTTACCAAAATCAATCATCTTGCCATCAATTCCATAACGGGCAGCGCGCCACTTATTTTCGTTGATTAGGGCACGTGTATAAGTAATATACTTCATGTTTTGCTGCCGAAGCTTGTACAATTTGGCACACAATGCCTGAAAAAGTGCTGTAAATGCCATGGTTTCATCTACCAGCATTGGGCAATCACAAATCCGAAATTCTATGGTCTCAAAGAAAGGGTGCACACGGATATCCCACCAAATCTTCTTGGCATTGTCAATACAATTGGTTTTGACCAGCATCTTGATGTAATTGTCGTACTCCTCAATGCTGTTGAAATAATCCGGGATTCCGGTCCTTGGAAACTTATCAAAAACTTTTGTGCGATAAGATTTATAACCAGTGTTCCGGCCTACCCAAAAAGGCGAGTTGGTAGAAAGTGCATACACATGCGGCAAAAAGTAGCGCACCTGATTGGCAATATGAATAGCCAACTCACGCGATTGGATACCCACATGCACATGCAAGCCAAAAATAAGGTTGGAGCGTGCTGCCTGCTGCAGTTCATTCACAATTTCGTTGTAACGCGGATGCTCTGTGATAAGCTGGTTTTGCCAGTGCGAAAAAGGATGTGTGCCGGAAGCACCGATGCGGAGACCCAGATCGCCGGCCAGTTGCGCAACGGTTAGGCGCAGTTTGGTTACTTCCTTTCGCGCTTCATCTGTGTTATTACAGATATGTGTCCCAACTTCCACCACCGCCTGGTGCATTTCTGCTTTTACCTGGTCTTCATGTATTTTTTGTGCGCCTTCTACAATTTTTTGATCGTGCGAAGTCAGCTCTCTGGTAACCGGATCAATCACCATAAACTCTTCTTCAACACCCAAAGTAAACTTGTTCATAGTGATTTTTCTTTTTAGGTTGAATTGGTTATGCTTCTTTTATGCCTGTATTTTCAGTATCTGTTTCTGCCGGGTTTGTGCTTTCTGCAGCTTTGGTTGCTGTTTTAACTTTTGCTGTTTTGGTTTTAGGTTGAATGCTGACCAACGGCGAACCCATAGTGGATGATTTCACATATTCCCCCCAGGTTAAATTATCCTGACCGGGTTTTTGCTTTTTGGCACGTTCTATCGCATACGTTGCCGCTGTTTCTACCACCCATTCAAAATTTTCCTCGCCCACACTGTTTACATCTGCATCAGGTGCCGGGTTGCAGAAATCTATCGCGTAAGGGATGCCATCACGAACGGCAAATTCTACTGTATTAAAATCGTAACCCAAATACTGGTTTAGCAGGATGACATATTTTTTGATCGTGTCCAGCAGTTTTTGATCGGTTGAAGCACCTTCTTTTACATAGCGTTCGTGGAAAGGGTTGCGCGGTTCATACTGCATGGTCTTTACATATTTTCCACCGATGCAATAACACCGGAAATACTCGGTAAAAATAATTTCTTCCTGCAGCATCATTACATATTGCTTGGTTCCGTTGTATTTGTTGAAGAAATCTTCTGAGCTGTGCATTTTGTAAACTTCTTTCCAGCCGCCGCCATCAAAAGGTTTCATATAAGCCGGAAAACCAACATATTTAAAAATTGCGTGCCAGTTAAAAGGATACGATAAGTTGCGAAAAGATTCTTCGCTGGTATCATCCGGATGCTCTTTTGATGGCAGTAAAACTGTTTTTGGGACCGGAACGCCGATTTTTAAAGCCAGCGCATTGTTGAAAAACTTTTCATCGGCACTCCACCAAAACGGATTGTTGATTACTGCTGTGCCGCAAATCGCCGCATTTTTCAGCATAGAACGGTAAAAAGGCACATCCTGCGAAATACGGTCAACAATTACGGCATAATCCAATGGTTCCCCTTGGAAAACCTTATCTACCTTTACAAATTCCGCAACAATATCTTTTTCGTTTTTACTGTTGATACGATCAACAAAAGCCTGAGGAAAACTATTTTCCTTGCCAAATAAAATGCCTATTTTTTTCATAAAAGAATCGGATAAATTAAATTATAATGTTGATAAATAACGAGGGAACATTTCTTTCCATACTTGCCAATCATGCACAGCATTAGGCCTGATGTCTAACCAATGGCTAATTTTTTTGTTGGTTAATATTTTTGATAATATTAAGTTAGATCCTAAGCAAATATCATGGTCAGAAGTACCCAAAACAATGTTCATGTTCCACAGGTCCGGTTGATTGTCTCCGGGTAAAAAATCAACCGGATTGTTATAAAAAATATCATCGTTATAAAAACCATCCGTAAACATACGGATATCAAAAGCACCGCTCATCGAAAACAAATGGCTTACTTTTTCCGGATGTTTAAAACTGAAATTTGCTGCATGATAACCGCCGAAACTGCATCCCGCCATCACCGCTTTGCTTGCGCCGGTTTCCAATGTTGCCCAAGGGACAAGCTCCTCATTCAGCATTTTATCGTACCAAGCATAATTTCGGGCACGTTCTTGCGGAAGCACATCTTTATTATACCAGCAAAGCCAGTCGAAAGAATCGGGGCAATAAATTTTGATCAAACCTTCATTTACAAACCAGGAAACAGCATCAATCAACCCAAAATCTTTGTTCTGATAATACCTGCCGTTTGAGGTTGGAAAAAGGATTACAGGCTTGCCACGGTCGCCGAAAACCAGCATATTCAGTTCAAAACCTAAATTATAAGAATACCATTTTCGGTAATTTTCGATCATGCTTTTTATTTTGACAGGGTTGTAATATAGTTGCTTTGTAATTAAAATCAAAAAACTAAACGCTTGGTACTGCTTTTGTTACCAAAAAATCTATAATCTCATATTTGTATTTTTCAAAAAACATTCGATGTATAGCCACGTATTAAAGCAGGAGATGACAGTAACAGAAGAAGTTTTAGCGATTGATTCCGCTTTTTTAAAACGTGAAGTGCTTTGTTCTCTTTTGGTTCCCGAAGGATTTGACGGACTGGATAAAATAAATCTTTTGTTACTGAATGACGGCCAGGAAACCGAAAACCTGGAGTTGAGATCAACTTTAGAAAAATTATATTCCTACCAGCAAATTACGCCGACATTGGTTGCCGCGATTCATGCCGGGGAACGCATCCAGGAATACGGCGTTGCCGGAAACCCGGATTTTAAAGGCCGCGGAAGCAAAGCTTCAGCCTATACTTCTTTTATCACCCAAGAATTGGTGCCACGGTTGCAGGAATTGATCGGCATGAAAACTTTTGGCACGATCGCTTTTGCCGGTTTTTCTTTGGGCGGGTTGGCTGCCTTGGACATTGCCTGGAACAATCCGGCTTTGTTTGATAAAGTTGGCGCTTTTTCGGGTTCTTTTTGGTGGAGGAGCAAAGATTTGAAAGACGGTTACCTGGATGACCAAGACCGCATCATGCACAAAATCATCCGGCAAAAACAGCATCGGCCGGATTTAAAATTTTGGTTCCAGACCGGTACAAATGACGAAACGGCCGACCGCAACCAAAACGGGATTATTGATTCGATGGACGATACGGTTGACCTGATCAGGACTTTGGAAAGCAAAGGTTATAACCGTTCGGAAGATATTCAATATGTGGAAATGATAAACGGAAAGCACAACGTGGAAACCTGGGCCAAAGCCATGCCAAAATTTTTGCGCTGGGCGTTTGGGCGATAGGTGTAATTTTGTAAATTAGCGTCTATGGAACAAGGAACACTTGAAAAAAAAATCGCAAAACTGCCTGATAGTTCTAAGTTAAAATTGGAAGGGTATATTGATGCTTTGTTGGATGAAGTAAAGCAAAGGGCCGCAGAGCAAACCGAAATCCAAAAGCGGTTTGGAGGACTAAAGGGGTTTGTTACATACATTGCTGATGATTTTGATGACCCGTTAGAAGAATTTAAGGATTATATGTAATGATGCGTTTTTTAATTGATACGCATGTTTTAATTTGGTGTTTGAATGGTGACTCAGCACTTCCAAGTAAGTGGGTAAAAATTTTAGACATAGCAGAAAATATTCCAGTAGTAAGTATTGTAAGTTTATGGGAAATTTCTATAAAAATGAGTTTGAAAAAATTAGAAATTACTAATACTTTAGAACAAATTCATACGTATATTACTTCAAAGGATTTGAAATTTTATCAATTAACTTGGCTCATTTAAATACCCTTTTAACCCTTCCCCATCACCATAAAGACCCTTTTGACCGCTTGCTCATCGCCCAAGCCTTCACAGAAAACCTCTCCATTATTTCTGCCGACCGGCATTTTGGATCTTATCCGGTTGATGTAATTTGGTAGCTGTATTTTAATTTCAGGTCAGTTTTAATTTCTATCTAAAATAATAATCCTGTACTTCTTTTAGCACTAAAAAATTGGTGTTAAAAGAAGCATAAAATATGCTTGAACAAATCTTAAACAAGCCCGAACAGAAATTATATTGTTGCCCGCTATTCAAAATCTCATATATTAAACTTATTTTTGCGGCAAATTTAGTAAACGCATTTACATGCAGAAAATCAGAAACATTGCGATCATCGCACACGTTGACCACGGTAAAACTACGTTGGTTGACAAAATTTTACACAGTTGTGCCGTTTTTAGGGATAACCAGGAAACAGGCGAACTGATTTTAGACAACAATGACTTGGAACGTGAACGGGGGATTACTATCGTTGCCAAAAATGTTTCTGTAAGATATAAAGATGTTAAAATCAACATCATCGACACACCTGGCCACGCAGATTTTGGCGGTGAAGTAGAACGTGTTTTAAAAATGGCCGATGGCGTACTTCTTTTGGTGGACGCTTTTGAAGGCGCCATGCCGCAAACCCGTTTTGTAACCCAAAAAGCTTTAGCCCTGGGTTTGAAACCAATTGTGGTTGTAAACAAAGTAGATAAAGAAAATTGTCGTCCGGAAGAAGTTTATGAGCAAATTTTTGAGCTTTTCTATAACTTGGATGCTACCGAAGACCAGTTGAATTTCCCGGTAATTTATGGTTCTTCCAAACAAGGGTGGATGAGTACTGACTGGAAACAACCAACAGACAATATTTTCCCTTTGATGGATTCTATTTTGGAAAACATTCCGCCTGCTCCTATACAAGATGGTACTTTGCAAATGCAAATCACTTCACTGGATTATTCTTCTTTCGTAGGCCGTATTGCTATCGGCCGTGTTGCCCGCGGAACAATCAAAGAAAACCAACCGGTATCCTTAGTAAAACGTGACGGAACTATCCAAAAATCTCGTATAAAAGAACTATACACTTTTGAAGGTTTGGGTAAAATTAAAGCAACTGAGGTAAGTTCGGGTGATATTTGTGCCGTTGTAGGCATCGATGGTTTTGATATTGGCGATACGATTGCTGATTTTGAAAAACCTGAAGCATTGGAAATCATCCATATTGATGAACCAACCATGAACATGCTTTTTACCATCAACAACTCGCCGTTTTTTGGCAAAGAAGGCAAGTTTGTAACTTCCCGCCATTTGCGCGACCGTTTGTACAAAGAGATGGAGAAAAACCTGGCACTTAAAGTAATTGAAACGGAATCGCCTGATTCCTATTTGGTTTACGGTCGTGGTATCCTTCATTTATCTGTGTTGATTGAAACCATGCGCCGTGAAGGTTACGAGTTGCAAGTTGGCCAGCCCCAGGTAATTGTTAAAGAAATTGACGGTGAAAAATGCGAGCCGATTGAAACTTTAATTGTCGATGTTCCGGGGGAAGTTTCCGGTAAAGTAATTGAACTGGTAACACAACGCAAAGGCGATTTGCTGATTATGGAACCAAAAGGCGATTTGCAGCATTTGGAATTTGATATTCCGGCACGCGGTATCATTGGTTTACGTAACAACGTACTGACAGCAACTGGCGGCGAAGCCATTATGGCGCACCGTTTTAAAGCTTATGAACCTTGGAAAGGCCATATTCCCGGTCGTTTAAATGGTGTTTTGGTTTCTATGGATACCGGTAAAACCACTGCTTTTGCAATAGATAAATTGCAGGACCGCGGCCGTTTTCATATTGATCCGGGTGTAGAAGTTTATGAAGGACAGGTTTTGGGCGAACACATCCGTGATAATGATTTGGTTATCAACCTGACAAAAGGCAAGCAGTTGACCAACATGCGTGCTTCCGGAAGTGATACCAACGTTCGTATTGCGCCAGCCATTAAGTTTTCTTTGGAAGAATCTATGGAATACATTCAGGCTGATGAATATATTGAAGTTACGCCGCAAAGCATCAGAATGCGTAAAATCTTTTTGAATGAAAATGACAGAAGGGTTAACGCTAAAAAGTTTGTGAACCAGTAAGCAGGCCTTTTAAATTTTGTCCGGAATATTTTAATGCTTCTTTTATCACATAAAAATTGGTAAGCTTTTATGTGTTTTTATGGAAATGTGATAAGCACGGATTTTATAGTGCTAAAAGAAGCATCATGATTTTTTTCAAATTTTAACAAGTTCTTCATCGGAACGGATTTCATACTTAAAGGCTCGGTGGGCAACCAGGCCTTTTCTGTTATATTTGATTTTTTAAATTAAGATGTATGTAGAATTTATTTCGGATGAGTATTATAAGGATTGTGTAAGATACGTACTTGATTCTTTTAATAATGCTGTTAAATTAAAAAAATCACTTAGCGAAGCTATTGCTAAAGGAGATGTTTTTAAAAGTTCGTTATTCAATAATGTGGTTGATCCTTTTAAAATGATTTTTGAAATAGAAAAAATCGGAGTAAAAGAATGGATTAGAAAAGAAATATTAAGGCAGCTTGATAAATCCGTTGAACAAAAAATGGGTGAGTTCCATCAAAGGATTTTAGGCGGGGTTAAGGGTTGGACTGATTTAAAAGTAGGACAAGGGATTGATTTAATCAATAATGAAAAAACAGTATTAATTGAAATCAAGAATAAATATAATACTTGCAGCGATAGTGCCCAAAAAGACGTTAGAAGGAAACTGGAGGATTTAACCAGCAAAAATCACTTAGCAACCGCATATTGGGCTTATGTTATTGCAGATTCTAAAGAGAAGTCAGGCGAAGCAATTTGGATAAAAAAAGGATTTAACAAAATTAATTCTGTGAAGCGCGTATGGGGTGAAAGGGTTTATGAGATTGTTACCGGCGACCCGGATGCTTTACAAAAAATCTACACTTCTTTACCCGAAGTAATTAAAGTAGTTACTAAAGAAGATGATATTAAAGACATAGCTATAATTATTGATGAAATTGTAGACAGTCTCGACGATCATTTTGAAAACATTCAAAAGCTGATTTATAAGCAGGTTTTTAAGAATTAACCTCCGATAGTTCGAGTTTAGCTATAAATTTTTCCTCAACCTGGTTTAAAAAATTCACAAGTGAACAACCTATTTCTTTCGCCAAATTTACCGGTACCGCATTACCAATTTGTTTGTACTGACTGGTAACAGGGCCGGCGAAAGACCAATCGTCGGGAAAAGTCTGTATCCGGGCATATTCACGAACGGTGAACGGGCGGGTTTCGTCAGGATGGCAACGTTCGGTTTGTTTTTGTGCCGGGCTACAAGTCAAAGTTAAGCTTGGCTCGTCCCAACTGATCCTTCTTGCCATGCCGGTTTTTCCTCCGCCCAGATAAAAGCTTTTCTGCATATATTCCTTTTGGATTTCAAGTGGCAAATCACGCCAGTACCCTCCAGGCGGCACTAAGTCTAATATTTCATTTTTTCGTTTCGGATAAGATGTACCGGGAGACGAAGGCACGTCAGAATCGAACAAATCACCTTTTTTCAAGGCATCACGCAGGGAATAGATTTTTTTATAGGGTTTTGGGAACTCGAAATCAACCTCCAAATCTTTTCGTATTCCAACCAATATCAGCCGCTCACGTTTTTGGGGCACTTTGTAAAAAATGGCTTTTAAAATCTTAGGGTCAAGTGTACGATAGCCGATTTCATCTAAAATGCTGCGCATTCCTTCTATTGTACGGCCTTTATCGTGGCTTAATAAACCACGTACATTTTCGCCAACACAAATCTTGGGTTTGGTTTCGTCAACAATCCTCGCAAATTCGTAAAATAATGTACCTCGCGCATCTTGAAGACCAAGTTTTTTACCGGCATAACTAAAAGCCTGGCAAGGGAATCCACCTGTTACCACATCGGCCATTCCCTTTAAATGTTTAAATGAAAGATTCCTCACATCATCCTGAATCACGTTCCATTCCGGCCGGTTTTTACGTAGTGTTTCGGCAGCATTTCTGTCAATTTCATTTAATGCGATACATTTTAAGCCCGCCTTTTCCAACCCAAGGGCAAGGCCGCCCGCACCTGCAAAAAGTTCGAGCACAGTATATTGTCTTTTAGCATTTTGCGGGCTTATTGTTTGGTTATTATTGAATAAAAAATTTAATTCGTCAAATATTTCCAGCTGGCTTTTGTGGTACATGCGGTAATTGCTCATAGGCTCCCTAACTGCCGAAAGCTTTCCGTTACTGTCCCATCTCCGTAAAGTTTCTTTACTTTTGCCCAACAGATCAGCAAGTTCCGATAATGTATAGTAATCTTTCATATAACCATCTCCTTTAACCTTGCACATGGTTACAAATATATTTACAATATTGACATATAAAAGCTTTTTTGATAAAAATATTAGCAAAAATGAGTGATTACGAAATCAAGATAAGTGTGCCCCGGTTTGAAGAAGCCAATGGTTTTTACACCACAAAACAGCGGAGTAAATTGATGGCGAAAATAAAAGGGAAGGCAACAAAGCCCGAATTGATCTTACGTAAAGCTTTGTTTAAGATGGGACTATTTTACAGGCTGAACGTTGCCAAACTACCCGGAAAACCTGATATCGTGATCCGTAAACATAAGCTTGTGCTGTTTGTGGACGGGGAATTTTGGCATGGACATGATTGGGAAAACAAAAAGGTCAAAATCAAATCGAACCGCGAGTTTTGGATTTCAAAGATTGAACGGAACATGCAGCGCGACCGCGAAAACGAATTAAAACTAAAGGCTTTAGGTTTCACCGTGCTGCGTTTTTGGGAGAAAGACATCGTCAAAAATTTGGAAGCTTGCCTTGAAAAGATCTTTCAATTCATTCCCCCAAAACAAATACCTCAAATCAATCTATAAATTTTGAACCCGTTTCATTCTATCTTGAAAACCAAATGCTTCTTTTATCCCTATAAAATCGGTGTCTGTATTTCTGCAAGAACCTCAAAAGTTTATTGTTTTTTAGGTGATAAAAGAAGCATCGACAGTTTTGCCTATTTCTTCAATTTAACTAAATAACCGTTGAGATAAGCATTAATATCTTCCGAAAGATTCAAAAAGTAAACACTCAATCCATAAAAAACAGTGATAAAAGAAGCACGGACAAAAGTATCTAAGCCATAGCTTTTTTGTTCTGGGATCAGTTTATGGCAAATCAAATAAGCGATAAAAGCAAGCAATACGGCGTACAAAGATTTCATCGTGAACGGCTGCATCTTGTAAACAATCAGGATAAATAAATATCGGAACAAGTTAAAAATCAATAATGTTCCTGCTGCGGCAATTGCAGCTCCGGTAATTCCATAGACCGGGATCAGCATTAGGTTGAGTACAATTGTAATTCCAATCAACCCCAAATTAAAAAATGAATCGTACTTGAAATATTTAGAACTGGTTAAAATCACACCATTGATTCCGGTTGCCGAATCGATGACATAACCCAATCCGATAAAGAAAATCACATATTTTCCGGCTGCATAATAGTGTGGCAACACCTTGAAAATATTGTCCGCATTTACCCAAACCAGCAGGAAGATAAACAAAGCTGCAATTAACTGATTGATACAACTTTTACGGTAAATATTTTTAATGTTTTGCAGATCGTTGTTCTTCCAGGATTCTGAAACAATGGTGTAAGCAATGCTGTAAAGCGAGCGGGCCGGCAACGTAATCACAATTCCGAAGTAAGCGGCAACACTATAAATACCGGTTTCGGCCAAGCCAAACTTTTTGTTGACCATATATTTATCCAAACTATCAATGATAATAGGCGCTGAACCTGTCAGAACAGCAAAAAAGCAGATGCTGATCAGTTTTCTGCCTATATCGCGGTCGATGAAAGTAAAATCAGTTTTTAAAGAAAAATTTCCATGGGAAATCAATCTTTTCATCATTAAAAACGTAGGGATAATATTGGCGATGAGCCACAAAACCATAAAAGTTTCAAAGCTAATCCACTTGAAAAAAATCAATAAAATCACTAAAAGGATAAAAAGCCGTTTGATAAACTCCCGCAAAACCCTTCCGCTGATCGTGTCATAAAGCATCCGGGCAAAAAGATCAAACACATTAAAAAACAGGGTAAAAAAAGTAAGCGGAATTAAGTACCAGAAATACTGGTTGAACAAGCCGGTTTTCTGTGATTTTACACCAATCAGTTGATCTTTAAATAGAAAAGCAAGCAGCGTGAACAAAACAAAACCAGCCAAAGAAACCAGGCAGGCTAGCGCCAAGTAACCGTGATGATTTTTCTCCTCATTACGGAAATATGGAAAATATCTGGCCGTTCCGTTAAAACCCAAAATGGCAAACTGCGAAAATAATAATGAGAACGGAGCTAGTATATTAATCAAGCCAACTTGTTCAGGACTAAGGGAATTTGGCTGAAAATAATAAATGGTGATAAAGCCAATCGCAACGCCGAGGTAAGAATAAAAAGTACCTTTTATGGTTTGCTGCTGTATAATGCCCATTCAAATTGCCTGATAAAATGCGTAGCTGATGCTGTTTTTAATATACTATTTTTGACCGATCAGATGGCAAATATAAAATATAAAGTGTGCGTGCTTACAGTAACTTACGGAAATCGGTGGCGGTTTCTGGAGCAGGTGCTAAAACGCGTTCTTTCTTTTGCTGAAGTTGTACAGGTTGTCATCGTTGATAATGCCTCTGATTTTAAGGTGATAAAAGAAGTACAGCAATTCCGGGATACGCGGTTAAAAGTTATAAATAATGTTGATAATCAGGGTTCTGCGGGCGGATACAAACAAGCTGTCGAGTTTGCGCATCTGTTTGTTGATACTGATTTTATCTGGTTGCTGGACGATGATAACCTGCCGGATGAAAATGCGTTAGCAATTTTGCTGCAAAAATGGGACGAAATTTCGGGAGCAGATGACGAAAAAGCGCTTTTTTGTTTACGCACAGACCGAAAACCACATATAAAAATTGCACAAGGAGAAAATCCTTATCGTTATTACCTCGTTCCAAATAACTTTTTGGGATTTAGTTTGACGCGCATCTTTTACAACCAGTTTTTAAAATTACAGGACCGGTTTAAAAAACCTGGCACATTTAAAGATCACGTAAAAATCCCTTACGTGCCTTATGGCGGCTTATTGCTGCATCATAAGATCATCGATAAAATTGGTTATCCAAACGAAAACTTTTTTTTATATGTAGATGATTCAGAATATACGTACCGGATTACAGCAAGCGGAGGAACAATCTGGCTGATACCTGAAAGTAAAATCACAGATGTTGACCAGTCGCAGGGAATTAATTACCGCAAAAAAATCTTTGCTTCTTCCTTCCTAAACCAATGGAATTTCCGCATTTATTATCATGTAAGGAACCGTTTGTTCTTCTACAAACCAATTACTGTTAAAAATGAATTTTTATTCAACTTAAATAAGTCTATTTTCCTCAATTGGCTGAAATTGATTAGCATCATCAGTTCGAAACAAAGAGAATATCAAAAGCTGTTGATTGCCGTAAGTGACGGTTTAAACAGTAATTTAGGAAAAGCTGACCCGAAGAAATTTTGATACTGTTTTTACCACCTAAATAATTGTATCCGCTCAAAAAACTACTTTTGCATCCACATGTCCCAACAAAATCCAACCAACTCCAGCGTAATTAACGCTTACGATAATTTCTACGAAAACCATGATGAAGCCTGGCGCATGTTAGGCGCAAAATACAAGGCACAAAACATTGCAGCCGTTTGCAAAGGGATGCAGTTTGCAAAAGTGCTGGAAGTAGGAGCAGGCGATGGCAGCATTTTATATTATCTTGACCAATGGGATTTGGCGCGGGAATTGTATGCGATTGAAATTTCCGAAAGCGGTGTAGAGCATATCAAAAGCCGGAATTTAAAAAGCCTAAAAGAAGTACAGGTTTTTGACGGTTATCACATTCCTTTTGAGGATCAGGCTTTTGATTTGGTGATCCTGGCGCACGTACTGGAACATGTGGAATACGAACGGATGCTGCTGCGCGAACTGAAAAGGGTTGCCAGGTTTCAGGTGATTGAAGTGCCGCGGGATTATCGTTTTGGGGTGGACAAACGAATTGATCATTTTCTGGCTTACGGCCATTTAAATGTTTATACGCCGAGTTCCTTGCGTTATTTGTTGCGTTCGGAAGGATTTGAAGTTTTGGCCGATAAAACCTCCATGATCCAACCTGAGGTAACGCGTTTCAATACTTTTATCAATCAAAAGAAGCATCAAAGCCTGATTTCCAACTTTAAAATAGAAGCCGAATATCAGCTTAAAAAAATATTAAGCCGGTTGATGGGGAAGAAGCTACAGGAAAAATTTGCCAGTGCTTATACGGTTTTATGCAGCGCGACAGATAAAAACCCTAAAATTTTCTGATCTTTAGAAGAAGAAAAACCTGTATGCAAAGTCTGGCTCCGATCGCTCTTTTTGTTTATAACCGTCCTGATCATACCCGGCGAACGATCAATCATTTACAAAAAAATTTATTGGCAGAAGATTCGCGCTTGTTTATTTTTTCTGATGGTGCAAAAACAGTGGCCGATCAAACAAAAGTAAATGAAGTAAGGGCACTGATTAAACAAACAGATGGTTTTAAATCGGTCAAAATATTAGAAAGCCGGGAAAATCAGGGTTTGGCCAATTCAATCATCTGCGGGGTGAACCAGTTAGTACAGGAATACGGCAAGGTGATTGTTTTTGAAGATGACTTGCTTTCTTCGCCTTTCACGCTCCGCTATTTTAATGATGCTTTGCAGCGTTATTTCAAGGAGGAAAAAGTGATGCACATTGGTGCTTACATGTATCCCTTGGAAGATAAAAACCTGCCGCAAACTTTTTATTACCGGGCGGCAACCAGTTGGGGCTGGGCAACCTGGAACCGTGCTTGGAAAAATTTCAATCCCGATATTGATGATCTGATCGGCCAGTTCAGCAAACCACAGATCAAAGAGTTTTCGATTGAAGGCACGATGAATTTCTGGAAACAGATGCAGGAATTTAAAGATGGCAAAAACAATTCCTGGGCTATCCGCTGGTATGCTTCTGTCTTTTTAAAGGGCGGTTTAACGTTAAATCCTTCCAGGTCTTTGATCCATAACATCGGGCACGATGGCAGCGGTGTGCATTCCAACAAAGAAGATATTTACCAGGTGCATTTAGCGCAGCAGCTTGTTCAGTTTTTTCCTTCGAAGATAACAGAAAACAAAGAAGCTTATGCGGCAATCAAACAATTTTTGCGCAACCGGAAAGGCAGTTTTTTGCAAAGGGTCAAACGCTTCATCATAAAAAAAGTATCGTAAAAGAAGTATTGTTTAAGCTGATTTTCGGGCAGTAAGCACAATGTAAGGTGAAAGCAGTTGGGTTTCGGCAGGAATAATCCGCGTAAAAATTTTACCCGCCAGCCAAATGGTTTTAGTCAGGATTTTGGCAGCAGCGGATTTGGATTGCTTGTTTTCCAGCCAAACTGAGAATTTGCCGTAGTGATGGAGTTCAATATCCTGTAAATTAAGTTCGTGGCAAACTTTCGCCAACAACTGCAAATGCATACTTTTTGTATTATGCTTGCTGTAGTTTTCAGGGTCAAATTTTCGCTGGACCCAGCCATTCACGCCGAGAAAATTTGGCAAAGTAATAAAAAGCGTTCCTCCTGGTTTTAAAAACGACAAATGCTTTTTGATAATGTCTTTCGTATCCTCAAAATGTTCGATCAATCCGCAGGAAAGCACCAAGTCGTACTGTTTCAAGGCTTTATATTTAAACAGGTCACCTTCAATCACGCCAATGCTTTTTTCGTTCAGGTCATTGGCCCCCAGTACATCCACCAAAATCCCGGTGTGTACATAATAATCAAAAAGCGTCGTTTCCAGCCCTTCGTATTTATTCAGGTAGATGGCATAATATCCCGGAAAACCACCCAGCTCAATAGCTGTTTTAAGATTGTTTTTTTTGACAAGCTTTTTGAGGATCCGGTGAAAAGTATAATCAGGTTTAATGGCAACAGCGAGGCCTTTCTTCGATTCCCAGTATTTTTTCCAGAAAGTCCTATCGGTGAGTTGGTTGCTCATTTTGATGCAAAGTAAAGAAAAAACAGGGATTTCTGTAAAAAGACAAAAAGAAAGAACAGCAATAAAATTAAGCGGGTTTTTTGGGAATGTAATGCTTCTTTTACACCATAAATATTAACGTAATTTTGGGCGATGCTGAAAGTTGTCCACTTGAACACTTATGACGGAAATGGAGGTGCAGGCCGTGCCTGCCTGCGTTTGAATTTGGCTTTAAATGCAGAAGCTGGGGTTGATTCCGGCATAATTGTTTTTTACAAGTTCGGTCAAAACCCGGCTGTAAAAACGTTTACCAATACTTTGGCAAAACGTGCTTATGCCGCTTTTACCATCGTTGCCGAACGATTAATGGCCAAACGTTATTTAAAGCCGGTAAAAATTCCGTTTTCGTTCACCTGGTTTGGGACTTCGGTTGTCCATCATCCGGCGGTTTTGGCTGCGGATATTATTCATTTGCATTGGGTGAACCACAGTTTTCTCAACCCAAAACATTTGGCAGAACTGGCAAAACTGAACAAGCCAATTGTCTGGACTTTCCATGACAGTAACGCTTTTACCGGCGGCTGCCATGTACGTTATACTTGTGATCATTTTGAAAAGCAATGCGGCAATTGTCCGGTTTTAATCAATGCTGATTCAAACGACATTTCCAACCAGATTTGGCATCAAAAAAACGGAGCTTATCAAAACTTGAATTTTCAAATTATTGCGCCCAGCAGTTGGATGAAAAATTCGGTTTTAAGAAGCAGTTTGATGCAGGGAAAACAGGTTACAGTTATCCCGAACACGTTGGAAACAGCTATTTTTCATCCTCAAAACCAGCAGCAGGCGCGAGTAAAATTGAATCTTCCGACAGATAAATTTATTTTTCTGACGGGATTTATGCCGTCTAAAAAAGATTCGCACAAAGGCGCAGCATATCTTTTGGAAAGCCTTGAACTTTTAGCTGCTAAAAGAAGTATCAAGCCAGAAAATATAGAACTCGTGGTTTTTGGAAACCGTGATACAGCAGATGTCCCGGCTTTTCCTTTTAAAACAACTTTTTTGGGAACGGTCAAAGAAGATGAAAAATTAGCTGCCTGTTATGCCGCTGCCGATGCTTTTTTAATCCCTTCGCTGGAAGATAACTTGCCTTATACCGTAATGGAAAGTTTGGCTTGCGGTACGCCGGTGATTGCTTTTACAACCGGTGGCATCCCGGATATGGTTCGGCATCAGTACAATGGTTTTTTGGCCGAATATCGTTCGTCCATAAGTTTTTGCGATGGTATGGAATGGATGATAAATTACCCGGTAAAAGAAGCATTGCGAACGAATGCGCGGGAAACCGTGATGCAAAAATTTTCAGAAAATGTGATTGCACAAAAACATCTTGAATTGTATAAAAGCTTATTGCCGAATGGATAAGCCTACTTTAAGTGTGATTACTGTTGTGTTCAATAATGTGAAGGACATTGAGCGGACGATGCTTTCGGTGCTGGATCAAACTTATGAGCGGATTGAATATTTAGTGATTGATGGAAGTTCTACTGATGGAACAAAAGAAATCATTGGAAAATATCGATTTCGTCTTGCTGTTTTTATCATAGAAAAAGATGCAGGAATTTATGATGCCATGAACAAAGGTTTGGCTAAAGCAACCGGGGATTATGTTGTTTTTATGAATTCGGGCGATGCATTTTACAAAAAAGACACGATAAAAGAAGTATTTGCAACTGCGCCTGATTCTGATATTTATTACGGCGAAACGGAAATGCTCGACCAAAACCTACAAAGTTTAGGTCAACGTCGGCACAAAGCCCCCGGGAATTTTACCTGGCGGGATTTTAAATATGGAATGAGTATTAGTCACCAAGCTATTTTTATCCGCAGAAACCTCGTTGAAAATTATAATCTGAAATATGAATTAAGTGCCGACATTGACTGGATTTTATTGGCGGCAAAAAAAGCAAGGAAGATCGTAAATGTACATCAATATGTAGTGAAGTATATGGTTGGCGGAATGTCTAAAAAGAAGCATTTACAAAGTTTGCTGGAACGTTTTGCCATCATGCGCAAACATTACGGTTTGCTGTCTACTGTTTTTAACCATGTTATAATTGCTTTTAATTTAACCTGGTATTGGTTAAAGAACAGGCGGACAAATGATTGAAAAATCAGTTGATTATAATTGCTCTTTCAGAGGTAATCTCTACATAGAAATTATCCTCAGAAGACAGCTTTATCAAAGCATGCAGATGTTTTTCAAACACAAGGATCAAATCATTATTGGAAATATTTCCCAACGCAACCCTAATTAATTTTTTAGGTGTTTTGTTAATGAAATGGGAATCTTTAAAATCGTAATCTTTAGTGATTACAATAAAATCATTTTTATCAGCGTAGTTACAAATATCAGCATCAGATGTATTCCATTTCTGCAATATCTGGTTAACGTGAATGGCATTACAATGCGGTTGTTTATTTAAAAACTTAGATAATCCGACAGATAAGTGAACATCAATTAAAAAATTCATTCATTTACTTCTGCCAGAGATCTACCCGACAATACAATTTTTGCATATGTTAACGATGCCAGTATATCGTCCTTTTCTAATTCAGGATGATCTGTAATAATATCATCAAAAGACATTCCTGAAGCAATTAAATCGATAATTACTTCAACAGGCCAACGCATATGGCGGATACACGCTTTCCCATGACAGATATTTGAATCAATTGTAATTCTTTCAAGAACATTGCCCATTCTGTAAATTTAAGAAATACTGATTATAGGATTAGCTTTTTTTACACCCTTTTTCTTCCGAGTTTCTGCAAACACATATCCGCCAAACGCCAAAACCAGCAAAATAGAGCCAGCCATAGAAATACCTTCGCCGGTGTAATAAGAATTTGGGTGGAAGATGAACTCGATTTTATGATTTCCTACCGGGATTTGTGCAGCACGCAGTAAATAATCCGCTCGGAAATAGGGCTTTTCCTGTCCGTCAATCAGCATTTTCCAGCCTTTGTCGTAATAGATTTCCGAAAAAACAGCAACCTGATTTGTGGTTGACCCACTTTCGTAAACCAGATGTTCCGGGGCATAACTGGTAAGCGTTATTTTTCCGCTTTCATCTATTTCGTTTTGTTTGGTGTTGATCAGCGATTGATATTTTATGTCCACAATTGCTTCATTTTTAGGATCGAAACTGCTGATGGCCTGCATCTCCTGATCGGCATTATCTGCAAAACGCACTTGTTTTACAAACCAGGCATGCCCACAAGCTGTTGCATTTGCTTTCATGCCAACCGTTTGCGATTTCGGGTCAGCCGTAATTACATATTTCGTGTTCAGCATATCCAAAACATCAGGGTTGATGCTTTTGCTGAACTGATTCTCGATCAACTCTTGGAAACGTTTCAGCTTAGCAGCGTGATAACCGCCTAAAGTTTTATGGAAATAAGAAGTAGAAGCATTAGCAAAAGGATCTTGCAAAGTCAAATCAAGTACCCGGAAATCAGGGTCAGGGTCGCGCAAGATAAACTGGTCAACTTCCCGCGGTGTACGTACTTGTAAAGCATCTTCTTTTGTTTGAAAGCTCTCGTCTTTTAAATAACGTTTATCTACGGACCATAAATCAATCAAAGTGACAGCCAGAATAAGCAGTGAAGTGATTTGCAGATTGATTTTTTGCTTGATAAAAGCCCACAAAACGGCGAAAGTAATCAGCACAAAAATTAAGGAACGGATAGCATCCGCACGGGCAAGTGAAGCACGGTCTTGTACCAAAGCATTATTTACAATCGAATTGGCAAAAGCGCTGTCGCCCTGGAAAGCTTGTGTTAATTGGGCAATTAGCGATTCATCGGCCGTGCTGCTTTTAAAGCTAAAAAACAGTTGCGGCAACAAGGCAACCAGCAGCGTGATACCACCGGTAATATATAAAGCCAGGAATAATTTCTTTAGGATAAAAGCTTTGTCCTTCGTTTGCAATACTTCTTTTATCGCTAAAAAAGCAAGGATCGGAAAAGCCAATTGCGTTAAAACCAAGACGGATTCGACGGCACGGAATTTATTGTAAAGCGGGAAATAGTTGAAGAAAAGATCAGACACCAAGGAAAAATTCTTCCCAAAGGAAAGCAGCATACTCAGGACGACGGTGGCAAGTAACCACCATTTGATCCGGTTACGGATAATCATCAGCCCAAAAACAAACAGGAAGCAAATACCTGCTCCAAAATACCACGGACCTTCAGTACCCGGTTTTGCACCCCAGTAAGTTGGTAATTGCGCTGCTAAACCTTCTGCCTGATCTTGCGGAACACCTTTTTCTATTAAAGCTTGTGCCACTTTAGAATCCGCTTTAAGGCCACCGTAGGAGCTTCCACCATAAACATTTGGGATTAAAAATGTGATACATTCACCTACGCCCTGGCTCCAGCCGTAAGCGTATTCTTTATCCAAACCGTTTCCGGCAGCGCCAGCCGTTTTTTGGGTTAAGTTTGATTTTCCGCGAATGGATTCTTGTCCGTATTCATAAGTTGTCCATAAAATGGAAGCATTGATCATCACGGCAATTAAAGTAGCACCAGCCAGCCAGGCCATTGATCTAAAAAATGCCGCTGTAGTTTTTAGTTTGGTGGCATGGTACAATTCAATCCCAACCAAAATCAACAGCGAGATCATCAGGTAATACGCCATTTGAATGTGGTTGGAACGGATTTCCATCGCCAGAAAAAAGGCAGTCAAAATAGCTCCCAGCCAATGTTTCCCGCGTAAAGTCAATATAATTCCCGCCAGGATCGGCGCAAAAAAAGTAATGGCAAAAGCCTGGTTGGAATGCCCGGCATGAAGCAAAATAAAATTGTATGAGGAAAAAGTAAAAGCAATAGCGCCTGCAGCAGCCAGCCAGGGGTTTAATTTCAGCACGCAGAAAAGCAAATATGCGCCAAACAACGATAGTAAAACGGTATCAATCGGATTTGGAAATACTGTTTTTAAGGCAGAAATTACATAAGTGGTTATATTGTCTGGATAAAAAGCCCAGATCTGGTAAGCAGGCATCCCGCCAAAAACCTGGTTCGTCCACAATGGTGCTGTCCCGGTTTTGGCACGCACCTCCATAATTTCCTTTTGCATGCCTTGCGCTTGCGTAACATCGCTTTGCACCAGCACTTTTCCCTGAAAGGCAGGCGTAAAATAAAAGAAACAGATTGCTATAAATAAGCCTGCCACGGCAAAGTGGACGCCGTTTTGCTTGAACCAGTTATTCATCTAAACTCAAAATTGTATGAATTCCAAACCTACTTGAATTTTTACAAAAAATAAGCATTTATTTTATTCAGCATAAAGCATAATATTAAATATAAACTATCTGCAGGCTAAAAAAGAAGGGTATAAAAAATTAGGAAAAACTGTTGTAAAAAAGTTTTAGCAGGGTTGCGCCCTTGTCCGAAGTAAAAAAAACACTGCTAAAAGAAGTATCAGGCTGATGCTAAATACAATCAAGTTTTTACGGTCGAAAACTTCCCTGTTTTTACGGATTTGGTAAAAGTTATAAATAGCCAGCAAACCAATTATCACCCAAAAAAGCCATTGGATATGCGTACACATGGCAAAAGCCTGAATCGCAATAATGGTAACAATATAGTTCACCACGATCAGCGAAACCGATTCCGGCGTTCCAAAATGGCGGCGTTTATAAATTTCTTCCGGGATCATGGTTGTTATTTCACTTCCTCGTATTTGACAAACTCGCCTTCTGTATCGGGAACGGCACTTTTGTAAGCATCAGGAGGAATAAAATCTACTTTAACGGTGCCTTCTTTCGGGCGGCGATCTGCGCGGTTTTGAGTGGAATTGTTTTGCTGTGTTTGTGCTTTATTGATTACACCCCGAAATAAGGCAGGCAGCAATAAACGCCCAAGCATGCGCAGCATGTAGAGGATACAAATGGATATGATTAAAAAACGGATGAGCAACATGGTTAAAACTGTATGTAGTACAAATATAAAAGTTTAACCGGAAAAATGTTTGCTTGTGATTCTCTTTCGGTCAAAATAAAACAGGGGTAAAAGAAGTATGATACTTCTTTTACCATTCGCATTAAAAACTGTAGGACATATTATTGCCTGCAGCAGTTCTTATACTTATATTGGTTATACCTGAGAAAAACAAAAATTATAAATAATTTAGGGCCTGCTTAAATTTTTTCGATCAATACATGTGCTTCTTTTATCCCATAAAAAATCAAAGCTTGCTGTACTTTTGTAGAAATAGGATGCAAAGGCCAACTTTATAGTGCTAAAAGAAGTATTGTTGTTTTTTTTTCAGATATAAATTTGAACATACTTTGGAAAGAATCAAGCTTTTAGCTAACGATAAACAGCAAAAGGCCATCTTGTTCCTGGTCAGGGTTTCATACTTGGCGAGTAAGGCTTATCAATAATCAAAAACATATTGTCTTCGCATCCTTTCCGCAGTTTGAGCATGACTAGTTCCAATAAAGCATCTTTTTCCTGTGCGTAATCTTCGGGTTCAAAGTAGTTTCCGAGGTTTTCCAAAAGAGCGGCCACAGATTTCACTTCTTTTAACAGCTCCATTATTAAATGATCTAACTCGTCTGTTTCCCTTTTCTTAAATTTCATTTCCAAACTACAGGGAACAAGACAATCAACCGGTAACGCATCCGTAGTTTCTGTGTGGACCAACTGATTGGTTATAAAATTAGTTTCGAGAAATTCAGAACTATTGCCAAATGCCTGATCGTACAAATGATATTGCGCCTGTTGCTCCTGATAAATTTTGTTCCAATCATAAGAATTCATTTCATCTTTGATTGAAGGAATGTCTGGCTTATTATTGTAAGAAGTATAATACAATTTTAAATCCCGTTTCTTCAATTGTTCCAATATATTGTAATAATAATCAGGGTAATCAGTGCGTAGTCTTTTAGCCAGCATTTTGCAAGCCTCCTCACTTTTTTTGTAAGACCCAAGCATGTGAATGAATTTAGTTTTATGCGGAACGTCCAGAAAATTAACAATCCCGGGATAAGTCATATCGCTGATTTCATCTTCCAAAACATATTCAATATGCTTATTTCTTTCCTCGGCCATGTAATAAAAGAAAAGCTGCTCAAAAACCATGTTCACATCTTTGTGGATCACATTTTTTAATTTTTCCTGATAAAGTTCAACAAAGGACGTGGCCAATTTTGTATAATCTTTAAAGAAAGCAAGGTCAGATCCTCCAAAAAAACCTGCATTGCAGGATCGTATAACCTTGTTTGTATTTGATATTTCAGCTATTGGTTCTGGCAATACAATTTCGTGGTTTTGAAATTCCTTCAATATTGATCGGTAAAACCCATCATTAACTTCTACATTTTGGGCTATTAATTCCGCTGTCTGTATTTCCTCCCCTAATTCTTTCCATAAAAAAACATCCCCGTCCACATGTAAGAAAGGTTCCTGCTGCAAAGAATAAGTGTGTATTTTGTTCATTGCCCAAAGCTTTGCAGGATAGGTATTTTCGGTTATCACTACGTTGCTATATGGGAGTTTAAGTTGATCGATCAATACTTCCTTTCCCAACTCATTGGTATAAAGCGTAACTGAATGATACAATTTCACTATTTGTAAGCAGCTTAAACACCAGCTCATCCAGTGGAACTCGGGAGATAAAAAACCAAGCGATTGCCTGATAGGTTCTGATTCACTTGGAAACAAATAAAAGCTTTGTACTACATTTAGTTTTTTCATTGCTTGGTTATGCCAGAATAAATATTGCCGTTCTTCTTGTTATTTTACAACTTATGTTTTTAGGACGATACATGCCATTTTTCTAATATTTAAAAAGGTTTGCACATAGCCCCTCTCTTTTGGAGAGCGCTGGGGTGAGGCTTTTTATACCCTAAAAGAAACATTAAAAACACAAACCTAAAAAGGGAAAATTATAACAAACCTATCAATCTACCACAACCCACATTATCCGGGCAAAGCTTTCCTGGGTTTAGATAAATAAAGCTAAGAACGCTTCCCTTTAAACCAATATTAATTCCGAGTATTATAAAAACTAATTTCTTCATATTAATTTAACAATTTGTTAAAAATAAATTTTTAGTTTTTCTATTGCATTATTAAATTTTAGTATTTAGCTTAATCCTACTATTTCCAAACGACCTACTTAAGCCTCTACTGTTTTTAATCCTGATAAAAAGGACTTGTTTTTTTCCGACTTGATTTTTCATTTGGTGAATTTTGATTAGCCAGGGCAGATTGTACCTAAATTAAATTAGTACAAAATCTTCCCTTTTAATTTGATTTATTAACGACCTGACCTGTCTTTATGAATTTTAGTTACCTCTCCGAACTGGCATTTAATTTTGTAAAAGAATTAAACATCCCAGTAACCAAAACTTCCATTAAACTGGAATTTGAAAAACATCCCCAGCAACATAGCTTGTTGGCAATCAATGATGTGTTAAACACATTCGGTATCAATAATGCTGCATACGAAATAGAGACGAAGCAATTAGACAACGAGTTTTGTCCCTTTATTGCACATCTGTCAAGAAATAATGGGGAATTTGTAATAGTCAAACATTTATCAGCAGACAAAGTATTGGTATCCGGGCAAAATCGAAAAATCGAACAATTGCCGAGGGCTGATTTTGATGCTGCTTATGACGGGTCTATTTTAATTGCAGATGCAGAAAATGTTTCAGGAGAAGCCGATTATCAGCAAAACAGGCAGAAAGAAGTCATCGGATCATTAAAAGTCCCCTTTATTGCCGCTTCCCTTTTAGCTGTTTTCTTTCTTTATATTTTACAGAACCAGGACCAGATCAGTTCCCTAAGCTGGACGGTTGTGATTTGGGGGATATTAAAAAGCATAGGGCTTTTGATCAGCATTTTATTGTTGGTTCAAAGTTTAGATGCCAACAACAGCTTTATCCAGCGCTTATGCACAAGCGGGAAGAACTTGAATTGTAATGCTATCCTAAAATCCAAGGCTGCAAAAGTAACAGAAGGGTTAAGCTGGTCTGAAGTCGGGTTTTTTTATTTTTCCTCTACCGCATTGATATTGCTATTTTATGGCGGTTCCCTCTCCGTATTGCAGTCTTTGGCGCTATTCAATTTGCTTTGTTTGCCTTATACTTTTTATTCCGTTTACTACCAATACAAGGTAGCTAAACAATGGTGCCTATTCTGCAGCGGTATCCAGGCTTTGTTCTGGCTGGAGTTTTTTACTTCTTTTCACCTGTTGCTGATGCCGGTAATTTGGCCATCATTTACCCAAATAGCCGGAATGTTGATCCTGTTTATCTTGCCGGTTGCTACATGGGTATTTCTGAAGCCCTTTTTAAAAGCTAAGCAAGAGGCCGAATCAGCAAGGCAACAATTAAGCATCTATAAAAACAATGCGGAATTATTTAACAAGGTGCTTGTTTCGCAAAAGCAACAGGAACAATTGGATGATGATTTTGCCATAGTGATAGGAAATAGAGAACCCAAAAAAGTAATCACGATTGTTTCCAGCCCTACCTGCCCGCCATGTTCCAAAGCACACCAACTATTGGAAAACTGGCTTGATAAAGATGATAGCCTGCAATTAAGGATCGTTTTTTCGGTATTGCCCGGTGAGCAGGAAAGTGTAAAATACAAAGTTATCCGGCATTTGCTGGCGCTTAAATCAACACCGGGGCATATGCTTAAACAAGCCATGCATACCTGGTATGAACAAAAAGAAGATAATATAGAATCCTGGATAGCAAAATTCCCGGCCCAGCAGGAACAGGAACCCAATGTTAGTTTAGAAAAACAACAACAATGGTGTGAGTCAGCCGGGATCAGCTTTACCCCAACCGTGTTTATCAACGGGTATAAGCTCCCCGATCCGTACCACTTAGAAGACATTAAATATTTGATATAGCAAAGACATTGTTTGGCCAACGATGAAGATGCCTGCCTTCGGTAAAACAGGATAGGGAAAGCCGAACCCGATTAATAGAAGCATTAAAACAAACAACAAATATAATGAAAAAGTTAAATTTAAAACTGGGCGGCATCAAAGAAATGCTGAGCAGGGAACAAATGAAAAAAGTTGTAGGTGGTTATGGTTACGATGGTGGTGGTAGCGTTCAATGTCCACCTGATGAAACTCCTTGCACATATCCTGCAGTAGCACATAATGTAGCTTGTTCCCCGGGAGGGGATAATCGACAGGTATATGTTATCTGTGTTTAATTAATATAGGATTTTAGAGTCTGTTTAGTTTTCTATCACAAAAAAATTATACTATTTCTATTGTGCCTATAAATTCTGTATTTGTATATTAAATTGATACAAAAAGTACAAGAATTTAATAATTTTTAGGTGATAAAAGAAGTATATAAAATAAAGTGAACAAAATTTAGACAGGCTCTTATCTGGATTTTAGCCATTTTCGTTATAATTTATGACTATCAACTAATTAATAAAAGGCCACCATTAATTATCAATTGATAGATATAAAAATGGCTAAGGTTAAGCTTATAATTTGATAAAATATTTGCTTTGGTAAATATTTTATCAATTTTTAGGTAACAGACAGAATAATAATCAACATTAAAGTTAATAATATTGATTACCTGAAAAAAAATTTATGAAGAAGAAAGCTCTTATATTTATATTACTATTTATAAATCTGTTCGTTATCAAAGTACAAGCGCAAAACAAATTTGCTTATAACCCAGCCCAATTGGCTCAAATTAATAATTTAAAAATCAAAGTAGAAGCCAATCCATCAAGTTTGGAAGCGCACCATGCTTATATTGATGCTTTTTATAGGAGCAATAACACGATAAACAACCCCATCATCGAAGGGCAGTATAAAATCTGGATGAAGCAGTTCCCTCAAAATTATGTCGTTCCCTTTGCGGTTGGCGAAGCCTATATGCGAGGGAAAAACCCTAAAGCTGAACCTTTTTTGCTCCAGGCAAGCATCCTTAAACCCAACAAAGCCGAAATCTGGTACATGCTTTCGAAATATGCACATTATACAAACAATACCGTAGCCGAACAGGATTATTTAAAAAAAGCCACCCGTTTTGATCCCTCCAATGCAGAGTACGCATTTAGTTATGCTTTTTCTTTTAAAGACACCGACCCCGTACGTTATGATTCCCTTTCCCTACAAGTAGCCAGGCATTTTCCAAATCAGGAGTATGGTGCATTGTCTTTATTATGGTTGGAGGAGAGTTCAACCATAAAAGAACAGAAGCTGGCTTATTACCGGCAATTATACAACAGAAAAGAAAATAATCTTACCTATTGGTACCTACATAATGCAACCGTATATTTTGACCTGTTGCTGAATATAGACCCTGATCAGGCTTTTGAACTTGGGCTTAATATGGTTTTGGAAGACAAACTTTTTCAGGATGTTTGGAACGAAAGGCTCAAAGTTGCAACTGCTTTTTTACAGGCCAGGAAATTCATAAATGAAAACCAGGCAGGACAAGCCTTGACACTTTTAAACAAGGTAAGTTTAGACAATGAAATGGTTAACCACCATATCCGTGCAAAAGAAACATTAGCTCTTTTTAAAGCAGAAGCTGCTGCGGCCGATAAAAAAACTAATGTGGCTTATGACAGCCTGGCTATATTCTATAGCAAAGAACCTTCTGATAGGCTGCACGAAGCTCTTTTTAAATATGGAATGAAACTGGGCATAGACAGCGACAGCGTTGCAAGGAATGTCCGGAAAATCCGCGAAAGTTCGGCAAAAGCTGCAAGTGATTTTTGCCTGGAAAATTACCTGTCACCCGGAAAATCCTGTTTAACTGACTATTTAGGTAAAGTGATCTTGCTTACCTACTGGGAGCCATCTTCTTTTCAGTCAAAAGAACAATTTACGCACGTTGAACATATTATTAAAAAAAATGACAGCACAAAAGTTGCTTATCTGGCTTTAAACCTTGATCCGGTTCAGGATGATTTTGTGTTGCCTTTTTTAAAAGCTGGTGGTTATAGCTTTACACCATTACATGATAATTTAAGTAGGAATAAAGGGAACTTAAAAGCAGATAATGTGCCGACCAGCTATCTGATAGACAAAAAGGGACGTATTGTTTTTTCCGGTTTCAAAATTGATGCAAATAACGAAAGAACCTTGGAGTTGATGATCAGGGAACTGCTTAATAACAGCAATTGATATTGTTATAGAAACTTTTGATATTGACTAAATGACAATGCTTCTTTTACCGGTATAAAATTGGCTTTTGGTTATTGAAGCGGTACAGGGTTTACTATTTTTTAGGTGATAAAAGAAGCATGAAACAGTAACCTATTTTAAACAAGTTTAAAGCCATTGGTGCAACAAGGCAGCTATCGAATTTACACCTGATATTTTTTATTAACGGGTTCAAGTTTCCCGCCCTATACCGCTTGGAAGAAATCCGGTACTTTATATAAAATACAAAGAAATTGTCTCGCTAACAGTGAAGATGCCTGCCTTCGGTAAAACAGGATAGGGAAAGCCGAACCGTAATCTGTTTATAAGAAAGTTACAATTCGGGCATTATGAAAATGTAGTAATTTTTGAGCGGATATATAAAAAGGGTGGGAAAATTCAGAAGAGGCTTTAAACACTAAAATAGAGTAATAGCAAGTAATTAATGAAAAGTTAAATGATAATTAAGGTAAAAATTATCATACTTTCAAAAAGTATTTTTTTTAATGCCTTTAGGAGAATGAAAAATATATATCATAAAGACCTAAAGTTATGATAAATGAGTTTTAACATTTACAAGCAACATGACCAAATGGATTGCGGCCCTACCTGTTTACGTATGGTTGCAAAACATTATGGCCGTAATTATACTTTGCAAAAGCTACGCGAACTGTGCCAGATCAGCCGTGAAGGCGTATCGTTGCTGGGCATTAGTGAAGCAGCGGAAAATATAGGTTTCCGTTCGCTTGGGGCCAAGTTAACGGTAGATCAGCTTAAAGAAGCACAACTCCCCTGCGTTTTGCACTGGCGGCAGAACCATTTCGTGGTGCTGTACAAGGTAAAAAGGGGCAATTATTATGTTGCCGACCCTGCCAAAGGGCTTCTGGTATATTCTACTACAGAGTTTGTACAAAACTGGCTGGCGAGCCGGGAACTGAACGATGGCATATCCTTATTGATAAGCCCTACACCTACTTTTTATGAACAGGAAGGCGAAAAGGCCAATACGGTAAGCTGGTCGTTCCTGTTACGTTATCTTACAGCCTACCGCCAGCTCATTTTGCAGCTTATTTTTGGCCTGGGCATTGGCTCCATGCTGCAATTGATCACCCCTTTTCTCACGCAATCTGTAGTGGACATCGGAATCAATACCCGTAATTTGAATTTTGTATATGTGATCCTGATTGCGCAGGTCATGCTTTTTTTGGGGAGCACCAGTGTTGATTTTATCCGTTCCTGGATCTTACTACATATCAGTACAAGGATCAATGTATCCATACTTACCGACTTTCTGATCAAGCTGATGCGTTTGCCCATGAGCTTTTTCGATGCTAAAATGATGGGCGATATCATGCAACGAATGAGCGATCAAAGCAGGATTCAAAGCTTTTTGACCGGCTCGACCTTGAACATCATTTTTTCCCTGTTCAATTTTGTCATTTTTGCTTTTGTCCTGGCTTATTATAATACCAGTATCTTTTTTGTCTTTGCCGTAAGCAGCGTGCTGTACACCGGTTGGATCCTGCTATTCCTAAAAACCAGGCGCGATCTGGACTTTAAACGGTTCGACCTTTCCTCCAAAAACCAAAGTGCTATTGTACAACTGATTGGCGGTATGCAGGAAATTAAACTGAACAACTGCGAACAGCAAAAACGATGGGACTGGGAACATATCCAGGCCAGCTTGTTCCGTTTTAGTGTAAAAGGGCTGGCCTTGGGGCAATATCAGCAGGCGGGCTCCTTCTTTATCAATCAGGGAAAGAACATTATCATTACCTTTTTGAGTGCCAAAGCTGTTATCGAAGGGCATATTACCCTGGGCGGAATGATGGCGGTGCAATATGTTGTAGGGCAGTTAAATAGTCCTGTGGAGCAGTTCCTGGGATTTATACAAAGTTTCCAGGATGCCCGTATCAGCCTGGAGCGCCTGAACGAGATCCACCAGATGGAAGACGAAGAACCGGCGGATCAACATTACCAGCCAGACCTTCCCTTTAACAAAAGCATCACGATCCGTAACCTCACTTTTCGTTATCCGGGCGCTGGCAATGACCCGGTACTGGAAAACATTGACCTGCATATCCCGGAAGGAAAAACTACGGCTATTGTAGGCATGAGCGGAAGCGGCAAAACCACCATTTTAAAGTTACTGCTGCGGTTTTACCGCTGGGAAAAAGGGGAGATAGAAGTTGGTGACAGCAAACTAAAGCAGATCAGTATCAAATCATGGCGCAAGAGCTGTGGGACTGTTATGCAGGACGGCTTTATTTTTTCGGACACGATCACCAATAACATTGCTGTTGGCGAAGAAACCCCGGATAAAAAACGGCTGCATCATGCGGTAAAAGTGGCCAATATACAGGAGTTTGTAGAAAACTTGCCTAATGGGTTTAATACTAAAATTGGCGCTGAGGGCAACGGCATCAGCCAGGGACAACGGCAACGGGTCCTGATTGCCCGGGCTGTTTATAAAAACCCTGATTATATGTTTTTTGACGAAGCAACAAATGCACTGGATGCCAATAATGAACGTGTGATCATGAATAATTTGCAAGAGTTTTTCCGCGGACGCACAGTGGTTATCGTTGCACATCGGTTAAGTACCGTAAGCAATGCAGACAACATCATTATGCTGCATAAAGGTAAGATCATCGAACAGGGAAATCATTATGAACTGACCGGTTTAAAAGGTGAATACTATAACCTTGTAAAGAACCAGTTGGAATTGGGCGTTTAATCATTATAATCTTTCTTTAGCTATGCCGTCTTTATATCAAACAGATTCCGTTTACCATACCGAAGAAATGCAGGACATTATTACTGCACCGCCATCGTGGCTGTTAAAATGGGGAATCTCTCTTTTCTTTGCCATCCTTCTGGGTATTATCCTTTTATCTTCCCTGATCCATTACCCTGACCTGGTAAAAACCCAATTGGTCATCAGCTCTTTAAACACACCCAAGCCAATTGTGGCCAAAGTTTCAGGAAGATTGATTAAAATCCTTGTCAATGATAACCAAACGGTCAACAAGGACCAGCCTTTAGCCTTTTTAGAGAGCACAGCAGACCATGAACATGTGTTGAAGTTACTGGCCGATTTGAAACTTTTACAGCATACACTGCAGCCAGCATCTGTTGCCGAACTGAAATGGATCAACTCTCCATCATCTATGCAATTGGGCGAGCTGCAATCTGCTTATGAGAATTTTTACCAGGCTTACTTATTATTCAAAGCATCTTCAGCACAAGGGTTCAACCTGAAGAAAAAGGGGTTTTTATCTCAGGACCTGAAATCAATAAATTTACAAAGAAAGCAATTGATGGCCCAAAAGGCATTACAGGATAAAGACTATGACCTGGCCAACAAAGAATACAATATGCACGAGGAACTAAACCATCAAAAGGTTGAAACCACGGTGGAACTGAGAAGGGAAGAAAGTAAACTGATTGCTAAAAAGTTCCCGTTGGAACAAACAGAAGCTGCACTTTTGACAAATTCCACTACTTATCAGAATAAAGAAAAAGACCTGCTTGAACTGGACAACCTGATCCAGGAACAAAGGTTCAAGTTTACGCAATCCCTTAACAGTATGATCAGTTTGACCGAGGAGTGGAAAAACAAGTATGTGTTAAGCGCTTCCCAATCCGGCAAAGTTGTTTTTTCAGGTATTATACAAGAGAACCAGTTTGTCAATGCCAACCAGGAACTTTTCTATATAAATTCAGGCAACGGGACTTTTTTTGGGGAGATGGCCATACCGCAGTATAATATGGGTAAAATAAAACTGGGGCAAAAGGTATTGGTGAAACTTAAAAGTTATCCGTTTGAAGAATATGGTGCAATGGAGGGCCGCATCAGTAAAATTGCCGATGTCCCGATGAAAGATAGTGTTTTTAGTGCCCGGGTAAACTTTGCAAGTAGCAGGTATTCCGAAATGAAACGGCCGGTCAGCCTCAAGAATGGTATGCTTGCAGACGCAGACGTCATCACAGAAGATGCTTCACTGATCCAACGTTTGTCCAGGTCTTTAATTAAAATGTTACATTAAATTCTTACTATCGCTATGAATAATAACCTACAGGGCATAACTGTACTGATGCCAACGTACAATCAGGGTTCTTTCATTTCACGGGCCATTGCCAGTTTACAGCTTCAAACTTTTCTAAACTGGGAACTAATTATTATCAATGATGGTTCTTCGGATTATACCGCAGAAGTAGTAAAAGACTATTTAAAAGATGAAAGGATCAGGTATTATGAAAACGCGCAGAATAAAGGCTTGGGCGTTTGTTTAAATATGGGGATTGAGCACTCGAAGTATAATTTGATCGCTTATTTGCCATCTGATGATATTTACTTTGCCGATCACTTAGATTCCTTGTACGAAACTATTCAGAGCGATAAAGGCACCATTCTGGCTTATGCAGGGGTACAATATAACTATGAAGATAACCCTACTGCAAGTGCCGCTGAATCAGCAACAGGAAAGATAGCAGGTTATTCTTTGCAATTGGTGCAGGTGCTGCACCGTAAGACCCTGGATCGTTGGATTGAGCGAGAGGAACTGATTACCGATAGTTTAGATAGGATGTTTTGGGATAAGCTGTCTCAACATGGAAAGCAACTCAATACAGCGCAAGTTAGTTGTGAATGGGTTAGCCATCCGGAACAAAGGCATAAGATCATACAGGAAACAAGCGGAGGGGGAATTTATACCTACAAGCAATATTACCAGGTCAAACAACCTCTGATCTATCATTCTACCAAAGGCAACTACATCAATGAATTGAACAGTTATACCCGTTTTAGGCAACCTACTGAAAAGATTTCAGGAAAATTAAAGATTTTATTGGTCGGAGAACTCGCTTACAATCCCGAGCGGATATATGCATTGGAAGAACAGGGACACCAGTTATATGGTTTATGGATGAGCTCACCGGATTGCTACAATACCACCGGACCTTTGCCATTTGGCAACGTGATTGATCTTTCGCTTGATACCTGGACAGAAGCTGTAAAAGAGATCAAACCTGATATAATTTATGCATTACTGAACCATCAGGCCGTGCCTTTTGCACATTATATCATGCTGACCAATCCGGGGATTCCTTTTGTATGGCATTTTAAGGAAGGGCCTTTTTATTGCAGGCAAAATGGGACATGGAAAGAACTGATGGAACTGTACGTAAATTCTGACGGACAGATATACACCAACACGGAAATAAAAAAATGGTTCGGACAGTTTATATCCCAAGAAGAACAGTTAACCCTGATCCTTGATGGCGACCTGCCTAAAGCAGATTGGTTTGATGGAAAACCTTCCCGCTTACTGTCAGCAGATGATGGTCAAATCCATACGGTAGTTCCGGGAAGGCCACTTGGCTTGTATCCATCCAACGTAAAGGAGTTAGCTTTGCAAGGCGTTCACCTTCACATATATGGAGACATTCAACAAGTTTACTGGGGAGGATGGATAGCGCAGGCAAATGCGTTGGCACCAGGTTATTTGCATATTCATCCGCATTGTAACCCCAATCAATGGGTAAGCGAGTTTTCCAAATATGACGCCGGATGGCTACATATATTTGATTGTGGAAATCAGGGTGAAATGATGAAAGCTTCCTGGCTCGAACTGAATTACCCTGCACGGATGACTACACTTGCTGCAGCCGGTTTACCCATGATACAAAAAGACAATACCGGGCATATTGCGGCCACGCAGTCTTTGATCAGTGATTTAGATATGGGGATATTTTTCCGGTCTATGGATGAGCTGGGCGAAAAACTGAAGGACAAGCGCCGAATGCAGGAGGTTAGGAACAATGCAATAAAAAACAAAATGTTTTTTTCATTCGATGACCATGTAAATGATTTGGTCGCTTTTTTTGAAAAAGTTATACAAAAGAAAAAAGGGAATATACAATTTCAGCCTAACGACAGCACAACAACAAGCATGATAGCATAACTTGTACTTGTTTTATTTAAAGTTATTTGGTGTTTTTAGATTTTACTTTTGATACTTCTTCAAATTTTATCAACTCTTATCATGCTTCTTTTATCACCTAAAAATTAATATACTTTCTGTGATTTTCCACGATGCTGGCTCCCTCTCCTGTGGAGAGGGCTGGGGTGAGGCTACAAACACCAATTTTATAGTGCTAAAAGAAGCATGAATACCTTACATAAATAAACCCTAAACTATTGCTGTTAAAAAATATAGTTTCTGATTCATCCAGTTATAAATACTTCTTATGATCCCATTTGAAAACCGTGCTGTGCTCCTCTTGGCTTCCTATGATTTCGAATCTTTGCAATTAACCTTATTTTCTTTAGACCATACTCTTTCAGCAGAAGAAACAGTCGTGATCGTCTTAAACGGTAAAAAAACGTATGCGGCAGATCTTGTAGAACGGGTAGCTCGCGGCTGGGCAGCAGAAAACGCTTATAAAAGGCATGTAGTTAGGCCGCTTGGTGCCGGAGAAGGGGGATATACAGCAATAACAGAAATTTTGAACGAATACAAACCTTTAAAAGCAACAGAATTTATTTGCAAAATTGATGATGACATCATTCCACTTAATAAGTTGTGGGTGGATACCTTGGCCAATCAGTTTGAGCTGCTTTCAAAAATTAGCCCTGTTGGGTTTACTACCGGCCTTATTAATAACAATTCATGGGGATTTAATGAGCTGCTCGATATTTTTAATAAACGAAACGAATATGAGCAATTGATGGATTATCCTTCTGTTGCAGGATATACAGGTTCAAGAATTGTTGAACCGGGCAAAGTAGATGATGGACTGTATGGAACTCTTTGGCAATACCCATACTTAGGTTGGTGGATACATGAATTGACCTCCTGCCAAGTACAAGAATTTGTTGCCAAAACCCGGGACCTTACTATAAAAGAAATCCCTCAGGAAACGTATTATTCAATTGGCTGTGTGTTTTTTAAAAAACAACTCTGGTACGATTTAGAGCCTGCTCGTTATAAAACAAGCTTTGATGAAATGTTGATCCATGAAACCTGCCGTGAAAAAAATCTTAAAAAATATGCCGTTTTAAGTGAACCAATGATCCATTTGTTTTACAACAAACAAAGACAATCCAACAGAGAGTTAATCAATTTAATAGCAACAGGACTTGGAAAATACTTTAACGACGAACGATTCAATACGCTTAAGAAAATGAATACAGAAGATTTAGGTTTGATGATGGCTGAGAAAGTAAATACCCTTCAAAACGAAATCACTGCTATAAAAACAGATTTGACCCTATTGTTCAACAGTATAGAAATTTCAAATAATACATAGGATACAATTATGTTTTTTAATCTGGCCATGCGAAAATTGCATTATCAACTTTTAATAATTAGTTCGCTGTTATTAATATATGTTAATGGTTTCGGCCAGCTTAAGATCACTTTACAGCAATCCATTGATTCAACGTTAACCCGCAATTTACAGATTAAACAGGCCCGGTTAAATGAAACGCTTTCAGAAGAGAACTTAAAGCAGTCCAGATACAACCTGTTGCCAAGCATAAGCGCAAGTCCGCAAGCATCGTATAACTGGGGCCGTTCGCTTGATGTATCCTCTTATAATTATATTAACCAAGGTGTTTTCTTGGTTAACGGCAGTTTGAGTTTACAGGTTGGTTTATTTCAGGGTGGACTGTTGCGCAACCAGATTTTACAGAACAAACTCTTGCTGGAGGCAGATCAAACCAATATCGCCAAGGTCAGGAATGACCTGATCTTGTCTGTAGTAACCACTTTTTTACAGGTAATAGCTGCCGAAGACTTACTGAAAGCCGCCCGGCAACAGGTACAAGTTGCCAAACTAAATGTAGAAAGAATGCAAAAAAGCTTTAATGTCGGCAATAAGTCATTGGCTGATCTGGCACAAGCAAAAGCCCAGTTGGCCACTACCGAATTGGATGAAACCAACATTCAAAACCAGTTGGATTCCGGTATGCTTACTTTAAAGCAATTAATGGAAATAAACGCGGCAACCGAATTACAATTGATAAAGCCCGACATCAGCAAGTTAACAAATTTGAAAACGCTTTACAATGCACAATCCGTGTTTACTGAAGCACTAACCATAAACCCGGATATTAAACTTGCCAACTTACAAAAAGACGCTGCTTACCATAATATTAAAGTGGCCAGGAGCAATCTTTATCCAGGTTTATTTCTGTTTGGTTCATTAGGTTCTAACTTTTCAGGTGCCAGGACATTGTTTAGCGGTAGCAAACAAATAGGTTATGATACGATTGGTTTTGTGGATGGCAGCAAACAAAGGGTGTTGGCGCCTTCTTTCAGCTCTGCTTTTCAAAATTATTCCTTTACCAGGCAGGTCAGGGATAACTTTTACCAGTCACTTGGCTTAACATTGCAAATACCTGTTTTAAATCATTTTTCCAATTATACCAATCTGCGCAAAGCCAAAATAAATTACCAAATTTCTGAAGTAACCGCCCAGCTTGCCCAAAAAAACTTAAGCAAGGTCATTAACCAGGCATTAGCAGATTTGAAAGCTTCTGAAAAGCGGTCAACTGCTGCCCAAAGCAATTATCAAGCGACAAAAGAAGTCTTATATGTAGGCGAAAAACGATACCAAGCCGGGCTAATCAACGCATTGGATTATAACATAGCCTTAACCAATTTCAATAAAGCTGAGTTTGACTTGATACAAGCCCGGTACGATTTGGTTTTCAGAAACAAAGTAATTGATTATTATCTGGGTAAAGTTTTACAATTAGAGGAGTAAATTTCTATTCAACTTATGGTTAAGTTTCTGGTAAACTTGTTTAAAAAATCTGCTTGAATTGTTTATTAAAAATTTTTTAACCGCTTATATCTGTAAAATATTAGCCGTTTCGTTATTTTATATCTACCAAACCCAGCAACTGCCTTTGCACCATCGTGATCCATTCGGCCGGCTGTTAATTTCACAAGCTGGTTTAGAGCAAATTCCTATTGTAAGTGCTGATAAATGGTTAGAACAATATGGAATACAAAGAATTAAGTGATAAAAGAAGCATGGTACTTCTTTTATCACCTTAAAACTTCTCCGTCATCATTTTTTCCAAGGCAAACATTTCATCACGGAGTTTTGCTGCACTGAGGAAGTCCATTTCTTTTGCTGCTTTCAGCATCTCTTTTTTGGTGTTGTCGATGGCTTTTTTCAATTCCGGTTTGCTCATGTACTGCACGATCGGGTCGGCCGCAATACTGTTGGCGGTTTCCTGCTCCACATAAGCCTGCTGTACGCCGCCTTTAAAATCCATTACAGAAGTTTGCTCGATAATCGCTTCGCGGGATTTGCCAATCGTTTTTGGGGTGATGCCATGCTCTAAATTATATTGGATTTGTTTATCGCGGCGACGGTTGGTTTCATCCATTGTAACTTGCATCGAGTCTGTAATTTTATCAGCGTACATAATTACCCGGCCACGATCATTCCGCGCAGCTCGGCCAATCGTTTGGATCAATGATCTTTCCGAACGTAAAAAGCCTTCTTTATCAGCGTCCAAAATCGCAACCAGCGAAACTTCGGGCAAATCCAAACCTTCACGCAGTAAGTTAATTCCGATCAAAACGTCAAACTCACCCAAACGCAAACCACGTAAAATCTCTACACGGTCTAATGTTTTTACTTCGGAATGAATGTAACGGCATTTAATGTTAAGGCGGTCCATATACTTGGCCAGTTCTTCAGCCATACGTTTGGTAAGTGTGGTTACCAAAATCCGGTCGCCAAGTTTAATCGTTTGATCCACTTCTTCCAGCAGGTCATCAACTTGATTAATAACCGGACGGATCTCAATCACCGGATCCAATAAACCTGTTGGCCTAATAACCTGTTCAATCACCACGCCTTCTGATTTTTCCAATTCAAAATCGCCTGGTGTAGCACTGACATAAATGGTTTGCGGCGCCAATCTTTCAAACTCCTGAAAGTTAAGCGGACGATTGTCCATCGCCGCAGGCAAACGGAAACCATATTCTACCAAAGAAATTTTGCGGGAACGATCACCGCCATACATCGCGCGAATTTGGGGAACGGTAACATGGCTTTCATCGATCACCATTAAATAATCTTTTGGGAAATAGTCCAGCAAACAAAAGGGACGCATGCCCGGTTGACGGCCATCAAAAAAGCGCGAATAGTTTTCGATACCAGAACAATAGCCTAATTCGCGGATCATTTCCAGGTCGTAATTTACCCTTTCTTCCAACCGTTTTGCTTCCAGGAAACGGCCATCGCCTATAAATTGCTTCTTCCGGGTTTCTAATTCTTCCTGGATCGCCCAAACCGATTGCTGGAAACGTTCGCGGGGAGCCACGTATAAATTAGCAGGAAAAACCACCATATTTTCCATTTTTTCGATGGTTTTTCCGTTGGTCACATCAAAAGTGCTTAATTCTTCAATGTCATCACCATAAAAATCAATGCGGTAAGCATAATCCAAATAGGCCGGATAAATTTCTACCACATCACCTTTAACCCGAAAAGTCCCGCGTTTAAAATCGGCAGTGGTTCGGGCATATAAAATCTCGACCAAACGATGTAAAAAAGCATTTCTGCTGATCCGCGTTCCAACGGCAAAACGAAAAACGGAATTGGAAAAATCCTCTGGGTTGCCCATGCCATAAATGCAGGAAATGGACGAAACCACGATGACATCGCGGCGGCCCGACATCAGCGAAGAAGTGGTGCGTAAACGAAGCTTTTCAATTTCCTCGTTGATCTGCAGATCCTTTTCGATGTAGGTATTGGAGGAAGGGATAAAAGCTTCCGGCTGGTAATAATCGTAATAAGAAACAAAATAATTTACGGCGTTTTCCGGGAAAAACTGCTTGAACTCGCCGTAAAGCTGTGCGGCCAGCGTTTTGTTATGACTTAAAACCAGCGTCGGCTTTTGCGTTTGCTGGATCACGTTGGCAATACTAAACGTTTTGCCCGACCCGGTTACGCCCAGCAAAGTCTGGTAATTTTCGCCGCTTTCAATGCCTTGCACCAATTGGCGGATCGCTTCCGGTTGGTCACCGGAAGGTTTGTATTGAGAGGTTAGTTTAAAATCCATGAGATGGATAAAAGTACGGATTTTTGATATGAAATGCTAAAAAATGTAGTTGTTTGGTATCTTTGAAATGTCAGAAACTTTAACAAAACTTTAGTGGAATATTGTATTTGGTGCGATGAATCAATAAAAAAAGGTAAGTATTACTCTAACTTTTATGGTGGTGTTTTGGTTCAGGCGAAGGATTTAAAATATGCCAATTCCTGTTTAGAAAATGTTTGTAAGGATCTTTTTTTAAAGGATGAACTAAAGTGGAATAAAGTTTCAACGGCTTATCTCGAAAAGTATAAAAAGTTGATGGACGAGTTCTTTAGGCTGTTGAAATCAGGAAAAGTTAAAATTCGTATTATGTTCACCCAAAATGCAGAAAAACCTTTAGGGTTAACTAATGAGCATTTAAAAAATGAATATTTTATATTGTACTATCAGTTTTTTAAACATGCTTTTGGCTTGCCTTATAGCAATCCAAATTTAAAGCCTGTTTTTGTTAGGGCTTACTTTGATTATTTGCCTGATACTTTAGAAAAGCGTCAACAGTTTAAGGAATATATCAAAGGTTTGCAAAGTCAGCGAGCATTTCAGCTTGCGCACATTAAATTTAGAAAAGATGATATTACAGAAGTAGATTCAAAAAAGCATTTGCTATTGCAATGTTTAGATATTGTGTTAGGAAGTATGGCTTTTCGTTTGAATGATATGCACAAGGAAAAGCAAGAAGGGCAAAGGATAAGAGGCAAAAAGACAGTTGCGAAAGAAAAATTATACAAACATATTTACAATTATATCAGAGAAACCAGGCCAGGGTTTAATATTGGTGTAAGTACTGGAATAAAAGCAGAATCAGATAAGTGGGAGCAACCTTATCGGCATTGGAAATTTACTGCGACAAACGTAGAAATAGATGAAAGTTTTTATAAATAAAAAAAGCTCCATTCCCACTACATCAATTTCCCAAGTGGAACTTAGGCTTTCGTGGGCTACAGAGCTTTATGCAAAAATAATATAAATGTCGGGAATAACTTACATTTTGTTTATTTTCAATTAGAGTCAGGTTAATACTTCTTTTACCACCCTAAATTTTATCCCATAAAAAAAGCATTATTTTCGCTGCATGATTTTCCAGCTTGATCAAACCAATTCCGTAGCGAACCGCTTTATTGCCGAAATGCGCAACATGCACACACAGCAAAACCCACAACGTTTTCGCCATAACCAAACTCGTTTAGGCGAAATCCTGGCTTATGAGATCAGCAAACAGTTGGATTACCAGGAAACCGAAGTAAAAACCCCATTGGGAATTGCCAAAGTAAATTTACCGGCAGCACAGCCTGTTTTAGCCACAATTTTACGTGCCGGTTTGCCTTTTCATCAAGGTTTTTTAAATTTTTTTGATCGTTCGGCTTCGGCATTTATTACAGCTTACCGTAAAACAGATGCAAACCATGATTTTACGATTCAGGTAGAACATATTTCAAGTCCGAATTTAGATGGCCAAGTTGTAATTATGTGCGATACAATGCTGGCCAGCGGACAAAGCGTGGTACAGGTTTGCAAGCGTTTGCAGGAAAAATATCAGCTTAAAGAACTGCACATTGCTGCCGTAATTGCCAGTACTACGGGTTTAAAATATGTGCAGGAAAATTTGCCGGAAGCGAACCTTTGGGTAGGAGCGGTAGATGAAGAAATGAACAGCTATTCCTACATTGTCCCGGGTTTGGGCGATGCCGGGGATTTGAGTTTTGGGGAAAAGGTTTGATGATTTTATACCGATAAAAGAAGTATGTTGTCATTTTGACTGAAAGGAGAAATCTTATTCAACCTAAAACCCACAACTGAAAACACGAAACCAACAACTGATTATGCCTTACCAACACATCTTCTTTGACCTCGACCATACCATTTGGGATTTTGACAAAAATGCTGAAGAAGCTTTGCATGAACTCTTTGTGCTGCATAAATTGCAGGATTTGGGTCTGGCTGCGCCGGATGTTTTTATCGAAACTTATACGCGCAACAACCATCGCTTATGGGCAGAATATCATTTGGGGAAAATCAGTAAAGAAGTTTTGAGGGAAGCCCGTTTCAAACATACTTTTTTAGAGTTGGGTTTAGACGAAGCCGTTATTCCTGTCGGTTTTGAAGAAGCTTATGTGCAACTTGGCCCAACTAAAACCAACCTTTTTCCGGAAGCGCATGAAACGTTAAAATATTTAAGCGGAAAATATAATTTGTACGTGATCTCCAATGGATTTAAAGAATCAGCGGAGATGAAAATCAGGTTGTGCAACCTGGGCCAATATTTTAAGCATGTTTTTATTTCGGAAGTAATCGGCGTTAATAAACCTGATCCGGCTATTTTTGCACATGCTTTAAAAGTGGCCAATGCACAAAAAGAAGAAAGCCTGATGATTGGCGACAGCCTGGAAGCGGACGTTTTCGGTGCGCTGAATTTTGGTATGGATGCCATCTACTTCAACCCAAACAAAATCGAAAAGCCGGAAAACGTACCGCAGCAAATCCATCATCTAAATGAGCTGATACTGTTTTTATAGGCATAAATTTATTATAGTTCATGGCTGATAGCTGACAACCGAATGCTGTGAGCTAATACCTTACACCTCATACCAAATAAAATCTTAACACAGATGTAACTTTAGGTTCATACAAGAGTCAGACCTTGCAATAATTAATTGCTATGGATTTTGATTACTTTCATTTGCTTGCCTGGTTTGCCTTGTTTTTGCTGCTGCTCGCCTTTTATTTTAGTCCGTTTGAGCTTAGCGTCAACGAGGACGAAGACGACGAGTAAGCTTCTTTTACCGGCAAAAAATCTATCTCAACCCCAATTTTGTTATGCATAAAAGGGCAGTGGAAGTGGTGGTGATTTCTGATGTACATTTGGGCACGTATGGCTGCCACGCCAAAGAACTGCTGCAATATTTAAAAAGCATCCAGCCTGAAACCTTGATTTTAAACGGGGATATTATTGACATCTGGCAGTTCAGCAAATCCTACTGGCCGGAACCGCACACTAAAATCATCCGCCAAATCCTCAAATTCGTGACCAAAGGCACCCCGGTTTATTACCTCACCGGAAACCATGACGAAATGCTGCGCCGTTTTGCCGATTTTGACCTTGGTTCTTTTAAGCTGATGAATAAATTGCTGTTGCCGGTTGATGGCAAAAAAGCCTGGATTTTTCATGGCGATGTGTTTGATGTAACCATGCAGCATTCCAAATGGCTGGCCAAATTAGGTGCGGTTGGTTACGATACTTTGATCTTGATCAATAGCTTAACCAACTGGTTATTAACAGCTTTGGGTCGAAATAAGATGAGTTTTTCGCAGAAAGTAAAAGGCAAGTTTAAAGATGCCGTCAAATTTATCAACCACTTCGAGCAAACAGCAGCCGATCTTGCTATTGATAAAAACTACGATTACGTAATCTGTGGACATATCCATCAGGCTGAAATCCGGGAAATTAAAAGTACCGTTTCTGCGCAAACGGTAACTTATCTTAATTCCGGCGATTGGGTAGAAAGTTTAACGGCATTGGAATACCAGCAAGGAAAATGGTCGATTTTTGATTATCAAAAAGCTGTTTTTGAGGATGAATCATCCGAAGAAAACCTACAGGAACAGCAAGAATCTGAAGGTTTGCTGGATGTTAAAAACCTGCTGGAACGGTTTAGGACCGAGCTGCAATAATGCCGGATACGGTTTATTAAAACCGTTTTCCTAATTTGCGCCGGTTAAATATCCATGAAAATCCTATACGCTATCCAGGGGACCGGCAACGGCCACATCAGCCGCGCCCGCGAAATTGTGCCTTTGCTGCAGCAATACGGCGAACTGGATTTGCTGATCAGCGGCACACAAGCCGATGTTTCGCTGGCGCAACCGGTAAATCATCAACTGCATGGTTTCAGTTTTATCTCTGGGAAAAAGGGCGGCGTAGATTACTGGAAAACATTTAAAACAATGAACCTGAACCAGTTGCTGCGCGATGTCCGTTCACTTCCTTTAAAACAATATGATTTGATTGTGAATGATTTTGAACCGGTTTCGGCCTGGGCCTGCAAGTTGCAAAAGCTGGAATCCGTTTCTTTGAGCCACCAGTGTTCGTTCATCTCCCCAAACACGCCCCGCCCCAAAAAATGGAACTATGCGGAATGGCTGTTTAAATATTACGCACCGGCCACGCACAAGGTTGGCTTTCATTTTGAGCGATATGCGGATTTTATCCATACGCCGGTCATCCGAAGTGAGATCAGGAATTTGGAAACTAAAAACCTGGGGCATTTTACGGTTTATCTGCCTGCTTATGCCGATGAAGTTTTATTAAAATATTTTAGGCAGCTAAAAGAAGTATCCTGGCATATATTTTCAAAACACACTAAAGGCGAATATACACAGGGGAATATTTTGGTGAAGCCCATCCAAAACGAAGCTTTCAACCACAGCCTTTCCGCGTCTGCCGGCTTGCTGACCGGGGGCGGTTTTGAAGGTCCGGCAGAAGCTTTGTTTATGCACAAAAAAGTGATGATGGTACCGATGCAAGGCCAATACGAACAGCAATGCAACGCTTTGGCTGCGGCCGGGCTGGGCGTAGCTGTTGTGCCGAAGATTAATGAAAATTTTGTTCCGCAGGTGCAGCAATGGATCGCATCGGACAATCAAATTAAGGTTGATTTCCCGGATGAAACTGCTCAAATTGTAGCCCGTATCGTTTCCCTTTATGCCAAAAAGCGTTAAGTTTCGGCTTGTTCTGTTTTTCTGCTAATATTGTGCAAAAGAGCTGCACATGATCCAAGTTTTCCGATCTCCCAACCCCCTGAATATCCTTTGGTTGATTGTGCTGCTGTTTGTGATGCGGATAGGCGTGCCGGTACATTTTCCGCCAAATGCAGATGCTTCTTTTACCGGTCTTTTTTCAAGGCTGCTGCTTGTTGGTCCGGCTGGTTTTTTAACGCCTTCAGGCAACGTTTTCTGGTCGGCAGTTTTGGTATTGGCGCAGGCAATCTGGTTCAATTACCTTGTTAACAACAATAATCTTTTAGGCAAACCTTCCTTTTTACCGGCCTTGCTTTACCTTACGGTTTCCAGCTTGTTCCCTTCGTTTTTAATGCTGAGCGCACCTTTGATATGCAATTTCCTGCTGATCTGGATGCTGCAAAAGCTGCTCCATTTTTATAAAACAGAAGAAGCTACTTCCACAGCGTATGATTTGGGCTTGATCGTTGGCATTGGCACTTTAATTTATTTCCCGTTCATTTCGCTGTTTTTGGCCATCTGGACCGGCTTGCTTATTTTTCGTTCCTTCAACTGGCACGAGTGGGTTTCGACATTGATGGGCGTTTTAACAGTCCTGTTTTTCCTGTCGGTTTATTATTACTGCACCGATCACACCCCAGCGTTCAGCAGGCTTTGGTCATCTTTTGATGCTGGTTTGCCCATCGTCCCCATAAAAAACCCTTACCGTTTTTTGGTGCTTGTTCCGCTGTTGCTGATATTCATCCTGGCACTTTTCCGCTTGCAATCCAACTTTTTAAAAAGCATGGTGATGGTGCGCAAAACCTTCCAGTCGCTGCTTTTCATCCTGCTGGTTGTCGCCTGTTCCTGCTGCATCAAAACCGATTTCAGCTTCAACCATTTTTTACTGGCTGCCATGCCGGTCAGTATTATTACGGCCTACTATTTTTTATACGCTGCCAAAAAGTGGTTCTACGAAAGTTTGTACCTGCTGCTGCTGATTGTCATCTTGTACTTTCAGTTTAACAATTTTTAACTTTTAAATGAAGTGGTTTTTCAAGCGTTCTGTTAGTTTTGCAAGATGAAATTCGGAGTGGTAATTTTCCCCGGTTCCAACTGTGATGAAGACATCATCTACGTGTTGGAAAAAATAATGGGACAACAGGTAGTTCGTTTATGGAACAAAAACCATGATCTGCAAGGCGCAGATTTTATCGTTTTGCCCGGCGGTTTTTCTTTTGGCGACTACTTGCGATCCGGTGCCATTGCCCGTTTTTCTCCGATCATGCAGGAAGTGATCCGCTTTGCCGGAAACGGTGGCTACGTGTTAGGCATTTGCAACGGATTTCAAATCCTGGCTGAAGCCGGACTGGTTCCCGGAGTTCTGCTTCACAATAAAAACAGAAAATTTATTTGCAGAAATACTTACCTCAAAGCACAAACAAACCATTCGCTGCTCACTTCCCAAATCGATCTCAACAAAGCTTTAAAAATCCCGGTTGCGCATGGAGAAGGTAATTTTTATGCCGATAAAAACAGTATAGAAGAATTGAACCGGAATGATCAGGTCCTGTTCCGTTATTGTGATGCTGGCGGAAATTACTCTGATGAAGCCAACGCCAACGGTTCTATGGAAAATATTGCCGGTGTTTGCAACAAAAACCGAAATGTTTTTGGGTTGATGCCGCATCCGGAGCGCGCCGCAGACGGTGTATTGGCAAACCAGGACGGCCTGGCGATTTTTGAATCGATCTTATCGGTTGCCAACGCCTGATGACCAGCTTAGTTTTCGATATTGGTAATACTTTTTTTAAAGTTGCTGTTTTTGAAGGAGAAAATATATTATGGACAAAGCGTTACCGGCAGATTACAGAAAGCTTGTTAAAGCAAATACTGATCAAATTTAAGCCTGAAACCGCCATTGTTTCTTCGGTACAAAACCGGATTTTTTTGTGGGAAACGCTGTTGGAAAAGCAGTTGAACACGGTAAAGTTTAGTTATCAAATGACAAAATCGATCATCAACCATTATCAAAACCCCGGAAATTTAGGTTTAGACCGTTTGGCAGCTGTGATTGGTGCTAATTTTTTATACCCTAAAAACAGTAACCTCGTGATCGATGCCGGAACCTGCGTTACTTATGATGCCGTGGATGAGCATGGAAATTATTACGGCGGCAGCATTTCGCCTGGTTTAAAAATGCGTTTCAAAGCGTTAAAACATTATACCAAAAAACTGCCGCTGATTGAGGCAGAATTGGACTTTAATAAAAATACGGGCAGCAACACCAGCGAAGCTGTCCTTTCGGGCGTACAAAACGGGTTGCGTTTTGAAGCAGAAGGGTTTATAAACAAACAAATGCAGCAGCATCCCAACACCAATATCCTGTTGACCGGCGGCGACCTTAATTTTTTTGATACTCACTTGAAAAGTAGCATCTTTGCCGCTTGCGTAAAGCCGGAGCCTTATTTAGTTCTTAAAGGATTAAACGCAGTTATACATCAGCAAGAATGATTAATCGTACCAAAAGTTTACTTATACTTTTATTTATATTTTCGGCCTTTGCCGCTTCGGCCCAATCTACCAGCAGTTCGCCTTATTCCAAGTTTGGCTTAGGCGATCTGCAGCAGCAAAGTTTGCCGCAAAACATGGGCATGGGCGGTATCGCAACAGGTGTGCGCACTTTGGGGGCTTATAATAACATCAATATGCTTAACCCGGCATCCTATTCGGCCATAGGGTTAACCACGATTGATATTGGCGCTTATGGAACAATTAATAAGTTGAGCAACAGTTCTGCCACACAAACCGGTGCAGATTTCCGGCTGAACCACCTTGCTTTTGCTATTCCGGTTACGCGCGGAACTTCTGCTTTAAGCTTTGGTTTGTTGCCTTACAGTGATTTGGGTTATAATTTCAAGCAGGTTACCAAAATCGATACCAACACCGTCAACAGCATTTATGCAGGTGAAGGCGGTTTGTCAAAAGCTTATCTGGGTTATGGCTTTAACCTGTTTAAACATTTAAACTTAGGTTTTAATGTTGGTTATATTTTCGGCAACCTGCGCCAGACAAGTTCTGTAGAAATCCCTAATTATATTTATTCTTCTTTTAATACCGGTATAGAACAGAGCCAAAGCATCAAAGGGTTGAATTATGATTACGGTTTGCAGTACGAATTAAGTTTATCCACTACTTCAAAAATCGTTTTGGGTTATTCCGGATCGTTAAAATCCACCCTTACTTCTTCATCCAAATATATATCCACCCAGTACCAGGTTGACCCAACTACCGGTGTAGCCGATGTCGCCAGGGACACGGTTTCAAACCGCCAGGGCAGCAATACCAAAATTGCATTGCCGCTGGTCCAGAATTTTGGTATTTCTTATCAGAAAGAAGGCCATTATTTAATCGGGGCTGATTACAGTAGGGGCAACTGGTCTCAGTTGACAGTTGGTGGCGTAAACCAAAACCTGAACAATAGTGAATCTTACCATATCGGCGGCCAGATTACCCCCAATATCAATGCTTTAAATAGTTATCTGGCGGTGATGGATTACCGGATCGGTTACCAGTACAACAAAACATACGTTCGTACTTCTGCTACTGATATCAATGCTTCTGTTTTTACTTTTGGCTTGGGTTTGCCTATCCGCTCTCAAAGCCGGACTGCTTTTTACAAGGTTAATTTTGCAACAGAAATCGGCCAGCGCGGTACTTTGGCCAATAACCTGATCAAAGAAAACTTCTATAATTTCAGGCTGAGCTTTTTGCTGAACGACCGCTGGTTCAACAAGTTTAAGTTTGATTAAAAGCCGTGCAGAAATGGTTTTATTAAAAAAGCCTGCATCAAAATGGCTGATGCTTCTTTTGCCAGTGTTTTTTTGGTCTTGCGAAAACGATCTTAAAAAAGTCCAACAAATCTCCAGCCGGGAAGTAAACAAACCGGTGGAAACTACCATCGGTGTAGATGTTATTTACAGCGATTCGGCCAAAGTAAAAGCCCGGATGACAGCGCCCTTGATGCTAAATTATACCGAAACAAAAAAAGTAAAGCCTTACTACGAAATGCCTAAAGGCGTAAAAATTGATTTTTATGATTCAAAACAGAAATTGATTAGCACGGTTACTGCCGAATACGCCATAACCAAAAACCTGAATAAAATTATTGAGCTGCACCGAAATGTAGTGGTGGTAAACGATAAAGGCGATACGTTTAAATCCGAAGAACTGATTTGGGACCAAACGGGCAAACGTTTCTATTCCAACCAGTTTTCTACCCTAACCAGAACTGATGGAAATACGATCAGCGGCAGCACTTTCCGTTGTAATGAAAATCTGAGCAGCCCAGAGTTTGGTCAAGCTACCGGAATTGTTAATGTAAACCAGGGAATAAATCCTTAGGACCTGTTTAAATTTATACCGGATCCTCTGGTATGCCCAGGATTGATGACCATGCTTCTTTTACCCTATAAAAATTGGTGCCTGCATCAGTTTGAACAAACCAAAACCAAATGCCTGCCATTTTTTAGGTGATAAAAGAAGCATGCAAACCTTGTCAAGTAAATTTTAAACAGGCTTTTAGAAATTTTAAAAACAAACATCGCAACTTCATGTATCGGTTTTTTACCAAAAGTTGTATCTTGCGCGCTCTTTTTTAGGCATTTAAATGATAAATTTTTTATGGGTATAATGAGTTTTTTGCGAAACCGCTTAGGTCTGATCATGGTCATCGTGATCGGCCTGGCTCTTTTTGCATTTATTATTGGAGAAGTAGTGCATTACGGAAGCTCTTTTATGAACGGCGACCGGACTACAATTGGAGAAGTGGCAGGAGAAAAAATCAATTATGACGATTTTAACAGCAAGCTGGAACAGAATGTGCAAAATTTTAAGCAGCAATCCAACCAGGCAAACTTGAACCCGCAAATGATGAGCTACGTGCAGCAAACCACTTGGAACCAACAGGTTAGCCAGATCATCCTGCAAAAGCAGATCAGTAAATTAGGGATTGCCGTTGGAGATCTTGAAAGTACATCTTTGATACAAGGCAGTAATCCAAGTCCGCAGATTGTGCAGGCATTTACTAACCGGGAAACCGGGCAGTTTGACAAACAGCAGTTGAACGCTTTTTTGGGGAACATCAGCTCTGCAAAAGCAGACCCGGCAACCAAAACGCAATGGGCAAATTTTGTAAACCAGATTATCGAAGGTAAAAAATCAGAAAAATATCTTTCAATGATCCGAAACGGTTTATATGTAAATTCGCTGGAGGCAAAAGAGGATTACGAAGCACGCAACAAAATTGCTAATTTCAAATACGTGAACCTGGATTATGCTTCTGTGCCGGATAACCAGATCAAACTGACTGACGCGGATTACAACACGTATTACAACGAACACAAAAACGAATTTAAAAACCCGGAAGAGTCGCGCTCTTTTGATTATGTGGTTTTTAATGCCGCACCGTCCAAAGCTGATACGGCAGTGGTAAAAGACCAGATCAACAAGCTGCTGGAAGGCTTTAAAACTTCCAAAAACGATTCTCTTTTTGTAGCGGTCAATGCTGCTACGCCTGCACCTCTGGTTTATCAGAAGAAAGGACAATTGGAGCCGAAGCTGGATTCGATCATGTTTACCGCAGCACCAGGCTTTGTTTATGGCCCTTATTTTTCCAACGGTTCTTATAAAATTGCTAAATTAATTAACACAGAAGTTGGCCCGGATTCAGTAAGGGCACGCCATATCCTGATCAACCCGACAACGGAAGGCGGCTTGGATAAAGCATTGGCCAAAGCAGATTCTTTACGAAAACTGATCCAGAGCGGAAAATCATTTGCTGATCTGGCAAAAACAAATTCTATAGATGGTTCTGCGGCAAAAGGCGGTGAACTGGGCATGTTTGCCCGTGGGGCAAACGTCCCGGTTTTTGAGGATGCTGTTTTTACCGGTAAAAAAGGTGATTTGAAAGTTGTTACTTCTCAGTTTGGTGTGCATTTGATTGAAATTGAAGATCAGAAAGGCTCGTCCAAAGTAGTTAAAGTTGCCATCGTAGATAAAGCATTAACGCCAAGCAGCAAAACGCAAACTGCCGCTTACGCACAAGCTCAAACATTTTTAAGTAAAACAACCGACGGTTCGTTCGATAAGACAGTAAAGGCTGAAAAGCTGAAAAAAATGACTGCAGATGATGTAACTGCGAATGCTTCTGCCGTAAACGGATTGGAAAATGCCCGCGACGTAGTGAAATGGGTTTATGGTGCAAAAACAGGCGATATCTCCAATCAGGTATTTGAACTGGGAAACCAATATGTAGTTGCCCACTTACAAGCCATCAAACCAAAAGGTATGCTTGCCCTTGATCTGGTAAAAAAACAAATCGAACCTGCTGTGCTTAATGAGGTAAAAGCGAAAAAGCTGGAAGAGAAATTTAATGCCATAAAAGGAGCATCAGACCTGGAGAAAGTGGCAGCAGCCGTGGGTGGCAAAGTTACGCCGGTTCAGAATGTTGTTTTTGCAAACCCGATCATTCCCGGTATTGCACAGGAAAACAAAGTGATTGGTTCTATATTCGGTTCGCCTTTACACAAAATTTCTAAACCGGTTGATGGCCAAAATGGTGTTTATGTTTTCGTGGTAGATAGTTTTAATAACCCGCCGCCTATGAACAATGGTTTGAAAGACCGCCAGCAAATTGCCCAGGCCATGCTCCAACGGATCGATACCGATGTGTTTAATGTGTTGAAAGATAAGGCCAACGTAAAAGATTACAGAGCAAAGTTCTTTTAAACAAGGCAATCCTATAATTTTGCATCCGGAAATCAGTTAAATGGTATCCGGATTTTTTATTTTTACGATATGGACATTCAGGAAAACATCATTAACAAAGTTGCCCAAAGCGGTTTGGTCACTTTTGATCCGGCAAGTTTATATCCGGTAGGAGAGCGAGTTTTATATGATATAAAGGATAACCTTTTTATGGGCTTGATGCTGCGGGAAAAGGATTTCCGGGAATTTATCAAAGCACATGATTGGCAGCAATATCAGGATAAATATGTAGCTGTTACCTGTTCGGCGGATGCAATTGTGCCAACCTGGGCTTACATGTTGCTGGCCAACAAATTAAACCCTTATGCTAAAAAAGTAGTTTTTGGTGATCTGAATATATTGGAAACCGTGTTGTATGAAGAAGCGATCAGTAAAATAAACCTGGAAGCCTTTCGTGATCAGCGTGTAGTGATCAAAGGTTGCGGTGATATTACCGTACCAGAATCAGCTTATGTCAGCCTTACCTTCCGTTTGACGGCCGTAGTAAAAAGTATTCTTTACGGCGAACCTTGTTCTACCGTTCCCGTTTATAAACGCAAAGAAATAATTTAAATTCTACATTTTCCGGCTTACTGATGATGGCAAAAATTTTATGGATACCAATCACTTTTATAATTTTATTGCCCCAATTGATGTGTGCACAGGAACTAATAAAAAAAAGCACGCTGGCTTTTAAAGATGGCGAGCAATTGAGTTACCGGTTAAAGTATGGGATATTTACCGCAGCAGAAGCAAACTTAAGAATTGAAGAAAGCGGAATAAAATTTGAAGAAAAACCCACTTACCATATTGTGATTGATGGCAAAACTGCCGGTAGTTTTGATGTATTTTTTAAGGTGCGCAACCGTTACGAATCTTTTATAGACCGCACTACTACGCTTCCTTATTATTACACCGAAAACCGACGGGAAGGTAAATACCGCCGGAGTGATAAAGTGGTTTTTGATTATGATAATAAAAAAATTACGGCACAAACCGGGACTTTCCCTTTTAAAGGACAGATTTTTGATCTTCCTTCAGCTTATTATTTTACCCGGAACCTGGATTTGTCCAGAATTAAAGTTGGCGATGAGCTGACACTTCAATATTTCTCAGAAAAAAAAGTAGAAACTTTGGGGATCACTTACTTAGGAAAAGAAGACGTTACCTGTGATTTAGGTACTTTCAATTGTTTGAAATTCAGCCCTTCAATCGTACCTGGCCGCATCTTTAGAAAAGATAGCAAATTGTACTTGTGGATCACCAATGACGGCAACCGTATACCTGTAAAAGCACAGGTGGAAATCTTAGTCGGCACGGTAACTTTGGAAATAATAAATGCAAAAGGGCTGAAATATCCCTTAAACCAGTAAGCAGTAAAAGAATGATTGAAGTAAGCAATACCTTGGTGCATGAAGATGTGATCAATGAAAATTTTGTATGCAATTTGAACCGTTGCAAAGGTGCATGTTGTGTAGAAGGGGATTCCGGCGCTCCGTTAAACCTGGATGAACTGAACGTGCTGGAGGAAATATATTCCGCAGTAAAACCTTATATGACGGCCAAAGGAATCGAAACGATAGAACAAGTTGGTACTTCGGTGGTTGATTTTGAGGGTGATTATACCACACCTTGTGTAGATGGCAACAAAGAATGTGCTTACGTAACCTGGGAAAACGGCATCACCAAATGTGCTATCGAAAAAGCGTATGAAGCAGGGGCAACCAATTGGAAAAAGCCGATCTCCTGCCATTTGTATCCCGTCCGAATAACGAAGTATCCCGAATTTGAAGTTTTATACTACGACAGGTGGAGTATTTGCAGCCCTGCCTGCTCTTTCGGAAACGAGTTGAAAGTAAGCGTTTACCAGTTTTTAAAAGATCCGCTGATCCGGAAATACGGGGCCGGTTGGTATCAGGAATTGGAAGCCCAAATTACTGCTTTACTTAAACCTGAAAATTAATTTTCTTTCCTTTAATTATTTTAATATTTGCAACGTATAAACAAATGACTATACTGTTTTTATCATGCAAAAGTTGGTGTGTGCTTTTATATTGGTCAATTGATGATTTATGATTGATCAGCAATAGTATGTATCTGCAAAAAATCCTCAAAAGCATTAGAATGAGAAAAAAAATACTTTTTATAGCTGTCCTGTTCCTAATTAAAACAAGTGTGCAGGCGCAAGCTGTTTATCTTCCTTATGCTTATCAGTTTTATCAGAAGCTGGATTCGAGTGTATATTCCAATCAATCCCGGTTTCACAGCTCTATGAAACCCTTTTTAGTGGATGACCCGCTGATCAGCCAGCAATATCAATCGCTGATGAACGCAGGTGTAGATTCTATTGGTAAAAGAAGCTGGGTACACCGCAAGCTATTTGATGAGCATTTGATTAATATTAAGGAAAAAGATTTTACGGCTTTTATTGATTATTTGCCCGATCTTACCATAGGCAGGGAATTTAGCAATAGTACAACTACCTGGTTAAACACCCGCGGTTATCAAATTGGCGGAACCATCGGCACAAAATTTTATTTTTATACCAGCGGGTTTGAAAACCAGGCAGTATTTCCAAATTACGTCAAAAATTACATCAACAATAAACAAAGCGGCAGTGAAATTTATATAATTCCCGGCCAGGCTTATGACCGGAGTTTTGGCAAGCGCATTAAAGATTGGTCTTACGCAACCGCAGTTTTATCTTTCACACCCGTTAAGTACTTAAATATTGCTTTAGGCCAGGATAAAACCTTTATCGGTGATGGTTATCGTTCCGTATTATTATCCGATTTCGCTACCAATTATCCTTTCTTAAAATTAACCGGCACTTTAGGCAACGTGCGCTACATGGCAATGTGGGCGTATATGCAGGATCCATCGGCGCCAAAATTTTCTTATCAGGACGATTATCGAAGAAAATGGGGCGTTTTTCATTACCTCGATTGGAACGTAAGCAATAAAGTTTCTTTAGGGTTTTTTGATTCTGTGATCTGGGGCGATAAAGACGATCTGGGAAACAAGCGCGGATTTGATTTCAACTATATCAACCCAGTTGTTTTCCTCCGTCCGATAGAAGCTAATAGTGGCTCCGGGGATAACGCTTTGATCGGTTTTACCGGCAAATATAAATTTGTAGATAAAGCGGCTGTTTACGGACAGTTTGCCCTGGATGAATTTGTAGCCAGTAAATTTTTCTCTAATACCGGAAGTATCCGTAATAAATATGCCTGGCAATTAGGTGTCCGCGGAGCAGATTTAGCGCAGGTGAAACACTTAAATTATCTATTAGAATTTAATAACGCAAAACCTTATACTTATTCCGAAGTGAATTCACTCATCAATTATGCACAAAATAACGAACCGCTGGCACACCCTTTTGGTGCTAATTTCAGGGAAGTGGTTGGCCTTTTAAATTATGCTGTTGGCAGGTTTAATTTTTACGGACAGGCGGAATATGGCCGCTATGGTTTAGATCTTTACAGGTTGGACGATAACGGAAAAGATATTTTTAAAAATTACACCGCTGCGCCAAAAATAACCGGGAATTATACCGGGCAGGGCTTAGCTACAAATTTGTATTATGGCGAAGGCCGTATTGCATATATGCTAAACCCGAAGTATAATTTGCGGCTGGAAGTGGCGGGTGTACTTCGACAGGAAAAAAACCTTTACACAACTACCAATACAACCATGTTTACCATCGGCCTGCGCAGCAGTTTCCGCAATTTGTATTATGATTTTTGAGATTAAAGAAATCACTAAAACAGTAAAGCCCGAAATCGAAATTTCGGGCTTTACTGTTTCTTATGCCTTAAAAGAAGTATCTGTAATATCAGGAAGCAATCGTTTGTGTTGCTCTTTTTACCGCTAATTTTTCTACCTGGATGGCAATGGATGCCGCATCATAACCGCATTCTGCCCAAAGTTCTGGCTGCTCGCCGTGTTCAATAAAACGATCAGGGATACCCAAACGAATTACTTTTGCTGCATATCCATGATCAGCCATAAACTCAATCACGGCACTTCCCATTCCGCCTTGCAAACATCCATCTTCCACGGTAATGATCCGGTCGAATTTTTGGAAAACTTCGTGCAGTAAGTCTTCATCCAGCGGTTTTACGAAACGCAGATCATAATGTGCCGGGTAAATACCTTCCTGGTTTAAAAGATTTACTGCTTTTACCGCCTCATTTCCTACCGTGCCAATAGTTAAAATAGCCACTTCTTCCCCATCGCAAATCCTTCTGCCTTTGCCAACGGATAAAGCCTTCATCGGTTTTTGCCAGTTCACCATTTCGCCATTGCCGCGCGGGTATCGGATAGAAAAAGGCCCCATATCTTCCTGTTGTGCCGTAAACATCAGGTTGCGTAATTCTTCCTCGTTCATAGGTGCAGAAACAATCATGTTTGGGATGCAACGCATAAAAGCCAGGTCATAAGCACCATGATGCGTTGGGCCGTCTGCTCCGGCTAATCCGGCACGGTCTAAGCAAAATATGACATTCAGTTTTTGTATCGCCACATCATGAATAACCTGATCATAAGCCCGTTGAATAAAACTGGAGTAGATATTACAAAAAGGGACCATACCTTGCGTAGCCAACCCAGCCGAAAAAGTTACCGCGTGCTGCTCGGCAATGCCAACATCAAAAGCACGTTCCGGCATCGCTTTCATCATTAAATTTAAAGACGAACCGGAAGGCATAGCTGGCGTAATGCCCATAATTTTAGGGTTGTTTTCGGCAAGTTCAATAATCGTTAGCCCAAATACGTCTTGGTATTTTGGTGGTTTTGGCTTATCATAAATCGGTTTTTTGATCTCACCGGTAATTTTATCAAAAAGTCCGGGTGCATGCCAAATAGTTTGGTCTTTTTCTGCTAAAGCATAACCTTTTCCTTTTACCGTAATGCAATGTAGTAGTTTCGGGCCGGGAATATCGCGCAACTGCTTCAAAATCTTAACCAGTTGCTTGACATTATGTCCATCTACCGGGCCAAAATACCGGAACTGCAAGGCTTCAAAAAGGTTGCTGTTCTTGAAAATGGTTCCTTTGATGCTTTTCTCCAGCTTTTTGACAATCTGGAAAGCATCCGGCCCAAGCGCAGAAATTTTGGCCAGGATATGTCCGGCTTCATCCCGAAAACGGTTATAAGATTTGGAGGTAGAAATATTAGTCAGGTATTCTTTCAGCGCACCCACATTTGGGTCGATGGACATGCAGTTATCGTTCAAAATAACCAGCAAATTAGAATTCTCGATACCAGCATGGTTTAAAGCTTCAAAAGCCATTCCGCCTGTTAAAGCACCATCGCCAATAACGGCCACGTGCTGCCGGTCATGTTCACCTTTTCGATGGGAAGCAACAGCCATGCCCAAAGCAGCAGAAATTGAAGTGGAAGAATGGCCAACGCCAAAAGTATCATAAATGCTTTCTGCACGTTTCGGGAAGCCGCTGATGCCTTTGTACAAGCGGTTGGTGTGAAAAACATCCCGGCGGCCAGTCAAAATTTTGTGTCCGTAAGCCTGATGGCCAACATCCCAAACCAATTGATCATAAGGCGTGTTCAGCACGTAATGAAGTGCAACCGTAAGTTCTACCACGCCCAAACTTGCACCAAAATGACCTCCGTTTACCGAAACAATATCAATAATATATTGCCTCAGTTCCTGAGAAATCTCCGGGAGGTCTTCTTCATTAAATTTCTTTAAATCAGAAGGGTAATGAATCTGCTGTAAAAGGTTACCCGCCTGTACTTTCATGTAATTCGCTGTACTGTTTTTTAGATAAACAAATTTAGATTATTTGGTTAAATAACCGCTATTCAAATTCTACGCGCAAGCCCTGTTTATGTTTGAGGATTTAATTTTTTTCTTTTGCAGATTAATGAAAAACAGGGCCTGCAGAAATTACCTTTCCAATTTTTATGTGGTAAAAGAAGCATCCGGTTTTTTAATTACCGAAGCACTTCTTGCAAAAAGTTCGGCCTCAAGATAAAAATATGGCTAAATTTGGGCGATACAAATCAGGCCATGAAAAGAGATAAATTAATATTTAAATTATTAGACGAGGAGCAGGAAAGACAGGAAAACGGGATAGAACTCATCGCATCTGAAAACTTTGTGAGCAAACAAATAATGGAAGCGGCAGGCTCGGCAGCCACCAATAAATATGCAGAAGGTTTGCCCGGAAAACGCTATTATGGTGGCTGTGAGATAGTTGATGAAATTGAAACCATTGCCATTGAACGTGCCAAACAGCTTTTTAATGCCGAATGGGCCAACGTGCAGCCGCATTCCGGTGCGCAGGCAAACGCTGCTGTTATGCTTGCTTGTTTACAGCCCGGCGATAAGATTTTAGGTTTTGATTTATCTCATGGCGGACATTTAACCCATGGTTCGCCGGTCAACTTTTCGGGCAAACTATATAAACCATTTTTTTATGGGGTGAAAAGAGAAACCGGTTTAATTGATTATGAGCAATTGAAAGAAGTTGCCCTGCGTGAAAAACCGAAGTTGGTTATCTGCGGTGCATCGGCTTATTCCCGCGATTGGGATTATGAGTTTATCCGCAGAGTTGCTGATGAAATTGGTGCTTTGGTACTCGCCGATATTTCTCATCCTTCCGGCTTAATTGCCCGGGGTTTGCTTACCGATCCACTTCCGCATTGCCATATTGTAACTACAACTACACATAAAACTTTGCGCGGCCCACGCGGCGGTATGGTTTTGCTGGGAAAAGATTTTGAAAACCCCTTCGGCTTAAAAACACCAAAAGGCGAAACCCGAATGATGTCGTCTGTGCTGGATATGGCGGTTTTTCCGGGAACACAAGGCGGGCCGCTGGAACACATTATCGCTGCAAAAGCGATTGCTTTTGGCGAAGCTTTGAGCGACAAATACATGAAATATATTGTACAAGTGAAGCAAAATGCAGCCGCAATGGCAGAAGCGTTTGTAGGACTTGGCTACGAAATTATTTCCGGTGGAACAGATAACCACATGATGCTGATTGATTTACGAAACAAAAATGTGACCGGCAAAGCAGCAGAAATTGCTTTGGACAAAGCGGGTATCACGGTAAACAAAAATATGGTCCCTTTTGATGATAAATCTCCGTTTGTAACTTCCGGAATCCGGGTTGGCACAGCAGCCGTTACCACAAGAGAAATGAAGGAAAAGCAGATGAAAAAAATTGTCGAACTAATTGATGACGTGATTACACATATTGATGACGAAGCCAATACTGACAAAGTACGTAAGCATGTTCATGAATTGACGAAGAAGTTTCCGTTGTATTTATAATCTTAGAAACAGCGGTGAGGATTAAATTACTACTGTTTTTGTATTGACGTTTGTATATTTATTAAATGAAACATACGCTTGAGTTTTTAAAAAATCATACAACACTTATTCTTGCTATTGTATCTGGTTATCTTTATTTATGTACTTATTTTTTTGAGTTAAGTTATTTACAGGTTTTTGATATACCAAGTGATTATTTATATATTGACTTAAATACAATACTTTCAGATAGTAGTAAAATCATACAATTAATATTTATTGCTATTTTTATCTACCAACTGGTTAAGCTTCCATTTAGAAAATGGATGTCTAAATCATATATTAATGATTATATTGGAACAACAACCTGTTTCGCGGCATCATTGATGTTTTTAGCCTCAACCGCATCAATTATTCCTATTTCTTCCCTTAGAACTGCATTTTTTGCTTGGATTATAATTGTAATAATAACTGTTTTCTTTGTACTAAAATCTTTGTTTTTGGCAAAAAAAGATAGTGCTATAGAAGAGAATAATGTCGAGCAAGAAATAGAGGAAAAATTTCAGACAAATAAGCTTCCTTTTTATAATACATATTTCTGGGTAATCCTATTAATTCTTTTTCCTGTATTAATATGTGGTCTGTTAGGCGAAGGAACTGCAACAAAGGTTACTTCTCTTTCAATAATTAACGATAGTACAAAATATTTAATGATTAGAAAATATGGAGATCAACTTCTTTGTAAAGATTATGATTTTGTTAACAAGAAATTAGGTAAGCAAATCATCATTGTAAAAATTCCAATTAACAAACCAATCGTATTAATAAGTTATGAAGTTGGTAATTTATATGAGAGAAAATTTCTTGAAATTCCCAATTCAACAATTAAACCTGCCGCAAAAGTTATAAAACCCACAAAAGTAAGCTCTGACACTTTAAAATAGTTTAATTATGGATATGGAAAGCATAAGTGAAGACAATTGAAATTAAGCATAGCTGTTTTTGTTCTTTCTTAAAAAGTCTGTTGATAGTTTCTAAAAATACTTGCTAAAAGAAGCATCAGCCAGCAGAAGCAATAGCCGCAATGCTAACTTTCACATCGGGAATTTCCAGCAACACATTACAGCAAGCTTCCAAAGTGGCGCCGGTCGTAATAATATCATCCACCAACAAAATGTGTTTCCCTACTAATTTTTCAGGTATTTTTACGGCAAACACATCTTTCATATTCTCATAACGGGAAGTTCTGGATTTTTTAGTCTGGCTTTCCGTGTTCATTGTCCGGATCAAATTGTTGTTTTCTACCGCAACCAGCATTTTTTCCGAAAGTCCTTCCGCAAAGCTTAAACTCTGGTTGTAACCTCTTTTTAATTCTTTGTGCTTGTGCAAAGGAACTGGAACGATCAAATCTGCTTTGGCAAAAAGCGAATTTTCAAGCAAACGTTTTCCGGCGAGTTTTCCCAGATAAACACCAACTTCGGGTTTGTTTTTGTATTTAAGCTGATGCATCAGGTTTTGCACGCGGCTGCCTTTGCTAAAATAAAGCATTGCAGCAGCAGCTTCTATCGGCACGCGTCCCCAAAACTGTTGTGCAACAGGATTATCAGCATTCAGATGAAAATCGGTAAAAGGCAAATGGTACAGGCAATCGGCACAAATCAATTCTTCGTTTCGGTACAAGCTTTTGGCACAAGCCTGGCAAAGTTCCGGGAAGATGAGCGAAACAAAATCAGCAAAATAACTCTGGTTTAAATTCATTTTAACGATGCTTCTTTTATCGGCATAAAATTAGTGCTTATTGTTGTTTGACAGCTAATTGCCCGCAAGCAGCATCAATATCTTTACCGCGGCTTCTGCGGATATTGACGTTGATGCCCTGCTTTTTCAAGTAAGCCGCAAAAGCATCCGTTTTTGCTTCTTTGGTATTGGTAAAATCAGCAAAAGAAATCGGGTTGTATTCAATGATGTTTACTTTACAAGGCAAATGTTTGCAAAAAGCAACCAGCTCTGCCGCATCTTCCAGTTCATCATTAAAATTATCAAACAAAATATATTCGTAGGTAACCGGGTTTTTGGTTTTGGAGAAGTAATATTTCAATGCTTCGGCCAATGCCGATAAAGAGTTTTGTTCGTTGATCGGCATAATTTCATTTCGCTTTGCATCGTTGGCTGCGTGAAGGGAAAGTGCCAAGTTGAATTTCACGTTGTCATCACCCAATTTTTTAATCATTTTGGCGATGCCGGCCGTAGAAACCGTGATCCTTCTGGCGGCCATATTCAAACCATCTTCGGCTGTAATCCGCTCAATAGATTTCAAAACGTTGGTATAATTCAGCAACGGTTCGCCCATTCCCATATATACAATATTGGTAAGCGGATGGTTGTAGTTTAGCTTGGATTGTTGGTCCAGCAGAACTACCTGGTCATAAATTTCGTCGGGGTTTAAGTTACGTTTGCGTTCCATATAGCCCGTAGCACAAAATTTACAAGTCAGGCTACAACCCACTTGCGAAGAAACGCAGGCCGTCATCCGCTCGGGTGCCGGGATCAAAACGCCTTCAATTAAATGATTATCGTGTAGCTTAAAAGTATTTTTAATTGTTCTGTCGTTACTAAATTGCGAGAAATGTACTTTTACCGCATTAATAGTAAACAATTGGTTTAGTTTTATGCGAAAGTCTTTAGAAAGGTTGCTCATCCGGTCAAAATCCCAGGCTGATTTTTCCCACAACCATGAATACACTTGTTTTGCGCGGAATTTTTTTTCTCCTATTTCAGAAAAATACTTTTCAATTGCTTCAAGCGTTAAACTGCGAATATCAATTTTTTCATCTGTAGCTATCACCTAACAAAAATACTACTATAAAAGAAGTACTACTTGTTTTTTGGTTTTTTTACACAAAAACAGCCGAAGTGCTTACCCGATTGATTATCATCCCGAAAAATGTTAAATGAAAAAATTTACAGCCGATTTTGTTCTAACTGCCCACACTAACCCCATCAAAAACGGAAGCGTAATTGTTGATGATGACGGGAAAATTTTAAAAGTAGAAGACCCCGAAAACCCTTTTGTCAAAACACAGAAAGAATATGCCGGCCTGCAGGAAGAAAAATTGAGCGGGGTAATCTGCCCGGGTTTTATCAACACACATTGTCATCTCGAACTTTCACATTTAAAAGGAAAAATCCCTGCCGGGGAAGGTTTGATCGCGTTTATAAAAAATGTGCAAAAACTAAGAAAAGCCAATGACAGCGAGGTGCTGGAAGCCGCTGCCAAAGCAGATGAGGAAATGGGACAAAACGGGATTGTGGCTGTCGCCGACATTTCCAATACCGCTATCACTGCTTCTGTAAAAACGAAAAGCAAGCTTTATTACCACAATTTTGTTGAGGTTTTTGGGTTTGACCCAAAGAAAGCCGATACTGTTTTTAACAAGGCAATTTCGGTGCGGGACCAATTTAAACCGCTTGTTTCTTCGATCACGCCTCATGCCGCTTACTCGGTTTCCAAAGAATTGTTTAAGCTGGTCCGCAAAGAAGCAGAAGCCCAAAATTCTATCCAGACTATTCACAACCAGGAATCAGACGAAGAAAATAAATTGTACCGGTACAAAGAGGGTAGCTTTGTAGAATTTTACAACGGTTTAGGGTTGGATATTGATTTTTTCAAACCACAGGCGCGTAATTCGTTGCAATCCATCGTCCCGCTTTTAAGTAACCGGCAGGATGTGCTGATGGTACACAATACCTTTACCAGTATGAAGGATATATATTTTACCCGTCGGTTTGACCGGAAAATTAACTGGTGTTTTTGCCCGAAAGCTAATTTATATATCGAAAAAGCATTGCCAAAAGTTGGTATTTTTACCCATCACGGATTTAATATTACGTTAGGAACAGATAGTCTGGCCTCTAATACAGGGCTTTGTATTTTGAAAGAAATGCAGGTTTTGCAGCAGTATTTCCCGGATTTAGATTTGGAAAACCTGGTGGCCTGGGCAACGATCAACGGGGCAAAGTTTTTGGGTATTGAGGAAGGAAAAGGAACAATCGAAGTAGGAAAAACGCCGGGATTAAACTTAATTTCCGGCTTGGACAAACTCAAAATCACACCGGAAACGAAAGTCAGCAAGCTGATCTGACCAAAACCTGTTTATTTGGTTAATGATTTTTAGGTGATAAAAGAAGCATGGTTAAAAAGCATTTCAATATCAAAGTAACCGGCAAAGTACACGGTGTATTTTACCGCGACAGCACCAAAGCCGTTGCCGATCAATTGGGCATAAAAGGTTTTATCCGGAATGAAAACGACGGTTCGGTTTATCTCGAAGCCGAAGGTGATGCCGTAATGATGGAAGCTTTTTTGGATTGGTGCCGCGAAGGACCGGACCGTGCCCTGGTAGAACACGTAGAAAGTACGGAAGAGGAAATGAAAAACTATCGTAATTTTGAAGCCGTAAAAAAGAATTTGCCTGGGTAACCTGTTGAGGATCCGGCTTTAATCAACCTTCAGAATTTGTCGACGATAAAAAAATTTGCTGGCCAAACAGCTGTTTATGGTGTAAGTACCATCATCTCCAGGTTGCTTAACTTTATCCTAACGCCCTTATTTGTTTACGTTTATCCGGCGAAGCAGTACAGCATATTTATTTATATGTATAGTCTGGCTTCGCTAATAAACCCGGTACTGGCTTTTGGCATGGAAACTACGTTTTTTAGATACCTGAACAAAACCGATGCAGATAAGGAAAAAGTGTACAGCAATACATTTCTGACCATTGCTTTTATAGCCACAATGTTTTTGCTGATCAGCCTGCCGCTAAGTAATTTTATAGCTGGCTGGATTGGCGGAAAAGAAACAAGCTTAGCTGATCAGGCACTTTTTATCCGCTATTTTATTTACATTATTGTGGTTGATGCTTTGGCCGTTATCCCTTTTGCCAAGATTCGGGCAGATGGAAGGCCGACACGCTTTGGGTTAATCAAACTCATTAATATTTTTGTTTTTGTTGGGGCGAACTTATTCTTTTTGTTTGTAATTCCGATACTGATCAAAGCAAATGGTTTTGCTGCAAATTCGCTGGTGCATTGGTACCGCCACGCCTGGATCGGTTATGTTTTTATTTCCAATTTGATAGCCAGCATCATCACACTACTGTTTTTACTGCCTGAAATTTTGCAGCTGAAGTTTCGGTATGATGGCACGCTTATCAAAAATATGTTGCTGTACAGTTTCCCGGTTTTGGTGGCCAATATTTCATTTATCATCAATGAAAATATTGATAAGATATTCCTGCAAAACCTATTGCCTGTCGCCCGGCAGCAGGATGTTGGAATTTATGGTGCCTGCTGTAAATTGGCCATTTTTCTGAGTATCGCAGTTCAGGCTTTTCGTTTAGGCGCAGAACCTTTCTTTTTCAGTCATGCTAAAAATAAAAATTCGGGCGAAACGTATGCCCGGATCATGACCTATTTTATCATCGCCGTTTGTCTAATGTGCATCGCTTTATCCGCTAATATTGAAATTTTGAAAGGGTTTATCAAAGGAAGAGATGCCGTGCAACAGGCACTTTACTGGTCTGGTTTGCAGGTAGTTCCGATACTTTTATTTGGCTACGTGAGTTTAGGCATCTACATGAACCTTTCCATCTGGTACAAACTTTCTGATCAAACACGCTTCGGCTTATATATTTCCGGTATTGGGGCGATTTTAACCATTATCTTAAACCTTATTTTTATCCCAAAATACAGTTATATCGCTTCCGCCTGGATCTCGCTGATTGCGTATGCCACGATGATGGTTTTGTCGTACATCCTTGGCCAAAAAAATTATCCGATCCCGTATCAGCTTAAAAAAAATGTAGCTTACCTGCTGGCATCGGCGGTAATTGTATATTTATCGTTCACAGTTTTTCACCGGAATTTGCTCATTGGCAATTTGTTTTTAATTTTATTTGTGGCCGCAACTTTGTATAGCGAACGCAAGGAGCTTCTTTTATTAGCTAAAAAATGACCGTCCAAATCATCAATAAATCAAACAATAGTTTACCTGCTTACGAAACGGCACATGCGGCCGGAATGGATTTGAAAGCGGATTTGCAAGAACCAGTTGTGTTGAAACCGATGCAGCGTTTGCTGGTCCCGACAGGAATTTATATTGAATTGCCGGTTGGTTTTGAGGCGCAGATCCGGCCGAGAAGCGGTTTGGCGTTTAAGCATGGCATTGGTATTGTTAATTCTCCCGGAACGGTGGATGCAGATTATCGCGGGGAAATAAAAGTGCTGCTGATTAATTTTTCTGAGATTGATTTCAATATTAATCCTGGTGATCGGATTGCGCAGATGGTAATTGCCAGGCATGAAAAAATCAACTGGGAAGAAGTACAGGTTTTGGGTGAAACATTAAGAGGGACCGGCGGCTACGGCCACACCGGAAAATAATTATCATGAAGATCAGGTATCAGGTTTTTGGTTTGATGGGAATACTGTTTCCGGCGGCTGTTTTTGCGCAGCACCAAAAAAACACTGCTAAAAACAGTATCGTGATGGTGGTAGGCAGGCCGCTTAGCAGAAGTGACAGTGTGGTGGTTACGCAGCTTTTTTATCAGGGCCTGCGCGAAAAAACCATGGAAAATGCACCTGCTGCCGCAGCCTTTTTTGCGCAGGTTTTGCAGATCGATCCGGCAAATGATGCAGGAATGTATGAACTGGCACGCATCCGCAGCAGTGAAAACAAGGATGCAGATGCAAGGGATTTACTGGAAAAAGCGGTAACCGTAAACCCGGACAATGAATGGTACTGGCTGGCGTTGGCCGGTAATTATGAGAAGATCAACGACATCCCGAAGCTGGAAAATGTGTTTAAAGAACTGATCCGTATCAACCCCGAAAAACCGGAGTATTATACCAATCAGGCAAGGGCTTTGGTGCTGAATAAAAAATATACTGAGGCCTTATCGGTTTATGACCAGCTGGAAAACCTGGTTGGCAAGAACGAGGAAACTGTTTTTAGCAGGCAAAAAATCTACCTGAAACAAGGAAAGCTGGATTTGGCGGTGAAAGATCTGGAGCAGCTGATCCGGGAAAACCCGCAGGAAATCCGTTCGTATCTGCAACTGAGCGAGCTGTATAATTCCAACAATCAAAACGATAAAGCGCTAAAAGTTTTGGAAAATGCCGGGAAAATAAATTCTGATAACGCGCTGATTCATTTGGCTTTAGCAGATGTTTACCGCGATCAAAAAAATTATGCCGCCTGTTTTAACCAGCTAAAAACAGCATTTGCCATTCCTTCTTTAAAAATCGAAGAAAAACTGCGTATTGTTTCCGGTTATTTTCCCAAGTTTCCGGATCCGGAAGCCAAATCAAGCGCGCTGGAATTGAGCCGGATTATTTCGGTTGCCCATCCGAATGATGCGCGGGCTTTTACTTTGTACGGAGATATGCTCGTGCAAAATGCTTCTTATCAGCAGGCCATTCCGGTTTACCGAAAATCTTTGACTTTAAATGATCAGATTTATATCGTTTGGGAGCAATTGCTGCGATTGGAATTAGGCGAAAACCAATTTGACCAGGTGATTAAGGATGGCGAAGAAGCACTTTCGCTTTTTCCAAACCAGGCTATGGCCAATTATCTGGCTGGTGTGGCGTATTCCCAAAAAGGCATGGTAAAAGAAGCATTAAGTTATTTTAAAAATGCGGTGGCATTAGGTTCAACTAATAAAGAGTTGCTGAGCCAAGTTTATGCCGCTATGGGCGACGGTTATCATCAGCAGAAAGATAATGTACAATCGGATTTAGCTTATGATCAATCCCTGACCAACAACCCGGATAACGCTTACACGCTCAATAATTATGCTTATTATTTATCGTTAAGAGGGGAAAAATTAGACAAAGCAGCGCAAATGTCTGCCCGGAGCAATCAACTGCAGCCAGACAATGCTTCTTTTGAGGATACTTTTGCATGGGTCCTTTTCAAACAAAAAAAATATACCGAAGCCAAAAGCTGGATGGAAAAAGCCATTAAACACAATAAAAACAGTGCCGGCCTGGCAGAGCATTACGGTGATGTTTTGTCCTTGTTGAACGATACAGAAAACGCGGTGAAATACTGGAGAACGGCAAAACAGCTTGGGAGTAAATCGGTTCTTTTGGAACAAAAAATCAATGAAAAAAAATATGTGGAATAAAGTTTTGGCGGTTGGATTGGTACTTTTATTATTTAGTTGTAAAGCAAAAAAGCAATTGGTTTCGGCAAATCATCCGGTGCAGGCAATTGCTGATTCTGCTGTAGTAAAACCGGACAATAGTAAAGCCGAAAAGCTGGCCATTATACAAAGCAGGCAAATTAATTTTAACACTTTTTCCGGAAAAGCGCGTACAAATCTGAAAATTGACGGGAAAAGTTATGATGTTACGATGAACATCCGCATACAAAAAAACAAACAGATATGGGTTTCGATCACAGCGATTGCAGGCATTGAAGTGGCGAGGGCGGTGATTACGCCAGACAGCATCAGGATCATTAATAAGCTGCAAAGTGTTTATTTGAAAAAGCCTTTCAGCTATGTTTACCAATATACAGGCAGGCAGATCAGCTATAAAACGGTAGAAGCGATCGTGGTTGGCAATGCTGTTCCTGAATTTATTACTTCTGATGCGGAAATGGGTTTAAGCGGAAATAACCTGATTTTTTCCGGGGTTTTGAATGAACTTTCTTACCAGACTACTTTTGGTGCTGGTTTAAAAGCAAGCAACCTGAAATTAGCCAACCAGAAAGCCGCCCAAAAACTTGATGTAAACAACAGTAGTTTTATTCAGGCGGATGAGCGTATTTTGCCATCGGTTATCGGTATCAATTCTGTATCCGGCCAAAATAGTATCAAAGCTGATTTGCATTATATCAAAGCAGAATTTGATCAGCCGCTGGATACGCCGTTTAATGAACCAAAAGGTTATACATTGATGAATTAAGATCAGTATAAAGTTAATGATGAGGTTGAGAAAAATTTTCCTGCTTTTCTTTTTGGTAGGTTTTACTGTACAGGCATTTGCACAAAGCAGTGCAGAATTAAAACACCGCAGGGACAGAATCACTGACGAGCTGGACAAGCTAAACGATGAATATACCAAAATTTCAAGGGATAAAAGAACTTCACTGAAACAATTGAGTTTACTGAAAGCGCAGATAGACCTGCGGGAAGAAAAAATTAAAACGGCCAATTCAGAGATCAGGCGGTTGGACCATCAAATCTCCGACAACAGTAATAACGTACATAGTTTGCAATTGCGGCTAAACCAGCTTAAAAAGGAATATGCGGCCATGGTGCTTTTTGCTTTCCGCAACCAGAGTGCTTATAATAAAATGATGTTCGTTTTTGCAGCCAATGATTTTAACCAGGCGTACAAAAGGCTGAAATACATGCAGCAATTTGGTGATTACCGGCAGCGGCAAGCTAGTTATATTGAAGGCACACAAAAAGATCTGCACGTTAAAATTGTAGAACTCGGCCACAACAAAAAAGAAAAGAACGATATTTTAATTGACCAGGAAAAAGAAAAAGAAAAATTAGGCAAGGAAAAAGATAACCAGGCTCAGGTTGTAAATAACCTGAGCAAGCAGGAAAAGCGGACTAAAAAGGAAATGGCACAGCAAAACAGGTTGCTCAGCCAGATTAAAAAATCTATTTCAACAGCTATACGGCGTGAAATTGAAGAAGCCAGGAGAAAAGAAGCAGAAGCCGCGCGGATAGCCGCAGCAAAAGCAAGGGCAGAAAACAAACCGGTAGCAGTGGTAAAGCCTGCTTCGAAAGGTACAGATGTATTATCTGCAACGCCGGAAGCGGCAAAATTATCCAACGATTTCCTTGGAAACCGTGGGCGATTGCCCTGGCCGGTTGCTAATGGCGCAATTATTGAACGGTTTGGGATAACTTATATTCAGGGTATCAAAACGGATAATTCCGGTATCGATATTAAGACAAGTTCAGGTGCGGTAGTCAGGGCTGTTTTTTCCGGTGAGATAAGTAAGGTAGAAAATGTGGACGGTTCTTATTTGGTTGTGATCCGGCACGGTGAATATTTTACTGCTTATATGAACCTGAGATCGGCAAGCGTGGCAAAAGGACAGAAAGTAAGTATCAAACAGTCGATCGGTTTGGCAGGCGTTGACCCGGAAAGTGGGGATTCGCAAGTGCATTTTGAGTTATGGAAAGGGTTTACACCACAAAACCCGCAAAATTGGATTGCTAATAATTAGGTTTGGATTGTTGTATTAATTATTGTTTATATTTGTTCATTAAAATAAAGGTTATGTTACACTCAGTTTATTTGTTTTTAAATATTGGTACGCCGGAATTGATCCTGATCTTGGGCGTGGCCTTGCTTCTTTTCGGGGGTAATAAATTGCCGGAACTGGCTCGTGGGTTAGGAAAAGGTATCCGTGAGTTCAAAGATGCATCTGATGGTGTGAAAAGAGAAATCCACAATCAGATCAATAGTTTTGATGAAGTGAAAATACACCAGGAGCAAACAGATGCTTCAACAACTGCAACTCCAATTTCCGATGCAAGTCCGTTGGACCAACCAGAAATCACTCCTCATCATACCACTTATTCTTCAGACAATCTTCCACATACAAATTCCGTTGAGGAAACTATTCCTCATCATAACACTTATTCTTCAGAAAACCTTCCGCATACAAATTCGGGAGAAGTTAAATAATCAAAATATTAACCATTAAATCATAAATATCATGGGTGGATTAGGCGCACCAGAAATCATTTTAATACTGGCAGTAGTTTTATTGTTGTTTGGTGGGAAGAAAATCCCTGAACTGATGAAAGGTTTGGGCAAAGGCGTAAAAGAATTTAAAGATGCTTCTAACGAGCCTGATTCTGTCGCCTCAACAAACCGCACTACTACAACCCCAACGGCAACAACCACTACAGTGGCCGACCATAGGGACGAAAAAACTACTTTGTAGTCAGTTTTTTAAATAAGGGTTATTACTTATAGAAAGCAATAACTATAAATTAACTTACTGTGTAAGATGTTTTAATCTTATTACAGTAAGTTTTTTTATATTGGCATCCTTATGAAATTTTATTCTTCTTTAAAAGAAGTCCAAGGTGATTTAAGAAACAGTATTGTTACGGTTGTTTCCTTGGTTCAATATTACCTGGACAGAATAAATCAACATCAGCATCTCAATGCTTTTAACGAGGTTTTTGGTGAAGAAGCTTTGCTTAAGGCTTCTTTTATCGACCAAAAATTGAAAGAAGAAAAAGCTGGCCGCCTGGCTGGGATGGTAATTTGTATCAAGGACAATATTTGTTATAAAGGTCACCTCGTAACGGCATCTTCCAAAATACTGGAAGGCTTCACTTCCGTTTACTCAGCTACTGTAATAGAGCGTTTGCTGGCTGAAGATGTCATCATCATCGGCCGCTGTAACTGTGATGAATTTGCAATGGGCGGTTCCAACGAAACTTCTTATTATGGGCCGGTCAAAAATTTTAAGGATATAAAAAGAGTATCCGGTGGTTCTTCCGGCGGTTCGGCTGTGGCTGTTCAGGCAGATCTTTGTCTGGCCGCTTTAGGCACAGATACTGGTGGCTCCGTCCGTCAGCCTGCTTCATTTTGCGGCGTTATCGGTTTAAAACCAACTTATGGCCGGGTTTCCCGCCACGGGATTATCGCTTATGCTTCCTCTTTTGACCAGGTTGGGCCGATTACCCGTTCGATTTCAGATACCGCTTTGCTGCTGGAAATTATGGCTGGTAGCGATGATTATGATAGCACTTCGGCCCTAAACCTTGTTCCGCAATATTCCGCATACCTAAAAACTACCGATAAAAGAAGCATTGCCTACATCCGGGAGATACTGGAAAGTGAAGGCGTGGACCAGGAGATAAAAACGCTGATGCAAACCAAAATCCGGCAGTTGCAGGCCGATGGACATGTGGTAGAACCGGTTTCCTTTGCTTACCTGGATTATGTAGTGCCCACTTATTATGTGCTGACCATGGCAGAAGCTTCCTCTAATCTTTCCCGCTTTGATGGTGTGCATTTCGGATACAGGAGCCCGAACACAACTGATGCAGAAAGCACTTATACCAAAAGCCGGACTGAAGGTTTTGGAGAAGAAGTAAGACGGCGGATATTGCTGGGCACTTTTGTGCTCAGCTCCGGTTACTACAATGCTTACTATGCTAAAGCACAGAAAGTAAGGCGTTTAATCAAAGAAAAAACAGACGAAATCTTAAAAAAATATAATTTTATTTTGATGCCAACCACGCCGACGGCTGCTTTCAACATTGGAGAAATTGTTAAAGATCCGATTGTAATGTATTTGGAAGATATTTTTACTGTACAAGCTGCGCTGGCAGGTGTTCCGGCAATTTCTTTACCCATAGGCAACAATGAAAAAGGTTTGCCGTTAGGATTGCAATTGCTTGCTCCTGCATTTGCAGAAGAGGAGTTGTTAAGCTTTTCAGATTATTTTTTAAAACTTACTTGAGCAAGAAGCTTTTGTGAGGTTATCCTTTTTGAAATGAAAAAATATTTTATACTTATATTTTCCTTGTTGTTTGTTCAATTGGTAGATGCACAATCTAATAAACAAACTGATACATCTGCTTCAAACTTAAAAGCAAAACAGGTTTTTAATTTCTCTTCTGCAAAAACTACAAAAACTGTTCCAGTTATATTAAGGACAGATACTTTAGTCCCGGTTCCGGTGGTAGATGAATTTTTGCTGAGTTCTTATCAGAACATGGTCTATAAATACCGGTTGGACTCTATTCAAAAACAGATTCCGTTAAACTATAACGAGTATGTTCAAAGTTACATTGACATTTATACTGCCCCGCGTAGAAAAAGTGCAATGTCTAAAATCATTGGTTTAGCAAAGTATTATTTTCCTATTTATGAAAAAGCTTTTCGGGAAGCAGGCATCCCGGAGGAAATCAAGTACCTTTCTGTGGTAGAATCTGCTTTAAACCCCAATGCCGTTTCCAAGGTTGGTGCTACAGGCCCATGGCAATTTATGTTTACAACAGCCAGGCTTTATGGTTTAAAAATGGACAATTATGTGGACGAACGCAAGGATCCGGTACAAGCAAGCTATGCAACTGCACGCTATTTGAAAGATGCTTATAACGATTTCGGCGATTGGCTGCTGGCTATTGCTTCTTACAATTGTGGTAAAGGCAACGTGATCAGGGCAATGCAAAAGTCGGGAGGAAATGACTTCTGGTCGATCCGAAATTACCTGCCTGCTGAAACCCGCGGTTATGTCCCGGCCTATATTGCGATAGCTTACGTAATGACTTATTTTAAAAAGCATGAGATTACTCCTGAAGAATGTAACTTTTCAACCAAAAACGATACGGTGATGGTGAACAAGTTTGTTTCGCTCAACAGCCTTTCCACTGCTTTGGAAATTGACCCTGCGGAGATGGCTATCCTCAACCCATCCTTTAAAAAACGGATTGTGAACGGTACAGTGGACAAACCAAAACGCCTCATTATCCCAAAAACAGTTTATGCTGATTTTGCAAATGTTTACGCAGCCTTGAATGATGCAGAATCACCGGCCCCAACGTTTGCTTCCAGGCGTGAGGGGCGGCGTTCATCCGTTTCAAATCAATATCACCGGATCAAAATAGGAGAAAGTTTATCTGAAATTGCTGATCGTTATGGCATTGAAGTGCAGGATTTGAAAGTGTGGAACCATTTGCAATCTGCTGAAATTGTGCCCGGCCAAAAACTACTGGTAAAAGAAGCATCTGCAGAAAACCCCTCTCCCGAAAAAAAACCATTAAAAAAGTATTACAGTTACAAGGTTAAGAAAGGCGATACCCTGAACTTGATCGCTGATAAATATGAAGGGACAACGGTTGAGCGCATCAAAACTTTAAATACATTGAGAAGCAATCGGTTGCACAGCGGCATGATATTAAAAATCAACCGTGGCTAACTAAGGATATAAAGTATTGATATAGGTCCCGGTACTTCTTTTACCGGGACTTTTTTAGTGCTAAACTTTATAAAAAATCTGATGAGTAAAAGCAGTAAGGTAAACAACCGGAAACAGGATGCACTTGATTATCATTCGTCCGGCCGGCCAGGAAAAATCCAGGTATTGCCTACCAAGCCTACCCAATCGCAGCGAGATCTTTCTTTGGCGTACTCGCCCGGCGTAGCTGAACCTTGCTTGCGCATTGCAGAAAATCAGGAAGATGTTTATAAATATACGGCTAAAGGCAATTTGGTAGCCGTGATCAGCAACGGAACGGCTGTTTTGGGTTTGGGTGATATTGGCCCGGCCGCCAGCAAACCTGTGATGGAAGGAAAAGGGTTGCTCTTTAAGATTTTTGCAGATATTGATGTGTTCGACTTGGAACTAAACACTAAAAACGTAAATGAATTTGTACAGATCGTAAAAGCTCTGGAGCCAACTTTTGGCGGTATCAACCTAGAAGATATTGCTGCACCTTTGTGTTTTGAAATCGAGCGGCGCCTGAAAGAGGAAATGAAAATTCCGGTGATGCACGATGACCAGCATGGTACGGCCATCATTTCCGGTGCAGCTTTGATGAATGCTGTGGAAATCCAGAAAAAAACATTGGACACTATAAAAGTAGTGGTAAACGGAGCAGGCGCGGCGGCGGTTTCCTGTTCCAAACTTTACCTGGCCATCGGCGTGAAAAAAGAAAACCTGATCATGTTTGACAAAGACGGGCTGCTGCATCATGGCCGCACCGATCTGGACGACATCCGAAGAGAATTTTTTACAAACCGGACAGATGTAAAAACCCTTGCTGATGCCATGAAAGGAGCAGACGTGTTTGTTGGTTTATCGGCAGGAAACGTGGTTACGCCCGAAATGCTGCTGACGATGGCCGAATGTCCGATCGTTTTTGCCATGGCCAATCCCGAACCGGAAATTTCCTATGAGCTAGCCACGCAAACCCGCAAGGATATGATCATGGCTACCGGCCGTTCTGATTACCCGAACCAGGTAAACAATGTGTTAGGTTTCCCTTATATTTTTCGTGGTGCATTGGATGTCAGGGCAACCAGCATCAACGAAGCAATGAAGCTGGCAGCCGTAAAAGCGATTGCCGATTTAGCTAAAATGCCGGTTCCGGAGGAAGTAAACCTCGCTTATAATGCCCGTAATTTTAAGTTTGGAAAAGATTATATCATTCCAAAGCCGGTTGATTCCAGGCTGATTACCACCGTTTCTACCGCTGTGGCCAAAGCTGCGATGGATTCCGGGATCGCGGGCAAGCATATTACCGATTGGGGTGCTTATCACGAAGAACTTATCAGCCGTTTAGGTAAAGAAGATAAGCTGATGCGCGCCATTTCCGGTAAAGCAAAATCAGAACCTAAACGGGTGGTTTTTGCAGAAGCAGATAACTATAAGATCCTAAAATCAGCACAGATTGTAAAGGATGAAGGTATCGCTACCCCAATTTTGCTGGGCAATAAAGAAAAGATCAAAGAGCTTATGCTGGCCAATGACTTGGAACTGGATGGCGTGGAAATTATCGATCCGCTGATCGGAACAGAAAATTCTGCAAAGTATGCCAACTTCCTTTTTCAAAAACGCCAACGCAGAGGCATTACTTCTTTTGATGCCCAAAAAATGATGCTCAACCGTAATTACTATGGTGCAGCAATGGTTCAGTTTGGCGATGCAGATGCGCTTATTTCCGGTTTAACCCGAAATTACGCAGCAACCGTTAAGCCTGCTTTACAGGTAATCGGCACAGAACCTGGCGTAAACTTAGTTGCCGGTATTTATATGATGATCACCAAAAGCGGGCCGGTGTTTTTTGGTGATACAACAGTCAATGTAAACCCTACGGCGCAGCAGTTGGTTGATATTACAGTTTTGATAGAACATGCGGTGAGACAATTCAATATCAAGCCGAGGATTGCCATACTTTCTTATTCCAACTTCGGATCGAATGATGGCGAGGTGCCTGATAAAACCCGTGAAGCGGTACGGATTTTACATGAGCAATATCCGGAAATGATAGTTGATGGAGAAATGCAGGCCAACTTTGCCATGAACTCAACTTTGCTGAAAGACAACTACGATTTTTCTACCTTAAACGGAGTACCGGCCAATACGCTGATCTTCCCAAATCTGGAATCCGGTAATATTGCTTATAAATTATTGCAGGAAATTGGCGGTGCCGAAGCTGTAGGGCCAATTTTGCTGGGCATGAACAAGCCGGTACACGTGCTGCAATTGGGAGGTTCGGTCCGAGAGATTGTAAACGTGGTAACTATCGCTGTGGTAGATGCACAAACAAAATCCGCAGCACAAAAAAAAGGTTGATAAAAACAGTATCAGGTTTCATCAGAAAAAAAACAATAAAATTTGATAACAGATGTACGATTATATCAATGGCAGGTTAGTATTTAAATGTCCGGCCTACGTTGTAATTGATGCTGGCGGCGTTGGCTATCACATCAATATTTCCCTAAGTACTTATTCTTCACTTTCGGCAAACGAAAATTGTAAACTCTTTACCTGGCTTCACGTAAAAGAAGATGCACATACGCTGTATGGCTTTGCAGATGAAGGCGAAAGAAGGTTGTTCCTGCACCTGATTTCTGTATCAGGGATCGGGGCAAATACCGGCAGGATGATCCTTTCTTCGATTACACCTGCAGAAATACAGCAAGCCATTATAAAAGGCGATGTGCCTTTGATACAGCGGATTAAGGGAATTGGCCCAAAATCTGCGCAAAGGATGGTTTTAGAGTTGCAGGATAAATTAAAAAAAGAAGGGCCGGATTCTTTAATTTCAGTTCCTGTAAACCATACTGTTAAAGAGGAAGCTTTATCTGCATTGGTGATGCTTGGTTTTGCAAAAATTGCCGCAGAAAAAGTGATCGATCAGATCGTAAAAAAAGATGATGAAAATTTAACAGTAGAAAAACTTATAAAAATTGCATTGAAAAATTTATAATTACGATAATTCTTTTTGCTTAACAGGTGAAATTATTTACCAAAACGATGATGTGCGGCGTGTGTTATATTATAGCTTTTGGCTGTAATATACGCGTTTTTGCCCAACAGGCATCCGCCGGGACTTCAAACAAAGGTGATACAGTAAAAATGCTGTTGCCTGTAACCGGCACGTCATCTAGAAACAACCAGTTAAGGCAAGGCAATCTTCTTCCTGATCCTCTAAACTTAGTTAAAACCGTAGAATATGATGAGGCTACCAACCGGTATATTTTATCGGAAAGGGTAGGTAATTTGCTTTACCGCCCGCAGCGTTACCTAACTTATCAGGAGTATCTGCAGTTAAAACAAAGCAGCGATATCAAAGAGAACTGGAAACAATTATCCGATAAATATGCCAATGATTCGCAACAGCCGGGTTTTATTCCGCAAATTAAGGTCAGGAGCCAGACTTTCCAGAAAATTTTTGGCAGTGAAGTGATTGATATTCGCCCGCAGGGATCAGCAGAAGTGATTTTTGCCGGGCAGATCAACAAAAACGAAAATCCGCTTTTCAATACCCGGCAGCGCAACCAGGGGAATTTTAATTTTGATCAGCGGATACAAATGAACGTAATCGGATCTATTGGCGATAAACTAAAAATTTCCACCAATTACAATACCGAAGCACAGTTCCAGTTTGAAAACCAGCTCAAACTGGATTATACTGGGAAACCGGATGAGATCATCCAGAAGATAGAAGCCGGAACAGTAAGTATGCCCTTGCCAACCTCACTTATTAGTGGGAGCCAGGCTTTGTTCGGCATAAAAACAAAAATGCAGTTTGGCAAGCTGAACGTTACCAGTATTTTATCTCAGCAGCGGTCGCAAAGCCGGCAGATTACCATCTCCAATGGTTCTCAGCAAGGAAATTTCAATCTTTCGCCGGCAGATTATGAAGCCAACCGGCATTATTTTTTGTCGCAGTATTTTCGCAACAACTATAACAGGGCACTGGCTAACATCCCGATCATCAGTTCTAATGTTACAATTACAAAAATTGAAGTTTGGGTAACCAACAGGAGCAACACCACAAAAGATTCAAGAGATATATTGGCATTTTTGGATTTGGGCGAATATGCTCCGTACAATACTTCTCTAATTCGCGGCGGACCAGGTTTTTCTGCTCTGCCTGCAGGTTTCCAGGGGCCTGGTTTTACACAGCAATCCAATAATTTGCTGCAAAACCTGCCTGCCAACGCCCGTTTGACGAACTCAAATGATGTTGCCAATTACTTCCAATCCACAGGTAAAACAGACAACTATGGCAAGCTCACTTATGCACGAAAGCTGACTGCCGCAGAATTTATTCTACATCCACAGTTGGGCTACATCTCTTTAAATTATCCTTTAAACAATGATGAGGTGCTGGCCGTGGCTTATCGTTACACTTATAACGGCACAGAATATCAGGTTGGCGAATTATCTACTGATATCCCGGTTGATGCAACCACTCCAAAAGTGCTTTATACTAAGTTGTTAAAAAATGAATTGCTGAAAACCAGTTTGCCCACCTGGAATTTGATGATGAAGAACATCTACACTTTGGGTGCATATCAAATCAGTCCGAACGATTTCAAACTGACGATTACCCGGTTGGACGATAAATCGAGCATTGAAAAACCGATTATGGGCGAAGGGCAGAAAACGACCGGAAAGTTGTGGCTACAGCTAACCGGGCTGGATAACCTGAACCAGCAAGGCGCTAAACAGTCCGATGGTTATTTTGATTTTTTGGAAGGGATAACGATTGATTCGCAGAACGGCCGCATCACTTTTCCGGTTGTTGAACCTTTTGGTACTGATTTGGCAAAACAATTTATTCCGGGAACAGAACAGGATCTGATCAACCGCTATGTTTATCAGCCGCTTTATGATTCTACAAAAACTATTGCACAGCAGTTTTTTCCGCAGTTAAACCGGTATGTCATCCGCGGAACGTATTCTTCTCAGGCCGGATCAGAGTTTCAGTTAAATGCCATCAATATTCCGCAAGGCTCTGTTGTGGTCACAGCCGGAACTTTGCGTTTGACGGAAGGTTCTGATTATACGGTTGATTATAACATTGGCCGGATCAGGATCATCAACCAGGCATTACTGACTTCCGGGCAACCGATAAACATTAAATTAGAGAGTAACGAACTGTACGGTATCCAGCAAAAATCTTTGTACGGTTCCAGGTTTGATTATAAAATGAGCAACAAGCTCAACCTCGGTGCTACGGTGATGCACTTGACCGAGCAGCCGATTACGCAGAAAGTAAGTATTGGTGATGAATCCATATCCAATACTATTTATGGTTTCGACGGAACTTACAGCTCTTCTTCCCGGTTACTTACTAGGTTGGTGGATAAGCTGCCCTTCATCTCCACCAAAGCACCTTCTTCGGTTAATTTCAGTGGAGAATTTGCGCAGTTGCTGCCCGGTCATCCGGCTGCACTCAATTTTGCCGGTACTAAAGACGGCACCTCTTATCTGGATGATTTTGAAAACAGCAGTTCTTTGATCGACATAAAAAGTGCTGTGAACTGGCAGTTGTCGGGTACGCCGCAACTTTTTCCGGAAGCACAGTTAGACAATGACCTTTCTTATGGCTACAACCGCGCACGATTGGCTTTTTATAATATCGACCCAATTTTTTACAACCGGAGCAATTCCTTAGCACCGCAATTGCCGGATTCCAGGAATGAATTGTCGAACCATTATGTGCGGGAAGTTTTGGAGCAGGAAGTTTTCCCTTATAAACAAAGCATCACCGGCCAGCCTTTAAGTTTGCCGACTTTGGACCTGGCTTTTTATCCTAAAGTCCGCGGCCCTTACAACTTTTCTACCACTGGCATCAATCAGGACGGAACTTTGCAGAACCCGCAAAACAGGTGGGGCGGAATTTTCCGCAGGATGGACAGCAATGATTTTGAGTCCTTGAATGTACAGTATATCGAGTTCTGGATGCTTGACCCTTTTATTTACAAACCTGCTTCTGCAGGAGGTGATTTGTATTTCAACCTGGGAAGTATTTCTGAAGATATTTTGAAAGACGGGCGTAAAAGCCTGGAAAATGGTTTGCCTGCAGATGGTGATGTATCTAAAGTGGATGAAACGGTTTGGGGCAGGATACCAAAGTTGCAGCCCGTGGTACAGTCTTTTGATAATGACCCCAATGCCAGGGCTTTGCAGGATGTGGGTTTGGACGGCTTGGCCAACACGGATGAGCGCCAGAAGTATGCTCCTTTTATCCAGCAAATTCGTACAGCTTTGAGTCCGACGGCTTATTCACAAATCAATAATGATCCGTCTTCTGATGATTACTTGTATTTCCGGGGTCCACAATATGACGAAGCCAATGCCGGGATTTTGCGCCGTTACAGCCAGTATAATGGTACAGAAGGCAACTCCAAAACCACAGAGCAATCCAAGGCGCAGTTAGGTTTGGATAATTCGGCTTCCACTTCCCTGCCTGATGGAGAGGACGTGAACCGGGATAACAACATGAGCCAGGCGGATGAATATTTTCAGTACAAAGTTTCTATCCGTCCGCAGAATATGATTGTCGGGCAAAATTTTATTGCTGATAAAGTAACGTCGCAAGTAAAATTGGCCAACGGAACTACACAAGCTGTTACCTGGTATCAGTTTCGCGTACCTATCAAAAGTTATCAGTCTAAAGTAGGTAACATTGCGGATTTCAAAGCCATTCGTTTTATCCGGATGTTCATGACCAACTTTGCCGATACTTCTGTATTGCGTTTTGCCCGGCTGCAACTGATCCGCGGGGAATGGCGTGCCTTCAACACTGAAAACAGCACCACTAATATCATTGCAGATCCGGCTATTGTAAACCCTTCGCTGGATAATTCCACCATCGATGTTTCTACTGTTAACATTGAAGAAAACGGAAACCGCACGCCGATACCTTATGTTGTGCCACCGGGCATTACCCGACAGCGCGATTTCAACAACTATACCACCAATACACAATTGAACGAGCAGGCTTTGCAAACCACGGTTACAAACCTGCGCGACGGCTACTCCAAAGCTACTTTCAAAACTTTTTACAATGATCTGCGCCAGTACAAAGAGCTGGAAATGTTTGTCCATGCAGAAGGAACGCAACTGCAAAACGGAGATGTAAGTGCTTTTATCCGTTTGGGTGTTGATTACATAGACAATTATTATGAATACGAAATCCCTTTGCAGGTTACGCCACCCGGTACACGGGATGCAGATGGCATTTGGCCGGTAGCCAATCGGCTGGCTTTGCAACTGTCCATATTGACCCGTGCAAAAACAGCACGCAATAATGCACTGTTAAATGGGGCACCCTGGCCTTTGAATCTACCTTATACTTTTACAGACGGAACGAACCGGGTAACCATAAAAGGACAACCGGATTTGAGCAGGCTGAGAACAATCATGCTGGGCGTACGCAATCCGTATAAAGGAAACTCCTTGCCGGGGAAAGATGACGGGCTGGATAAATCAGCAATTGTTTGGTTTAATGAATTAAGGCTGACTGGTTTTAACGAGCAGGGCGGATGGGCAGCAACCGGACGCTTCAATGCTAAATTGGCTGATTTAGCCGACGTCAGTATTTCGGGCAGTAAAAGTACGATCGGTTTTGGTACGCTGGATTCCAGGATCAACGACCGGAGTTTGAGCGACAGGCAATCTATAGACATGTCTGCCAATATGGAACTGGGCAAGTTTTTCCCGACAAAATCAGGGGTTAAAATTCCGGTTTATGTTAATTATTCCAATCAGGTTATCACCCCAAAATACGATCCGGCCTCACCCGATATAGAACTAAAACAAGAACTTGCCCAGGTTTCAAAAGCTAAAAAAGATTCTATTATCAATGTATCCGAAGATTATACCGTTAGAAAAAGCATCAACCTGACCAATATCCGCAAAGTAAAAACAGACCCGAAAGCAAAAAACCATCTCTGGGACGTAGAAAACTTAAGCGCAACGTATATTTATACGCAATATGAGCACCATGATTTTATTACCGAAAATGCTTTCCAAAAAAATTATGTGGTTGGTTTGAACTACATCTACAACAATCAGCCAAAATTTTACAGTCCTTTTCAAAAAGTGATCAAAAACAATATGCTGAAATTATTTCAGGATATAAACTTCAGTATTTTGCCTTCCCGGTTGAACTTCAGCATCAACCTGAACCGTTTTTATTCTGAAAATACTTTGCGGAACAACGACCCGGAAAATTTTATCGCGATACCTACTACTTTTAGTAAGAACTTTTTGATCACCCGTGTTTATGGCATCGGATGGAACCTGACGAAATCTTTGCAGATGGATTTTGATGCGACCAACCTGGGCATCATTGATGAACCAGCCGGACGGATCAACGGTTTGAAACAAGATACGCTGTGGAACAACCTGAAAAAGTTGGGCCGTACCGTCAATTATACGCACACTATCAACTTCAATTATACCACACCGATCAATAAAATCCCTGGTTTTGATTGGACGAACATGACCGTTCGTTACAGCACTCAGTTCAACTGGAACTCGCAAGCTTTGTTTTCTTTGGATAATCCTGCATTTAACGTGGGCAATACCATCCAGAATTCCCGTACCATACAGCTTAACCCAACACTGAATTTTGCAGGTTTATACAATAAATTCCCCATTTTACGTAAAGCAAATGAAGCCGAAAAAGGCGGATTTAGCAATTTGTTGCTGCATATTTTAACCAGTGTAAAAAACGTAAGCGGAACTTATACCCGCACGGAAGGTACATTTTTGCCGGGCTATTTGCCCAAAACCAAATTTTTTGGAGAAGACCTCAATTATAATGCGCCCGGCATTGGGTTTTTACTGGGCAGCCAGGCTGATATCCGCAGCAGGGCATTGGCAAATGGCTGGATCAGCACGGATACGCTGCAAAACCAGTTGTTTACTAAAACTTTGAATGAAGATATGCACCTGCGCGGCGTATTAGAGCCTTTTCCGGATCTGCGGATCGAACTAACTGCTTTCCGTACCCGAAACCTGAACTATCAAACCAACTTCAAATATTCGGCTTTGACCAATCAAATTGAAAACTTGAGCCCAATCACTTCCGGCGATTACAGCATTTCTTATTTTACGCTGCCAACTGCTTTTTCCAAATCTTCGGGTATCAACAATACTTCCTCCGTTTTTCAAAAATTTTTGGATAACAGGGCTATGGTTTCACAAAGATTAGGGGCAACAAATCCTAATTCAACCCATTCTATGGCCAATGGTTTTGTTGATGGGTACAGTGCCAGCGACCAGGAAGTGCTGGTGCCGGCATTTTTAGCAGCCTATTCCGGTAAGGGTGCAAGCAGCGTTGGTGTAGGCGGATTTCCAAAAATCCCGGTCCCAAATTGGGATATCCGGTATAATGGTTTAAGTAAGATACCTTTTTTAGCAGAGTATTTTGATTCTTTTGATTTAAGCCATGGTTACCGTTCTGCTTATAATGTAAACGGGTTCAATACGTTGCTGCGCTATTCGGAAGCAAACGGTGCGGCGAATGTACGCGATGCCAACAATGATTTCCTACCATTGTACCAATATGCGCAGATCACGATTTTTGAACAATTTGTGCCTCTGCTGGGATTGGATGCACGGTTCAAAAACAGCGTTACCACACATTTTGAATACCGCAAAAGCAGGGCACTAAGTTTAAGCTTATTGAACAGCCAGTTGACGCAGCAGAATGAGAGCAACATTGTATTCGGTTTTGGCTATCATACCACCAACTTTCGTTTTCCTTTCGGTTTGTTCAGTAATTTACAACTGAAGAATGATATGACTTTTAAGTTTGATTTTGCCCTGACCGATAACAAAACGGTTATCTACCGGCCGGATGTGCAGGAAGCTGATATTTCATCCGGTGCAAAAAACATCACTATTCGCCCTTCGATCAATTATGTGATCAACCAGCGGTTTAACATGCAGTTGTTTTACGATTCCAACATTACCAAACCTTATACTTCTCAGTCTTTCAATACAGCTTTTACTAATTTTGGTGTTAATTTAAAACTATTGTTCCAGTAAACATGCTTCTTTTAGCACTATAAAATTGGTGTGTACTATACAAGCTTAATGCTTTTAGGGTGATAAAAGAAGTATTAAAATGTATTGAATGCTTTAAAAGATTTTAATCGGTATAAGTAAAATTGCGTACTTTAAAATTACATTGTTGTTTTTTTACAAGTATAAAAAAAGCCTGTTCGTAAATTATTGCGAACAGGCTTTTTAAGGGCTGAATAAATTATTTTACATCCCTTATAACTTTAGCTGCTGTAGCTCTTCCAGGCAAATAAACCTGAAAACCAAAGTTTAAACTAACGTTGTTAGCATACGGGCTGCTACCAAAACCAACAATACCATTGTACTTAAGCAAAGTTTCCAAACCAATACTTGGCGTAATAAAATAAGCAAAACCAGGGCCAACGCCAAAACCTAAACCGTTGGTTGAACCACCTGTCGCTGAGTAATTTTGACCTTCAATACCGATATTTGCTTCACCAAAAAAGCGGCCATGCTTAACAATTTCTGTTCCGGCACCGCTGTAGATCCGTCCTAATGCACCAATTCCATAGGTAATGTTAGAACCATTTCCTTTCAGCGTTGCAATCCCAAAAGTTCCGTATGCACCCAAAGCAACGTTGTCCTGGATAAACCATGCTGCTTTTGGTGTAATAGTACCAGTAAAATTAGTTGGCTTGCTTAAGCCTAATTGCAGGTTTGCCAAATCGCTGCCGATTAAAACATTACCTTTTTGAATCTGTGCTTTTGCAGAAAAAACCAACCCAATCAGTGTTAATGCCGTTAATGTAATCCTTTTCATAGTAGTAGTTTTTATTATTAATACTGCATTAAATAACTGTTGTGAAATTTAAAAGTTTTAGTTTTTGTGTAATTGATGACATTGTACTGGCTTTTTTACAAACATGACTAAGCGTTTCAACAGGTTAAACCAAGTTAAAGACATGATTTTCATAAATTAAGGTCATGTTAGGCCGACACTGTTTTTATGGGCATAAAAACAGTGTCCATCATTTTTTCCAAAAATTATTTATTTTTAAAACTTTAACTGTTCGGTTTCTAAACGTGTTTTTAGCTATTTTTGAGGAAAAAATCAAGAACATGAATTTTCCTTCCGAGTTAAAATACACCAAAGATCATGAGTGGGTTAAGGTAGAGGGCGATACAGCTACCATCGGCATTACAGATTTTGCACAGCATGAATTGGGCGACATTGTTTATATCGACATCAATACTATAGGCGAGCGGGTGTCTAAAGAAGCCATATTTGGTACGGTAGAAGCAGTAAAAACAGTTTCTGACTTGTTCATGCCGGTTAGCGGAGAAGTTTTGGAAATGAACACCTTGCTGGATACCAAACCGGAACTGGTTAATTCTGATCCTTTTGGCGAAGGCTGGATGGTCAAAATTAACATTACAGATGCTAAAGAACTAGATGGGCTTTTATCTATGGAAGATTATAAAGCTTTGGTGGGGGCCTAATGCAAAAGCTATTAAAAAACCAAAGCTTAACCTTATTATGGGCTTTGTTTATTTTATTTATCTGCTCAGTTTCATTAGGTAAAGCAGGCGAATCGCCCATGTTTTTTAAGGGGTTTGATAAGCTTACCCATACAGGTTTGTTTTTTGTGCTGACTGTGCTTACTTTTTATGGGCTGATCCGTAAACAAGGACATATCAGGTTCACTGCTTCTATGTTGGTGATCATACTTGTAATCATGTTTTTGTTTGGGGGAGCAATAGAAATTTTACAATGGAAAGTATTTACTTACCGCAGTGCAGAATGGAATGACCTTTTTTGCGATGTTTTAGGTTCATCAATGGGTATATTCAGCGTTTTAGTTACTACACATGCCATACAATCTCAAAATAAATAACCGTTTTATGATAGCTGCTTTTGTAGCTTCGATCATGCTTTCCTCATGCGGCCTGTTCCAAAAAAAATGCAACTGCCCGCATTTCAGGTATAATTCTTATCAGCAGAAATAATTTCTAAGCAACTATTTTTATTCCTGGTCCTTATTTTATACCGGTAAAAGGAGCATGCTCCTTTTACCGGTATAAAATCATTAAATGTTATTTGGATTTAATTTAAATAAGGTTTAGCTTTACCGTATAATTTGTATTCATGAGGCTTTCACAACTGGAAATAGGCAAAAAAGGTATCATTAAAGAATTCACAGACCTTGAAATGTCTGTCAAGCTGATGGAAATGGGCTGTTTGCCGGGTGAGGAAATCAGCATTCAGCGCATTGCCCCGTTGGGAGACCCTATCGCCATTAACGTTTCCGGTTACCAGTTGAGTCTGCGCAAACGAGAAGCATTTACTATTATATTACAATAATTTGCGTTGAAGGCTGATTTAAAAGTTGCTTTAGTAGGAAATCCTAACACCGGTAAATCAACACTTTTTAATGTGCTGACCGGCATGAACCAAAAAGTCGGTAACTTTCCTGGTGTTACCGTTGATAAAAAAACCGGTGTTTGCAGTTTGAGTGATGGCCGCCGCGCCGAAATCATCGATCTTCCTGGCACGTATAGTCTATATCCAAAAAGCAAGGACGAGTCTATCGTTTTTTCTGTCCTGGCTGACCGTTCCAATATCCATCATCCCAATTTGGTTGTTGTGATCCTGGATGCTTCCAATTTAAAACGAAATTTACTGCTTTACACGCAGGTTGCCGATCTGAAAATTCCGGTTATCCTGGCTTTAAATATGATGGATCTGGCCAATAAATCAGGTTTGAACATCAACATTAATCTCCTTTCAAAAAAGTTAGGCGTTCCGGTTGTTCCTATTTCTGCACGAAAAGCCGAAGGAATTAGTGCTTTAAAAGAAGCAATCGGTTTTGCCAATGCTTTTGCTTTGCAGGAAGATACGATAGATGTAGCACAGCTTGCGCCGGGTTTGATCGGCAGTATCCGTGAGGAAATTCAGGTTGACAATAATTATTTTGCCTTGCAGTTGGCGCATCAGCACGAACACCTTCAGTTTCTATCACCAAAGCAAAGCGATAGGATTAAAACACTGGAGGAAGAACACGCTTTTCACTCACAAAAATCACAGGCTACAGAAACCATTGCCCGCTATAATTTTATCAATGATGTGCTGTTTGATGTTGTTGCCCGCAAAGATGATTTCGCACAGGAAGAAAGCTACAGCAACAAAATTGATAAAGTTCTCACGCATAAAATATTCGGTTTTGTTATCTTCTTCGCCATCCTAATGTTCATTTTCCAGGCTATATTTTCCTGGTCGGTTTACCCGATGCTGCTGATTGAAAGTTTGTTTACCTGGCTGACTTCATCACTCCACACTTTACTTCCCGCCGGGCCGCTCACCAGTTTGCTGCTTGACGGCGTAATTGCCGGGTTAAGCGGCGTACTGGTTTTTATCCCTCAAATTGCCATTCTGTTTGCTTTTATTTCGATTTTGGAAGATACCGGTTACATGTCGCGCGTAACGTTTATGATGGACCGAATCATGCGAAAAGTTGGTTTGAACGGAAAATCTGTTGTTCCGCTGATCGGTGGTTTTGCCTGCGCCGTTCCTTCCATCATGAGCACGCGCACCATCGAAAACTGGAAAGACCGCATGATCACCATTATGGTTACGCCGTTAATTACCTGTTCTGCACGTTTGCCGGTTTATACTTTACTTATTTCATTGGTTGTTCCTAACCGAAATATCTGGTGGTTGTTTAACCTGCAAGGTCTGGCCATGATGGCGATGTATTTGTTCAGCGTAGTTTCGGCCGTTGTGGTAGCGTTTGTTTTTAAGCTGATTTTGAAAAGCCGGGAACGTGGTTATTTTATCATGGAATTGCCCGTTTACCGGATGCCGCGCTGGAAAAACGTTGGGTTAACGATGTTTGAAAGATCAAAAACTTTTGTGGTCCAGGCCGGAAAAGTCATCATTGCTGTTTCCATTATTTTATGGGTGATGGCATCTTACGGACCTGGAAAACGGATGGAGCAGATTGATCAAAAGTATAGCAATGCTTCTTTTACGGCACAAAAATCAGCAGATGAATTGGCACGATTGAAAGCAACCGACAAACTCGAAAATTCTTACGCCGGTATTTTAGGATATGCCATCGAGCCGGCCATTCGCCCTTTGGGTTTCGATTGGAAGATCGGTATCGCTTTAATTACTTCTGTTGCTGCAAGGGAAGTTTTTGTTGGGACAATGGCTACGATGTACAGCGTTGATGGCAATACCGATAAACTGGATTCGGTAATGGACAAGATGAAACATGCCCGTAACCCGGAAACAGGTTTGCCTGTATTTACTTTTGCTGTTGCCATGTCGTTGATGATGTTTTATGCCTTTGCCATGCAATGCGCCAGTACGGTTGCCGTAGTTTATCGCGAAACCAAAGAATGGAAATGGCCTGTTATCCAGTTTGCTTACATGACGGTGCTGGCTTATGCGGCAAGTTTTATTACATTTCACCTATTAAAATAAGCGTTAAATTACGGCGTGGATAAAAAGGAAATTCTAAAGAATTACATGCCTGAAGCAGCCGCGCCGGTAATTGCCAAATGGATAGATTATTTTCAGTGTGAGTTTAAAGTTTCGCGCAACCGTGGAACTAAGTTTGGCGATTACCGCTCGCCTTTTGGCGGAAAAGGACATCGGATCTCTGTTAATTATGACCTGAATGCGTATGCTTTTTTAGTAACTACCGTACACGAGTTTGCTCATCTTTATACTTTTAACCAGCATCAGCATAAAGCAAAACCGCATGGTGTCGAGTGGAAAAGTAATTTTAAAAGGATGATGAAGCCGTTCTTCGAGCTAAATCTTTTTCCGCCCGATGTCAATCTCGCCATTCATAATTACCTGGATAACCCGGCAGCTTCCAGTTGTTCTGATCTAACTTTGTTTCGGGCACTCAAAAAATATGATGTAAAAGAAGCATCGGTGATTTCCGTGGAAAAAATTCCCGCAAATGGTTTGTTTAAGTGGAAAGACGGAAGGGTTTTCCGCAGGGAAGAACGTTTACGAAAACGTTACCGTTGTGTTGAAGTAAATACGAACCGTGTTTATTTGTTTAATCCGGTTGCGGAGGTGGAGATGCTTTGAATATTTTAAATCTTTTTTGCTGATAGTCCAGCCTTTTTTAAAAGTCATATTACTTCATAAGTGTCTAAAATTAAATCTTTTGCTCCCTGTTTTGATTCAGAAATAGGTTTAATACAAAATATATTTAAATAATTACGATATATTTTTATTGTTATTCAATAAATTATATATTTGTTTTTGTAATTTAATCTAATCATTATGACAAGTAACAGTATTAATTATTGGCTTAAAGCTGTAAAGGTAGTTTTGTGGATATCCTTAATTGGATTTGGCCTAACGCTTTTTAATACAACAGGTTTAGTTTTTACCTCAAATGACATGTTTGCCTCTGTTAAATTAAAAAAGGCAGAAACAATGACTCTTGGTAATGGTGAGCTGAAAACAAATAGCGGTGTATTTGCTTTCAAATCTAAAAATGTTGTTGATAAATTGATATTTAAACATGTTTATGGTTACCACGATTTTGTACAGTCTTTATTTACATTTATAACTTGCTTAATTGTTTTAATAACAATTAATGGAATCGATTCTGGTAACCCGTTTAATTTAATTATAGCAAAAAGGATGCTCCTAATTGGTGTATTATATATTCTATATGGTTTGATAAGTATAGGAGCTGGAATTTACACAACATATAGAGTTGAAGCTATAACTAATCGATTAACCGGTAATTACATAAGTTTTAGAGAAGACTTATCTAACATTAAGGTGGGCGTTTTTATATTGATTTTTTCGCTGATATATAGAATTGGTATTACTTTTCAGGAAGAAAACCGATTAACTGTTTAATAATGCCAATTGTAGTTAACTTAGATGTAATGATGGCAAAGCGTAAGCTATCACTTAATGAATTGCAACAAAAAGTAGGTATTACTTTAGCTAACTTATCTATCTTAAAAACCGGAAAAGCTAAAGCTATTCGTTTTGAAACTTTAGACGCTGTCTGTAAAGCCTTAAATTGTCAGCCCGGAGATCTTTTGGAGTATCGCGACAGCTATTAATTCTACATATCCAACAAACTTAAATCAAACCTTGGCGGAATGATGTAACACAACTGCACCAAACCGCTGGAATAGGATTGATGGTTGATCAGCATTAAATCAATTTTGTCTTTCATGTTTTGAAACAGCAACTTTCCTCCGCCAAGAATCAATGGATGGACAGAAATTAAAAACTCGTCCACCAAGTTTTCTGCCATAAAAGAAGCAAGCAAATCTGCACCTCCAAAAAACCAGATATTTTTGCCTTCCTGCTGCCGGAAACCCTGCACAAAATTTACAAAATCAGCTTTACGGATAATCCTGATGCCAAAATGTTCTTCCGGCAAAAGCGTGTCAGAAAAAACATACAGGCTTTTATCCTCAAAAAAACCTAAACCAACCTGGGCAATCAGTTCGTAACTTTTTCTGCCCATAAACAAAGTATCCGTATCTTCCGAAAACTCCGTTAAACCATAATCCTGATCGTTTAAACACCAGTCAATTTCGCCCTGCGGCCCTTCAATATAACCATCTAAGCTGGTGGCAATGTTCAGCGTAATTTTTCGCATTTAAGTTTCTGATTTTTTTTATGTTGATAGCTCATTGTTCATGGATCATAGCTATAAACAATGAGCTATCAACTATTCTACTCTTTATTTTTTTCCTGCCATTGCTGGCTGAAAGATTTCGGTGCTACTTCCGGCATCTCTCTAAAATGTCCCCAAGTGTTTTTAAAGAAAAATTTTAGGAAAGAACTCTTACTCTTTCCGCCAAAGTAATCGGTTAATCCCCTGCTCAAAATCCCTTTTTTCCACAAAGCCCAGCCCCAACGTTCTTTTACCGGATTTAGGTTTTGTTTAACTGAATCGCGCCGGTTCAGCAGTAATAATTTATGCAGTTCTATTTTCACCGGGCAAACTTCTGAGCATTTGCCGCACAAGCTCGAAGCATAACTTAAATGTTTAAAATCTTCCATACCTTGCATGTGCGGCGTGATGATGGAACCGATTGGGCCACTGTAAGTGGTTTCGTAAGTATGGCCGCCGATATTTTTATAAACCGGACAAGCATTTAAGCAAGCACCACAGCGGATGCAATATAAAGCTTGCCGCTGGTCTTTTTGTGCCAATAAATTGGTGCGGCCGTTGTCCAGCAAAATCACATACATTTCTTCCGGCCCGTCGGTTTCGTTTGTTTTCCGCGGGCCACTCAGTATCGAATTATAAACTGTCAGATTTTGTCCGGTTCCATGGGTAGAAAGCAAAGGCCAGAACAAATCAAGGTCAGCAATGGAAGGGATCATCTTTTCAATCCCAACAATGGCAATATGGATTTTTGGAAAAGTAGTGCATAACCGTGCATTGCCTTCATTTTCGGTAATGGCAATGCTGCCCGAATCCGCAATTAAAAAGTTGGCGCCCGTGATGCCAACATCAGCATGAACATATTTGGTACGAAGCAGTTCACGTGCCTTCATGGTCAACTGTTCCGGCGTAGCATCGATTGGCGTACCAAAGTGTTCGTTAAAAAGCCTGGCAATATCTTCTTTAGATAAATGCATGGCCGGCGTAACAATGTGATACGGTTTCTGGCCAAGCAATTGTACAATGTATTCACCCAAATCTGTTTCTAAACTTTCAACATGGTTTTGGGTGAGGAATTCATTTAAGTGAATTTCTTCCGTCACCATTGATTTGGATTTCACTACTGTTTTTGCACCTGCTTTTTGGATGATGTTCAGGATTTCTTTGTTCGCTTCTTCTGCATCATTTGCCCAAATTACTTTTCCGCCGCGGCGTTGAAAATTGGCTTCAAACTCAGGCAAAAGCTTGTCTAAGTTTTCCATCACTTTCCATTTGATCACGTGCGCTTTGCGTTTTGAATTTTCCAGGTTGGCCAAACGGGTAATTCCGCGGGCAACCGCAGCATCATATTTACCAATGTTATAGTTGATAATGCCGCGGTGTTTTAAATCAAAAGCTTTAACTTCAGCATTGGCAATAAAATCTTCGGCAGTTTTGGTCATACTGTAAAATTAAGGTTTTAGCTTTTAACGCCAGTTTTCCTGCTACGTTGTGTTTACTGATTTTTAGGTGATAAAAGAAGCATTGTTATAAAGTCTGAAAGGTCAAAAGCCGGAAAGTAAAACCGAACTTAAAACATGGATCCCAGCTTTCGGACTTAACCAACTTTCGGACTAAAATCCTACACTTATTTTTATATGATAAAAGAAGCATCCGCTATTTACTGGCTATCCGGCATATCACTTTTCACATCCACCAACGGGCGTTTATCACGGTTAGCCAGTTCCCAACCGGTATAAAAAACCAATTGCGCCCTTTTTGCCAATGCCGTAAAGTTGATTTTGCTGACTTCATCTCCCGGCTTGTGATAATCTTCGTGCACACCGTTAAAGTAAAAAATAATCGGAACGCCATATTTCGCAAAATTGTAATGATCGGAGCGATAGTAAAAGCGGTTCGGATCTTTCGGATCATCGTATTTATAATCCAAATCCAGCTTGCTATAAGTTTGATTGGCTTTTTCGCTGATGTTGTGCAGCGTAGTGCTTAACTTGCTGGAACCGACCACATAAATATAATTAGCCGAATCCGCTTTGTTCTTGTATTCTTCCCCCACACGGCCGATCATGTCAATATTTAAATCCGTAATCGTTTTTTCCAGCGGGAAAACCGGATGATCGGTATAATATTCTGATCCAAGCAAACCTTTTTCTTCACCTACATTTCCCAAAAATAAAATACTTCTGCGCGGGCCGTGGCCGGCTTTTTTGGCTTCAGTAAAAGCACGTGCAATTTCAAGGATTCCGGTTGTGCCCGAACCGTCATCGTCTGCACCATTGTTTACTTTATCTGTTCCGCTGGTGGTTAATCCGATATGGTCGTAATGTGCAGAAAAAACCAGCACTTCATCTTTTAAGTCCGTTCCCGGCAGATAACCTAAAACATCTACTGCTTTTACATCTTTATTTTGTTGATTAATGATTACCGAAAGATCAGTTTTCAAGGTTTGTGATTGTGGTTTTCCGCTTTGATCAATAGCTGTTTTTAATACATCTAATGTTTTGCCACTGCTTTTTAATAGCGCATCGGCAACGGCAGTTGTAATGCTGATGACAGGTGCTTTAGTTTCTACTTCAGATTCTGGATTTTTTTTAATACCAATCCTACCTGCATTTAAATTGAAACCCATTTTTGCCATACGTTGCAATGATGCTTCTAAATCTGGATCTACAGATAGGATTAACGTTGGATTTTTGCTAATGATATATTGCAAACGTTTGTTTCTGTTAGTGCTCCAATCAGAAGCTGTACTGTTTTGTGTAACAGCCGAAACCCCGTTTTTCATTGGCTCACCTTTGTTGATCAACAAAACTATTTTACCTGTAAGATCAAAGTTTTCCAGGTCATCGTAGTGCTCGCTGCTGATGCCATATCCGATAAAAATAATGTTTTTGCTAACAATGGCCATGTTAGACGAAATTTGGCCGGTGATATAAAGATCTTTTCCGTAATTAAAATTGGATCCATTAACTTTAAACTGATCTACCTTTACAGTTTTTTCTTCCAAAGGAATATCCAAAAAATAAGAACCGCTTACAGGAGCTTGCAACCCCAACTTTTTAAATTCGCCTGCAATATAATTGGCTGCTTTTTCTGCGCCTGGTTTGCCTGTTTCGCGTCCTTCAAAAGCATCGGAGGCCAGAATGCTTAAATGCTTTTTAGCATCGGCAGCAGTAATATAAGCTGCATATTTTTGTTGGACCGGGTCTGGTTTTTGTGCTTCTGCACAGGTAATCAACGCAGCAGAAAATAAGCGCAATATTGATTTTTTCATCGTCAGGTTCTTAGTAAAGTATTTGGCATTTAAAAACTTAGCTATAGTTTCTATACTTCTTTTATCGATATAAAATTGATATACAGCAAACAGCTATTTTCAACAGCATCAATCTAAATATCAGGAAGCCATCAAATCATCGTGCTTTTTGTTCCGGCGGCGTTCTACCACTCCGGCTACCACAATACTTACTTCGTACAATAAAAACAATGGAATACTCACGACCGTCATGGTCAGCATATCTGGAGTTGGCGTTACGATAGCTGCTATGATCAGGATGATGATAATGGCGTAACGACGAGTTTCTTTCATAAATTTCGCCGTCAAAATACCCAGATTAGCCAGGATATAAATCAGTATCGGCAGTTCAAATACGATCCCTGTTGCCAAAGTTAAAGTGGCTACCGATGAAATATACGAATCAATAGTAAACAAATTATGGATGAGCGAACTCACGTTGTAGCTGGATAAGAAGCTGATCGACTCGGGGGTGATGACATAATAACCAAATAAAACACCCAGTAAAAACAGCATCGAAGCGTAAAATACAAATCCGCTGGCCGATTTCCGTTCTTTGTCATGCAAGGCTGGCTTTATAAAAAGCCAAACTTCATACAGCATGTAGGGAAAGCCTAAAGTAATACCGATCAGGAAAGACGAGTTGATCTGCAGCGTAAACTGACCGGCCATTTCGGTATTGATCAGTTGGATGTTTATTTTATCAACACAAAATCCGGGTCGATGCAATAAATCGCCAATATGGCAAAGCATTCTGTACGTCCAGAAAGTGGGCTTGCTGGGGCCCATAATGATGGTGTCAAAAATAAAATCGTAGTAATAAAAGGCTAAGCCGGTAAAAAATATGATGGCAATAGCCGAGCGGATCAAATGTTTGCGGAGTATATCCAAATGATCGAAGAAAGACATTTCGGCTTCCAGGTTGGTGCCTTTCTCTTTTAGTGCTTTAAACAGTTTATTATCTTTAAGATCGCTCATAATTCAGTAGAAACAAAAATACCATTCCGGTGAGATTGTAGAATGGTATTTACGTTTAAATTTATAATCAGTTTTTAGTCTTCGGTATATTCAAAAGTTTCCATAAACTTAGTGGTAAAGTTACCAGCCCTAAAGTTTGGATCTTGTAACAACTTCATGTGGAAAGGGATAGTGGTTTTTACACCTTCGATCACAAATTCACTCAAGGCACGCTGCATTGTATTTAATGCTTCTTCGCGGGTTTGTGCCACACAAATTAGTTTTGCAATCATAGAATCATAGTTTGGCGGAATGACGTAACCGGAATAAACATGCGTATCCACCCGAACACCGTGGCCGCCCGGCGAATGGAAATTGGTGATTTTTCCGGGTGAGGGACGAAAATTGTTCAGCGGATCTTCTGCGTTGATGCGGCATTCGATCGCGTGCATCGTTGGTTCGTAGTTTTTTCCGGAGATCGGAATGCCTACTGCTACTTTTATTTGTTCTTTTATTAAGTCAAAGTTGATCACTTCTTCTGTAACAGGATGCTCAACCTGGATCCGGGTGTTCATCTCCATAAAGTAGAAATCATGGTTTTTATCCACCAAAAATTCTACCGTTCCTGCACCTTCATATCGTACTGCTTTTGCACCTTTTATAGCGGCTTCGCCCATTTTACGGCGCAGTTTTTCAGTCATAAACGGGGAAGGGGACTCTTCCACCAACTTTTGATGGCGGCGCTGGATCGAGCAATCGCGTTCAGACAGATGACAAACTTTGCCAAATTGGTCTCCGATGACCTGGATCTCAATATGGCGCGGGTCTTCTACATATTTTTCGAGGTAAATACCGTCGTTTCCAAAAGCTGCCCCGGCTTCTGCCCGGGCCGAATCCCAGGCGGCTTCAAATGCGGCATCTTTCCAAACGATACGCATCCCACGGCCGCCGCCACCGGCAGTTGCTTTCAATATGATCGGATAACCAATTTTGTTGGCTACCTGAATGCCTTGTTTTACATCGGTCAACAAACCTTCGGAACCCGGAATTGTAGGTACGCCAGCTTTTTTCATGGTGTCTTTTGCCGATGCTTTATCGCCCATGGCATCAATCTGGTCTGCCGTTGCACCGATAAATTTAATGCTGTATTCTGCACAGATAGCAGAAAACCTGGCATTTTCAGACAGAAAACCGTAACCCGGATGGATGGCATCCGCATTAGTCAGTTCTGCTGCAGAAATGATATTCGGAATATTAAGGTAAGAATCTTTGCTGGCAGGAGGGCCGATGCAAACTGCTTCATCCGCAAAACGTACGTGCAGGCTATCGCGGTCCGCAGTTGAATAAACCGCTACTGTTTTTATCCCCATTTCTTTGCAGGTCCGGATAATGCGCAGTGCAATTTCGCCGCGGTTGGCAATCAATATCTTTTTGAACATTGTTAAATTTAATTTGAAATAAACGGCCGGGGTAAACAAAATTTTATACCGATAAAAACAGTATACAATGTTTAAGCCGGATCTACTAAAAACAAAGGCTGGTCGTACTCAACCGGTGAAGCATTATCTGTCAAAACTTTAACAACGCGCCCCGATACTTCTGATTCTATTTCATTAAACAATTTCATAGCTTCAATAATGCAAAGCACATCGCCCGTTTTGATCTCGTCGCCAACATTTACAAAAAGTGGTTTCTCCGGAGAGGCGGAACGGTAAAAAGTGCCAATCATCGGCGATTTTACGGTGATGTATTTGGAAGTATCTTCCACTGGTACCGCCGTAATCACCGGAGTGGTAACTGTAATGGATGGGACTACTGTAGTTTCTGCCGTTGCAGCAGGCACTGTGGTAGTAACAACAGCAGTTTGCGGCTGATTGGTTTTGATGGTGATTTTGAAGTCCTGCTGTTCAATAGAAACCTCATTAACCCCTGATTTAGAGACGAATCGGATTAAATCCTGAATTTGTTTAATATCCATGTCCATGCTGGTTGTTTCGTTTAATTTATTTGGGTGATTTGTAATTGGCAGGCTAATTTATCATTTAATAACAAAAAACAGGGATAAAATCAGTATGCCCATTTGAGATAAGCGGAACCCCATGTAAAGCCTCCGCCAAAAGCAGCCAAAACTAAGTTATCACCTTTTTTGAGTTTGCTTTCCCATTCCCATAAACACAAAGGAATGGTGCCATTGGTGGTATTGCCGTACCGTTCGATATTTACCATTACTTTTTCTGCTCTAACGCCCATGCGCTGGGCTGTGGCATCAATTATTCGTTTGTTGGCCTGGTGCGGAACCAGCCAATCTACCGTTTCTGCGGTTAGGTTGTTGCGTTCCATAATTTCGGCAGCAGCTTCGGCCATGTTGGTTACCGCAAATTTAAACACAGCTTTTCCTTCCTGATAAACATAATGTTCCCTGGCATCAATTGTTTCATAGCTGGTAGGCTTTACAGAACCGCCCGCTTTTTGGTGGAGATGAACAATCCCGTTGCCATCGCTGTGCAGATTGGCATCGATCAAGCCATATCCTTCCAGGTTTGGTTCCAGCAATACCGCGCCGCAGCCATCACCAAAAATGATGCAGGTTGCACGGTCCTGATAATCTATAATAGACGACATTTTATCACCGGCCACTACCAGCACTTTTTGGTGCATCCCGCTTTCTATAAACTGTGCACCAACTGTTAAGCCATATAAAAAACCCGAACAAGCAGCTTGCAAATCAAACCCCCAGGCTTTTGCGGCACCAACTTTTGCAGTGATAATATTGGCTGTTGCCGGAAAAGGCATATCAGGTGTAGTTGTACAAAGGATAAGCAAATCAATTTCTTCTGCACCGATGCCGCGTTTTTCGAGCAAACCCTTAATTGCAGGAACCGCGAGATCAGAAACACCCAAACCTTCGCCTTTTAAAATCCGACGTTCGCTGATGCCTGTCCTGCTGAGGATCCATTCGTTATTGGTGTCCACCATCTTCTCCAGTTCATGGTTCGTCAGCACATAGTCAGGCACATAACCATTTACAGCAGTGATTGCGGCGTAAATTTTATCCATATATAGTTTTAAAGGAAAGCTTGTTTGATCTTATCAATCAGACCGGATTGAACTGTGTTTCTGGAAAGCATGACCATGCTTTTGATAGCCTCCGGGTTAGAGATCCCGTGGCCAATGATTACTGGGGCATTAACACCTAAAATTGGGCTTCCACCGTATTGTTCATAATTAAAACGGTCGAAAAATTCATCACGCATTCCTTTTTTAATGGTTACGTCATAAAAATTTTCGGCTAATTTCAATATAACGTTTCCGGTGAAACCATCACATACAAAAACATCGGCTTGGTCTGTAAAAAGATCGCGGCCTTCCACATTACCTACAAAGTTAAACTGTTTATTTTCCTGCATTAGCGGATAAGTTGCCTGGCTAAGGAGGTTGCCTTTTTCTTTTTCTTCACCAATATTGATCAGGCCAACTTTAGGGTTTTCAATATGATATAACGCTTCGGCCATCAGGCTTCCCAAAATACCAAATTGCGCCAACATATCCGGCTTGCAATCAGCATTAGCGCCTACATCAAGTATAATGCCGAAGCCACCTTTTAATTTAGGCACTATACCTGCGATAGCAGGGCGGATAACACCGGAAATAGCTTTAACACTGAACAGGGCACCTACCAGCATTGCACCAGTGTTTCCGGCAGAAGCAAAGGAATCCAAATGGCCTTCTTTAAGTAGCTGAAACCCAATGTTGATACTAGAATTAGGTTTCTGCGCGATTGCTTTGGTAGGATGTTCGGCCATACCGATTGTTTCCGAAGTATGAATGTAGTCAAAACAATTTTCGTCGAATTCATTGTCCCGAATAATTTTCAGGGCAATATTCTGATCCCCGATTAAAACCAGTTTTTGATCAAGCGATAAAAATTGATAGCTAACCATTGCCCCTAAAACGGTTGCTTCAGGAGCGAAATCGCCGCCCATAATATCTAAGCCAATTTTCATTTCAGAAAATCAACTAAACTACAGCTGCGCGTTCGATCAATAATTTGCCGTTGAAGTAAACGTTGCCGTCAACGGTATAAGCCCTGTGTGGCAAATGTACGGCACCAGTGATTTTGCAGGTAGTTAAAGTTGGTGCTTCCGCTTTGTAATGAGTACGGCGTTTATCTCTTCTAGATTTGGATATTTTTCTTTTTGGATGTGGCATGACTTATTTTATATTAAAATTATTTAATGTTTTTTAACACGTTCCAACGCGGGTCCGGGTCAATATCTTCTTCGTCCTCTTCGTTTCCGGCAAGTTTTTTCAACTTTTCCAGCATTTCCTGGTCACAAGAAGGGGTATTGCCCACATCTTTGCAAATACTGGTCAATGGCATTGCCAGGTTGATGTATTCATAAATTAAGCCAGACAGGTCAAGCTCAAAATCGTTCCGTGTCAGAAACAGGATTTCGTCATCTGTTTCTTCCGGTCCTGCTTCGCCAAATTTTACAATTTGTCTTTCGTCGATATGAACAGGTTCCGGAAACTCAGATAAGCAATGATCGCAGGAACGATCTGCTATTCCGTTGATCTCAAAACTCAGCAGCATCATCGTTTCCTGTTTTTCCAGATCCACTTTGCAGTTCAACTTTCCCTTTTTAACCAGTGAATATTCAAACGCATCAAAAAATAAATCTGTTATTTCAAACTCAAACTGGTGCTTTCCAAGTTTCAGCCCCTTAAAAGGAATCGAATATGATTTCAACGTTTTCAACGAGCTATAATTAGCCCGCAAATTTAGGAAAAATTACACAATCAGAAATAGTTTTTTTAAATGAGAAATGCAGGGTAAAAGAAGCATCACGGCTATTGGTTTTGTTTTAAACCAAATCTGTTTCAACAGCCGATACTTCTTTTATGCCGATAAAAACAGTATGGTAAAAAGGGTGCCACAAATAATTTCGTCAATCCCGATCGCGGCTAAACTTGCTGAATTTAAGCGGGTTTGCTAACAGTTCTGCGGATTCTGCCCGGTTTTTGACCACATGGATTGCTGTAAACATGGCTTCCCGGAAGGAAGTTGCCGAAGCCATGTTTTTTCCGGCAATGCCATAGCCAGTCCCATGATCCGGGGAAGTACGAACTTTATTTAAACCGGCCGTAAAATTCACACCCAGATCAAAAACCGTATTTTTAAAAGGGACCAAACCCTGGTCGTGGTACATGGCCAGCACGGCATCAAAGTTTTTGTACGTACCGTTTCCAAAAAAACCATCGGCAGGAAACGGGCCGGCAGCCAAGATTCCTGCTGCATTGGCGTGCTCAATGGCCGGAATAATCGTGAGCTGTTCTTCAATTCCAATCAAACCATTGTCGCCAGCGTGCGGGTTCAATCCTAAAACAGCAATTCGAGGTTTTCGGATCCAGAAATCCTGCTTCAAACTTTGGTTCATCAAATTCAGCTTAGATAAAATGCTTGCCACCGTAATTTTCTCACTGATTTGCGAGACCGGAATATGGCCGGTAACCACACCAACGCGCATTTCATCACTCACTAAAAACATTAATGAATCTGCAGCACCGCAGCGTTCCTGCAAATATTCGGTGTGGCCGGGGAAGTTGAATTGCTCACTTTGGATGTTGTGTTTGTTGATGGGTGCCGTAACCAAAGCATCAGTTTTTCCTTCAATCAAATCATTGGTGGCTCTTTCCAGCGAGATAAAAGCATATTTTCCGCCGGTTTCATTAGCTTCACCAAAATTGATTTTTACATCTTCTTCCCAGCAATTGATCAGGTTTGGTTTTTTAGGATTTGCCTGATCGGGTTCTGCAATCACATTAAAACTAAAATCGTTCAAACCGAGGTTTTTACGGTTATAAGAAGCAACTTTGGTGTTGCCGTAAACAATTGGCGTGCAATAATTGATCATCAGCGGATCGGCCAATGTTTTGATGATCACTTCCATACCAATGCCGTTCACATCGCCAATGCTGATCCCAACTTTTATTTTTTCACTCATTTGAGTTCGATTAATCAATACAAATAAAACATATCCGCTTAAAAACCGGACAAAGCACAAATATGACGTATTTTGTAGCAATTTAAGGAGCAAATGCAATTAGTAAAAGCCAAAAAACATTTAGGGCAACATTTTTTGACCGATAAAAACATTGCCGCCAAAATAGTGAACAGTTTAAAATCCGAAGGAAAAGTGTTGGAAGTTGGGCCGGGAATGGGAATTTTATCCGATTTTTTATTGCAGAAACCCGAACTGGAAGTTTTTATGGTTGATATTGATGAAGAATCTTACCAATTTTTGCAAAAAAAATATCCGCAATTAGGTCAGAAATTATTGAACGCAGATTTTTTGGAGATGGATTTTGATACTGTTTTTACCGGTGTTTTTTCCATCATCGGTAATTTCCCTTACAATATTTCTTCGCAGATTTTATTTAAAGTGCTGGATAACAGACATAAAATCCCGGAAGTAGTTGGCATGTTCCAGAAAGAAGTTGCCGAACGCTGCGCCGCCAAACCCGGAAGTAAAGAATATGGAATCTTGAGCATTTTTTTGCAGGCATATTACACAGTAGAATATTTATTTACGGTGAAAGCAGGCGTTTTTAATCCGCCGCCAAAGGTGCTTTCGGCCGTAATTCGTCTCAGCAGAAATGAAATTAAGGAGCTGGATTGTGATGAAAAACTGTTCTGGCAAGTTGTAAAAGCAGGATTTAATCAGCGAAGGAAAACTTTGCGGAATGCGCTTTCTTCACTCATCAACAAAGAAAAAATGACGGAAGAACCGATGCTGGATTTACGTGCGGAAAGATTGAGTGTTGGAGATTTTGTTAGGTTGACGAATTTGATTGAGAAGAACCGGTAAATTTTGTATTTTTGATTAAACGATTGAAGATGAACATCGAAGCCGAAAAAATCGAATTGCTCAAATTAATTCTGGAAACTGAAGATGAAGCAATTATTCAGGAACTAAAAGTCATTTTTAAAAAACAAGAACCTGATTTTTGGGATGAACTGCCTGATCAGGTGAAAAAGCGTATAAATCTTGGTTTGGAAGATGTTGCAGCAGGTCGTGTTCGCAGCCACGAAGATGTAATGCAGGAAATAAAAATGCAGTATGGCATTAACCATTAATTGGTCTGACGGTGCAATTGCTGATTTTAAGCAAATAACTCAATTTATAAATAAACGCTGGTCAGAAAAGGAAGCAATAGATTTTGTTTTAAAAGCTGAATCGGTAATTAAAGTAAATTCAATCCAACCTTATCTTTACCCTGTATCCGGCTTTAACCAGATTCGTAAAGCTATTATTACAAAGCAAACTTCTGTTTACTATTTGATTCAGGAACAAGAAATACACTTAATCACATTCTGGGATAATCGGCAAAATCCGGTTTCAAATCCATTCTAAATTATCCAGTATCTTTGTTTCGAAATAAAATACGGTGTCCAATCTCAACCCAAATAAAAAAATATTAATTGTTGATGATCTGCATCCAGCCTTTGCTCAGGCTGCCGAAAAATTAGGTTATACCTGCACCATCGATGCTTCTTTTACCAGGGAAAAAACATTAAACGTCATTGCGGATTACGAAGGTTTGGCCATCCGCACCAAATTTCAGGTAGATCGGGAAATTATCGATGCCGCACCAAAATTGCGGTTTATTGCGCGTGCTGGTGCCGGAATGGATAACATTGATGAAGAATATGCCGATAAAAGAAGCATCGCCTGCATTAATGCGCCCGAAGGAAACAGCGATGCCGTGGGCGAACATGCCGTTGGTTTGCTGCTTTCGCTGATGAACAATTTCAGGAAAGCGGATATCGAAATCAGAAATGGCATTTGGGACCGTGAAGGCAACCGCGGCTACGAGTTAAAAGGTAAAACAGTTGGCATTATTGGTTACGGCCACATGGGCACAAGTTTCGCCCAAAAATTATCAGGTTTTGGTGTGGAAGTGATTGCTTATGATAAATACAAAACCGGTTTTTCCGACAAGTTTGCGAGAGAAGTAAGCATGGAAGAAATTGTAAGGTTAAGCAATGTGTTGAGTTTTCATGTTCCGCTAACTTCAGAAACGAAAGGAATGGTGGACGATGAATACCTGTTCCATTTCCGTAAACCTATATTTTTGCTAAACACTTCCCGCGGAGAAATTGCCAAAGTGCAAGCTATTTTAAACGGGATAAAAAGCGGAAAAATTCTGGGCGCAGGATTGGATGTTTTGGAAACAGAAAAATTTCCATCCTTAGCAGAACAAACCTGGTTTGAGGAACTGAAAAATAACGGACGCGTTGTGTTAACGCCGCACATTGCCGGCTGGACGTTTGATTCGTACCGGAAAATAAGCGAAGTATTGGCCGAAAAACTGAAAAATTTGGAGTTTAAGGTTTAAAATATTTATCTTCGTTTTAACAAAAACAAGACTATGCAGGCCCGGCCAGTGTAGTCTTGTTTGTTTTTTTACAAATGTGCATCCTTCTTTGCGGAGAGGGATGTTTTAGTTTAAAATAACCAGAACTTAAAGATATTTGATCATGGCAGAAGTTGCTTATTATACAAAAGAAGGATTAGAGAAATTAAAGGAAGAACTGCAATTTTTAAAAACGGAAGGCCGCGCATCCATTGCCAAAGCAATTGCCGAAGCGCGGGACAAAGGTGATTTATCGGAGAATGCAGAATATGATGCGGCAAAAGAAGCACAAGGTTTGCATGAAGCTAAAATTGCCAAGCTGGGCGAGGTTTTAGCAAGCGCACGTTTGCTTGACGAATCTAAAATGGATGTTTCTAAAGTTTTAGCTTTATCCATCGTGAAAATAAAAAACCTGAAAAACGGCGCGGTGATGCAATATCAATTGGTATCCGAAACGGAAGCTGATTTTAAGGCCGGAAAAATCTCGGTCGCCTCGCCGATTGCAAAAGGTTTGTTGGGCAAAAAAGTTGGCGATAAAACAGAAATCACGGTTCCTGCCGGAAAGATTGAATTTGAAATTATGGAGATCAGCAGGTAATTGAGCGAGGAGCGATGCGGTGATTTAGTGATGGAACGATCAGACGCCGCATTACAATTTCGCCCAAGCACTAAATCATTAAATCACAACATCATCAAACTACCAAACCATGTCAACCATATTTTCAAAAATTATCTCCGGCGAAATTGAAGCACACAAAGTTGCAGAAAGCATCGATTTTCTGGCTTTTCTGGATGTAAGTCCGCTGACTGTTGGCCATACGCTCGTCATCCCCAAAAAAGAAGTGGATTATATTTTTGACCTGGATGACGAAAGATATAACGGCCTGATGATCTTTACCAAAATTGTAGCAGAAGGCATTAAAAAAGTTATTCCATGTAAAAAGGTTGGCGTTGCGGTAATCGGGTTGGAAGTTCCGCACGCGCACATTCATTTAATCCCAATGAACGAAGTGAACGATATGAATTTTTCACGTCCAAAACTCAGTTTCAGCAAAGAAGAAATGGAAGTCACTGCGGAGAAAATTAAGGAGGCTTTGCGGGAAGACTGATTTTATAGGTGTAAAAAAAGCATGCTTCTTTTACACTATTTTTTTATGGTTGCAGGTGAAGCTACCCGTTTCACATTATCTTTCACAAAAGATTCCCAGCCACTATAACTCTTGTTATCGCCGTTTTTTGTCTCGATCTTTTGAAAAGAATGGCAAACCGCAACGGCCAACCCATCTGTAGCATCCAAAAAATCAGGTGTTTCTTTAAATTTTAACAGGTTTTGCAGCATGGCAGCAACCTGCTCTTTGCTGGCGTTTCCGTTACCGGTAATGGATTGCTTGATTTTCCGCGGGGAATATTCTGTGATGTCCACATTTTTAGAAAGGGCCGCCGCCATCGCAACGCCTTGTGCGCGGCCCAATTTCAGCATTACCTGGATATTTTTACCATAAAAAGGAGCTTCAATGGCTAAACAATCCGGCTGATAATTCTCAATCAGGTTCACGGTTTTTTCAAAAATGCGCTGGAGTTTCAGCATGTGGTCATTCAAATGGTCCATTTTCACCACGCCCAAACTCAACAGTTCTAATTTTTGCCCCGTCTCTTTTACCAAACCGTAACCCATCACTTTCGTTCCGGGGTCGATCCCTAAAATAATCCGCTCCTTCGATTTTTCCACCTGCATAAAACAAGTATAGCTCAAATCCGTAACATTGCAAAAAATATCAAATTGGCTCGCATTGCCCGTAAAACTTTAAATTATCTGCTCAAACTGGGTATCGTATCGCTCACTATTTGGTTTGTTTACCGGCATCTCAACCATAATAAAAACCTGGAGCAATTTGTAAACCGTATCCATAAAATCGGCAAAACAGAGGTTTATACAGCCATTGCCCTGGTCACAATTTTAATGCTGGTCAACTGGGTTTTGGAAGCCGTGAAGTGGCAATATTTGACCCGGCTGCTCGAAAAAATGAGTTTGTGGAAAGCGATAGAGGCAGTATTTTGCGGATTGACGATGGCGATCATCACCCCAAACCGGATCGGCGAATATGGCGGCCGCATTTTGTATCTTCCGGTTCGCAAACGTGTGCACGGTATTTTTGCTATGGCGGTTGGTGCTTTCGGCCAAAATACGGTAACCAATGTGGTTGGCTCGCTTTCGCTTCTTTATTTTATCCATACCTATCTTCCTTTAAACCCCTGGTTTTCATTGGGTATAACTTTGCTGGCCGGAGTTTTTATATTCCTGATCCTGTTGTTTTATTTCCGCATCCGCTGGCTGGTTTTTTTGCTGGATAAAATCAGATTTCTCAAGAAATATCATCGTTTTTTCAGCATCATGGCGAAGTACAGCTTCCAGCAATTAGTTTCAATCATGTTATTGAGTTTGGCCCGGTTTGTGGTTTTTTCTTCTCAATACTATATCCTGATCCATATTTTATTGCCCGATCTGCATTTAATTCCGGTTATGCTAATGGTTTTTAACCTGTTCTTTATCCAATCGGCTATTCCGTCGCTGGATTTGCTGGATATTGGCGTGCGTAATTTCATCGCCAATTATTTGTTTGGTTTTATCACTGCTCAATCGGTTGCTATTATGGCTTGTGTTTCGTGCATCTGGCTCATCAATCTGATTATTCCGGCTATATTAGGCTCCGTTTTCGTACTCAAACTCAACTTCTTTGGCAACAATACTTAGTGCAGCGGCAATTTTGTTCACCTCTTTATATGTTATCTTATTTATTTTCTTGATTAAAGGATGGCTGCGCATAAAACAAAGTTTTTATGTGGTAAAAACAGTATATCAAACCAAAGTAACCGTGCTGATTGCTGCGCGGAACGAAGAAGCCGGCATCCACAAAACGATTGAAGATATTTTGGCGCAGCAATACCCGAAAGAATTGATGGAAGTGATTATTGCAGATGACCATTCGACAGACCGCACTGCCGAAATTATTTTGAGTTATGCTGATAGAGGAATAAAGCTCCTTCAATTAAAAGAAGACAAAGCTTTAAATTCGTATAAAAAGAAAGCCATCAGTGAAGCCATCCGGTCATCCACTGGTGATTTAATGGTGGCTACCGATGCAGATTGCCGCATGGCGCCGCATTGGCTGCAATCCATTGTTAGTCGTTTTGAAGAAAGCGATGTGCTGATGCTTTCCTCGCCGGTTGCTTTTTTTGAAGATAAAAACTTGTTTGAACGTTTGCAAACGCTGGAGTTTTCGGCGTTCATCGGTTTGGGTGCGGCAACTATCGGCAACAAAAAAGCGTCAACTTGCAACGGTGCAAATTTGGCCTATAAAAAGAGTGTTTTTAATGAAGTTGGTGGTTTTAAAGGGATTGATGACCTGGCTTCCGGCGATGATGAACTGCTGCTGCAAAAAGTTGCGGCCACCTATCCCGGCAGGATCGGTTTTTTGAAACAACGCGAAGCCATTGTTTATACCTACGCCAAGCCCACCTGGGAAGAATTTAAGCAGCAGCGCCGCCGCTGGGCATCCAAATCGGTAAAGTACAAAGACAAATCTATTGTGGCATTGGCCGTCGGTTTCTGGTTTTTTAATGTCGTTATTTTGGTTAATCTTGTAGCCGGGATTTTTGATCTATATTATTTAAAAATTGCAGTTGTCCAGTTGCTGCTGAAAATACTGGTTGAAGGAATATTCTTGTTACTTATCGCTTCTTTTTTTAAAAGAAAAAAATTGTTGTTACTTTTACCTTTGGGTTCCCTGCTGCATGTTTTTTATGTGGTTTATATCGGTATCATCGGAAATAAAAGCACGTATGAGTGGAAAGGCAGAAAAGTGCATTGATTGTTTTTTCAAAATAAATACCGTTAGTTTGAAACCGGACGCTCTATATTTAATCCATAAATTTCCCACTATTTGATTAAACATTGACAAACGCTGATTTACCTGCTTCCAACCGAAAAATTTTCCTGCAAAACAGGCTTGCTGCGGCAGGCTTGCTACTGATTGTGCTGACTTCGCTTGTTGCCGTTTTGGGCTATTTAATCACCCCCGACGATACGCCGCAAGCTAACGGAATGCTGGTGCAGTTGAGCCTGAAAAAGCCAGGTGCTGCTTTCACCCTGCTTCGTATTGAAAAAGAGGGGCATATTCCTACAGTAAATTTTTTGCAGAAAATGCTTTTTGGGCAGCCCTCGCCCTGGCGTAACATTCCGATTACCTCCTTTCGTTTCAGCGCAGATTCTATTTATGTTCGTGAATATATTGGTGAAGAAGAAGTATCCGCAGAAACGGCATACAACATTTATAAAATTGGGGGTAAAAGAAGCATGACGTCAGGCCCATTAATATCAAACCCCAAAAAAGAGGTGCTAAAAGAAGCATCCGTTTTGGCTGCCAGAAAAGAAATCACCGATCATCAAATCCTGAAAAAAACTTATTGGCTTGGCACAGATATTTATGGCCGGGACATGCTGAGCCGGTTGATTATCGGTGCGCGGATTTCGCTGGCCGTTGGTTTTGTTTCGGTGATCATCAGCCTGGTTGTTGGCGTTTCCATCGGTTCTGCCGCAGGTTATTTTGGTGGAAAAACAGATGCTTTTTTAAGCTGGTTGATGAATGTATTATGGGCTTTGCCGGCCTTGCTGCTGGTGATCGCTATTTCTTTTGCTTTAGGAAAAGGTTTATGGCAGATATTTGTGGCCGTCGGGCTTTCTATGTGGGTAGAAGTTGGCCGTTTGGTGCGCGGACAGGTAATTGCCTTAAAACAAGTAGAATTTATAGAAGCGGCACGTGCCTTGGGTTTTGGTAATTACCGCATTATCCGGAACCATATTTTGCCTAATATTACCGGCCCGGTTTTGGTGCTGGCGGCTTCCAACTTTGCCTCGGCCATTTTATTGGAAGCCGGATTGAGTTTTTTGGGGTACGGCGCGCAGCCGCCTACGCCAACCTGGGGGGCAATGATTAAAGAACATTATGGCTACATTGTTATGGATTCGGCTTACCTGGCCATCTTGCCCGGGCTGGCCATTATGCTGATGGTTTATGCTTTTAATGTAGTAACTATTGGGTTAAGGGATGCGTTTGATATAAACCCGCAAACTGTACGTATTTGACCGTGAAATGATAGCAGAAGAAGTATAATACATGCAGGACTATAACCATTCCGACGAAGATGAGCTGATCCGCCTGCTGCTGAAAAGGCAGGCAGAATTAAATTCCCTGCTTGAAATAACGCAGGCAATCAACAAGAATGCATCTACAATAGTTTTAATCGATATGCTGGAAGTAATCATGAAGGATTATCTGCATGTAGGCAAATTTCGTTTTTTAACGGAGATGGAAGGCCGGTTTAAATGCATCTCCTATTATGGAGGTGAGTTTGAGCAGCACAAGGTGCTTATTAACTCCTGCAAAGGGTTAGGGAAATTTAAAGGCCCGGTTTCGGTCAGTTTATATGAAAATAATGTCTTGAATAATTACGATTACTTTATCCCGGTTTTTCAAAAAAATAAAATGCTGGCTTTTGCGCTGATTGGTGATTTTAAGACTACTGCGCAAATGATGGGCAATGACTTGAATTTTATCCAGACGCTGACCAATGTTATTTTGGTGGCTTTGGAAAATAAAAAGCTGTTTAAAAAACGGATCGAAGCAGAGCGTTTTCAGCGGGAGATGGAGCTTGCCGGTGATGTACAGCAAATGCTGATCCCGATTACCATTTACAACGAGCCGGGCATAGAAGTGAGTGCGCGTTATCTGCCGCACCAAAACATCGGTGGCGATTATTACGATTTCATCCGCTTAAACGAACACGAATTTTTGTGGTGTATTGCAGATGTTTCGGGCAAAGGGGTTTCGGCAGCCTTGCTGATGGCCAACCTGCAGGCCAGTTTGCGCGCATGGGCATCGGTAGAAGATGATCTGCCTACCATCATCGAAAAACTGAACGATGTGATCATCAAAACTACCAAAGGGGAAAAATTTATTACCATATTTCTGGGGAAATTTAACCAGCAAACCCGTAAGCTTACCTACATCAATGCAGGCCACAACCCAACTATCGTTTACAACAACGGCTATATCATCGAATTGAAACAGGGCACAACCATTATTGGTGTACTGGACAAACTGCCTTTTATCAATATGGGCGAAATGCTGCTACAGGAACCATTTATGATTTTTAATTATACCGATGGCCTGATCGAGTACGACCAGGAAAGCAATAATTGGAACGAAAAAAAGCTGAGTGAATACGTCAAAACTTATGGCAAACTAAAGCCAGATCAGTTTAACACCAAAATATTGGAACATGTAAACCGTTTGGTAAAAGGCAAACCTATTGATGATATCACCCTGCTGACCATCAGTTGTCATTAATTCCGCTTTTTATGCTGTTTTTATGTTGCTAAAAACAGCATGTTGATTTTAAATTTGCAGCCTTTTTAAATTGTAACCTGTACATTTAAGGTTGATCAATGAACAAACAAACGCTTTTAGCCCGATACCAGCATGATTTTTTGGAAGCTGGCTGTGATGAAGCAGGACGAGGTTGCCTGGCCGGTCCTGTATTTGCCGCGGCCGTAATTTTACCGGCGGATTTTGATCATCCTAAGCTCAACGATTCCAAGCAGTTGGATGAAAGCACCCGTTACCAACTGAGATCGGAAATAGAAAAACAAGCTTTGGCTTTTGCCGTTGCCTGGGTTGATAATGAAGAAATTGACCGGATCAATATTTTAAATGCTTCCATTTTGGCGATGCACCGGGCTGTTGAGAAGCTTCCTCTGCAACCCGAATTTTTGATTATAGACGGAAACCGGTTTAAAAAATACGCTTTACTGGATCATGCATGTATCGTAAAAGGCGACAGTAAATATTTCAGCATTGCGGCGGCTTCTGTCCTGGCCAAAACCTATCGCGATGATTATATGAAAACATTGGCCGAAGAATATCCCGACTATCACTGGCATCAAAATAAAGGATATCCAACCATTAAACACCGTTCTGCTATCCTGGAAAAAGGGTTTACGCCCTATCACCGCCTCACTTTCCGTGTCCGAGGTCCGCTTATAAAAGCTTTAGGGGATGATGCGGCAAACAGTTGATTTCCGTTGTCCTTCTGCTTATTTTACTACTTTTGCCCGGATAAAATCTCATGATGAAAAACACTGCCCTCACGGATATCCACCTGAAAACAGGCGCCAAGATTGTTCCTTTTGCCGGTTACAACATGCCTGTGCAATATGCCGGTATCAATGCCGAACACGAAACCGTACGTAAAGCTGTCGGTGTTTTTGATGTGAGCCACATGGGCGAATTTATTCTGAAAGGGGAAAAAGCAATTGATCTTATCCAGAAGGTAAGCAGTAACGATGCTTCAAAATTGCACGACGGCAAAGTGCAATATTCTTGTTTGCCAAATGAAACCGGCGGGATTGTAGATGATCTGCTGGTTTATCGCATGGATGAAAAAACCTATATGCTGGTGGTAAACGCTTCCAATATCGAAAAAGACTGGGACTGGATTTCAAAATACAATAATTTGGGGGTGGAGATGAAAGATATTTCCGACCGCACTTCGCTGCTGGCCATTCAGGGACCGAAAGCAGCCGAAGCGCTGCAAAGCCTTACAGATGTTGACTTGGCTTCAATGGAATATTATACCTTTAAAAGAAGCACGTTCGCCGGGATCAATAATGTGATTATCTCTGCTACAGGTTATACGGGTGCCGGTGGGTTTGAAATTTATTTTGATAACGAACATGCCGAAACCATTTGGAATGTTATTTTTAAAGCTGGCGGACCTTTTGGTATCAAGCCGATTGGTTTGGCTGCGCGCGATACGTTGCGCTTAGAAATGGGTTTTTGCCTGTACGGAAACGATATTGATGATACCACTTCTCCGCTGGAAGCTGGCTTGGGCTGGGTAACTAAGTTCAGCAAAGATTTTGTGAATTCAGAAGCTTTAAAACAGCAAAAAGAAAGCGGAACCAGCAAAAAACTGATCGGTTTTGAAATGGTGGAACGCGGCATCCCACGCCATAATTACGAAATTGTAGATGCAGAAGGAAATCTGATTGGCAAGGTAACTTCCGGCACACAATCGCCTTCGCTGAAAAAAGCCATTGGTTTAGGTTATGTAAACAATACTTTTGCCAAAGAAGGGACTGAAATCTGGATTAAAATCCGCGACCAAAAAATCAAAGCGAAAGTAGTTAAGCCGCCTTTTTACAAATAGAAGCAGCTATAATTTGATAAAGCTAAATGCTTCTTTTATCACCTAAAAATTGGTGTCTATCCTAACTGCTTTCTATCATGAGTGAAAAACTAAAAATCGAAACTTGCTTAACGCCAGTACTGCTTCCGCTTTATCAGATCGAAAACAGCATTGCCGTCATCATTGATATTTTTCGGGCAACATCTTCCATTTGTTACGGCATAGAAAACGGTGCCGAAGCCATTATCCCGGTTGCGAAGGTAGAAGAATGTGCTGCTTACCGTGAAAAAGGTTTGGATTATTTGTTGGCTGCCGAACGCAACGGTGAAGTGGTTGCAGGATTTGATTTTGGCAATTCACCTTTCTCTTACACCAAAGAAAAAGTATTAGGAAAAACCGTTGTGCTCACCACAACCAACGGCACGCATGCTTTACATCTTTCTATCAAAGCTAAAAAAATTGTAATCGGTTCTTTTTTAAACCTTACGGCTTTGTGTAATTGGTTAAAAGATCAGCAGGAAAACATTTTACTGGTTTGTGCCGGCTGGAAAAACAACTTCAACCTGGAAGACACTTTATTTGCAGGAGCCGTGGTTGATCAGCTCAAAGATAAAAATTATAAATTAGACGATCCAAGTATTGCCGCTAACGATCTTTTCCAATTAGGCAAAAACGACCTCAATTTATACTTGCAAAAAACAGCACACAGCGAACGATTGAAAAAATTAGGGATTGAAGAAGATATTAAATTCTGTTTGCAGGTTGATTTAACTACAGCGATTCCGGTTTTGGAAGGGGAGAAGCTGGTGAAGTTGAAATTATAAGCCAATATTTACAATATAGTTGTACAAAAAGTTGTACAGGTTCTTCTGTTTGCTTATTTTTATAAAAATATTTTTGAAGATGGAAATAGCAACTTATACCGCTTTTAGGCAAAACTTAAAATCGTTTTTGGATAAAGTTTTAATCAACCATTCCCCGCTTTTTGTTACCAGAAATAACGGCGAAGATGTTGTGGTGCTTTCTAAAACTGACTATGAAAGTATGCAGGAAACCTTTTATTTATTGAAAAGCCCGGCCAATGCAAAACGCTTGCTGGATAGTTTAGAAGAATACAAAAAAGGCTTGGGTCAGGAGAAAAACCTGATTGAAGAATGAAAATTATTTTTCTTGACGCTGGCTGGGAAGACTATTTATACTGGCAGGTAACAGAAAAATCCATGCTAAAAAAGGTTAATGCCATGATCAAAGAAATAGAACGAACGCCTTTTGAAGGAAGCGGAAAGCCTGAAGCGTTAAAATATAATTTAGCTGGCTGGTGGTCGCGACGGATAAATTTAGAACATCGTTTGGTTTATAAAATTGAGGAGGAATCAATAATTATTCTTCAATGCAGATATCATTATTAGGAAAAGTAATAAAAAGTCTTAATTCACTTTAGCTTCTCATTATTCCGATGCCGGTCCGCATCCCGAATACTCTTTTTGGCCATGTTTTTTTCTAAAGCTTCTGTTAAGTCGATGCCGGTTTGGTTGGCCAGGCAGATCAGCACAAATAAAACATCAGCCATTTCATCAGGCAAATTCACTTCTTCGTCTGATTTTTTGAAGGACTGTTCGCCGTATTTGCGCGCCATAATGCGGGCAACTTCGCCAACTTCTTCCATCAAAATGGCGGTGTTGGTGAGTTCGTTGAAATAGCGGATTCCGGTTGAATTGATCCACTGATCTACCAATTGCTGTGCTTCTTTTATCGTCATAAAATCAGTGTTGGTCTTTATCTTTTGTGTCCATGATGATGGTCACCGGGCCATCGTTAACCAAACTTACTTTCATATCTGTACCAAAGATTCCGGTCGAAATACTTTTTCCCAATAGGTTTTCCAACGTTTTAATCATCATTTCATACAAAGGAATTGCTTTTTCAGGTTTCGCTGCGCGGATGAAGGATGGACGGTTTCCCTTCTTAGTTTGTGCAAAAAGTGTGAACTGCGAAATCAGTAAAATATCGCCGTTTACATCTGCCAAAGCTTTGTTCATCAAACCATTTTCATCAGCAAAAACCCGCATGTTGATGATCTTTTGCGCCAGCCAGCTTACATCTTTTTCAGTATCAGCATCTTCAATCCCCAATAAAACCACAAAACCGGTTTCTATTTCGCTTGTTGTCATACCGTTTATTTTTACGGACGCTCCGCTTACGCGTTGGATAACTGCCCTCATTTAAGTTGTACGTTGTAAGTTTTTGGCGGATAAAAGTTTGGTGTGAATTTTTAGAGCTTGATACTAAATACTTGATACTTGTTACTTCTTCACGCCCTCGTATCATTCCCATGATAAATGCTCAAATAACTTTCATAACGGGAAGGTTCAATTTTCCCTGCTTCCAGCGCAGCTAAAACAGCACAGCCCGGTTCGTTGATGTGGCGGCAATTGTGGAAACGGCATTGGTTCAACAGCTCGCGCATCTCCGGGAAAAAGTGGCTCAGTTCCTGTTTCTCAATATCAATTACGCCTAATTCGCGGATGCCAGGCGTATCAATCAAAAAACCGCCAAATGGCAGCTCGAACATTTCCGCAAAAGTTGTGGTATGCCTTCCGGTATCACTCCAATCAGAAATTTCAGCAGTCCGTACTTCCATTCCGGGCAAAATAGTATTCAACAAGGTAGATTTCCCAACGCCGGAATGGCCGGAAAAGAGCGTGGTTTTATCTTTTAAAACAGCTTCTACTTCTTTTATCCCTGTTTTTTTCAAGGCAGAAACTTTCAGGCATGAATAACCGATGTTTTCATAAATTGACTTGTAGTCCGCCAGGATTTCCAACCCTTCCTCGCTAAATAAATCGAGTTTGTTAAAAATGATACCGGCGGGAATGCCATAAGCTTCGGCAGTGACCAAAAAACGGTCAATAAAACCAAGCGAGGTCCGGGGGGAAGCCAGCGTGACCACCAGCAAAGCCAAATCCAGGTTAGCGGCAATCACCTGTGCCTGTTTGCTTAGGTTAATGGATTTACGGATGATGTAATTTTTTCGGTCATGCAATTTGTTGATCACGCCGGTTTGCTGTTCAGGCTCCAGTTCAAAATCCACCACATCACCTACAGCTATCGGATTAGTTGTGGTTAACCCTTTAATACGGAATTTACCTTTGATGCGGCAATCATAACGTTTGCCGTCTTTGGTTTGCACCTGGTACCAGCTTCCGGTTGATTTGGTAATAAGGCCCTGCATTAATCGAGAGATAAAATTGCTGTAATACTTTTGCGCAGGTTGTTGATATTTTCTTCGCCAAGTTCGCCAATCTTTTCGCGCAATCTAAACAAATCTAAAGCGCGGATTTGATCTGTCAAAATATACGATTCTTTCCGCAATCCATTTGCTGCAGAGGGTTGGATTTTTAACCGAATTAATGATACACCTTCTTTCGGCTGCGAAGAAATAGCACAGGCGATAGTAGAAGTATGACCTGCATAATGTAAAATATCAGATTGTAAAATTACAACCGGGCGTATTTTGCCAGGCTCAGTCCCGCTTGCAGGATCTAAATCTGCAATCCAAATTTCGTATTGAAGCGGTACATGATTAATAATCATCATCCAGATATTTTTGCATATCGATTAATGATGCCGTTTCAAATATCTTTTTTAATTCCTTATCCGGATCATGCGCTTTCAAGATGGCAACTTCACGTTGTATTTGCTCCTCCCATTCCTTTCGCGCTAAAATTTTGGTATAACTGGCAATCGCTTCTTTTATAAAGCCGTTTCGGCTCATTTTTAGCTTTTTAACCTGCTTTTCGGTTTCTTCAAAAAGCTTGTCGTCTAATTTGAGCAAAACACTTTTCATAAATACTGTTTTTATATATCAAAAATAGCTATACTTTTTATATATCCCTGCAAATAATCAAATTACTTCTTGCAATTGAGCAAACAAAACATTTATTTTATACCGTCCTCGAAAAGGATAATTTATGTTGAGCAACCCATCTATTATAACCATTATTACCACCACCGGCCATAAATCGGAGGAAGGATAATTTTTGGTAAAATGTAAACAGATAAAAAACCACGAAAAGCCTTCCTCCAAAACCGGGGAAGGCTTTTTGCATCATCCACAAAAATGAAAGTATTAAAATTCGGAGGCACATCCGTAGGTTCTGCCGAAAGTATCCAAACGCTGCTGCAAATCCTGAAACAGGAAACCGCAAACCAGGAAAACCCAGTCGTAGTGGTTTCGGCCATGAGCGGCGTGACCAACCTGCTTGCTAAAATGGCAGACCGGGCAGCTTTGGGCGAAGATTTTTCGCTTTACCTGGCAGAACTGGAAACCAAACATTTTTCGGTGGTAAAAACACTATTGGATGTGCAGCGGCAAAACCCGGTGTTCACGCGTTTAAAAATCTTTTTTAATGAACTGGAAGATTTGCTGCAAGGGATTTCCAGCTTAAAAGAATTGACGGCACAAACGCGCGATTTGATTTTAAGTTGTGGCGAGCGCTGTTCGGCTTTTATGATCGGCAAGATTGCCGGGCAATATTACCCGGATACACTGTTTGTTGATGCTTCTAAACTGATTAAAACCGATAGCAATTTTGGCCAGGCACGTGTGCAAACTGAATTGACCGAGCTTTTGATCCAAAGTTTTTATCAGGAGAATAAAGGGAAAATGCTTTTTGTGACTGGATTTATTGCCAGCAACGAGCAAGGCCGAATCACAACTTTAGGCCGCGGCGGCAGTGATTACACCGCGGCTATTTTTGGTGCTGCTTTAAATGCAACTGAAATCCAAATCTGGACGGACGTGAACGGCATGATGACTGCCGATCCGAGAATGGTCAAAAAAGCATTTCCATTGCCGGAACTTTCTTATACCGAAGCGATGGAGCTTTCCTATTTTGGTGCTAAAGTGATCTATCCGCCAACCATGATTCCGGCGTTTTTAAAACGTATTCCAATCACTATTAAAAACACTTTTCAACCTGATTTTCCGGGAACCGTAATCAGGCATAATTGCGGTCCGTCAACCTTAACCATTAAAGGGATTTCTTCTATTAACGATATCAGCATCATCAACCTGGAAGGCAGCGGCATGGTGGGCAAAGCCGGTTTTAGCGGACGGTTGTTTTCACTTTTGGCAAGAGAACAGATCAACGTAATCCTCATCACACAATCTTCGTCCGAACACAGCATTACGTTTGCCATTCGTCCGGCCGATGCTTTAAAAGCACAGCATTTAATTGAACAGGAATTTGAGCTGGAGTTGCATGCCAAAAAACTGGAAGCGCCTGTTTTTGAGCAAAACCTATCTATCCTGGCCATTGTGGGCGAGAACATGAAGCAAACGCCGGGTATGTCCGGCAAGTTATTTCACGCTTTGGGAAGAAATGGCGTGAATGTTAGAGCTATTGCGCAAGGTTCGTCAGAGTACAATATTTCGGTTGTGATTTCCCGTCCTGATCTCAATAAAGCGTTAAACGCCGTTCATGATGCTTTCTTTATCGAACTAAATAAAACGCTGAATGCTTTTTGTTTGGGGACCGGAAATATCGGTAAAACTTTATTCAACCAACTACAGGAAAACAGTGATTTTTTGAAAAACCATAACGGCATCCAGGTAAAAATTGCCGGCATCAGCAACACCCGTAAAATGGTTTTTGATGATAATGGTTTGTCCTTGAATAATTGGCAAACAACTTTAGATGCTTCAACAGAAACAGCCGAATTGGAATTGTTTATTGCCCGGATGAAGGAAATGAACCTGCCAAATGCTGTTTTTATCGATAATACTGCAAGTCCGAAACCAATTGCTTTTTATGAAGTGATTTTTAAATCGAATATTTCTATTGTTACCTGTAACAAAATCGGTAATTCGGGAAGTTATGAGCAGTATAAAAAATTTAAAGATGCGGCCAGAAGTCATGGTGTCGATTTTTATTACGAAACCAATGTCGGTGCCGGTTTGCCCATCATCCAAACGTTAAAAAATTTAATGGTTTCTGGTGATCGTGTTTTGAAAATCGAAGCGATTTTATCCGGCACGATTTCTTTCATTTTTAATAATTTTAAAGGTGATGCCAGCTTTTATAAGGTGGTAAAAGAAGCGCAGGAAAAAGGTTATACCGAACCAGATCCGCGTGATGATTTAAGCGGAATGGATTTTATGCGGAAAATGCTGATTTTGGCACGTGATGCTGGTTATCCATTGGAAGCAAGCGATGTAAAACTGGAAAATATGCTGCCAAAAACAGCATTGGAAGCCGGTTCGGTAGCCGAATTTTACGAAGCTTTAAAAGCAGAAGATGCTTTTTTTAATGGCATAAAAACAGCAGCCGAAAGCAACGGCAAAGTGCTGCGTTATATTGGGAAACTGGAAAACGGACAAGTTTCAATTACTTTGCAACAGGTAGATGCCAATCATGCGTTTTACTCGCTTTCAGGAAGTGATAATGTGATTTCTTTTACGACAGAACGTTATAAAGAAAGGCCACTGGTTGTAAAAGGTCCGGGCGCGGGAGCAGAAGTTACCGCTGCAGGTGTTTTTGCTGATTTGGTAAATGTAGGCGCACATTGATGCTTCTTTTATCGACCAAAAATTGAGAAGCACGAAGATTTTAAATACATGAAAGATTCTATAAAAGTATTTGCCCCGGCCACCGTTGCCAATGTAGTTTGCGGTTTTGATGTTTTGGGATTTGCCGTAAACGCGCCCGGCGATGAAGTGGTGATGCGAAAAGTTGAAAAGCCAGGCATCACCATCACAAAAATTACCGGCGATGATGGCCGTTTGCCTTTAGATGCCGCTAAAAATACGGTTAGCGCAAGTGTGAAATATTATTTGGATCACATCGGTCAGCCAGGTTTAGGTATCGAAATCGAACTGTATAAAAGAATGCCGATCGGCAGCGGTTTGGGTTCCAGTTCGGCCAGCACGGTTGCGGGGTTGTTTGCTATTAATAACTTGTTGGATCAACCTTTAAACCAAATGGAGCTGGTTCCTTTTGCCATGAAAGGTGAAGAGTTGGCTTGCGGTTACGGCCATGCAGACAATGTTGCACCAGCTTTATTAGGCGGATTTGTGCTGATTAGAAGTTACGAGCCGCTGGATCTTATCCGTTTGCCGCATCCCGAAAATTTGTATTGTGCCATCATTTTCCCGGAAGTTGACGTGCCGACAAGAGATGCAAGGCAAATGATCCGCCAGAAAGTATTTTTAAAAGACGCGGTAACGCAATGGGGAAACATAGCCGGTTTGGTAAGCGGTTTATTTTTGAAAGATATCGACCTAATTGGCCGCAGCATGAAAGATATTTTGATCGAACCTGTTCGGTCTATTTTGATCCCGGGTTTTTACAAAATGCGCGAAATGGCAATGGAAAACGGCGCGGTAAGTTTTGGTATTTCCGGTTCCGGTCCTTCAGTTTTTGCTTTTACCAAAACCGAAGCTGATGCTTCTTTTATCACCCAAAAAATAGTATCACATTTAACTTCGCTGGGTATTTCCAGCCAGTCATATGTTTCACCAATCAATGATAACGGGCCGGTAATTTTGGATTAATTTAGTTGTCCGTTCCAAGTTGCCAGTTGCGCTTCCTCATACCTGAAACCTCAGGCCTCAAACCTCAAAAAAAAATGAAACTCTACAGTACCAATAATAAAACGCATGAAGTATCTTTCCGGGAAGCTGTTTTTAACAGTTTGCCGCAAGATCAAGGCTTGTATATGCCGGTAGAGATACTTCGTTTACCGGATGATTTTTTGGAAAACCTGCATCAATATTCTTTGCCGGAAATTGCTTTTCGCGTGGCGGAGAATTTGTTGCAGGGCATCATTCCTGCTGAGGGTTTAAAAACAATTATTGATGATGCGATCAACTTCCCTGCTCCGGTTGTAAAGCTGGAAGAGAATAAATATGTGCTCGAACTTTTCCATGGGCCATCCTTAGCTTTTAAAGATTTTGGGGCGAGGTTTATGAGCCGCGTGATGGCATATTTTCTCCGCAAAGGCGAAAAAGAATTGAACGTTTTGGTGGCAACTTCCGGCGATACCGGCGGTGCCGTTGCTTTGGGTTTTCTCGGCGTGCCGAATACGCTGGTCACGATTTTATATCCGAAAGGAAAAGTAAGTTTGATACAGGAACTACAGTTAACAACAAACGGACAAAATATCCGCGCCATAGAAATTGACGGCACGTTTGACGATTGCCAGGCCTTGGTAAAACAGGCTTTTGTAGATGCAGAATTAAACGAGAAATTCAGGTTGACTTCGGCTAATTCCATCAATATTTCGCGCTTAATCCCACAAACTTTTTATTATTTCAATGCCATTGCACAATTGCAGCGGGAAGGTAAAACGAATGTTGTTTTTTCTGTCCCCAGCGGAAACTTCGGTAATATTGGCGCCGGTTTGTTAGCTTGGAAAATGGGTTTGCCGGTCAAACAATTTATCGCAGCGACCAATGCAAATGATACCGTTCCCACTTTTTTAAACGGCGGCATTTATCAGCCCAAACCTTCGGTAGCAACCATTTCCAATGCAATGGATGTTGGCAATCCAAGTAATTGGGCACGTATTATAGATTTGTTTCAGGAAGATCAAACAGCTATCAACAAATTAGTAAGCGGTTACAGTTTTGATGATGTGCAAACAGCAGATGCAATCCAGGAAGTTTATCGTTTATATAATTATGTAGTTTGTCCTCACACTGCAATTGCTTATTTGGCACTGGATGTTTGGCAAAAGCAGCATCTGCAGCAGGAAAACACCGGTGTTTTCCTGGCAACGGCGCATCCTTGTAAATTCCCAGATGTTTTTTCGGATGAAATTGTTGCGGAAATAGAAATCCCCGAACAAGTGCTGGAACTGGAAGGAAAGCCAAAACACGCTGATTCGCTTGGCGTTGATTATACTTCTTTTAAGGCCTATTTATTGGCGGAGGAAAAGACTTCGATCTAAATTTTTTGGTGGTAGAAGAAGTATTGGAACCCGTACATTCGTTTATGAAAGCACGTTTAAACTTAACTATAGAAACAGAATTACTTTCAGAAATTAAAGCTTATGCTGCTGATAGAAAAGTTAGTGTTTCTGAATTAGTAGAAGATTACTTCAGGAAAATAGCTAAACCCGCAAAAGTACCAGCTATATTTGAAATGGTCAGAAACCTTCAAATTCCAGACGATTGTGAAAATGGAATTGACTGGAAAAAACAATACTATGAAGATAATAAAGCAAAATACGGCTTTTAAACTTTTCATACTTAAATCACTTAAAAAACTTTTCACAAAATACATCCATGATCAACACTATCATCTTCGATTTAGGCAACGTTTTAATCAACTGGGAACCCAAGCTTTTATACAACAAGATTTTTGATTCGGAAGAAAAAACCAATCATTTTTTAGAAAACATTTGTACGCTAACCTGGAACGAAGAGCAAGATGCCGGCCGTTCTTTATCTGCCGGAACAAAGGCTTTGATTGAAGAATTTCCAGGGCACGAAGAAGAAATTAAATCGTATTACGACCGTTGGGAAGAAATGTTGAACGGACCGATTGAAGGAACGGTAGAAATTTTCCAAAAACTTAAAGCAACTGGGAAATATAAAATCTATGCGCTAACCAACTGGTCAGCAGAGCTTTTTCCGGTTGCTTTGCGTGAATTTGAGTTTTTAACCTGGTTTGATGGTATTGTTGTTTCCGGTGATGAAGGCATCCGTAAACCCGAAGCTGCTTTTTTTCAAATTTTGTTTGACCGTTACCAGGTAAAACCGGAATATGCTGTTTTTATCGATGATAATTTAAGAAATGTAGAAGCTGCGCGAAAATTAGGGATTCAATCGATCCGTTTTACTTCGGCAGAAGAACTGGAAAAAGAGTTAAAAGAATTAAACGTTTTAAATTCCTAACACCAATTTTTATAGGGTAAAAGAAGCATTCCTTAAAACACTGCTTTTGCAATCCGTTTAGTTGGCTCCGCATTGCCCATGGTATAAAAATGCAGAACAGGCGCGCCCATTTCCACCAGTTCTTTGCATTGGTTAATCATCCACTCAATACCAACTTCTTTTACATCCTTTTCGTTTTTGCAGACTTGTACGGCATCACTTAAGTCTTCGGGTATATCAATATGAAATATTTTAGGCAGATTGATCAACTGCTTAGCTGTAGTGAGCGGTTTTAAACCCGGAATAATCGGAATGTTAATATCGTTTTCGCGGCAGCACTTTACAAATTCGCGGTACTTGTTGTTGTCGAAAAACATTTGCGTAACCATAAAACCAGCACCGGCATCCACCTTTTTTTTCAGGAACTGGAAATCGGTTTTCAAATTAGGAGCTTCAAAGTGTTTTTCCGGATAAGCCGCAATTCCAACACAAAAATCGGTTTTAACGGCTTCGTATTCATCGTGCAGGTATTTTCCGTTGTTCATCGCTACAACTTGTTCTAATAATTCAGTTGCGTAGGTATGCCCGCCAGGCGTAGGCACAAAACTGGCATCACCTTTTCGCGCATCGCCGCGCAAAACCAGTACGTTGTCAATGCCCAGGAACTGCAGGTCGATCAGCGCATATTCGGTCTCTTCTTTCGTAAACCCGCCGCAAAGCAAATGCGGAACAGCATCAACTTTGTACCGGTTCATGATGGCGGCACAAACCGCAACGGTCCCCGGCCTTTTACGGTAAGTTACTTTCTCCAATAAGCCGTTGGCCCGTTCTTTGTAAAAATGGTCTTCGCGGGAAGTGGTTACGTCTATAAACGGCGGATTCAGTTCCATCAACGGGTCAATCGCATCAAAAATCCCCTGGATGCCATGCCCTTTGATAGGCGGCAAAAGTTCGAAAGAAAAAAGTGTTTTGCCGTTGGCGTTGGCGATATGTTCGGTGATTTTCATTGAAGTAGCAAGTATCAAGTATTTAGTATCAAGATTGAAAATCTTGTGGTAAAAATATTAGTATTAAATATTTAAGCTTTTTTGAAGCCCTATAATCATCTTTTGTGCCTCACAAATATTAGAACTGATTTTTGCAAAGTTTTCTTCCTTTATAAAACCAAAATCAAACGAAAATATTAATTGTGTTTCGAGTTCAAAAGCTGAACCTAAAGCTATATTTAAAAACTGGTAAAGTTCTTTGGTCGATTTTCTGCCACATCCTTCTGCAATATTAGAGGGAATTGAAACAGCAGAGCGATTCATTTGAGAAGTTAGTCCGTATCGTTCTTCAGAAGGGAAAGCTTTTGTAAGTAGGTAAATATTTTTAGCTATTTCCATTCCTTGCTTCCATACTTTTAACTCTTTAAAATTGTGCATTAGTTCTTGTCTTTAGTTACGTGGAAGTTGTCTCGATACTTGATACTAAATACTTGATACTTTTCTCAATAAGAAAGATTTGGGCTCAACCACCGTTCCACTTCTTCTAAAGGCATCTTCTTTCGTTCTGCATAATCTTCCACCTGGTCTTTCGTGATCTTCCCCAACCCAAAATACTTAGACTGTGGATGTGCGAAATAAAAACCACTGACCGAAGAAGCCGGCATCATCGCTAAACTTTCCGTTAAATATATGCCTGTATTTGCTTCTGCATTTAACAGCTTAAATAAAGTCCATTTTTCAGTATGATCGGGACAGGCCGGATAGCCTGGTGCCGGACGGATGCCCTGGTATTTTTCCCTGATCATGTCTTCACTGCTCAAATGTTCGTCTTTCGCGTAGCCCCAGTATTCCCGGCGCACCAGTTCATGCATTTTTTCGGCAAAAGCTTCTGCCAAACGATCGGCCAGAGCTTTGGCCATAATGCTGTTGTAATCATCATGGTCGGCTTCAAATTTCGCTACCAGTTCATCACAGCCTAAACCTGCGGTAACGGCAAAACCGCCCCAATAATCGGCAATGCCGGTATCTTTTTGGGCGATAAAATCAGCAAGCGCATAATAAGGTTCGCCTTTTGGTTTTTCGGCCTGCTGGCGCAACGTATAAATGGTATCTAAAACTTTGGTACGTGTTTCATCTGTGTATAATTCAATATCATCGCCTACTGCGTTTGCCGGCCAAAAACCAATTACGGCATTTGCCTGCAGCAATTTTTTCGATACAATTTCCTTCAAAAGTACCTGAGCATCGTCAAATAGTTTTTTGGCTTCTGCACCGACGAAAGCATCATTGAAAATCTTAGGATAACTGCCGCGCAACTCCCAGGTATGGAAAAAAGGCGTCCAATCAATATAAGGAACCAATTCTTCCAAAGGAAAATCTTTAATTGTTTTCGTTCCGGTGAAGCTTGGTTTTGGCGAAATATCACCATCTACGCTAATTTGAAATTTCTGTTCACAAGCTTCTTTTATCGGCATAAATTTCTTGTCCACTCGTTTGTTCAGATGCGCTTCGCGTGCTTTGGCATATTCTTCTTTAATGCCGCTGATATATTCACCACGTTTTTCTTTGTTCATCAAACTGCTGCAAACCGTTACGCTACGCGAGGCATCCAGAACGTGAATAGCCGGGCCAGAATAATTTGGGTCGATTTTAACCGCCGCATGAATACGGGAAGTTGTGGCGCCGCCAACAATCAGCGGAATGGTTAAACCTTCGCGCTCCATTTCTTTGGCAAAATGCACCATTTCATCCAGCGAAGGCGTAATCAGTCCGCTCAATCCAATAATATCTACTTTTTGCTTTTTGGCTTCTTCCAAGATGCGTTGCGCCGGAACCATCACGCCCAGATCAATCACTTCAAAATTATTGCAGGCCAAAACTACGCCGACAATGTTTTTGCCGATGTCGTGCACGTCGCCTTTTACCGTAGCCATTAAAACTTTTCCGGCATTGCTGCGCTCATCGCCAACACCTTCGCCCGAAGAAGTGACCCGCGCTTTTTCTGCTTCAATAAAAGGCAACAAATAAGCAACCGCTTTTTTCATTACTCGGGCTGATTTTACAACTTGCGGCAGAAACATCTTCCCCGCACCAAAAAGATCACCAACGATGTTCATGCCGTTCATCAGCGGCCCTTCAATCACTTCCAAAGGTTTATCGGCTTGCTGTCGCGCTTCTTCCACATCGGCATCCAAATATTCAATGATGCCTTTTACCAAAGCATGCGAAAGCCGTTCCTCAACCGGAACTTTGCGCCATTCTTCATCCCGGACTACTTCTTTTCCCTTACTTTTTACTTTATCGGCAAATTCTACTAATCGTTCTGTCGCATCAGGCCGACGGTTTAGCAAAACATCTTCCGCCAGTTCCAGTAAATCTTTCGGAATTTGCTCGTAAACTTCTAACATTCCTGCGTTTACAATCCCCATGTCCATTCCGGCTTGTATGGCATGATAAAGGAAAGCCGAATGCATCGCTTCGCGAACAACATTGTTTCCCCGGAAGGAAAACGAAATATTACTCACGCCGCCGCTTACTTTGGCCATAGGAAGATTTTGCTTGATCCAACGGGCGGCGTTTATGAAATCGACCGCATAATTATTATGCTCTTCCAAGCCGGTTGCAACCGTTAAAATGTTTGGATCGAAGATGATGTCCTGCGGAGGAAAACCAAGTTCATTAACCAAAATATCATAACTGCGCTGGCAGATTTCTATACGGCGCTCGTAATTATCGGCCTGACCGTTCTCGTCAAAAGCCATTACCACGGCAGCAGCACCATAGTTCATAATCTTACGTGCATATTCTTTAAATTTTTCTTCACCTTCTTTTAAGGAAATGGAGTTGACGATGCCTTTTCCCTGCAAACATTTTAAGCCAGCTTCTATAACCGTCCATTTTGATGAATCAACCATGATCGGCAGCTTAGAAATATCAGGTTCTGAAGCAACGAGATTTAAAAATTTAACCATGACAGCTTCCGAATCGATCATGCCTTCGTCCATGTTGATATCAATCACCTGCGCACCGCCTTCAACTTGTTGCCGTGCTACAGTTAAAGCTTCTTCATAATTCTCTGCTAAAATTAGCTTGGAAAATTTGGGCGAACCGGTTATGTTGGTCCGCTCCCCAATGTTTACGAAGATACTTTTAGGCGTAATGGTAACTGCTTCCAACCCGCTTAAACGCATAAACGGTTCTGTTACAGGTTTTTTTCGGGGCGGATATTTAGCCGCTTTTTCGGCAATACATTTAATATGATCTGGCGTTGTTCCGCAGCAACCACCAACAATATTCACAAAACCAGATTGCAGAAAATCTTCCACCAAATGTGCCGTTTCATGCGGTACTTCATCGTAAGCACCAAACTCGTTTGGCAAACCTGCATTTGGATAAGCGGAAATATACACGTTGGCTTTTTGCGAAAGTTCTTCCAAATGCGGGCGCATATCTTTGGCACCAAGCGCGCAATTTAAACCAACGGAAAGGAGGTTGGCATGTTGAATGGAATTCCAGAAAGCTTCAACCGTTTGGCCGGAAAGTGTACGTCCGGAGGCATCGGTAATGGTTCCGGAAATCATGATGGGCAACTTTTTGCCGGTAAAAGAAGCATACCGATTAATGGCAAACAGTGCTGCTTTAGCGTTCAGCGTATCAAAGATAGTTTCCACCAACAACACGTCCGAACCGCCATCCACCAAACCGCGAACTTGTTCATAATAAGCTTCCGCCAAATCATCAAAAGTTACGGCACGATAACCAGGATCGTTTACATCGGGAGAAAGCGAAGCGGTACGGTTTGTCGGACCAACGGCACCGGCAACAAAACGTGGTTTTTCGGGCGTTTTTAAATTATATTCATTTGCAACTTCGCGTGCTATTTTTGCACCTTCAAAACTTAACTCGTAAGCCAGTTCTTCCAAATGATAATCGGCCAGCGAAATACGCTGCGTACTGAAGGTATTGGTTTCGATAATATCCGCTCCGGCATCTAAGTATTCGGCATGTATGGCTTTAATAATATCCGGACGGGTTATATTTAATAAATCGTTGTTCCCTTTTAAATCAGAATGATGGTTGCGGAAACGTTCTCCGCGAAAATCGGCTTCCTCCAATTGGTAACGCTGGATCATCGTGCCCATTGCGCCATCAATAATCAGGACACGTTTTTGTAATTCTTGTTCGATCATTTTTTTTCGGTTGCCAGTTGTGAGTTGCCGGTTGCGTGTTTCAACTGGAAACCTGCAACAGAAAACTTACAACTGAATTGGCTTATCTCGAAAAGTCGGTTATAAGTTCAACTTTCGCTTATCTTTCTCCACCTAAAAAGTTTTGGTTTGAGTAGAATGCAGCACCTTGTAAGTACAGGTTGCTAAGACATCGTTGGGTCTAACCCCTCCGCCTTTCTCCATAAGCATTGCAAAGCTGCATAATAAAGCGGTAATATGCAATCATTAGCGTGCAATAAAAAGCCCTGCCAGTATTTCCGGCAGAGCTTTTTAGGTGATAAAAACAGTATCTTATCTTCTTTTGCCGCCGCCAAATACTTGCAGCAGCATCACAAATAAGTTAATAAAATCAAGGTACAAACTTAACGCACCCATTATAGCTAATTTAGGAGCAGCAGCATCGCCGTATTCTAAACCTTGTCCTATTCGTTTTATCCGTTGCACATCATAAGCGGTTAAACCTACAAAAACAGCTACGCCAATGTAACTGATGATGTATTGCATTTGCTCGCTGTGTAAAAAATAGTTGATAAAAGAAGCAACAACAATTCCCAGCAAAGCCATGATCAAGATAGAACCGAACTTAGTTAAATCCTGATGCGTGGTGTAACCTGCAACAGCCATCACCCCAAAAACCAATGATGTGGTTAAAAAAACCGTGGTGATTAAGGCTGAAGTGTAAATCAGAAAAATATAGCTTAAACTGATACCCATCATTGCTGAGAAAGCAACAAATAAAACCAGCAAAACCGGATATGAAATTTTGTTCATGCCAAAAGACATAATCAGGATGAAAGCCAAAGGTGCAAACATCACGATTGTACCCAAAGTAGTATTTCTACCTGTTGCCGGATCGCGCATTAATTGAAACAGGCTTTGATCATGTGAAAAAAGATAGGCAGCAGCAGCAGAAATGGCTAATGCCACAAACATCCACATAAATACACTGGCCATAAATTTACGCGTTGTATCGTCTGTTCCTTCCAACTGGATGACGTTTTTAAAATCGTATTCTGTTTTTCTTGTTTCCATTATTTTTTGTTTGATTTTTAGACAATTTATAAGTAGAAAAGTTTAATTAATTCAGTCGTTTTTGCAGCTGTTCCTGCACACGCTGAAAAAGTTGAACCGGTTTTAAAGCGCGCCAGTTCATGTTTTCCAAACCGCCGCCAAAGTTAATGTAATAGTCGATATTGCTTTGTTTAAATTCATCTAAAACATGCTCGCGAAAGTTAACGCCGGCAATCCAGCCGTCTTCCACTTCCTGAAACCATTCTTCATAATAAGAATCATCCGAAGTATGAAAATTCAAAACGTTTTCGCCCAGCAAAATAAAATGGTTGATACCTTCATCTATCATCAATTCCAGGATCTCCCGTTTCAGCAGCATAATATCATTGTCGATTGCATCGTTCCATTCGCCCAGTAATTCAATCACTGTAAAACCAAGGTCGTAATCTGCATAAAGCACTTTCAAATACAATGTGCTCGACCCGAAAGAATCCCATTGCGGATGGATCAGGTAATTGTACACCTGTTTGTCAAACTCAAATTCGTTGTATTGCGTTTGGTAGAAGGGCGAACATTCATCTTCGGCAGCGATGTAATCATCCCGCCATTTATAATAAGGTTCAATTTCGTGCATACTATTTTCTTGTAAGAGAACCGGAACCGGGCTTTAAAGTTTTTTGCCGGTAAAAGAAGCATCCACGGCATGGCGCACATTGCCATGCTTTTGCAGCAATTCGGAAGCTTTTTGTTCGTCCAAACCAGTTTGTGCAACTACCATTCTGATAGCGCGGTCAACTAGTTTATCATTTGTTAATTGCATATCCACCATTTTATTTCCTTTTACGCGGCCCAGCAAAATCATGACGGAAGTAGTGAGCATGTTTAAAGCTAATTTTTGTGCTGTTCCGGCTTTCATGCGTGTTGATCCGGTCAGAAACTCGGGGCCTGTTACAATTTCTACCGGAAAAGCAGCTTCGGCAGCAACCTTACTGCCGGCATTGCAAACGATGCAACCCGTTGTAATCCCTTCCTGATTAGCTCTTTGCAAACCGCCAACCACATAAGGTGTAGAACCGGAAGCAGCAATGCCAACGACAACATCTTTTGGGTTGATGTGGTATTGTTCGAGATCTTTCCAGGCTTGTTCTGCATCATCTTCTGCAAATTCTACTGCTTTACGAATTGCGCCATCGCCACCAGCAATGATCCCAACGACCCGATCAAAAGGAACACCGAAAGTTGGTGGGCATTCGGAAGCATCCACTACGCCCAAACGGCCGCTGGTCCCGGCACCAATATAAAAAAGCCGGCCTTCGGTTTTCATTTTTTCTACAGTAGCGGCAGCCAGTTTTTCCAATTGGGGAATGGCTTTTTCAACTGCATCGGGCACGGTTTTATCTTCTTTGTTGATGTTTTTTAAAATTTCATGCAGCGGCATTTGTTCCAGATGCTGATAGTTGGAGTCTTTTTCGGTGGTTCTTTGTTCCATGCAGATGCTTCTTTTATCATGCAAAAATCAGCAAAAATAAAATAGCCATGCTTCTTTTACAGGCAAAAAATTGACAGTTAAAATTGCGTTATATTTGTGTGGATAAAAGCCTGATCAAAAAATGGACGCTAACGATAAAAGTACACTGGTGCAAATGCGTTTGCAGCCCGATACCTTGGAAAGGATTGATAAACTGAGCAAAATAACTCAGATCGATAACCGTGCACAACTGATTTCTTCGGCTATCCGGCTAACAGACGATATGGTCAATATGGTTAAAAGCGGTGCCAAACTTTATATAGAACAGCCCGACGGTACAAAAGAACTGCTTAAAATAACCGGCATATAAACGTGGAAGAAAATGACGGAACGACAGAACAAGCGGTTTCTTTTGGAGAAGAACAATCTGTCGGCAAGTTTCAAAACCATCAGTTGCGTGTAGAATCAGCCAAAGTTTCGGAGCGTGATATTTTCAGGCTGGCCAAACTTGTTTTGATTATTTGCACCGGTATTTATGTGCTGATTGCCTTGTTCAAGATGATTTTAGAAAAAGAAAAAGGAATTGACGACGTTTGGGAATATTCCAAAGTTGTCCTCAATTCAATTATTTCATTAGTGCTGGGTTTGTATTTCGGACAGAAAAAAAATAACCTGTAAAAGAAGCATTCAAATTATTTCTGCCTGAAAAATACTTGGATCGGTACACCTTCAAAATCAAAATTCTCGCGCAGCTTGTTTTCAATAAAACGTTTATAAGGTTCCTTGATGTATTGCGGCAAGTTGCAGAAAAAGGCAAACATCGGCGCTGTCCCGGTAATTTGCGTCACGTATTTGATCTTCACAAATTTGCCTTTTAAAGAGGGCGGCGGAAAGCTTTCGATCAGTGGCAGCATTATATCGTTTAATTTGGAAGTTGGGATTTTTTTCTTCCGGTTTTCGTAAACTTTGCTGGCGGCTTCTATCGCTTTAAAAATCCGCTGCTTCTCGGTAACCGAAGTAAAAACGATCGGCACATCGGTGAACGGCGCCAGTTTTTGTTTGATCTGTTCTTCAAAAACCTTAGTGGTTTTGTTGTTCTTTTCGATCAAATCCCATTTGTTCACTAAAATAACAATTCCTTTTTTGTTTTTTTCGGCGAGGTGGAAAATGTTGACATCCTGGCTTTCCATGCCTTCAACCGCATCAATCATCAGCAGGACCACATCCGCTTCTTCCAACGCTTTGATGGTGCGCATCACCGAGTAGAACTCAATATTTTCGTGTACTTTGGTTTTTTTACGGAGACCTGCCGTATCAATCAGCATAAAATCATGGCCGAACTGGTTGTAATGGATGTGGATCGAATCGCGCGTAGTGCCTGCAATCGGTGTAACAATGTTACGGTCCTGACCAATCAAGCTATTGATCATGGAAGATTTGCCCACGTTCGGACGGCCAACAATGGCAAACTTGGGCAAGCCGCTTTCTTCCACTTCTTCCTCGTCGAACCCTTTGACCACTTCGTCCAGCAGTTCCCCGGTCCCGGAACCGGTCATAGAAGAGACCGGAAAAATCTCACCCAGGCCCAAGCTGTAAAAGATGCTGGTTTCATTGTGTCTGGCGGCATTGTCCACTTTGTTGACCACTACATGGACCGGTTTTTTACTTCGCCGCAAAAGGGCGGCAATTTCATCGTCCAGATCGGTAATCCCGGTGGTCACATCCACCATAAATAAAATAACCGATGCTTCTTCTATGGCAATAATTACCTGCTCGCGGATGGCCGCTTCAAAAACATCTTCCGAATTGGCTACATAACCGCCGGTATCAATCACGGTAAAAGTGCGGCCAACCCATTCGGCATGACCGTAATGGCGGTCGCGGGTCACGCCGCTGTAATCGTCCACAATAGCTTTGCGGCTTTCGGTCAATCGGTTATATAAAGTGGATTTGCCTACGTTGGGGCGGCCAACTATGGCTACTATGTTACTCATTTCTGTTATGTGTTGTGGGTTGCCTGTTGCCAGTTTATACGAGCAGAACTGACAACGCGCAACTGAAAACCGGCAACCGATACTTAATCTTCGTACCCGAACTGTTTCAGGTAGTTTTTTTTGCTGCGCCAATCCGGGATTACTTTGACGAACATTTCCAGGAAGACTTTATGCTGAAAAAACTCTTCCATATCTTTTCGGGCATAAGTGCCGATTTTTTTCAGCATTGCCCCGCCCGGCCCGATCAAGATGTTTTTTTGCGAATCGCGTTCTACAATAATTTCCGAACTGATGCGGTATATTTTTTCATCTTCCTTAAAAGCCGTGATAATCACTTCGGTGCTGTAAGGGATTTCTTTTTTATAGCTTTTAAATATCTTTTCACGGATGATTTCGGAAGCAAAAAAACGGTCGTTGCGGTCTGTCAAAGCATCCTTTTCATAATAAGGCGGATGCTCCGGCATGTACTCCAAAATTGTATCGATAAAAGAAGCAATGTCCTGCAGGTGCAAAGCAGAAATGGCATAGACGGCTTTAGGCTGTAGTTTTTCCTGCCAGTAAGCTATTTTCTGCATCACGGTTTCCTCGTCTGATTCATCGATTTTATTGATTAAAACGATTAAAGGCGCCAGGGAACCTTCCAGTTTTTCCAACACGTCCTGCTCGTCGTGCTGTTCGTTGATGTCTGTCATTAGCATGATCAGGTCGGCATCTACAATAGAGCCTTCCACCTGGTGCATCATGCTTTCCTGCAAAGCATAATGCGGTTTGATGATGCCGGGCGTATCCGAAAAAACAATCTGGTAGTCAGGATTATTTACAATCCCCAAGATACGATGGCGGGTAGTTTGTGCTTTGGAAGTGATGATCGACATTTTTTCGCCAACCAGTGCATTCATCAGGGTGGATTTCCCGGCGTTGGGTTTACCAATAATGCTTACAAAACCTGCCTGATGACCCATTGAAAAAATAAATAAAATAAATTTGGACTGCAAAGAAACGAATTTTATCTTTGCAGTCCAATTCAGGGAAACAATATCCATTTTTGATTTACTGAAAAGGCTTCCGGGAGTTATGGCCGGAATGAAAACAAAAAACAGTGCGGGATGGAGCAGTTGGTAGCTCGTCGGGCTCATAACCCGAAGGTCGTAGGTTCGAGTCCTGCTCCCGCTACCGAATCGGACAAGCTTGAAAAATCAAGTTTTGTCCGATTTTTTTTTGCCCCTAGTTGGCTGTTAATCAAGAACATCAAGTGTGCTGCTTCGTTCATTTTAGCGGTTCGATAATGCAAACCATCAAAACACAGTTTTTCAGGGTATATCGAACCGATGATGTTTCGTTTTACAGTAGTATCCGACCCGTTATAAAGCGTACGAAGCTTTGATAGCGTAGTTAAGGCCTTGTCAATACATGAATTTAAGTTAAACGCTTCCGGCTTGCTGAAGCCCGTTAGTTTCGCTTCCAGGCTTAATAGTTTGGTTTCACATTCAGTTTTGATCAGTTTATAATCTCCGCTGTCAATAGCATCTTCCAGCAATAATTTCCTTGCCTTTGCCAGCTTATCGTTCTCTACCTGTATTTCATTCAGCAGTTCTTTGCGCCCGTCAGTGCGAGGGCTGGTTTGCTGGTTGAAAATATCCTTGATAACCAGCTTGTATAACTCTGCAACAGATTCTTTAGGAACGAATTTATTAAGCTCCTCTTTGAAGCTTTCATTAGCTAGCTCGGCCTTAAAACGGGTACCACAGGCAGCGATACAATGATAATAGTAATAATAACTGTTCCTTCCTTTCGATGCGCTGCCGGTTAGTTGTTTCCCGCATTTGGGGCAGATAAGAAAGCCACGTAACGGAAGATTATCGTCGGTAGTTGTTTTGACCAGCTGAATACGCCTTTTACCGTTCAGTATGTCCTGCACTTCATAAAATAACGGTTCGCTTATGATGGCTTCATGCTGCCCCTGAACAAGCTGTCTTTCTTCATCCCGGTATGCGGGAACGACTATCTTACCACAATAAACGGGGTTTTTTAAAAGCGTATAGAAATTGCTCTTGCTGCAATTTAACCCTTTGCTGTTGACCTCCCGCCTGATCTCATCAATATGGAAACGCTGCTTTGCCACCTGCTCAAAAGCCCATCTGACTAATTCAGCTTTAGGTTCTATTTGAACGATTGTCTTTTTACCGTTATCGGTTGTGCGGTTAACATATCCATAAGGGCCGGTTGTCAGGTACCTACCTTCCTTTCTCGCCCTGCGCATGCCATAAAATGTATTGAGCGCCCGGCGGTCGTTTTCAACTTCAGGAGCCGCAAGATAAAAAGCAAGCATCATCTTATTTTCAGGTATGGAAAGGTCTAACGGTTGTTCGATTGCCTGTGGATCAATGCCGGTCTTACGGAGTATGTTTATCATCTGGTAAGCATCACCTGCATTACGGCTGAACCTGTCCCATTTGGTAAAAAGCAGCAAGTCTATGGATTTGCCTTTTTCCTTTCGAAACCTGTTCAGCATTTCCGTCCAGGCAGGGCGGTTGAAAGTCTTCGCTGAATAATCCTCGTAGATGACCTTGCGCACATTGATATTCTGAATACCGCAATATTTGCGTAATACCTCTTCCTGGCTGCGGATGGAATAGCCTTTATCCGCCTGCTCATCAGTACTTACCCTGACATATAGATCTGCCTTTTTCATGGGAAAATAGTTATTTTTTGCTATTTGACAATTCTTTAATATATTGATCTACAGACAATTTAGCGAAAAAATACATCAGATCCAACAATTCCTCGGCATTTTTTTCACTGATCTCGACACCGTTTTCTTTCAGTATCTCCATTGCCTTTTCAGGTGTCACGTTCCTCTTGCCAGCAGTCTCAACTTTCATTAAAGTTTCCGTTAGGGAAACAATACTGGTTATTTTGTGAGCAGGTCTTTGACAAGTATCAGATGTTGGTATTTAAATATACCTGGCCTTTTAACGACCTGTACGCATCAACCCATTGCACGATGTAAACAACCGGCAGCAGCAAGCGATAAAACTGTCAGGGCCAGGTCTGCCGGAAAAAATAAACAATGGCCTGCTTGTGTAGCCTTGACGGTTTTATGGCGGTGCTAATTTTGTGAGGGTGGTGCAGTGGATTGTTTTCTTTTTCAGGCAGGTGATTTAGAAAGTTTAACTCCTAGCTTCACGGCGAACCATAAGCGAATGAATATATGGTTTTAGAACGCATGGTGTAACAAGCCGCCTGCCGCAGCTGCTGTCCTTAAGGAATTACTTAAACTCTTTCTTTTAACGCGGCATTTAGTTTTCGCAAAGCCTGGTTGTCCTGTTCAAGCTCATATTGTTTGTACACTGCATGGTTAAGGTCGGCCACCAGGCCCAGTGCCATGTTTCCTAAAGCGATGATGTCGCCTAAATACTGTGGCGGCAAACCTTGACACGATCCATTTTGCATATACTTTGAAATCTCACCCGCCGCATATTTGAGCAAACGGACATCACGGCCGTCGGCATAAATAAATATTTCCGCATCGATGTCAAACAGTTTTGCCAGCTTTAAGGCCAGCTGCGCGCTAACATCCTTGAGCGAATGCTCCAGCTCGATATATTCCTGCTCTTCGATTTGCAATATCCCCGCGATCTGCTTTTCGCTCAGCCCTTTGGCTTTCCTTCCTACGTATAATACCTTGTTCATAAATCCTGATTATTTTAAGTGATAAAAAAAACATCATAAAAGAATTGGTGTCGGTAAACTACCAAACCCGTCAGCAATCTATATTTCAAATCCGCCTGTCACAATCCTCTACTTAGGGCCAAGAGCAAATCTGTTGCTTAGCTTCAGTTTTGCTGCTGGGGCAGTGAGGCGGACGGCGTAATGAATGTAGCGTGATAACGCGTGATGCAATGAAGCCGCCTGCCGGAGCTGCCTGGGTGTGTCAACCTAAATATTTTTTACTGAACCTTTATTTTCTCTCCGGTAGATCAGCCATGCTGCTGAATATAGTTTAAGCATGTTCTCTATAAACCAACTTTATTTCGTCTGCTTCCAGTTCGTCTTTACCGCCTTTGCTGTAAAGCGCCGCATACAGCCATTCATGCAAATAATCCCTGTATTGCGGTAAGGATATTTTCCGGAATACTTTTCTGAATGCCTGGTAAGGATCGTGCATTTCTTTATAGGAAAGGTTCTCCGGAAAATCTTCCCAAAGCTTTTTTTCCATCGCTAATTCAGCTGTAGAAACGATCACTTTTTCGTTTTTAGCGGTACGGTCATTGTAATAAAGTAAATAAGCTGCTTCCAAAAGCCGTACATTCATATCATAGGTAAACAGCAGGCTTCCCGGCCCATGCCGTTTATCCTTGTAAACTTTGTTCTTCAACACGTAATGCCGCCACTTTTTTAGCTTTTTGTAATGGCCGCCCGGCAGATCGGCGGAAAAGAAGTCCGTGATGACCACAAGCGGGTTTACCACTTCGAAGTGACGGAGTTTCTTCGGACAGTTTTCCCAGGGAGCGTATCTACCAAAAAACATAAAAACGGCTTTAGCCGGTTCGTATCAACCGGTTAACAAATTTCCTATCCGCCTATTGCGTACCGAACCCATACCGCGGGTATTTTACCCGAAAACCTGTTATTTTTACTCATCTGAAAACTCTGTATATTTGAAACTATGGAAACATCAGCTAAACCATCAAACACTCATATAGGAAGAAAGATCAGCCGTATCCGTGAACTGCGCGGGATCAAGCAGGAAAACCTTGCCAATGAGCTGGGGCTTAGCCAACAGACGGTTTCCCGTATGGAACAAAGCGAAACTATTGAGGATGACTTATTGGAGAAAGTTGCCGGTGTTTTGGGTGTATCAGCGGAAGCGATCAAAAACTTCAGCGAGGAAGCTGTTGTAAATTTCTTCAATACTTTTAACGATAACAGTGTTAATCAAGGCGCAGTCGGTTCAAATAATTATCATTGCAATTTTAACCCTATCGATAAGTTGGTTGAACTTTTTGAAGAAAACAAAAAGCTTTATGAACGCCTCTTACAGTCGGAAAAAGAAAAGAATGATTTGCTAAAAAGCAAATAAATTGGTTGGTATTTTAACCGATACCAGCAATTATAAAAATAGTAATTTTGAAAAAAGGGCAATATCTTTTGCCCTTGTATTAAGGTTAGTTTTAAGTCTCCAAACAGCAGGTGTAAGGAGACTTTTTCTTTAATGGGCTTATTTACCGAAAAGTTTTGAGGCACTAAAATCGTCCTCCCTTTCCGATGGCTTGACCTTTTTATACAGCTGTTCGTGCAAACGCTTCTCAAGCTTTTCAACGGCCATTTCTAACGGAGGGCCTAAAGGAACATCCTCCAGTGACCGGAACCAGCTGTCCAGCTCCAGGTATTCGGCTTCGTTGATCCGTCCGGTCCTCCACTTTTGGGCAAGGTCTAACAGGCGCTGTTTGTATTCTTCTAAATCCATAATACGGGTTATAATTGGTTGGGCAAAGATAAAAGACCTTCTGTTATTTATCTGACTTTTGCCAGGCTTCCTTCATGGCGGCGATGGTTTTCCTCTTCGAATGCTGCTGTAAATAACGCAATGCCCGTTCATAGTGAACCTGTTCCCGCTGAACTTGTTCGCGGTGAACTTGATCAATATGATCTTCATATAGCTGGTATGTTCCTACTGCCTTATATCCACAGACAAACAGATAAGTTAAAAAAACAAATCCAAAAGTCCAGGGGATAAGCCTGCCGAATACGATCTTGTAATACTGTCCTTGGTTAGTTTCCGGGAACAGCAGGACACGCAATTGTTTATGAACTGGAACCGGCTGCTTTTTTAATATCTCCTGTATGGAGGTAACCCTGCTTAAAACTTGATCAACCTTGTCATGATTGTTGATATTTATCAGCTCCTGTAAGATCGTGTTTAACTCGGCTGAATAGTCCGGTATGGCTATATCTGTAATTCTCACTTCTTTATTTTCAAGTTTTTCAATTCGCCCAGCCTGTTCGGCGAGAACTTGTTCGGTGTCCTGTAGCCTTTCAATAATGTCTTCGCTTTTCATCTGCTCATCCCGTTATCGTTGTTATGATTATTGTTCCGTTTCTTTCTTTTGTAGGCATCGTCATCCGTATCGCCTGCACCGCCAAAGCCGCCAAAGAGTTCTTCGATCAGCCAGGTGTCCGCGTGTTCATTTGCCGTTTCTGCTGCTTCGTCCTGATTTAAGCTGGTCTCCTGGTTTACTGTTCTTTGTGGCTGACCATCAACCGGTACCGTTCTGCGTATCGTTTCTGCGAGCGTTTCCTGCCGGTTGTTGCTGATCAGTTGCTTGTTAATATTGCCATAGCTTAAACTGCGGTCAAGCTGTGAGCCTTTGAACTGGATTCCATCCTTTGAAAAGCTGATACCTTGGATTTCGTCGCTGCCACTTCTGTATTTATAGATGATCGTTATACCTTTTTCTTTTAAACGTGCCTCTAATTGGCCCCAGTTGCGTTCATACTTTACTTGTTTGCTGATGGTGTCGTATAATTCATACTTCAAGCTGTCCGCGCCTTTCAGCTGCCCCCGGTTTACTTCGTTTTTGTTTTCAGCCAGGTAGTAACCATATTGGAGGGTCATTTCTTTTGCGACCTTACTGTTGAGCTGCTTCTGGAACCGGTCGCTGATCGTTTTGCCGTTGTCACTTACCCGGTTATAGATGATATGCAGGTGCGGGTGCTGTTTATCGTTATGCTGTACGATCAGGTACTGCGTATTTTTAATGTCGATCAGCTGCATGTACTCCTTTGCCCTTTCTACCATGACCTCCGGTGTCAGCTTATCCTTGTCATGCAGGCTCCAGCTTAAGACAATATGGCCTACTGCTTTGCCCAGTTCTTTGTTGATCTTTCTTTGCAGGTTAAAGTCATCAGTAATGCTCCCGATGCTGTCCGTACGGATACCCCTTGCGGATAGTAAAACCGCATCTTCCTTTTGCAGGTTGTAGCGCACCACCCCGCCGAAGCTCCTGCCGGTCATTACCTTTCCGATCATTCGCCTTTGAACTGGTTAAATACCGTATTGATCTTAGCGATGAGCTCCTGGCAATCGCTTGCAAACCTTAACAGTCCATAGCTGTGGGATAGTTTGGCCAGCTGGTTCAGGTTATTGGCCATCCCTGCCAGGATATGCAACACCTTCATGTCTTCCGGCGTAATCCGCGGATGTACCTTTGCGTTTTTGGCGGCCTTTCTGAACCAGTCGGTAGGGGAAAGCTGCGCCTGCTTGGCCTTGCCTTCAATCAGTATTCTCTCTAAACTGGTCAGCCGGACGTTGATCGAGGTGTCCCTTTTGATCTTCAGTTCCGGCCTGCCGCCCTTGTTTTTTATGGTTTTTTCTGTTGCTGCGTTCATTATTTTATCTTCTTATTTCTTCCCCAGCGACCACCGGGAGCCGTAGGGCAGGTTTGCCCCATGCTGCAGGCCGGGGCGGTTATTGCTTCGCAATTACACAAACTTGCTCCTTACTACGATTGATAGGTGTGTTGAATTCTTCCAATGGTTTTTGATCGGTCAATTGCCGTTAAATTCAGTGCTCGATACTGCATGTTTGATTATTTACGTTTGGCGTGTTCGCGTTGAACTTGTCCGATGTGAGCATGATTCAAAGCAAACTTCTTCCGTGCTTTCTAGAAGTTTGCTGTAAGCTTAATTCTCCATAAATTGGTTGGGTAAGCACTTACCCGCCAAGGACTTTTTGAGTGTTGAATTGTGCCGGGCGCACCAGTTCCTTGAATGGATTTGTTTTGTAAAAGGATTGAATCGTTGGAGATCGGGTTGAAGTTATACTGTCATTGCTACCCTGATAAGATTTTAGGTTTTCGGGTTGAAAGACCTTTTTGCCGGTGATGTTTTGCGATGTCATAATGAAAATTTATGGCGCAAAGCTTAAAACGCATGAGCTATTTTATTGACAACTTAGAAATGTTGGTAATGATGTTTTTTTGGAGACTAATAAGCCTCAAACAAAGTGATGGCTTGAAGTAATAGCCGGTTTTGGTCAGACCAAAACATGGCTCTTGCTTTACTTTAAACTGCGTATAGGCTTTATCTTGATTTAGTTCGGCTAATTGAATATCTTTTTTCAGAAAAAGGAATTGATTTAGTGCAATAAACGAAAACAGCGTACCTTATTAGGTTGATTCTTTAATAATTAATTCCTTGATAATATCTTTTGAAGAAGTTATGTGAGTTGTTTGAACTTTCTTTGGTGGTTTTTTCTCTATTATAGCTAAGTAAACCTTTTTTTCCGTTTCGTAAAAATAAACCCTGTAGCCTACAGGACTAAATATCCGCAGTTCATAAACTTTTATTTTTAATTCTTTTTCAGGTGTAACATCTTTAATTAACTCATCGTCAGCATAAAAGTCGGTTGCGCCTTTTCTATCTTTTGCCACCTTAAAATGTTCAATAATTGATTCCTGAACAGTTTTAGTTGCATTGTTGAAGCCCTTCTTGAATCTATCTGAATGATCGTTATTGCCAATAATTGCTAATAACCTTTCAAAGTTTCCTAACTTACTTTGTACGTTTGTTCCGATTTCATTTTTTATAAAATCAGTATTTGGTGTGTGGCCGAATAGGTTAATTATTTGAATGGATTCAGTTGTGCCACTGATTACTAATTGGTTTTGCTTTAAATTGTTATGAACGGATAATGTAAATAACACACCCTCATTTTCATTAGCAATCACAAGATTAATTGCTGATAGTTTATCGGCACCAATTGTTAATGAATAATCTTCTTCTAATAATTTAAGATCATCTACAATTGAAAATATATTTTCTATTGGGTATTTATTGAAAATACTGTATGCTAATCTTCTGGACTTTGGTTCAAGATCATTAATACATTGACCAAGTGTATAGCCCGCCTCATTTAAAATTGTGTTGTGTGGTTCTTTTTCAGTAATTACTCCGTCTACCTCATTAGGAAAGTCCTTTTTTACTTCATTATATTCATTTAATGTAGTTTGTAAACAAGTGACCAAAAGATGAGAATCTGTATTTCTGGGAAGACAATCATTTGAATAAAAGAAAGTCATATCAGAGCAGTTTTGAAGAATTAATTTCAAATTGATCAAAGAATCCCGTTGGCCATTCGCTTATTCTTCCATCGTCCAATAAGACTGGAGAATAAACTTCCGTGTTTCCCTGCTTATCCTGTTCAAACCAATGGATTTGAACTTTTTGACTAAATTCTTTATTAGATTTTGCTGCGATTCTTATACCATCAAATAAATGATCGCTATGCGTTTCGATCAAAATGTTTGATCCTACCTCTGTACAAAGTGAAATAAGTTTTGCCATTTCCGTCTGACCTTTGGGATGTAGATGAGCTTCCGGATTCTCTATAATAATAAGACTATCAGGTTGAGTAGTACTGACTAAAAGAGAAGTAATTACAGGTAATATATAGCTAAGACCAAAACCAACATTAGCGGCTCTATATTCATTAAATGTCAAATATGAACTGTCACTAATCACATTAACATCATAATCAAATTTAATATTTGGTGATATTACATTCAACCATCCCCGTATATTATAGAGAAGGGTTTCCCCTTCAGAAAATTCGTTTCGTAACCTGTTATCCAAAGGTTGGTCGGCTAAGGTCTTAATACATTGTATACAATTTTCACCATTAGGACCAATGCGTGTTTTACTATGCTCATCGTTAAAGATTGGAATAGAATTCTTAGGGCCAAATCTATTTGCTGAAATATAGGTTATTTCCGGATAAGTAAAGTCACCTGTGTTTACTGCTTCGTAAGACTTATCCTTACCAGGTATTTTAATTGCAAATTCATTTTCATTGTCAGTAACTGATAACTCTATGGGGTCTTTATAAAAGATATTTTTCATCTCTTCCAGTGACCCATGTCCGTCTAAAAGAATATTACTTTCGTATTTATACGCTTTTTCAAGCATTAAAAGAGCTTGAATAATGGAACTCTTTCCGCTGCTATTTAGTCCGGTCAATAACGTCAGTTTATTCAGTTTTATAGTACGGTATAAAAACGATTTAAAACCGACAAGTTTTAATTCAGTTATCATTTGTGTAGGTATTTAGTAAATTTCTTAGCGTTTCAAATCTAAATTTAACTGACAGAAATTTTAAGCTATCTCTGGAAATGGTGTACACAAAATTCACATCTTCTAAAAGTTCAAAGTATTGATTAAAAAACTCTTTTTTATTTTTGGTCAATTTGACAAACTGTTTGTCGTCAAGTTGGGAAAGTAATACGCTCCATACTTCGAATAAAGATTTATTAATCTGTGTTCTTCTCTTGCTTCCGTAACTTTTTCTAAAGGCGTGGGTACTAAAAAGCTTTTCTGACCTTTCCATACCTGAAATAAACAGCTGCCTTAATTTCCAGATGTCTGTGATTATTATTTTTGATTTGGCCGCTTCGTCAGGTATAACTTTCAGTGAATCCTTCCCTGTTAAAGATGGCATTAAGTTAATGATCCTCATGGTATCGCTTAGGAAGCTATCCATATCATTATTCCTGGGATAATCATTAAAGTTCCTTATTGAAAATGAAAGGAACCGGAGTATAAGTTCCCTATCCATCATCCTGTCAGAACTTACCGAATAATTTGTTGCATTTAAAAATTCCTGTCGTTTAGCAAGCTCTTGTAATAATAAAGTTGAAATACCAGTATAAAGCGCATGCCGGATTTCCTGTGGGGTTAAAGGCGCACCTCCAGTATTTATTCTTTTAAAAACATTTCTTTTTACTTCTTCCGGTGTACCCGGGTTGATAATGGTAAAGGTAAACTCTGTTTCTAAAATCCTGTTTTGGATATTAACCGGTAACTTATTAAACGTACAATTATTATATTTGTCGCCCCAAAATTCCAAATATTTAAGTTTAAAACCTTCACCCTTTAAATTGGTATCTTTTGAATGTAGATACTCATCTCCCAAAATAAAGCTTCTTATCGTGCTTAATCGCTGAAGCCCATCAACTACCGAAAAAATTCCTTTTTCATCAGCGGAAACATAAAACATTGGAATTGGAATTTTAAGCATCAACGACTCTATTAGCCTACATTTCTGCTCATTAGTCCACACCTCGTTTCTTTGAAAATCGGGGGCAAGAATTATGGTTCCTTGTTCAAGACGTCTTAAACAAGTATCCATTGTGATACCTTTTGTATCTATAGATATCTTTTCTGGATCAAAAGGATGAGCTTCTTCTCTCTCATCCTCGACGCCAAAGTCCGGCAACTGTACATTTTCGATAATATTATCGTTAGGGAAAGTAGAATTTCCTTTGCGTTTAATGTGTCCAAGCTGTTCACCAATTCCTGGTAATATTTTAACGGCATTATCCGCCATTGATTCTGATGTGCCAATGGCAGAGATAATCCTATCTATAGGATAATTTTGTGCGAAGTCCAGAATTCTATTAAATTCTCTTTCGGAATCGTCTTCTGCTTCCAAGGCTAACATCAATTTTGAAGTTTCAATGCCCGGCAAAGTATTTACGAGTTTTAGTAAAATGCGATAAGGATGACTCACATTTCCCTCTTGATCTGGCAATGACAAATTTAAAAGTGCATTTTTCCAAAGATCTTTTCGAATATTTTCATCGACAGTATTTAAAATATCATGACCAAATTGTGTTAGGCTTGCAAATTTATTATCTGAAACAGTAATAAAGTTTAGGAGCTCGAAAAATCTTCGAATGTCTCTGGAAACCGTCAAATAACCGCGATTTGAAGCTGGCTTTTCTTTTTCTGACTTTAAATATTGGTCAATTGTTAGCGTTTTATTTCGATAGGTATAAATCCCTGCCTTCGTTAGTTGTTCACCAAAATTATCATCGGTTAATGGAATGCCTGTCATTATTAGCGTTTGAGCCTCTAATAAAGCATTGAATAGCTTTGATAAATCGTTAAACTGGTGAGGAAAATTTTTCATTTTCTAACTAAGTGACTGTCCTATATTAACCGCTTTAAGCTCGTTTAATCTTAAATTGGCTATTTCAATATATTTGGTATTAATTTCTGTTGCCAGAAACATTCTTTGATTTTTAATACTGCTTACACATTCAGAACCGCTTCCGGCAAAAGGGATATAAACTAAGTCATTCGCATTACTAAAATGCGAAATTAAACGGTCACAAAGAGCAATCGGCTTTTGGGTTGGATGATTTACTTTTTCTTTTTCAAAACGTTTTCCCGCTAGAGTTGGGAAATCCCAAATGTCACCAGCTAATCTTCCTTCCGGATTTGGTATCCATTCTTTACCGTTTTTAATAATTTTATTTTTAATTCGTTGCTGGCTTTTATACGGCTCTCTGATTTCGTGATAGGTAAAGTCGGATGTTTTACTGTACCATAAAAGCGGTTCATAAAATGCATTTAATGTCTTGTAGCTTGAAAACCCATTTTCATACTTCCAGATTATTTGTCTCCGGTATTGTAAATCTTTTTCATACAAATAGCATTGTATAAAACATAGATAATGATGAATGCCGTAAATAAAAATATTTCCGTTAGGTTTAAGAATCCTGACAGATTGATCAATCCATAGTTTGCTCCAGTTTAGCCATTCTTCAATACTATCCCAACAATCACTTTTATTCCCAAAATTTTTCTTCAGGTTATAGGGTGGATCAGCAATAATTAAGTCAACAGATTCCATTTCCAGATCTTTCATAAACTCAATGCAATCCTGCAAATAAATTTTATTTACTTGTTTCATTTAGCTTTCTGTAAAATGATCACGTACTGGTGATGAATGTTTTCAACATAGGAGAATGGATAGCCGTATGGAAAAAGTTTTTTAGCGTTTTGAATGAGCACTTTTATCCCTTTTAATTGAAATCGCTTTTTGGCTTTCTTATTAGTTAACTTACTAATTAAATCCGCATGAAAAGGATAAAATTCTGATTTATGCCTAAAGTCGCTAACCACAATACACATGTATTTGCCCGGTTTAAGCAAATCGTAACAATTAAAAAATATCTTAGAAAGTTCTTTTAGAAACAAATCATATTCACCAATATTGCCTAAATCCTTCTCACTTTCGCTATACTTGGTTGCATGCCCATTAACTTCCCTTTCTTTCGCCTTATGATCTTTTTTTTCAAGGATATTCCAGTAAGGCGGAGAGGTTACAATGAGATCAAAAAAATCTTTCTTGAAAAATCCCTTTACATTTCTGCTGTCGCCGCATATGAGATGTTGATTATCAATCTCTAAATCTGATTCTGCCCACAACCGTTTCTTCGTAATTTCGTACCAATCAGGTGAAAGTTCCACTCCATATCCGTCTCTTTCAAGTTCAAGGCAAGCTTTAATGGTGGAGCCAACACCAACAAACGGATCAAGCACCTTCCCATCCTTTTTCGTGAAAAATCGAATGAGTTTCATCACGTCCGTAAAGGAATATGGGGCCGGATGCATTTTTTCGTATTTCGCTTCGTGGCTGCCTGCACCAAGACCTTTCTGATAGAAAAAACTTTTTGTTTCTTGAACCCATTCTTTTGATGTAAGATCATTAAGATCATTTCTGCGATCAACTTTCGGTTCTTCGATTTCAATAAGGGTTTCCGGCATTCTTCTTGTTTTTTAAATAAATAATTTTTTCTTCTGCTACTTTTAACACTTCCATACGCCCGCTGCCTTCTAATACCTTGTTAGCAATTTGATCACTTAAGTATTCTTCAAGAAGATTTTCCTCATTCTGCTCAAATATTTCAGCTAACTTTTTGATTAGCATTTTAGTAGGAGGTCTTTCACCTCTTTCTATTTTACCTAATAGTGAAGGGTCGATATCCAATTCGGCCGCAATTTTTCGTTGCGGACGCCCGGATGCTTCCCTAAGTTCTTTAATATACTCCCCAAAGGTTCTGATTTTTTTATTAGCCATAAATCGATGGTTAAGTAACATGGCAAATATAGGACATATTTAGTCCTTACAAAATATGTCCTTATTTTTATCTTGATATCTTCGAGCTATAAACGGTATCAACACATGGCATGTCCAACGGCTCGTTTATACTTGTAGCTCGTGAAGCGATCGCTAATACCGATTCAAATTTTTTTGCTCATTTTGATTTGACAATGTAATTCAAACCCTTTTGCTTATTTTACTTAAACGAGCTCCATCAGTGGAGATTCCGAGACCATTGACCATCTCATTCCGGAACTGAAAACAGGCAATTCCAGAACACTTTGACCATGTTAACATCATCAGTGTTAATTACAATTTTTGATATTAACAACACAACTCGGTGCTCTAAAGCGCACGGAATAGCCTGGTCAAGCCTTCCGGAATTTCCAACACACGCAGCGATGGTTAATGCTGTTGTATTTTTGAAAGAGCAGCTTCAATTCTTCTGCGGTGGTATCATCGAAACAGGCTACATTGCACAGCCAATATATCAAATACGTCCCCAGACTGGGCACTTTTCGAACCTCTTTATAGAAAATTTAAAAGAATTGGCAACGTTATCTGCTTAAAAATTTTCTCGGTTCGATTCACAACGGGAATCAGAATCTAAAAAAGTTATTTACTTTAGAAGACCTAATCGGCAGTACATTTTACCGCACATGGCTGAAAAAATACCATTTACTGATATGCATCAACTGTAACTTAAATATTAGAACAGAACCTGTCCTAATTATAGATTTATATCCAATTACACAGAAAATAGAGTGAATTTATAAAAAATCAATTGCATGTATATTAATTTCTTTCTTTTTCCAATTGGAATGTTTTTTTTGCGGTAATCATCTTTAAACTTCCTAAGGGATAATCAAAGACGAATTTTAAGTCATAATGATCATAATTGAAAGTATTAATGGCGGTGGACTCCAAAAACAAAGGCTGTTTATCATCAGAAAATTGCGCCACTAATTGAGTCCCTGCTTTACTAAATAAAACTTTAAATTCAACATCTTTACTGGAATAAGAACCTGTATATTTTTCTAATTCGCCTGGCTCTAGCGGTATAGTTGTGAAAGTGGGCAATTGGAAAGGTTTATTTAAGTAGATGCTTAACACGCCTTCCATCATTTTATTTAAAGAAGTATTGACGCCATTGGCGGTGTAAGCTGTGGCCAGGTTTAGTTGCGGATAATATACAACCTGTGACTCAAATCCGTCTATACCACCGTTATGTCCGTATCCCTTTTCATCCTGAAAATTAAATGATACTAAGTCCATACCATATCCCCCCTTTATGGTAGTCATCTGTTTCAAACTTATTTTATTAATTAATCTGCCTTTAAACAAAGCGGTCATAAAACGGGTTAGATCCACAGGCGTAGATACCAGCGCTCCTGCACCTGCAGGTATTGACATATCAGTTTCGGTATCGGCTATCCAGCTATTTTGCCATTTGTAAGAATAAGCCTCCCCGGAATTGACATTAATCTTTTCGCCATAATAGGTCTGTCTAAGTCCGATTCTGTTTACAATCCGATCTTTTAAAGCCTGACTATAACTTTTATGGTCTAACCTTTCAACGATATAGCCTAACAAAATATAATTTGTATTGCTATACTGGTGTTTCATTCCCGGTTGGAAGTCTGATTTTTGCAGCGCAAATTTCTTCAACATTGCTGCTTCTGTTACTTTTTGGCTCAATGTGGCGGCATAACTGGAATCATTGGTAAAATTATATAGGCCGCTACTGTGATTCAGGAGGTTAGCTATTGTAATTTTGTCTGCATTGGGAAGGTTAGGAAAATAGCGGGACAGTGGCGTAGCTAACTTCAGCTTACGTTCTTCTAGCAACTGAAATATCATGACAGACGTAAAAATTTTTGTTACAGAGCCAATTCGGTAGCGGGTATGGGTAGTAGTGGGCGTTTCGTAATGATTGTTGATTTCACGATATCCAATAGCCCGGTTGTATACAATTTTTCCGTTTTGGGATAAGGCTATACTGAGCATTGCCTTGTTTTTGGATGCGATAATCGTTATCAAACTATCCATTTTCACTTTATCAAAGGTTTGAGCACGGCTATTTTGTACGAATATAATTGTGAGTATAAATAGAATAATAAACCTGGAACTCATAAACCTGTGTTTTAATTTGATACTTAATTCTATAGTCCCGGTAAAGCTTTTACCACCGAACCTAACATTGTTTTACCGAGATATACAGTGAATATATTTATTTAAGCTCAATATTGAGAATAGCCTGCCCATCATCTTTTAGGTAGGCTTTTATCAAATCAATATAAAGTTTGGTCCCGTTTTCTGAATTGGTAAAAATAATGATACCCTGACCCGATTTAGGCATAAGAAAACAAATGGAATGTGCACCTGGATCATCACCGCCATGAGAAATTGCATAATTTCCATCGCCCGGTAGATCGTAAATAAACCAGCCTAATCCAATATACCTATTATCTTTGGTCTTGGTATTATGGCTTACCATCTGCTTGGCAACAGAGTCTGATATCCCTTCATGGTTCATTACCGAAATCATCAACTTAGCATAGTCTGCTATAGTCGTTTTCAGCTGATCGGCTCCGCTTGGAACTTGATTTTTCTCAATTGGTAAAGCAAGGCCATTGGCATCATGCTGAATGGCAAACCTGGATTCGTCCATACGGGCATCCCAGGTATAGTGACTGTCAGGCATTCCCAATGGCTTAAAAATAACTTCATTAGCGAGTACGTCCAAAGTTTTATGAAATTTTGCCTCTAAGGCGCGACGTAAATATTCAAATCCTTCGCCAGAGTATTCATATTTGGTTCCTGGATCAAACTGGAAGGCAAGTTTTTTATCTTTTAACTGCCAGCGCCAATTGGGGAAACCGCTTTGTTGGGTAAGAATATGCCTGGTGGTTAATATTCTGCTTCGCGGATCACTTTTCACATCCGGGTCTGTCCAGTACTTATAAAGCGGTTCGTCTAAATTCCATTTTCCTTCGCTTACTAATCGCAAAGTAAGCATAGTGGTTACGGTTTTTGTAAGTGATGCTACATTAAAGATAGAGTTATAAGAAGCAGGCCGGTCTTTATCCAGCTCGCCATAAACTTTTACCTCCTGTAATTTTCCATGATTGATTATCCCAAGGGCTAGGGCTGGCACTTTATTTAGCTTCAACCACCCTTCAACACTGCCTACATCTTCAAGGTCGGGAACTCCGGCTTCCGTTTCCTGATGATCATAACTCAAACCTCTGATGAATTTCCATTCCTTGTTTTCCAGTTGCCATACATTGGTGAATTTTGCGCGGCTGGTGAAGTATAAAGGCTTTCCCGGTTCCAGCGCGTAAAACCGATGAATACCGGTTTCAATGGCACCATACAATATTCCATTCTTCTCGAGTGGATATACCTCCATACTACCGGGCTCCAGTATCCTGCTTGCCTTGTAATTTAAACCACATACATTATTTTTTACACTGTTGATGAAAGCAGCTTTCGAGAGCATTGTACCAGCCTGATCATGATAGAACTCAAAGTTGTCGCTAACTAATGTTTCAAACGTAGGTATGCTACATGTATTAAATCCAACATTGAATAAAAGACTATCTGGTGGAGTTGCTACCTTTGATTGGACATTAAGTTAAGGGATTTTTATAACTTAACAAGATGTCAAAAACAAGAAAACAGTATGACAAGGAGTTCAAGCTGATGAGCGTAGAACTTAGCAACACCCG